>Ga0209698_10001427_pt1 | contig 27421 bp, 20 predicted proteins | sample LitLauG_LLR_2012_FD_187203 | JGI IMG/M metagenome (GOLD analysis project Ga0209698, IMG submission 187203) | Freshwater sediment microbial communities from Pennsylvania, USA - Little Laurel Run_MetaG_LLR_2012 (SPAdes) (version 2) | ecosystem: Environmental > Aquatic > Freshwater > Creek >... | reverse complement strand
ACCACGCTGCCGCTGGGCGCTCCGGTACTGCGCGACTTCGCGAACAAGGAGTTCGAATGGTACGCGCAGGATACCTGGAAAGTCACGCGTGGGCTGACCGTCACCTACGGCATTCGCCATTCCATCATGCCTCCGATTTATGAGGCCAACGGACAGCAGACGTCCACCAACCAGTCCATCGGCGACTGGTTCTATCAGCGCGGCGCTTTGGCCAACGCCGGATTGTCGCAGGCGGGCGCGGGACTGATCACCTATATCGCGGGCAACGCCCCCGGCGCGCGTTCGTTGTACCCGAACCACCTAACAAACTTCGCTCCTCGCTTCGCGCTGGCGTATTCGCCGCAGACCAATAGCGGCCTTTCGAAAGCCCTGTTTGGAGGCCCCGGCAAGACGTCCATCCGCATGGGATGGGGCATGTATTACGATCTGATGGGCCAGCCTCTGGCGCAGACCTACGCGTCTTCGGCCTTCGGCCTGGCGACCTCGCTGAGCAACGCTTCGAGTTCGCTCACGTCCATCACCGCGCCGCGCTACACAGGATTCTATTCGCCGCCCGCCAGCCTGTTCCCGACGGCTCCCAAGGGAGGCTTTCCGGCAACGTATCCGAACCTGTTCGCGATCACCAACAGCATCGACGATACCCTGAAAGCTCCTTACACCATGAACACCGACGTCAGCATCGGACGCGAGTTCGAGCATGGCTGGTATGTGCAGGGGGCGTTCGTCATGCGGCAATCGCGCCGCTCGCTGGTGAATAAGGATCTGGCGCAGCCCACCAACCTGAAGGACCCCAAGACGGGCATGACGTACTATCAGGCGGCGCAGGCACTGGCGATTCTTTACAACAATGGCAAGAATCCCGCCGCGACTTCCAGCGTCGCGCCCATTTCCTTCTGGGAAGACATGTATCCTGGGTTGGCCGGCAAGGGCCTGACGGCCACGCAGCAGGCCTACACGCAGTTTGGCGCGGGCTTCTCTCCCGACTACACGTCGGCATTGCAGAACATCGACATCAACTGCAGCCCCTCCTGCGGCATCTACGGACCGGGGATGATTTTCAACCAACAGTTCTCGGCGCTCTCGGCCTGGAGCTCGGTAGGCAAGGGCGATTACTACGCCATGCAGTGGACCGCCCGCAAGCGCTTCAGCAGCGGCCTGACCATGGACTTCAACTATACCTTCGGCCGCTCGGTCGATCTGGCATCCAGCGCGGAAAGCGGCGGATCGTTCTCCGGCGTGATCCAGAACGCCTGGATGGACCAGCAGAGCTGGGCGGCCTCCGCCTACGACGCGCGCCACATCATCAATACGTTCGCCGTGTACCAGTTGCCTTTCGGCAAGGATCGCAAGTTCCTCTCCAATGCGAATCGCTTCGTGGACGGCTTCATCGGCGGATGGCAGGTTGCGCCGACGGTGCAGTGGTCCAGCATGACTCCGGTGAACGTCGGCGACGGCAGCAACTGGGCGACGAACTGGGAAATTACCGCCAACGCCACCCAGATCGCTCCGGTCAGCGTCGCGCCGACCAAGCTCGCGCCCGCGCCGACTTCGAGCGGCAAGGGTGGTGCGAACCTGTTCGCCAATCCGGCGACCGCGTTCAACTCGTTCACCTTCACGCTGCCTGGCCAGTCGGGCGACCGCAGCAACCTCCGCACGCCGGGACCGTATGCGACGAATCTGGCCGTGTCGAAGGAGTTTTACCTGTACACGATCCACGACAACGCGCACAAGCTGCAGTTCCGTTGGGAGACGTTCAACCTGACTAACACGGCGGTGATGAGCAACCCTTCGTTGAGCGTCGGCTCGATCTCTACGTTCGGCAAGTTCACCAGCCAGCTGGGCGCGCCGCGCCAGATGCAGTTCGCGCTGCGGTACTTCTTCTAGACGAAGAACGAGCGGCAAAAAGAAGGCTCCTTCCCTTCGGGGTAGGAGCCTTTTTTATTTGGGATGGATTATTTGCGCAGCAGCTTGAACGCGTGGGTATAGGATTTCGTGCGGAATGCGTAGCCGACCCACAACACGCACAGAGGCTCCAGCAAGCGCGAACCTTCAATGCCGCCGATGTCGATCGTCTCCCAGCCGAACTCCGTCAGAATACCGGTCACTGTCTGCTTAGCCGCGGCATCGTTACCGCAGATGAACATATCTGGAGGCCCGCCGGGAAGGTCGGGCTTGAACATCAGCCCATAGCCGACCGTGTTGAACGCCTTCACCACATGCGCCGTGGGAATCCAGCGCTGGATCTGCTCGCCCGCGGAATCCGTGTGCCCGATGGCAAGCCTGATTGGCTTTCCGGGCTCGAACACCAGAGGATTGATCGCGTCGATCACCACTTTTCCGGCGAGGTTCTCCGGCTTGGCCAGCTTCAACGCGTTCTCCGTGCCCGCCCATGCCAGCGCCAGCACGACGACTTCGCCGAACGCCGCAGCGTCCGCGAAATCTCCGATCGAGGCTTTGGATCCCGCCGCCGAGGCCCACGCGGCGGCTTTTTCGTTCTTCCGCTCGCGTGAACCCATCATCACTTCATGGCCGGTGGCGATGAAGGCGTTCCCTAAAGCTCGCCCCACATCGCCTGTGCCGAGTATCCCGATCTTCATGCGTCGTCCCTTTCCTTAAGCTGCCTTCGCCGGCGCGAACGCGAGCAATGGCAGCATATCGTGCAGTACATCTTCCACGCGATCCGCGATGATGAACTCCATCGCGTTGCGGACCTCATCAGGAAGCTCCCGCAGATCCTTATGATTGCCGCGCGGAATGATAACGCGCTTCAATCCGGCGCGGCGCGCAGCCAGCACTTTTTCCTTCAAACCGCCGATGGGCGTCACCAAGCCGGTGAGCGTAATTTCGCCCGTCATCGCCGTATCCTGACGCGCCGGAAGGCCCGAGTAAATCGATGCCAGCGCCGTCGCCATGGTCACGCCCGCCGACGGACCATCCTTCGGAATCGCTCCCGCCGGAACGTGGATGTGCAGGCCGTTTTTCAGGAATTTCTCCGGGTCGATGCCGAATTCGCGGGCGTGCGCCCACACGAAACTGCGCGCCGTCTTGGCCGATTCCTGCATCACTTCGCCCAACTGGCCTGTGATAGTCAGGTCCTTGCCGTCCGGCAGCAGCGCGGCTTCGATGTAGAGAACATCACCGCCCGTTTCCGTCCAGGCGAGGCCCGTCGCTACACCCGCCGGCAGTTCCTGACGCGCCATCTCGGGCGTCAGAGGCTCCGGTCCCAGCATCTCGGGAATATCCTCCGGCTTCACCGTGACCGAGTCGGTGACGTTCTCGGCGAACTTCAGCGCGACCTTGCGGATCACGCGCCCCAGCGTCTGTTCGAGACGCCGGACGCCGGCTTCGCGCGTGTACGACGCGATGAGTTTCTTCAAGGCCTCATCGGTGATCACGCACTGCTCGGCGGTCAATCCTGCGTGCGTCAACTGGCGTGGCAGCAGATAACGCTTGGCGATCTGCGCCTTTTCCTCTTCGCTATAGCCCGAAAGCCGCAGGATTTCCATACGGTCGAGCAGAGGCGCGGGGATCGTGTCGAGCGAATTCGCCGTCGTCACGAACAGCACCTTCGACAAATCGAACGGCAGGTCCAGATAATTATCGCGGAACGTCTTATTCTGTTCCGGATCCAGCACTTCAAGCAGCGCCGCAGCCGGATCGCCCCGGAAATCGCGCCCCAGTTTGTCGATCTCATCCAGCATCAGCACCGGATTGTTCGCACCCGCGCGCCGCATGGCCTGAATCAGGCGTCCGGGCATCGCGCCGATATAGGTGCGGCGATGGCCGCGCAGCTCCGCTTCGTCATGCAGGCCGCCGAGGCTCATGCGCTCGAACTTGCGTCCGATGGCACGGGCAATCGACTGGCCGAGCGACGTTTTGCCCACGCCAGGCGCGCCGACGAAGCACAGAATGGGAGCCTTCGCTTCGGGATTCAGCTTCAGCACAGCCAGATGTTCGAGGATGCGCTCCTTCACCTTGGTGATGCCGAAGTGATCTTCATCCAGCACCTGCCGGGCGCGGCCGATGTCCAGATTATCTTCACTACGGTTCTTCCACGGCAGCTCAATCACGTATTCCAGCCAGGTGCGGATCACGTTGTGCTCGGGCTGCTGCGGACTCATTTTTTCGAGACGGCCGAGTTCACGTTCCGCTTCTTTGCGGACGTCGTCCGGCACCTCCGCCTTGGCCAGTTTTTCGCGCAACGTCTCAACCTCGGCCTGATCGTTCTTCTCGCCGAGTTCGGCTTCGATCGCTCGCTTCTGCTGGCGCAGGATGTATTCGCGCTGCTCCTTCGACATTTCGCCGCGCGCGTCTTCGGTGATTTTATTGCGGAGGTTCAGCACCTCCACTTCATGCGAGAGCCAGCCGTGGATCATCCGAAGTGCTTCCACGCGCGTGGGGGATTCGAGCAGCGCCTGTTCGCGCACGCCGTCCAGGTTCATGATGGACGCGACCAGATACGCCAGGCGGAGCGGATCTTCCTGCGTCGTGAACATGCGCGCCAGATCTTGCGGCGAATGGCGGTCGTTCTGAATCAGGCCCACAAACTTCGCGCCGATTTCGACGATCGACAGCGTCAGCGCTTCGGTCTCGCGGCTGGAGTCGTCGGGTAAAGGCAGCGCGCGCACCTTCGCTGTCATGAAGCCATTGGTGTCATCTACCTTCACGAGCACCACGCGCTCAATGCCCATCACGAGCACATCGATTTGCGATCCGCCCTGGCGCGAGACTTTCTTGATGGCTGCGCGCGTGCCGATGGTGAACAGGTCGCCCGCCGCCGGTGTGTCCACCGAAAGATCGCGCTGGGCGACCACGACGATTTCCTTATCCTCGGTCGCCAGAGCCTTCTCTACCGCTGCCAGCGAGGCTTCGCGGCCCACCGAAAGCGGCATCATCAGGCCGGGAAATAGCACCGAGTTTTTCAACGGCAGTAAAGGCAGTGTGCGGAGCCCGTTCTCAAAAGTGTTTTCCATTTGCGTGTCCTTATTAGTTCGATGCTCCCACCGCAGCGGGCGATTCCACTTCCAGTGTCATCTCGTGATTTCGTTCGTCGGCCAGCACTTTCTGGCCGTCCCGTACGTCGCCCGCGACGATCTTCCGCGCCAGTGGCGTTTCCAGTTCCTTCTGAATGGCGCGCTTCAAAGGCCGCGCACCGAACGCCGGGTCGTAGCCGACCTTCACCAGACGTTCGCGAGCCGCGTCCGTCAAATCCAGTTGGATGTGGCGCTCGGCGAGCCTCACGCGCAGACCCTGCAACTGGATGTCGACGATCTTCATAAGCTCGGGCTCGGTCAGGCGGTGGAAGGTGATGATTTCATCCACGCGGTTCAAGAATTCCGGCCGGAACAGATGCGGCAGTTCGTCCTTCGGCGCATTCGAGGTCATCACGACGATGGTGTTCTTGAAATCCACCGTGCGTCCCTGGCCATCGGTCAAACGCCCGTCGTCGAGCACCTGCAGCAAAATGTGAAACACGTCGTGATGCGCTTTCTCGATCTCGTCCAGCAGCACGACAGAGTAGGGACGGCGGCGCACAGCCTCCGTCAACTGGCCTCCTTCGTCGTAACCGACGTATCCAGGAGGCGCGCCAACTAGCCTCGACACACTATGTTTTTCCTGATACTCCGACATGTCGATGCGGATCAGCGCCCGCTCGTCATTAAACAGATACTGCGCCAGCGCCCGCGCCAATTCCGTCTTGCCCACGCCCGTCGGGCCCAGGAACAGGAAGCTACCCACGGGGCGCTTGGGATCTTTTAATCCGCCGCGTGCCCGCATCACGGCGTCGGCCACGGCATCCACGGCTTCATCCTGCCCGATGACGCGCTTGTGCAGTTCGTCGGAAAGGTGCAGCAGCTTTTGGATTTCGCCTTCCAGCAGCTTCGACAAAGGAATGCCCGTCCAGCGGCTGACCACCTGCGCAATGTCTTCCTCGGTGACTTCTTCTTTGAGGAGTGTCGTCTCGCGCTTGGCCGCTTCCAGCTGTTTTTCAAGCCCGCTGAGCCGTCCGTACTTCAGCTCTGCCGCGCGATTCAGATCGTAGGCGCGCTCGGCTTGTTCAATCTCCTGCTTGGTCTCTTCGATCTGCGCACGCAGGTCGCGCTGCTTGCGTAGGATTTCCTGGTCGGAGGTCCATTGCGCTTTGAGCGCCGAGGTTCCGGTCTTTATCTCCGCCAGTTCCTTTTCGATTTTGCGCAGGCGCTCCTTGGACGACGCGTCCGATTCTTTCTTCAATGCCTCGCGCTCGATTTCGAGCTGCATCTGGCGGCGCAGCGCTTCGTCAAGCGCCGCTGGCATCGAGTCGATCTCTGTGCGGAGCTTCGCCGCCGCTTCATCGACCAGATCGATGGCCTTATCCGGCAAGAAGCGGTCGGAGATATAGCGCTGGCTAAGCACCGCCGCTGCGACCAAGCTCGAATCCTTAATCCGAACGCCGTGATGGAGTTCGTAGCGCTCCCGCAATCCGCGCAGAATGGAGATGGTGTCGTCCACCGTCGGCTGGTCGACCAAAACCGTTTGGAAACGGCGCTCCAGCGCCTTGTCTTTTTCGATGTACTTGCGGTATTCGTCCAGCGTGGTGGCGCCGATGCAATGCAGTTCGCCTCGCGCCAGCAGAGGCTTCAACAGATTGCCCGCGTCCATCGAGCCTTCGGCCGCGCCGGCGCCGACCACCGTATGCAACTCGTCGATGAACAGAATGATGCCGCCCTCGGCTGCCTGCACTTCTTTAAGGACAGCCTTAAGGCGCTCCTCGAACTCGCCGCGGAACTTTGCGCCTGCGATTAGCGCGCCCATATCGAGCGAGATGACTTTCTTGTCTTTCAGGCCTTCGGGCACGTCGCCGCGCACGATGCGCTGGGCGAGGCCTTCCACAATGGCAGTCTTGCCGACGCCCGGCTCGCCAATCAGCACCGGGTTGTTTTTCGTGCGGCGCGAGAGAACCGTGACCACGCGCCGGATTTCGTCGTCGCGGCCAATCACCGGATCCAGCTTGCCGCTGGCAGCAAGCTTGGTCAGATCGCGGCCGTATTTCTCCAAAGCCTCGTACGTCGCCTCGGGATTCTGATTGGTCACACGCTGCGTGCCGCGAACCTCCTGGAGCGTCTTCATCAGCCGCTCGCGGGTCAGGCCGAGGTCCTTGAAGGATTTTTCCTCTGTTGCTGCCAGGAGAATGTGCTCCACCGAAACGTACTCGTCTTTCAGGCGCTTGGCTTCGTTTTCCGCATTGGCCAGAAGGGTCTGCAAGCGAGGCGTAACGTAGATCTGGTCAATGCCTTGGGCTGAGCCGGAGACACGCGGTAGCTTGTCCAGCTCGGCCGAAAGACGGCGATGGAGGGCTTCAGGATTCACCTCCGCTTTCAATAAGATAGACGGCGCGAGGCCGCCGGGCTGCTCCAGCAGCGCAAGCAGTAAATGATCGGTATCGAGCTGCTGCTGGCCTTTCCTGCCCGCCAAAGCCTGGGCGGTGCGGAAGGCGTCCTGCAATTTTTCGGTAAAACGGTTGAAGTCCATAGAGTCGGAGACCTCTTTCACTGGGAGTATAGCATATTAGCGAAAGTTAGTGCAATAATATGAGTCAGGAACTGTCAAATAATGGACGCTTGAAGCCGCTGCTCGGATTCAGCTCTTTTTGTGCTATCGTGTTGCTGGGTTCGTTTTTATGACCCTGCGCACACCATCCAACTCCCGTCCGGGCCTGTTCGGTGCCGACTAACCGGGTCCCCTCGCGGCCTGCGTCCCGTGTTCCTGCCTATTTTGAGGAGTTTTTATGAGCATCCTATCCGAAGTCCGTCCGGACTTTCCCAGCATCGTTACCTCTCTGCCTGGACCAAAGGCCCAGGCGATTATTGACCGCGACAAGGCCGTTCTGTCGCCTTCTTATACGCGCGGCTATCCTCTGGTAGTGATGCGCGCGGAGGGAGCGATGGTGGAGGACCCCGACGGCAACCGGTTCCTGGACTGCAACGCGGGCATCGCCGTAGTGGCCGCGGGGCATTGTCATCCCAAGGTTGTGGCGGCGATCCGCGAGCAGGCCGGCAAGCTGATTCACATGTCGGGCACCGATTTCTACTACGAAAATATGGTGGCCCTGGCGGAGAAACTGGCCGCGTTGGCGCCGGGCGACGCGCCGAAGAGGGTCTACTTTGGAAATTCAGGCACGGAAGCCGTGGAAGCGGCGCTGAAGATGGCTCGCTATCACACGGGCAAGGGCCAGTTTGTGGCCTTTTTCGGTGCGTTTCACGGGCGGACGATGGGATCGCTGGCGTTGACCGGGTCGAAGAGCGTGCAAAAAAGGGGCTTTTTTCCGGTCGTGCAAGGCGCCCATCACGTGCCTTATGCATATTGTTATCGCTGCGCGTACGGCAAGACACCGGACACCTGCGGCACCGAGTGCGTGAAGGCGATCGAAGATACGCTGTTCCGGCACACGCTGCCGGCCGATGAGGTCGCGGCGATTGTGGTGGAGCCGGTGCAGGGCGAAGGCGGCTATGTGGTGCCTCCGCAGAAGTTTTTCGACGAACTGCAGGCGCTGACCAAGCGCCACGGCATTCTGCTCATCTTCGACGAAATCCAGTGCGGTATGGGGCGGACGGGCAAAATGTTCGCGGCGGAGCACTTTGGCGTCGCACCGGATATCACGACGCTGGCCAAGGGCATTGCCAGCGGCATGCCATTGGGCGCGGCCGTCGCGCGGGCGGAGGTAATGAACTGGAAGCCCGGCGCGCATGCTTCGACCTTCGGAGGCAACCCGGTGTGCGTGGCGGCGGCGCTGGCGACCCTCGAGTTACTGGAACACGAACTGGTGGAGAACGCGGCGAACGTCGGCGCACATATGAAGGCGCGGCTGAACGAGTTGCCGAAGCGCTTTCCAATCGTCGGCGATGTACGCGGCCTAGGCCTGATGATCGGCATTGAGATGGTCCGCGATCAGCAAACAAAGGAACGCGCGCCCGAATTGCGCGATCGCCTGGAGAGAATGTGCTTCGACCGCGGGGTGCTGGTGCTGGGCGCGGGGCCGAATACGCTGCGCATTTGTCCGCCGCTGGTGATCACGAAAGATCAGGCCGATTTTGCAGTGGATACGATCGAGCAGTGTTTACGGGAGATGGTGGCGGCATAAGTCTGCGTGCTACATTGAGGGTTCTAATCCCTTGAAAACCCTCGACGTTGGCTGCGGCATCAACAAACTCCCCGGCTCCATCGGCATCGACCGCAACCCGGCGAGCCGCGCCGACGTGATTTGCGAACTCGACCAGTTCCCTTACCCGTTCCGCGATTCGAGCTTTGACCGGCTCCAGGCGGTGCATGTGATCGAGCATGTGGGTGACGTGATGCAAACGATGGAGGAGTTTCACCGTCTGCTGAAGCCCGGTGGCGAGGCGTTCATTGTCACGCCGCACTACACCGATTTCAGTTCCTTCTGCGACCCGACGCATCGCTGGCACCTGAACAGTTTTTCGCTCCGCTACTTCGGCGAGGACAACGCCGGCTACGGTTACTATTCCAAGGTGCGATTCGAAGAGATTTCTGTCCACGTGAAGCTACTAGCGTTGTGGAGGTGGCTAGGATTCCAGTTCCTCGTCAACACCTTCCCGCGCTACCGGCGATTTTGGGAGCATTACCTCTGCTACATCGTGCGCGGAAAAGTGATCGAGTGGCGGCTCCGCGCCGTGAAGAGTTGATCCTTAAAATTTCCGACCTGATCCGGCACATGTTCCGCCGAGCGCGCTGGTCGCCGACGCAGGCGCTGGGCCGCCGCGGCGAGGATTTGGCGCACCGCTATTTACAGAATCACGGATTCACCATCGTTGCGCGGAACTACCGGCTCTCGACGGGCGAGGCCGAGGCGGATATTATCGCCCGAGACGGCGAGGCGCTGGTTTTCGTCGAGGTAAAGACGCGCGAATCGGCCGAGTTCGGGCCTCCGGAGCGCGCCATTGGCGAGGAGAAGCGCGAGCACTTGCTCAAAATCGCCCGCGCCTATGCCCGTAAATCCTCAACGCCGTGGGAGCAGGTCCGGTTCGACGTGGTGACGGTAATTCTCGCCGGTTCGCCCGTCGTTGCACACTATCGCGACGCTCTGCCTACACGCGCCCGGCGCGCCAGCCGATAATGAATCGTGGACGCCGAAAAAACACGCCTGCTTGAAGCCACCACTCGCGCGCAGCACTGGCGAAGGTGGGGGCCGTTTCTATCGGATCGCCAGTGGGGCACAGTGCGCGAGGATTACAGCCCCGACGGTACGGCCTGGGAATACTTTCCCTTCGAGCACGCCCATCTGCGCGCCTACCGCTGGGGAGAGGATGGCATTGGGGGCATTTGCGACAATCACCAGCGCGTGTGCTTCGCGCCGGCGTTCTGGAACGGCCGCGATCCCATTTTAAAGGAGCGGTTTTACGGGCTAACCGGCAACCAGGGCAATCATGGCGAGGACGTGAAGGAGTTGTATTACTACCTTGACTCTACGCCGACGCACTCCTACATGAAGTGCCTGTACAAATATCCGCAGGCCGAGTTTCCTTACGCCGAATTGTACGGAGAAAATCGCCGCCGCACACGCCAGGACCCGGAGTTCGAACTGGCCGACACGGGCGTGTTCAACGACAATCGCTACTTCGACATCGAAATCGAGTACGCGAAAGCGAGCACGGACGATATTCTCATCCGCATCACGGTGACCAATCGCGGGCCGGAGCGCGCTTGTCTGCACGTGCTGCCTACCGTGTGGTTTCGCAATACGTGGACCTGGAATCCAGGCGCGGCGCGGCCATCAATGAAGCGCTCCGGCGACACTACTATCGATATCGACGAAGCAACGCTCGGCGCGTATCAGATTACGTTCGACAGCGCGCGTCCGATGCTGTTCACCGAGAACGAATCGAACGCCCAGGCGCTGTGGGGACTGCCGAATCAGCAGCCATACGTGAAGGACGCCTTCCATCGACGGGTGATCCACAACGTGATCGACGCGGTGAATCCAGCAGAAATCGGGACCAAGGCATGCGCCTGGTATCAACTGGATCTGGCTGCGGGCCGGAGCGAAGTCATTCGCGTGCGGCTGGCGGGAATATCCCAGCCGTCAGCTCTAGTGCACGACTTGGACGGCATGATCGCGCGCCGCATCGCCGAAGCGGACGAGTTTTATTCCTTCGCGCCCGAGACACTCTCCGACGACGCAAAGCGCGTGCAGCGCCAGGCGTTTGCGGGATTGCTGTGGTCCAAGCAGTATTACCATTTTGTGGTCGATAACTGGCTGAAGGGCGATCCCGGTCAGCCCGTTCCTCCTCGCGAACGGTTGAAGGGCCGCAACTCGCAGTGGGTGCATCTGTTCAGCGAGGACGTACTCTCCATGCCCGACACCTGGGAATATCCGTGGTTTGCGGCCTGGGACACATCGTTTCACATGTTGGCGATGGCGCTGGTGGATCCCGACTACGCCAAGAGCCAGTTAAAGCTGTTCCTGCGCGAATGGTACATGCACCCGAACGGACAGATTCCAGCGTACGAATGGGCATTCGGCGACGTGAATCCCCCGGTGCATGCCTGGGCGGTGTGGCGCGTGTTTCAGATCGACCGCAAGCTGGCGGGTCGCGCCGATTACGCATTTCTCGAAACCTGTTTTCATAAACTGCTGCTCAACTTCACCTGGTGGGTGAACCGCAAGGATTCCGACGGCAGCAACATTTTTGAAGGAGGCTTTTTGGGCCTCGACAACATCGGGATTTTCGACCGCTCCGCGCCTCTGCCCACCGGAGGCCACATGGAACAATCCGACGGGACGAGTTGGATGGCCATGTACAGCCTGATGATGATGAAGATGGCCATTGAGCTGTCGACGCGCGTCGATCCTTTATATGAAGACGTCGCCAGCAAGTTCTTCGAGCACTTCCTGTACATCGCGCACGCCATGAACGCCATGGGCGACGGAGGACTGTGGGACGACGCCGACGGCTTCTTCTACGATTCGCTGCACCTGCCCGATGACGGGATTATGAGGCTGCGCATACGCAGCATGGTGGGCCTGATTCCCCTGTTCGCCGTGGACACGATGGAGAAGGAAAACATCGACAAGATGCCGGGCTTCTGCCGCCGCATGGACTGGTTCACGAAGAACCGTCCCGATCTGTGCGGCAATCTGGCGTCTCTGCACCGCGAAGGCATGGAGCAGCGCCGCCTGCTGAGCGTGGTGACGCCCGCGCGCCTGGTCCGCATTCTGGAGCGCATGCTTTCGGAAAGCGAGTTTCTTTCGCCGCACGGCATCCGTTCGCTTTCGAAATTTCACGAAGCGAATCCGTACAAGATGACGGTAAACGACACGGAATACGCCGTCGACTACGAACCCGCCGAATCCCGCACGAATCTGTTCGGAGGGAACTCCAACTGGCGCGGTCCGGTGTGGTTCCCGGTGAATTTTCTGCTGATCGAGAGCCTGCAGCGCTTCCATTACTATTTCGGTGACGATCTGAAGGTGGAGTTCCCCACAGGGTCCGGCGATACGATGAATCTAAGCGAAGTCGCCTGTGAGCTATCGAAGCGCCTGTCGCGGATTTTCCTGCGCGACGCCAAGGGCCGCCGGCCGGTCTACGGAGGATCGGAAAAATTCCAGACCGATCCAAATTTCAAGGACAACATTTTGTTTTTCGAGTATTTCCACGGCGACAACGGCGCGGGCATCGGTGCGAATCATCAAACCGGCTGGACGGCGCTGGTGGCGAAACTGCTGCAACAAAGCGGCGAGTGACGCTATCCTATAAGTTTGACTCCATCGACTCCAGAACAAAAACGCCGTAGTGTGTTTTTGATTGTCACCTTCACTTTCCTGGCGGCGACGGCGCAGGTTTTGTGGAAATTTGCCACCAACGCATTGGGTGAACATCCTTCGCTGCACGCGTTGATCACCAACGTGCCGTTGTTCGCCGGCTTGGCGGTGTATGGCATCGGCGCAGTCCTGATGATCGTCGCGCTGAAGCATGGTGAACTGTCGGTGCTCTACCCGCTCATCTCGCTCAGCTACGTTTGGGTGGCGATACTGTCGGTGATTTTCTTCGCCGAGGACGTGAATCCGTTGAAACTGGGCGGAATCGTCGTGATTATGGCCGGGGTGGGCGTCCTGGGCAGGGGAGCGCACAAATGAGCACGCCTGTTTCGTCCATTGTTTGGGTATCGGTGGGCTCGCTCATCGGAAGCCTGGGCGCGGTGGGTTTGAAGGCCGGCGCCAAGCACGTGGAGATGAACATTCTCGGATTGCTGAAGAACTGGCAGCTTGCGCTTGGGCTATCGCTGTATCTACTCTCCACTGTGTTTTTCATTAAAGGTATCTCGCACGGAGAAATCAGCGTGCTGTTTCCTCTTGTCTCCACAGGCTACATCTGGACCGCGGTTTGGTCCAAGGTGTTCTTCGGGGAATCCTTCACGCGCCCGAAATTCATCGGCCTCGGTTTGATTTTGGTGGGCTGCGTGCTGCTGGGACTAGGCAAGCGTTAACGGCGCGAAGCGGACCAAATCCTCCACCGACATGTTACCGCCGCAGAACACCAGCACCACGTGCTGCTCCCGGGTAAACTTCACTTGCAGCTTATCCGCCGCTGCCAGCGTGCAGGCTGCCGCAGGCTCCGTCATCACTTTCAGCCGTTCCAGGATGAAGCGCAGCGCGTCCATCGCCTCCGCGTCGGAGACCACCGTGACACCTTCGAACAGCTCCTTCGCCATCTGAAACGTCGTCGCGCTGGGAGCGGGCGCGCCCAGCGTGCGCGCGATCGACGTGATGGCGTCCAGCGTGACGATGCTGCCCTCCGCCAGCGACTTCGACATGCAGTCCGCGCCCTCGGTCTCTACGCCCCAGATTCGGACTGCGGGCTTCAGTGCCTTGATCGCCGTGGCGACGCCGCCCGCGAAGCCTCCGCCGCCTATGCTGATCACCACGTCGGTCACCTGCGGCACGTCTTCCAGAATTTCCAGGCCCACGGTACCCTGCCCCGCCATGACGAGAAGATCGTCGAACGGATGCACGTAAGCCCAGCCGTCGCGTTCAAACTCCGCCACTTCGGAAAACGCCGCCGCCGCGGTGGCCGCGAACTTCACCTCCGCGCCATAGCCTCGCGTGGCCTCCACGTAATTACGCGGCGTGGATTCGGGCATCAGCACCAGTGCCTTCAAGCCGAGCGCGCGAGCGACGTAGGCGACGGCCTGCGCGTGATTGCCTCCGCTGACCGCGACGATGCCTTTACCGCGCTCCTCCGGCTTCAGGCTTAACGTTTTGTTGAACGCGCCGCGCACCTTGAACGATCCGGTTTTCTGAAACACTTCGAGCTTGGTGTAGACGTTCGTCTTCAGCCGCTCGCTCAGCGTGACGCTGGGCGTCAACGGTGTGCGGCGTATGCACGGAGCGATCCGTTTACGCGCGGTCTGGATGTCGGAAAGCGAAAGTGTCTCTGCCATGACTCTCCAGTTTAGAACGGGGCGTAGGATGGAGGTATGAAGGACACGAAGGCTACGATCCAATATTCGGGCGACGATTATTTTGTCGCCACCTCGGCCAGCGGCCATTCCCTTGTGCTGGACATGAAAGGCGAGCGGTCCAGCGCGCCCAGTCCGTTTGAGCTGCTGTTCCTTTCGCTGGGAGGATGCACCGGAGCGGATGTGGTCGATATTCTGCGCAAGAAGCGCGAGAAGGTCACCGCTTATCGCATCGAAGTGCAGGGCGAGCGCCGCGAAGAACATCCGCGCAGCCTGCGCCGGGTGCATGTGAAGCACATCCTGCACGGCAAGGGATTGACCGAAAAGGCGGTGGCGCACGCGATTCAGTTGTCAGACGAAAAATATTGCGGCGTGGCGGCGTCCTTGCGTCCGACGGCGGAAATCGTGACGACGTTCGAGATTCACGAAGCGGAATAAGGACGTATCATGAAAGTGTTCCATGCCCGACCCCCTTTCGCCTGTTTCTGAAGCCATTACCAACTCCATACGCGTGGAGGTGATGTCTATGTACTCGCCTGAAAACTCCAAGCCGCAACAGAGCGTATGGGTTTTTCAATACTCGGTGCGCATCACGAATCTAGGCGAGAACACGGTGCAGCTGCTGAGCCGACACTGGATCGTCACCGACGCGCTAGACCGGGTTGAAGAAATCCAGGGCGGAGGCGTAGTGGGCAAAATGCCGGTGATACCGCCCGGCGAATCGTTCCAGTATTCCTCGTGGTGCCCGCTAAAAACGCCCTCCGGAAGCATGCGCGGAACGTATGAAATGGTGGGTCCGGGCGGCGCGCTGTTCGACATCGAAATCGCCCCATTTGCTCTGCGATCGCACGTGAGTATGTTCCCCTCGGCGACGCGGACCGTTCACTAGCTGAGCCGTTTTCCCTGGATCCGCTGCGTTACCGCGTAGGAGGATCTGTTCGGGTATCGATTCGTCTCCTTGCTACCGTATCTTGATTGGCTGTCCCGCTTTTCAGACAGTTCGGCCCCACGCAAACGCTTTTCCATAACAACGTCAAGGCCTTCGACGGCACGCAGATCAACGCCACCGCATCGGGTATTTTGACCGTACAGTACGGTGTCGGCCAGGCGATCGCGGTCAATCTGGACGGCACACTCGCCGCGCCGGCAGGCAGCATTTCCGGCCTGACGACGCATCCAGTGAATCGCGGCGACACGATCATCGTCTATGCCACAGGCTTGGGCGCGGTGACACCCCCGGTGAGTCAAGCTCCACGGACCAGTTACGCACCATCGTCGTCACGCCCACGATGCTGGTGGGTGGCGTGCCTCCCAGGTGCAATTCTCGGGCCTCGCACCGCAATTCGTCGGCGTCTACCAGGTGAACGTGGTGGTTCCCTCGACGGCCCCCAAAGGCGACAAAGTGCCTTTGCAAATCCAGATGAACAGCTTCACGACGTCCAATCAGGTGACCATCGCAGTGCAGTAAGCGATAGAATGGCTTCATGAAGCGCGGGCAAGTCATTTTCGCTATCACTGCGGCGGTGTGTGCCGCATTCGGCCAAGCTCCCAGCATTTCCCAGAATCAGGTGGACTCCATCGTCAAAATGCATGACGCTTGGGGCGTGAAAGCCAGCACGCATGGAACGTCGCTGACCATCAGCCCGTCCATCGGCTCCGGGCCTCTGATGCGCTTCCGGCTGGTCGCCGAGGGCGCGCCGAAGGGTCCGTACTCGCTGGTCGCGTGGCCGGTGACGCAAAAAGGTCCCAGTGAAATGTTGAAGGGCGTTACGCTCAATGCCTCGGGACTTGCGATCTGCGCGGGCTCGCCCGGCACCTGCGGCTCGGCCGCCAAGCCCGAAGATCCGATTGATATCACGCTGCGGCCCGGCCCGGGTGAGCCTGTGCGGCTGGGCCTGATCTCCACCGACGGCACCACGAGGATCTTCGGCAAGCTGGTGCCGGTTCCGATCCGCGGCGAAGATGCCGGCTGTTCCGCAGAGGCGACGCTGCTGACGCCCAACGCGGAACTGGTTTTGATCAACGGCTCGGGATTTCCAGCCGGCGCGGACATCGCCACAGCAACCGATTCGGAAGGCGAGCACCACAACGGGACGAGCAAAGCGGACGCAGATGGGCGCTACGCGTCGGCTATACTGCCGGTGAAGCAAGGCGTCGCGAAGGGAAGGGTCAACGTGACGCTCAGGGCGGAGAAATGCGCGCCGTCGATCAGCGTACCGTGGGGCCGATAAGGCGGGGGCGGCCTGCGCACCAAATCCACGCCGCGCAGCCGAGGATCGGGAACACCGCGGCTGCCGCGAACGCGGCGTCGTAACGATGCAGATCGAACAGTTTTCCCACCCACGGCATCACCAGCGCGACGACCAGCGACCAGCTTCCCGCACCGAGGCCCGCGATGAATCCGGCGTGCTCCGTCGAAAAATGGTGCGTGCCGTACGCCACTGCGCCGATGATGAATCCGGATGTCACGAACATGGCGAAGAACATCATGGCTAACGCCGCGCCAAAGACATGCACATGCGGGATCGCTGCGAGTGGCGCGCTGAGGATCGCCAGCAAAACGAACTGCCTGCGCAGCGCGGGGATCGAGGCGCCCGCGCCTGAAAAACGGTCCGTCGCCCAGCCCCAGAAAAAGTAGCCGATCTCCCAGCCCAGGGGTGGAATCCACAGTACCTTGCCGATCTCCACCTGTGATTTTCCGAACGTCGCAGCGAGGAAAATTGCCGCCTGATAGAGTACAAATCCTGAAGGAAACGCGCCCCAGGCATACGCGGCGACGAAAGCCCACGCGCGGGCGTCAGTGAGTCGCGGGGGGCTCTGAACGGTGGCGACGCGTGGCCTCTGGCGCAGATCGGAACGTCGCGACAAAAGCAGCCAGCCGGCGAGCCAGGCGGCTCCCACTGCGCCTGTGGCCCAAAATGCTCCGCGCCATCCCCACATGGCCGCAATCGGTGTGACGATCAACGGCGTGATGACCGCCCCCAGCGATCCTCCGCTATAAGACACGGCGATGCCGCGCGAGCGCTGCGCCGGGGCGAGCGTCTGCACAACGGTGCGCAGACTCCCCGGGAACGTCGCACCTTCGCCGAAGCCGAGCACAGCGCGCGCCACGGCGAACCCGCGCATGCCGAACGCGAACACGTGCGCCACCGACGCCAGCGTCCACAGGGACACCGCCGCAGTCATCCCAGCGCGCACGCCCACGCGGTCCAGCACGTATCCCCACAGCGGATTGCCGAGCATATACGCGATGGAAAACGCCGAGATGATGAAGCCGTACTGCTCGTTGGTGAGATGCGCGTCGCGCAGGATGGTCGGCGCGAGCAAGGCCAGCGTGTTGCGGTCGATGTAGCTGATTGTCGAGACCAGCATCATCGAAACAGCGGGCAACCATCTCATAGAATGCCGCTCACCGTTTTGAACGCGAAGCCCTGATCGCGCAGCGCGGGCAATACGATGCGCACGGCGTCGAGCGTGGCGCGAATATCGGGCGTGGGCGTCAGCGCACGCCCGTCGTGCAGGCAGAAGATCGCCCCGTTGCGCGCGCCTTTCAGAACAATATCCGCGATCTGTGGCGTGTTTAACTTCCAGTCGCGGCCAATCACGGTCCACATGATTCCGTTGAGCGCGTGACGCTGCTGCGCGGCTCGCAATCCGGGCCAGCGGACGCCGTAGGGCGCGCGAAACAAGCGCGGCGTGACGCCGGTGACCTGCGCAATCGTGTTCTGTGCGCGGGCGATCTCCTGCTCAATAAACGCGGGCGATTTGAAGTACAGCGCCGGATGCAGGTCTGTATGATTGCCGATTTCGTGGCCCGCCTCAGCCACGTGGCGCGCGATTTGCGGCAAACGGCGGACGTTCGCTCCGCACATGAAAAACGTCGCCTTCGCATCAAACCTCGCCAGCAGTTCGAGCAGCGCTGGTGTGGATTCACTGGGCCCGTCGTCGAACGTCAGCGACACCGCGCGCTTGCCCCGGTCCCCATGCCACACCGAGGGTGCGATCAGACTGGACGACTTTCCGCGCACGGCGTATGCCGCGAAGCCAGCGAAGGCCGCCGCCGATGCCAGCACCGCCTCAACCACGACCGATGTCTTTCAGAGCGCGCTCCGCCGCTGTCACGCCGCGGTACTGCGCTTCTTCGAAAATGCTGAACCCGCTGAGGTCGCTATTGGCGTAATAGATTGGAGGCTTTGCCGCGCACAATTCGCGCCGCCGCGCTGATGTCAGAAATCCCGGCACCGGACGCGCCATGGCGTGACCGATCCGCATGACGTCGATGCGCGAAACGCATTCGCGGATGTTCGGATGTGCGCGCGATAAGTCGTTCAAAATGGCCTCGCGCCAATAGGACCAGTCTTTTTCGAGCAGGAAGCGCCGCATTTCCGCCGGAGGCTTATGCGCCAGAGCCCAGTAGAACGTCCACACCGATTTTTCGACCACCGACCGCAGCGTCATGTGCGTCGCGACCACGTAGCCCAGCGCGGGGGAATCGTAAATCACGTTGTCCCACGCCGAATCTTCCGATGGCAAACGATCCAGCGTGAGGTTCGCCGTAAGCCACGGCGAATATTCGATGCCCGGAGCCGCCGCGCCTTCGATCAAATAGGGCGCAAGAAAACTGGGCGCGGCGAAGATGACGCGCTCGGCCTGATATTCCACCGCTTCGGTGATCACGCGGCGTCCGGCGATGCGATAGACGGGCGAGCCCGTGCGGATGAACGGCTTCACTCGCGCCGTCAACTGGTTGACGATCCAGCCGTTTCCTTCAGGCCACACCAAAGGACCTTTTTCTTCCGGCTCGCGCGACGCGAAATAATGAATGCCTGCCCACGCCGAAGTTTCGGCCGGCAGCGCACCATAATCGTCGCGGCAGGCGTAGTCGATGTACCAGCGCAGATAAGGCGATGTGAAGCCGTTGTCGTCCATCCACCGCTTCATAGACAGTTTGTCGAGCGGCGAGGCCTTGGATCCGCGTTCCATCGGGATGGTGAACTCGCCCGAGGCGCGGCGCTCGTCGATGAATGCCTGAAAGCGGCGGTAATCCTCGCGGTCGCGCTCCGTGGCTGCGATCTCCGGCTCGATTCCCTCCTGCCAGCGGCCGTGCAGATAGAGGCGTTCCTGAGGATAAAAGCACAGGCGGCGCTCATCCCATTTGCCGTCCTGTAAAACGCCCAGATCTTCAAGCAGTTCGCGCGCCAGAGTCTCATGCACGGCAGGCACGGGAACATAATGGGCGGCCCAAGGATATTTCGAGACTTCGTTTTCACCTGATCGCGAGTTGCCGCCCGCTTCGCCTTCCATCTCAAGCAGCACAAAATCCCGAAAGCCTTTTTTGTGGAGCCGCCACGCCGCGCAGAGCCCGGCCATGCCTCCGCCAACGATCACGATGGGGATTTTTTCAACTCGCTTGGGCGGAGAAAACGCCGCATGATCGCGCAGGCGATGGCCCAAGGGAAACGCGTCGTTGACGAAGCCTCCGGCAATAGACTTTTCGGCCTTGGCGGTCAGCCCTACCAGCGCGGGAGCAGCAACGGTGCAGAGAAATCTCCGTCGAGTTGGCACGGTCTCAGTTTAACTTGGGACGAAGGAGGGAGGGTAAAAACAATAAGAGCGGCGGGCTGAACCAATCACCTGGGACCTTACGTTGACGCCATCGTGATGCGCGTATAAGCGCTGCCAATTTGGCTTCCGGACGTTCGCGATCCTAACTGCTGGCGATCTGGTTCAAACTCCGCCGCCCTGTTTTACAGTTCGGTGGACTATCCAAGGGCCTCCTTTCGTTACTTCCTCCGGCTATCTTCGCCGGTACGTCAGTTACCTTTGTTCTGATTGAAATATGCGCCTGATCCGCGTGTTTGTCAATAGCCCTTACGCAGGATTTTACGCCGGAATTTTGGGAGACGAAAACAAGGCGAATTGGGGATGCGGCGCACCGGCAGCCTGCGTCATACTTGCGGGAGGCCTCGCTCAAACACGATCTTCTCGTACGCCGATGTCTTGCCACATTCGTACAGAACCCCAATGCTGCCGTCGGGCATCCCGATCACTGTGGAATACGCCGCCGGACCCGCGTGCAGCACTCGCTTCACGGTCCACGTCTTGCCCCAATCCCAGCTGACTTTCACTGTGAGATTATCGCGCTGCCTACTGGCAGCATTAGTAAAAATCAGCCGATTGCCGGCGCGCGTGATACCCGCGTTGCACACTGGATCGATCAGCGCCGCGTCATGCGTTACTTCGCCGAACGTCACGCCACCGTCGTGCGACAGCGCAACCGCGCGCGTTTCATTCGAGCGCATGTTCTGCATGATCACGCCGTGCGGAAGCTCTACGCACTTGCTCTCGTCGGTACCCGCACCGATGGCCGCGCCGATCTTCCACGTCTCGCCATGATCGTCGCTATAGGCGTTGCGCGAGGACACTACGCCTTGCGCGTCGCGCACCACCATCGGAACCAGCATGCGCCCCTTGCTGGTCTGAATATGCGTGCCCGAGGTCGCGAACATCGCCTGCCACTCTGGATCTTTCACCTGCGGCGTCAGATCGCGCGGCTCGGACCACGTGGTGCCATCGTCGTCGGAATAAATAGCGTGGAATTGAAACGTCGTTGGGCCGGTGCGCGCGCCTGGCTTCGCCGTGCCCCATCCGATGCCGGGAGGACCGTAGGAATGGAAACACCACACGCGGCCCTTTTGACGATCAAGCAGGAGCGACGCGTCGCCGACGCCTCCATCCGGCACCTGGCGAATCGTCACCATGGGCGACCATCTGCGGCCGCGATCATGGCTCCTGCGCATCACCAGGGAAATGCGCGCCGGCATATCGCTCGCGCTCTCATGGCGCGCGTCGCAAACCGCCAGGAGCGTACTTTTGCGGGTTTCAATCAACGCGGGGATGCGGAACGTATGAACGCCCGCCTCACCCTGATGAAACAGTTCGATCGTCTCGTCGTGTGATGCAGCCGCAGCGAGCGGCATCATCAACACCGCGCGCCGCGTCGGCATGTTATTTCGGCTGGAACTTGAAGTCGGTGATCCCGATTTCGTCGTTACCCGGAATGTAGAACCCGAACTTGCCGTCGGAGAAGTTCCGTCCGGCCTCGGTCCAGGAATCGAGCGTGATCCATGTATCGCCGTTCTTGAGCCGCGTGACGACGTGCTCCGGAGCCACGTCCACCTGAAGGGTAAACGTCTTCTGATCTTCCAGGCCGTGCGGCGTCTTGACACGCTCCTTGCTCTTGCCGTTGGTCACGGCCTTGGCCCAGAACGTCTTCTTGTCAATTTCGAACAGGCCATAATTCTTGCCGTCGATAAAATCTGCGTACCAGCGGATATGGCCGCCGCGGAAGATGTTGCCGCCCTTGATCAACTGCACCGTGAATGTATAGACGCCCTTGGCAGGCAGTTTGTACGCCACGAAATTGCCGCCCTTGTGGACCCACGCGTCGCCATCGCGAACCCAGCCCGAGGGATCTTCCCAATCCGCCATGCCGCCGACTTTCGCCGTCGGCGCAGGGTTGGCGCGAACCGAAGCGAGCGTCAAATCGACACTTGCCTGCGCACCTGCGGCGATCTGCACGCGCTCCGTCCGGTCGACATAACCGGGCGCTCTTGCGGTGAAGATATACGCGCCCGGAGGCAGTTCGATCGAAAGAGCATTGGTCTGATGCGCCGACGCTTCGCTATCGCGTTTATACGTCACCACCGATCCGCCCGGTGAGCGCGTGATGCGCACCGTGCCCGTGGGCGTGCCCGTTGGCACGGGAGCAGGCGGAGCGATGGGCGTCATCTTTGTGATCTCGGCCTTTTGCAAAGTGAACGCGGCGGTAACGTCGGCGCCCTTTACCACCGTAACCGTCCGCGGCGCGGGAGTGTTGAAGCCAGCTTTCTCCACGCGTACATTCACCTTTCCCGGGAGCACAGGGATGCGCAGTTGCCCGTGCGCCGTATGCTTGGGCTGCTCTCGATTATTGATGAACACCTTCACGTCATCTTCATTGGCGGTCACCACGATTGCTCCATAATCGCCGGGCGCGGGCGGACCTGCCTTATCGGAGCGAACAAAAACGGTCAGCGCCGGATTCGGCCCGAACGTTTCCTGAAAGGTCTTCTGCGTGGCGCCTTCGCCCACCGCAAGTTCCACGGCTCCGGCCTGGTAGCCTTGCAGATCGACGCCCGCTGGTGACGCATCGCCCTGCGGCTGGCCGTTCAGCGTCATCTTTAACGGTCCTGCGCTGGTTGCGACGCGCGCGGCATTGCCGAAGCTTGCCACGGCCACAGTCAGCAGGCCTTTGCCCGCCGCCGCAGTCACGTTCGGCAGTTTCGCTTCGGCGGTTTCAAAGGCGAACGACGCCTCGCCCAGTTTTCCTACAATCTTCACCGTGTGCGGACCGGGCTTCACGTTGTCAACGACGAAACGGCCCTGCTGGACTTCTCCGGCGGGCTGCTCATCCATGGTGACCTTGGCTCCATCCAGGCCATCAGCCAGAACACGCATCGGCTGCGGCGACGCTTCGAGCGTCAGATTCACCGCGGGCGCTGTGCCGGTGGCAGGCACCGTGACGCCGCCCGCTCCCGGCTCGTAGCCAGGTAGAAACGCAGTGACCTGATAATCGCCCGGGGTCAATTGAACCGAGCAAGGCGCGGTGCATCTGTCTTCGCCATTCACTTTAATCGCCGCGCCGGCGGGCGTAGTGGCAATCTGAACCTCAATGCCCGCGACGGCCTCCGGAACCTTGTTGCGCTTGCGCGCCATGTTCACCAGAAACGCAATGCCTCCAATGGCCACGAGCAAACCAAGGATCGCGCCGAATAGCAGCGCCTTTTTCCACGCCACCGGTTTCTGCGGAGGCTTCTGCGGAGGAGGCCCAATCGCCACGGGCGGCTGCATTGGCGGAGGACCCACGGGAGGCATCGGCGGCACGGCCTGCGGACCTGTAGCGGGAAACGCACTGGTCGGCATTGGCGGAGGAGCGAATTGTCCGGACGAAATCTGGCCCAGCGGCGGCGTAACAGGAGGCGGTGAGGACGCGGCTGCCGCAGGCACCGGCGGCGGCGTAGGAACCTGCGGAGGCGCGGGCGGAATCACAATCTTCGGCGTCACCGTAGCCGTGGGAACCGGCGGAGGCATTGGCGGCGGCGCGGCCACAGGGGGCGGAGGCACCGGCGGCATTGGTGGAGGCGCGGCCACGGGCGGAGCGGGGATCATCGCCTCCTGCTCCTTCAGCTTCGTGCCCCGATTCACCAGGTGCTGCTTGATGTCGCCCACCACCAGTTGTACTTCGAAGTCGTTCGGCCACTGCTTGGCGATCTCGTCCAAGCGGTAGTAAATCGGCTTCAAAGCTTCCAGACTGGCCACCAGCCCGACTTGCTGGTCCAGTCGCTTCAGTTCGTCAAGAGGATTCAGATTCTCATCAGCCACGTTAGATATCCTACACTTTCCTTGTAAGCTCTGTGATAACCGCCCTCGACGCCACGCCGCTCGCCGTCCCCACGGGCGGAGTCATGCGCTATACAAAAGAACTGGCGCGAGCGCTCGCCGCAAATTATCCCGAAGATCAAATTTGGCTGCTCTCCGACCAGCCTTTTCCCAACCCCTCGCCCACGCCACCCAACCTTCTGAAAGGCGAAGGACCGCGCTCCGCCGCGGAAAGGCGCTGGTGGCTGTGGGGCCTGGAACGGGAAATGATGCGCCGAGGCGTGGAAGTGTTTCATGGCACCGATTTTTCCGTTCCCTATATTTCGCGGCAGCCCAGTGTGCTCACCCTGCACGACCTGTCGCCGTGGATGGCAGACTTCGCCATCGAGACTTCGCCGCGCGTCCGGAAACGCGTGCCGCTGCTGCTGCGCGCGCATATCCCGACGATGATCCTCACGCCAAGCGAGGCGGTGCGACGCGCCGCCATCACCCGCTTCGGGCTCGATCCTTCGCGCGTGGTTGCCGTGCCTCATGCTGCCTCCAGCCATTTTCGCCCCTTACACACCGCTTCGGCGGAGCCTCCGTATTTCCTGTTCGTCGGAACCCCGGAACAGCGTAAGAATATCCATCGGCTGATTGATGCCTGGAAAGAAGTTCGCCGGAGCGAAAATATCGATCTGGTGCTGGCGGGCCGCGCCCGCGCAAACTTTAAGATGCCCGAGGAGCCCGGCCTCCGCGTCCTCGGCGAAACACCTGAGGCCGATCTTCCGGCATTATACTCAGGCGCGGCCGCGGTGGTTTATCCGTCGCTCTATGAAGGCTTCGGATTACCCGTGCTCGAAGCCATGCAGTGCGGCGCCACCGTGATCGCTTCGCGCGATCCGGCGATCATGGAAGTATCGGGCGGCGCCGCGATCCACGTGGACGCCCTGGATGTGCGAGCCCTGGCCGAGGCGATGCGCGCCCGGCCGGTGCGACGCGAAGAGTCGTTGAAGCGCGCGGCCGAATTTTCGTGGGCCTCCACGGCTCGGAAAACCAGAGAGGTATATGACGAGGCCCAGCGCATTTTCCGAAAATAACGCGCTGTTTTTAACGCCCGAGGATCCACGGCCCGGCACGGGCGGCGGAGGCCTGCGGTCCGCCTCGTTGCTGGAGTATTTGCGTGCCAGCCACGACGTGCGCGTCGCGACGTTTACGTTGCCGCATCATTCCAGGACGTTCGCGGCGCGGGCGTGGCGCAACGGCGTCCGCATGCTGCGCGGCGTGCCACCGCTGCTCGACCGTTTTTCGGGATGCGAGGCGCAGCTTGAGCAGTATTTCGACCGCCGCTACAAGGTCGCCGTGATCGAGCATTTCTGGTGCGCTCCGTATGCCGCGCCGATCCGTCCGCATTGCGATGTTCTCGTTTTGGATCTGCACAACGTCGAAAGCGAGCTGGCGTTGTCCCACGCCCGCGCCACACAAGGTCCGGAAGCACTGCTGCATCGCAGGTTTGCCGCTGCTTATAGGCGCCTGGAGGAGCAATGGATATCGAAGTTCGACGTGGTGCTCGCCGCCAGCGAGGCAGATCGCATCCGCATCGCGCATCCCAACACGATCGTTTATCCCAACGCGCTGCCATGGATCGACGCGCCGATGGTGGAAACAGAGAACTGCATCATCTTCAGCGGCAATCTCGAATATCACCCGAACATCGAAGCGGTCCGCTGGTTCGCGCAATCGGCGTGGCCCGTGTTGCGCGCGAACAACGAGGGCCTAATCTGGAAATTGGTAGGCCGCAATCAGGAAGCGGTCACGGGCATCGTGGGCGGCGACCCTCGTATCCTGCTGACAGGCCCGGTGGACGATGCGGTCGCCGAGATTGCCCGCGCGCGCGTCGTCGTCGTGCCGTTACTCTCCGGCAGCGGAACGCGCTTCAAGATTCTCGAAGCATGGGCCGCCAAGCGAGCAGTGGTTTCGACGCCCATCGGCGCCGAAGGCCTGGAAGCACGAGGCGGGGAGCATCTGCTCCTGGCAAAGGAAAAGTTCGCTCAGACAGTTCAGCAATTGCTCGGTGATCCCCAGCAAGCCGCGGCCTTAGGCGAAACAGGCCGCAGGCTTTACGAGCAAAAGTACACCTGGCCGGCAGCGTGGAAGAGACTGGAAGGCGCAGGATTCTGACTTCTGACTCCCGACTACTTCAGAAAAAACATGGTGATATGGTTCGCAGCGAAACCGCACACGAACGCCAACAGCGTCATATAGGCGAACTGCATGCCCGGCCAGAACCATCCTCCGGTTTCGCGCCGCACCACCGCGACCGTGGACATGCACTGCATGGCAAAGGCGAAAAACACCAGCAGCGCGATGGCTCCGCCGAGCGTCATATCGCGGCGCAGCGCATCTTGAAGATTGACCGAATGCTCGTCGGTTCCTTCGAGCCCGTAGATCGTGCCCAGCGAGCTGACCATGGTCTCGCGCGCAGCGATGGAGGTGATCAGTCCGATGCCGATTTTCCAGTTGAATCCCAGCGGCTTGATCACGGGCTCGACAAAATGCCCGATTCCGGCGGCGATCGAATGCTCAATTGCGGGCGGCTTGCCATGATCGAGCGGCAGATTCGCCAGCACCCAGATGATCACCGCGACAACGACGATAATGCTGCCAGCCATCTTCAAAAACACCTTGGCGCGATCAATCAGCCGCAGCGCCAGCCCGCGCCAGGTGGGCCAGCGGTACGGAGGCATTTCTAAAATGAACGACGAACGGCTGCTTTTCAAGATGGTGGACTTCAGCACGCGCGCCGTCAGAATCGCGGCCACGAAGCCCAGCATATACAGCCCCAGCAGCGCGATCACACGGGCAAATCCGAAAATCGGCTCGCGCGGCACGAACGTCTCGATCAACAACAGATAGACAGGCAAACGCGCCGAGCACGTCATCAGAGGCGCGATCAAAATAGTCACGATACGGTCGCGCTTGTTTTCGATGGTGCGCGTCGCCATGATGGCCGGAACCGCGCAGGCATAAGCCGATAGCAGCGGGATGAAGCTTTTTCCTTGCAGACCGAAGCGGGCCATGGTGCGATCCGCAATCAGCGCCGCGCGCGCCAGGTAGCCCGAGTCTTCCAAAATGCCGATGAACAAAAACAGCAGCAGAATCTGCGGCAGAAATTTGATCACCGCTCCGACGCCCGGCCAGATTCCTTCCACGATCAGCGACCGTAGCGCGAGGTTCGGCAAATGCGCGCCGATCCATCGGCCGGACGCTTCGCGAGCCGCGTCCACGCCGTTCATCAGCGGGTCCGCGCCAGAAAAAATCGTCCAGAACAAAGCCAACACAACTATGAGGAACATCAGCGGACCCGCCACAGGATGCAGGAAAAACGCGTCCAGCCTGCGTGTCCATAAAGGAGGCGCGGGCGCTTGATAGCCCGTCTTATTGCCGACATGCGTCGCCCACGCGCGGCACTTCGGGATGTCCTGAATGACAGGCAAGTGAATTAGCGGGGCCTTGGGAGCCGCGCCCATGGTGGCTCCGCTCAAGAACTGAATCACCTTATCGA
>Ga0209698_10001426_pt1 | contig 27422 bp, 18 predicted proteins | sample LitLauG_LLR_2012_FD_187203 | JGI IMG/M metagenome (GOLD analysis project Ga0209698, IMG submission 187203) | Freshwater sediment microbial communities from Pennsylvania, USA - Little Laurel Run_MetaG_LLR_2012 (SPAdes) (version 2) | ecosystem: Environmental > Aquatic > Freshwater > Creek >... | reverse complement strand
GTTTGCGTATTCTTCGTCAGCGTAGCATTCGACCTGGGTGGGACGAACCTGCATATGGTAGAAGCAGAAATTCTTGTGGCGGAGAGCGGGCGAACCGCACTGGGTTCCGTTGACCTTGATGTAACGGCAACGAGGTGCTGCATGGGTTGACATAGTTACTCCTGATTTATTGGCTGCGATCTGCTCGCTGGCCACTGTTACTAAGGGGTACCCCCCCTGTTGTGCGGTATATTAGAATCATCGACTTAGCGTCGCGCCGGCGGCAAAGTCTTCAAACCAAGGTAGTTATAGGTAAAGTCCTGATTCGGCATGGGTTGGTCGGGATCGGGTCCTTAATCTGCCGGATAGGTCACGGCTGGCGCGGAGTTATAAGCTGATAGGCCGCGTATCTTCTGTGTTGTGCTTTTATTTCTATTATAAGGTGGGGTGTCAAGTGTTATTTAGTGGAATTGGCCGCGCGCTGTGAAAGAAACCATCTCTGGGGTCGGCTTTACGGCGGCCCACTTCTCAAAAACGCGAGAAGTGGGGCACCCCCGCCACTGGTTGCGCAGGCGGGGGAAGCATGCGGTATCGCTAAAGCGACACCCTGATACGAATCCTAAAAAAGCCTCGCTCTTGCGAGCGGGGCTTTTGAGTTGCTGTCGGCGTTTCGCGGACAGGAGTGTCCGCGCTACACTGATGACTTCAAGGATATTTCCATGAGCTTCAGCAAGGCCGTTTTTCAACGGGACGAGAAATACGAAGGTGTCCGCCCGATCAATATTTACCTCTTGCGGCTGGTCTTTATCTTAATGTTCTTTGTGCTGGGCAGGGATACTTGGACGCACATTCTCACCCATCAGGGTCCATGGGAACCCGTTAATGCCGTGGCGTGGTGCGTCTGGACAGCCTTCGCAACTTTGGCGGGCTTGGGAATCGTTCGCCCTTTGAAAATGCTGCCGATCCTGCTGCTGGAGATCTTCTACAAAGTCCTGTGGCTGATTCTTGTGGCGTACCCACTGTGGTCCAAGGGCAGGTTGGCGGGTTCACCAGCGGAAGGCACCACCTCGGCGTTCTTGTGGGTGATCTTGCCCATCGTTGCGGTACCGTGGGGGTATGTGTTTGTGACTTACATTTACAAACCAAAGAAACAAACGAGCGCGTAAAGTCGCGGCCACGCGCCGACATCGGCTGTCTGATGGCCCCTTCTCGAAAAGCGCGAGAAGGGGCGCACCCCCGGCGCTGGATGCCGCACCGCAGCGGCTAAAGCCGTCGGATTCGGCGGCCTGAATCGCAGCGCTGAAAGCGCTGCGCCACCCAAAAGCCCTAGGGTTCTAGCTCCAATTCAGTCCCGGAGGTATTTGCTTAATTGAACGTGGGACAGAGGCGGGATGTCATGCAGGCCCGTGAACGGCCTGAGGCAATAATAGCAACGAACCGCACCGCGTTTGTGAATAAGACAAAGTTGTTTGCAAAAGCGACAGTACGTGATCGCAACAAATCCGAGTGGTAGTGATAGGATTTTCGACTCGCTTTCGGCAAAGGCCCACAAGTACTGAGCGAGATCAAGAAACTCACCCGTCGCTTCCGTCTTAGGCGCCCTCAGTAATTCTATCGACGGTCTGAGTCTTTCGAACGGATTGTCGAGGCCGTACAGTCCGAAGTCTTCCCCGGCTTCGTTCTTGCCATGGGCGAAAGGCAAGACCTGGTATCCGAACAGATGCTCCCGTAACTGTTTTGCACGAAGCTCTACAACATTGAAAACTTCGGGAGTGGGGAAAAACTTGAAGCTTTTAGACCCGACCTCGTGGAGGTAGAGCTCTAGTAAAGAAACATCCGGCGAGCCAAACTTCCGTTGGGTCTTTAATTGGTTCAATATGCCTGTGGTCTTGCCCCGTTTCAACGACCGAGGGCGGCCGGACTTGTCTACGAGCACCAATTTGGTTTCCCAGGTCTTGTAAAACACTCCGGGCGGCTCGAGCGGTGTGGACAGAGTGCAGACCATCAAATCTATGTCCCCACTGAAGGGTGAAGAGGGCAATAAGTTTAGGGGGATGTTAATTGCCCACCAGCGGAAGATCCTCCCGTCCACCAGGCCGTAGTGGAGGGGCATCTCTTTAAATAAACGCCAGATGGCCGCAGTTTCGCGGTGTTGAGCATCGAATTCAAATAACGACATACCAAATTGTAGCCGGAACCGGGTGGGGCCGAAGTTACATGCGATGGTTGCATAGTGATAAAAGCCCCGCTCTTTGGAACTCGAGCGGGGCTTTGTCTTGCTGTCGGCTTTTCGCGGACAGGAGTGTCCGCGCTACACCTCTAGTACATGTCGCCCATGCCGCCGCCGTGGCCGCCGCCGCCCATCGGAGCGCCCTTCTTCTCTTCCGGGATCTCCGCTACCAGGGCTTCGGTGGTCAGCATCAGGGCTGCGATTGAGCCGGCGTTGGTGAGTGCGGTGCGCACTACCTTCGTCGGATCGAGGACGCCTGCCTTGACCAGATCTTCGTACTCTCCGGTCAGGGCGTTGTAGCCGAAGTTATTGTCTTTGGAGTCGTGGACCCTGCCGATCACGATTGCACCTTCTTCGCCGGCGTTCTCGGCGATCTGGCGCAGGGGCTCGGTGATGGCGCGCTTCACGATGTTGACACCGATCTGCTCGTCACCTTCCAGCTTCAGTTTGTCGAGAGCTGCAACGCAACGCGCCAGCGCTACGCCGCCGCCGGGGACAATGCCTTCTTCGACGGCTGCGCGCGTGGCGTGCATGGCATCTTCCACACGGGCTTTCGTTTCCTTCATTTCGGTTTCGGTCGCGGCGCCGACTTTAATCACGGCTACGCCACCGACCAGCTTCGCCAGCCGCTCCTGCAGTTTCTCGCGGTCGTAGTCGCTGGTGGTCTTTTCGATTTGGCTGCGGATTTCTTTTACGCGGCCTTGGACGTCTCCGGGCTTGCCTTTGCCTTCGACGATGGTGGTGTTGTCCTTGTCGATGGTGATCTTCTTGGCCTGTCCGAGGTCGGCGATCTGGACGTTCTCCAGCTTGATGCCCAGGTCTTCGGTGATGGCCTTGCCGCCGGTCAGGGTTGCGATGTCCTGCAACATGGCCTTGCGGCGATCGCCGAAGCCGGGGGCCTTGACGGCCGAGACTTGCAGCGTGCCACGGAGTTTGTTGACGACCAGAGTCGCGAGCGCCTCGCCTTCCACGTCCTCAGCGATGATGAGGAGCGGCTTGCCGCCCTTGGCGATCTGCTCCAGCAACGGGAGCAGGTCTTTCATCGAGCTGATTTTCTTTTCGTGGATGAGGATGTAGGCGTTCTCCTGGACGGATTCCATGCGCTCCGGATCGGTGACGAAGTAGGGAGAGAGATAGCCGCGATCGAACTGCATGCCTTCGACCACGTCGAGCTGGGTGTCGAGGGTCTTCGACTCCTCGACGGTGATGACGCCGTCTTTCCCGACTTTCTTCATGGCTTCGGCAATGATCTTGCCGATGGTCTCGTCATTGTTCGCTGAGATGGTGCCAACCTGGGCAATCATGTCGCCGGTGACGGGCTTGGAGAATTTGTCGAGTTCGCCCTTCTCGCGGTTGCCTTCGCGGTCGAGACGGCCGGTGATCAGCAGAACCGATTTCTCGATGCCGCGCTTGATGGCCATTGGATTGGCGCCAGCAGCAACCGTCTTTACGCCTTCACGATAGATTGCCTGGGCCAGAACGGTGGCGGTGGTGGTACCGTCGCCGGCTACGTCGCTGGTCTTGCTGGCGACTTCGCGGACCATCTGGGCGCCCATGTTCTCGAGGCCGTCTTTTAGTTCAATTTCCTTGGCTACGGTGACGCCGTCCTTGGTGATGGTGGGCGAACCGAATTTCTTTTCAATAACCACGTTGCGGCCCTTGGGGCCGAGGGTGACCTTCACAGCGTCAGCCAGCAGGTTGACGCCGCGGAGAATGGCCTGTCTGGACTCTTCTCCGTGAACAATTTGCTTTGCCATAACTTTTTGCTCCTTAAGATGTATGCAGGCTTGGCCTGCGGAATTCGGAATTTTGGTTATCCTGCGACGTTCGGGACAACTTCAAAAGCAGGTCCTTCGCTTCGCTCAGGATGACAATTCTGTTTTTGTTAGCGGCGCGATCCGGCGGTTTCTTTCTTGGCTGCGCCGGTCAGGACGCCCAGGACTTCCTCTTCGCGCATGATGATGAAGTCTTCACCATCGATCTTGATTTCAGTGCCGGAATACTTGCCGAACAGGATGCGGTCGCCTTCATGCACATCGAGCGGACGAATCTTGCCTTCTTCGTTGATCTTGCCTTTGCCGGCGGAGATGACTTCTCCCTCCATGGGCTTGTCTTTCGCGGAGTCGGGAATGATGATCCCGCCGCGGGTGGTATCGGCTTCTTCGACCCGACGGACCAGGATGCGGTCATGCAGCGGGGTGAATTTAGTTGCCATAGTTGCTTACTCCTTTCAAGAGTGGTTTTTTGAATGGGTTGAATTCGAATTTCCGGATTGCCCGAAATCGATGACTGTTAGCACTTGAGCCCTATGAGTGCTAATTATAGGAATGTGAGTGGGTGGTTGTCAAATCCGTTTGGGACCATAGATGTAACCTATTTATAATCAATATAATAGATTACAGCCCTCATCAGTCCCCAAGAGGATCACGGAGTCCGGGAGGATGCGACTTGGTCCAGCTTCCCTAGGAGAACGCCAACTCTTTGGCCCGCTGCACCGCCTTGACCACGGCCTTGATCAGGGTGACGCGCAGCTTGCCTTCTTCCAGTTCCATGATGCCGTCAATGGTGCATCCGGCGGGGGTGGTCACGGCGTCCTTCAGTAGCGCCGGATGATCTCCGGTTTCGAGCACGACGCGCGCCGCGCCCATGGTGGTTTGCGCCGCCAGCAGGGTGGCGACATCGCGCGGCAAACCGACCTTGACCCCGGCCTCGGCCAACGATTCCAGAATGATGTAGATGTAGGCGGGGCCGCTGGCCGACAATCCGGTGACCGCGTCCATGTGTTTTTCGTCGACGACCACGGTCCGCCCGACCGCGTCGAAAAACTTGGTTGCCGTGTCGAGATGCTGTTTCGTGGCGAACTTACCCTTGCAGAGCGCCGTCATGCCCGCAGCCAGCACGCAGGGAGTATTCGGCATCGCCCGCACCACGGGCACTTCTTTCTCCAGGGCGCGCTCGATCATTTCGGTCGGGACCGATGCGGCCACCGAGATCACCAGTTGCTTCGAATTCAGGTGGGCGCGAATCTCCCGGACCACGTCGGCGACCACCTGTGGCTTCACGCAGAGAAAGATGATGTCGGCGTCTTTCACTGCCTCGGAGTTATCGGTGCCGGCGTGGACCTTCAACTTGTCCTTCAGAATTCGCGCCCGCTCGGGATGGGCCACGGTGGCCCAGGTCTGCCCGGGCGAGAGCAAGCCGTCACGCAAGAAAGACTGCAGCAGAATCGCTCCCATCTTGCCTGCACCCAAGACCGCGACTTTCTTTTTTGAACCCAGATTTTGTGCCATGCGGAATTCTCCCCAACCAGCCATAAGACTAAGGAAGACCCAGACTACACCACGCCGCGCAGAAGCACGAACAAGAAGACGTTCAGGCAGTGGCGCGGTTTCGTAATCGTGCGGAGAAAATCGTCAACCACTAAGGACACGAAGGGCCGCCTAATTAACCAGGCTAACCGGTAATTTCCCGCGGCACCATCTTCAAAATCTCGCGCCCAATCGGCAATGAGGCCGTCGCCGCCGGAGAAGGGACATTCAGCACGTGCAAGAAGCGCTCGCGTCCCACAAAGCGGAAATCATCTACCAGCGCGCCATCCGGAGCTACCGCCTGCGCCCTCACGCCCGACCCTCCGGGCGTCATGTCCTCCATGCGCACTGCCGGCACCAGGCGTTGGCAGGAGCGCACAAACTCGCGCTTTCGTAGAGACCGCTGAAACTCCTTCAGGCCATTTTTCCAGTGCTGCCGGGCCATTGCTCGAAAGCCGGAATCCATGAACACTTCCATGGCCTCGCCCAAATCGAAATCGCGCCAGCGGTATCCCTCGCGCCGGAACGCCAGCACCGCATTCGGACCAGCGTCGACGTTCCCCTGAATCCGGCGGGTGAAGTGCACGCCGAGAAAGGGGTAGCGCGGATCCGGGACCGGATAAATCAGCGCGCGAACTAACTCCTGCCGCGTGGCCGCCAAGTCGTAATATTCGCCGCGAAATGGAACCAGTAACATGCCCGGATCATCTCCGGCCATGAGCGCCACTCGATCGCTGTACAGTCCGGCACAATTCACAACGTAGCGCGCCGAAAAATCACCGGCACGGGTTTGGACCACCACTGCGCCTGCCGCGCCCGATCCGGTATCGGAAGTCCGATCGAATCCCGCGACTGCGGCGCCGGTCTTGACCTCGGCTCCGTGTCCGGTCGCGATCTCCGCATACTTTGCCGTCACCGCTGCATAATCCGTGATGCCCGTGGACGGAACGTGGAGCGCTCGCACGCCGCCGACCTGTGGCTCGATCTCCAGCATGGCCTCGCGTCCCAGCAACCGCAGACCTTCGAGGCCGTTGGCCACGCCGCGCGCGAGCAAGTCATCCAGCCGGGCGGCTTCGTCCGGGTTCGTGGCCACAATCAATTTGCCGCAGACCTCGTGCGGAATCCCATGCCGCGCGCAGAACTCGACCATCTCGCGGGCCCCGGCCACACACAGCCGCGCTTTCAGCGATCCTGCCTTGTAATAGACGCCGCTGTGGATCACCCCGCTGTTGTGACCCGTCTGATGGCGGGCCACACCCGCTTCTTTCTCGAGAATGACCACCTGCAGGCGTGGGAATCGCTCGGTGGCTTGCATGGCGAACGAAAGTCCGACGATCCCGCCGCCGATCACCGCGATGTCGTAGGTCATAAGCTCGGCTGCCGCACCGAGGATGATCCTATCTCACACGGCTTGCCCTTGCCGTGACGCAAGAACAATGGGATGTGACGCAGGGAAAAACGGCGCTGATAGGAATGTCGGCGCCCCAAAGGATCGCATTTTTCGCTATTGAGTGGAGTGCCCACCCTCAGCCCCTAAAGGGGGCGGCTGATTTCGAAGCAGTTACGGTATCGCTAAAGCGATACTCTGATACGAATCCGAGTTTTGGGCAAACTGTAAAGCCGAAACCGTTTTCAGCGACATATGGTATGCCTGAAGGCATACCCTGATACGAAGCCTGATGCTGTAGCAAGTTTTGGTGGCTTCCTCTACGTCCCGGCGACGGATATGCCCTACTGCACCGTCAGCGTCACCATATCGCCATGCGCTGGTCCGCCTACTGCGGCGGCGGTCACGTTAATTTGCGATGTGCCCAACGGTGTCGGAAGCGCTACCGTCACAAAAGTCGATCCTGGAGTTGTAGCTGCGGCCGAAGTGGCCGTAACCGTGACCGTCGCCGGGTTCGGCACCACCGCGGGAGCTGTGTAGGTTGCCTGGGCCTGGTTGGCGGGATTGACCACAATCGTGCCATTCGTGCTTCCGCCCGTGACCGCCCAGGTTACGGTCTGGTTGGTCGAGCCATTCACGGTGGCGGAGAATTGTTGCTGAGTCGTCGCCGCCGGCCACGAGTTGCGGGCTTCATTTGCGAATAGAGTCGCCAATCCGGGATTCACCGTGACCGTCACGGGTGGCGGGTTAGTGACCCCGCCCGCGACGCCGCCGCAAGAAAGCATAGCCATCAAGCCAAACCCCAAGCAAACTGCCGCAATCCCTTGGTAGAGACGCGGCTCGCCGCGGCGCTTACGCCCTATCCCCATGATCCCAGCTACCAGCCAGCCAAGAGTAAGGAAGGGCAGAGCATAGGGGCTTGTGCCTGCCGGGCTGGACCCGGGCCTCGTCTGCGGCTGTGACGCGGTTCCCAAGTTCGGCCCAGTTGTTGTAATCGTCAGCGTAACCGGCGTGGTTGGCGCTCCGGCTGCAATCGTCGCGGGACTAAACCCGCAACTGGTCAATGCCGGCAAGTTCGAGCAGGAGAAATTCACCGCCGCGCTAAACAACGCGCCCCCCAGCGGGGCCGCCGAAAACGTATAGATTGCGCTTTGTCCGGCCAGCGCCGTTGCGGTTGAATTACCCGTATCGGTCCAGGTAAAGTCGGCAGCCGTCGCCGTCACCGTCAGTGTCTCGGTTGGAGTGGCATGGGTCAGCGTGCCGTCCGTTCCCTGGATCGTGAAACTGAACGTCCCGCCCGTGGCGCTGCCGACCGTCACTGTGAACGCGGCGCCGCCGGCGGTTGGCTTCACTGCCGGCGGAGTGATGCCGCACGTCGCCGGAGCTCCCGCCGTACAGGTGAGCGTCACGCTCCCGCTGTAGCCGTTCACCGCCGTCAGGGTTCCGTTCCAGGTCAGGTTCTGATTTACCGGCGTGGTGTTCGGGGTTGCGGTCACCGCAATCGTGAAGTCCGGGGCCGGAGCGGGCGTCACGGTCAGCGTTTCCGCCGGAGAGGCATGGGTCAGAGTCCCGTCGGTTCCCTGGATCGTGAAATTGAACGTCCCAGTCGTGGTGCTGCCGAGCGTCACCGTAAACGCAGCGCCCCCAGCGGTTGGTTTCACGGTTGACGGAATGATGGCGCACGTTCCCGGAGCTCCCGCCGTACACGTCAGTGCTACGTTCCCGCTATATTCGTTTAACGCCTTCAGCGTTCCGCTCCAGGTTACGTTCTGATTCACCACCGTTGTGTTAGGAGTCGCCGTCACGGCAATGGAGAAATCGGGCGACGTCACCAGCGCGTAGTTCCAGATGCCCCGCCCGTAGGTCGATGCCACCAGCGTTTTTGTGCCGGCATCGGGGTTAAAGAGTTGCAGCGCGGTTACGGGAGCGTCCGGCAGAAATCCCGACGCACTCGGCCCGGGCGCGGGGCCAACTTCCGTCCAGCCCGCAGTTGTTGTCGAACTCACAAAAACGCCGACATCGGTTCCCGCGTAAACGAGCCCAGCTTGAGCATCGACCAGCAAGGCGTTCACTGGATTGTCGGGCAGTTCCGTTGCTCCCGTCCCGGTCCAGTCCGTCCAACTGACACCCGCAGTCGTCGTCTTCCACACATGCGACGTAGGGAACCCCGGCGTACTGAATCCCATGATACCGACATACGCTGTGTTGCCGGTCCTGTCCGACGAATCCATGGCGACCGACGCAATCGCATACCCGTTGGGATTGATGTTCTGGGTTGCGCTCTGTGTCACGTTCGCCATCATGCTGACGCCGGCGTTGGTCGTCACCCACACCTCGCCTCCCGGTAATTCGCTCAGCGGCCCGTATCCGTTGGTCACTGCATAGACGACCGATGAATACTGATTGGAGGCCGGACCGCCCGCCGCCAGCGCATTGACCAGGTTGATCTCATCGCCCGTGCACACGCCCGTTCCCAGCGTGTCGAAGTCGTTGCTCAGTTGCAGGGGAGCGGTCCCGCTGGTGCCGATCTGCCACACTCGGCAGGTGCCCACCAGCAGTTCATCGGTATTCTGCAGATCGAGAATGTAGGGCGTGTCATACGCTCCCTGGTCTCCGCCGAGGTTGCTGGAGCCGACGACCTGGAGGAAGGAATTGTCGTTACAGGCCACTCCCAACTCACATTTCACGATGGTGACGTACGGATTCGAAGCAAACCACTCGTCGGGATTTGCGGGATTGATCGCGGTGAATCCGCCATCTCCGCCGAGCGCGTTCTGCCAGGCGCTGGAGTTGGTCGCGGAGCTGGTTTTCGGCGAGCCGTTATCCTGCGTTCCGCCGAGCAGAATGTCGGCGCTGGTGGGGTGGATCGAGAATGAAACGAACTCCGTCATCGAGCCCAGGTTCTGGCTGAGGCTGTCAAACTGATTCGTCCCCGCGCAGCTGCCTGTGGTCAGCCCGCCATAGCCATCGAGGGTGCGGCTGATTCCGCCATCGTGGGAGAAGTAGCCGGGCGACTTGCCGTTTGCCACCATAAACGCGATTCCATGCTGGTCGGGATGCACATGCGCGGGCGCCCCCAGCGGGCCGGGGTTGCATCCATACACGTGGGTCAGATTGATCCAGTCGCCTTGCGCGCAGGTTGTGCCTCCGGAGGTTAGCGTGCACTTATAGAGATTGATTGCGCCCGCGTAAACGTCGGTTCCGGACGCATTGGGGATCGCCGCCAGTTCGAGGTTGTACCAGCCCTGCTCCACGCCACAGCCGCTGTAGTCTGGACCAAAGGCGTTGTCGCCGCAGTTGGCGATGCCGTTATCCAGAATCGGCGTCCAACTGGCTCCGCCGTTCGTGGTCCGCCAGATGCCCTCGTCGGCGGGCACTGGATTCCCATCGTTGTCGGGTTGTACGTCGACCACCCACACGTACATCTCGCTGCGCCCGGCAACCACCGCGAATTCGCCGCGATAGAGCAGGCAAGTGCCGGCGTTCGAACCGGCGGGGCACAGCGCGGACGCGAGACCCGCTGTCGGCTGCGTCGGCAGGCGCGTGAAATGCTGTGCATCGGTGGAGGAGTAGAGGCCGTGACGCCGCAGGAAGGCATAGAAAGTCCCGTTCGCTCCCTGGCTCGGGTTGTAAATCACCGCCGTGGCCGAGGCAGGAACCGCACTGTCGGACAAGATGACGCGGTTCCAGGTCATGCCGGCATCCTGCGAGAAGTGAAGTCCGCGCGCGGTCGAGTTGCCATCCTCTTCCAGACCCGGGTTTTCCAGACCAAGGTTCAGCCCGTTGTCGCCAGCTGTGGCCGCGACGACGAGGTTGGGATTCGCGGTGCTGAAGGCGATCTTGCTGAAGCCGATTCCCAGAAAAGTTTGGTCGGGAGGTTGTCCCTTCCCCGTGATCTGCGTCCACGTCGCACCGCCATCGGGGGAACGCAGGATTCCCAGGCCGTAATAAGAGTCTTCAGAACTGTTGGTCTCGCCGGTGCCGACCAGGATGACCTGGCTGTTGCCGGGTTTCAAGGCAATTGCGCCGACCGCCAGCGTCGGCTGATCGTCGATCAAAGCCTTCCATGTAACCGCCGCAGGGTTGGAATTCAGGCTACCTGCGTTCGTGGATTTCCAAAGCCCGCCGTATGCGCCGCCGAGCAGCACGGTGTTTCCTGTGGTGTCGGCCGGGTCCATTAGCACGGAAGTGGCCCGGCCCGAGACCCAGTTGTAATCCTGTGCGCCATCGCCGGTGGCATCGGAAGCCAGGGGCGCCGGTCCCAAAGGCACCCAACTCGTAGAGACAGCGGGTGCCCCGTCCAAGCTCTGCTTGGGCGGGCCCGAGAAGGACGCCAGAGGCGTAGAAGCCGAGCGCAAAGCCCTCATCGCCATCTTCTGTTGGTAAGCCCGAAAGCGCAGGCCCGCAGCCGATTGTCCCGGAGGCACAGTTCGCCCGCGCTGGTTCCAATTCCGGCGTAGTCGATCCCGCTGATAAGGACGATCTCCGTCGCGGCCGCGAGCAGAAGGCGAAGTTCGTTTGTTGTCCGGTTCCTGAGGGAAAGCGAGACCTGAAAAGCCGGCACTGAAAAGAGTGCCGAGCGCGGAGAAGACGACGAGGAAGAGCAGACAAGAACGCCAAGCACGGCAGGCCATAAACTGAGACGCCACCCTTGCACCGGTACGACGCGGCGCACCCGTAGAGTCTCAACCATGCAAGAAAGATTTCCACGTCCTCGAAAGTCCCCCCACCCTTGGTAGCCAGTTTCAGAGGAGTAAAATACCGAGAGCTGAGAACTGCCTGCGCGGCCAAACATCGGCTATACTACTGCACTATGTCCGTGATCAAGAACATCGGCGCCATAGCCCAGGGAATGACCATCACCCTGAAAGAGATGTTTCAGCCCACGATCGTGGAGAACTATCCCGACGGCCCCGGCCCCCTGAAAGGCGCAAAATTTCAGGAACGCTTTCGCGGCATGCACGTGCTGCAGCGCGACGAAAACGGGCTGGAAAAATGTGTGGCCTGTTTCCTGTGCGCGGCCGCTTGTCCCTCCAATTGCATCTACATTGAAGCCGCGGAAAACACGGCTGAGGCCCGAGTCTCGGGCGCCGAACGTTACGCTCGTGTCTACAACATCGACTACAATCGCTGTATATTTTGCGGGTATTGTGTGGAGGCTTGTCCGACCGATGCAATTACCCATGGGCACGGATTCGAGCTTGCGTCTTTCAATGCCAGCAATCTGATTTACCGGAAAGAGCAGATGCTGGCGCCGGCCCCGGCCCATATGGGAGCCAATCAGGTGTTTGCGCAGTCGGAAGCGGATGCGGGCGTGAAGGAGAGTTAACGAACTTCAAGATTTTCTGCCAAACGCCGGTCCCACGCGGGACCGGCGTTGTTGTATGGGAAGGGGTCGTTAGTTAGTCCTAGTCATTTAGTCGCTGGTTGTTGGTCGTTCGCGCCTTTACGAATGACCGCCGATTTGATGAACTGAAAGAGTGGTTATGTTGTAGAGACGCGGCTCGCCGCGTGTCTTTCAACGGTAGGAGGCGGGGCAAGCCCCGCTCTACGGAAGCCAACGACCATCGACCAGCGACTTTTTATTCATGTCCAACTTTCTCCAAACCGTGAAGCAACGCGTCGTCGTTTACGACGGCGCCATGGGCACCAACATCCAGAAGCGCAACCCCACCCTGGACGATTACTGGGGCAAGGAGAACTGCAGCGAAGTTCTGGTGCTAAGCCGCCCCGACATTATCCGCGACATCCATGCCGACTTTTTCCGCGTGGGCTGCGACATCGTAGAGACCAATACTTTCGGTGGAACCGGACTAGTTCTGGGCGAATTCGAGTTGCGCGACAAAGTGCGCGAGATCAACCTGAAGGCGGCGCAACTCGCTCGGGAAGTAGCGCAGCAGTTTTCGACCAAAGACCGACCGCGTTTCGTAGCCGGATCCATGGGTCCGACCACAAAGTTGCCCTCGCTCGGACACATCGGCTGGGACGCCATGGAAGCGTCGTACGAAGAGCAGGCACTGGCGCTGATCGAAGGCGGCGTCGATGTGATGCTGATCGAGACGTGCCAGGACTTATTGCAGGCAAAGATTGCCACGGTCGCTGTGATCGAGGCAATGCGCAAGGCGGGCAAGCGGCTGCCGGTGCAGGTGCAAGTCACGCTGCAGGAATCGGGCACCATGCTGCTGGGCACCGAAATCGGCGCGGCCTTGACGGCGCTCGAGCCTTACGACATCGACATCATCGGACTCAACTGCGCCACCGGCCCGGCGGAGATGAACGAGGCGGTCCGCTACCTGGGGCTGAACTCCACGAAATACATTTCGGTTCTGCCGAATGCGGGGCTGCCGCAAAACGTCGGCGGACATGCCGTGTACAAGCTCGCGCCCAAGGACTTGGCGGACTTTCATAGACATTTTGTAAAAGACTACGGCGTGCACGTCGTTGGCGGCTGTTGCGGCACGACTCCCGAACATCTGAAAGCCGTAGTCGATGCGGTGACCGGCGTAGACCCCGCGCAGCGCGATGTGAAGCCGGTGGGCGCGGCCTCGAGCGCCTACACATCGGTGCCGCTCGATCTCGAGCCGAAGCCCCTGATCGTAGCGGAAGAAATGAATACCACGACGCGCGTCGATCATTTCCGCAAGCTAGTGCAGGCGAAGAAATACGACGACATTCTGACCTTGGCGAAGAAGCTGGCCAACGAAGGCTCGCACATGCTCGACCTGTGCTGCGCCATCGTGGGCGAAGACGAGAAGGGCTACATCTCAGCCATCCTGGAAAAAATTGCGACGCGAGTGCCCGCGCCGATCCTGATCGACAGCACCGAAGCCGACGTGGTTGAAGAAGCGCTGAAGCGCATTCCCGGCAAAGCCATCATTAATTCGATCAACCTGGAAGATGGCGAGAAGCGGACGTCGAAAGTGTTGCCGATGGCGAAGCGTTACGGCGCGGGCGTGATTGCGTTGACTATCGACGAAGAAGGCATGGCCCTGACAGCGGACAGGAAAGTTGCGATTGCGCATCGCATCTTCGATCTGGCCACACAGAAATACGGCATCCGTCCGGTGGACTTGCTCTTCGACACGCTGACCCTCCCGATTTCCACGGGCCAGGAAGAATACCGTTCGGCTGGCATTGAGACTCTGGCGGCGGTGAAGCGGATCCATCAGGAACTACCGGAAGTGAAGACCGTGCTCGGAGTCAGCAACATCAGCTTTGGTCTCGACGCCTATCCGCGTCGCGTTCTGAATTCGGTGTTTCTGCACGAGGCGGTCGAAAACGGCCTCGACGTGGCCATCGTCAACTACACAAAGATTTATCCGCTGTACAAGATTCCGTCGGAGGAAGTGGAGCTGGCGCGCAAGCTGATTTATCAGGACCGGTCAAAGGGCGATCCCCTGCAGGTGTACATGCAGCATTTCACCGGCATGAAAGGCAAGGCGCAAGCGCAGACCACCGCGCACGTCGAAACGCTCTCCATCGAAGACAAGCTCAAGTACGCGATTATCAACGGCGAAAAATCGGTAGGCGAGGGCAAGACCAAGCGCAGCCTCGAAGAGTTGCTGGAAGAAGCGTTGGTGCCGTACACACCGCTCGACCTGATCAACACGGTGTTACTCGACGGCATGAAGACGGTAGGCGACCTGTTCGGCGCTCGCAAAATGCAGTTGCCGTCGGTGCTGGATTCCGCGGGAGTGATGAAGGCCGCCGTAGCCTATTTGGAACCGAAGATGGAAAAGAAAACCGGCTCGCAGCAGAAGGGCACCATCATCCTCGCTACGGTCAAGGGCGACGTGCACGACATCGGAAAAAACCTGGTCGACATCATCTTATCCAACAATGGATACAAAGTGGTGAACTTGGGCATCAAGCAGGCGGGCGACGTCATCATCCACTCGGCGCAGGAGCACAAGGCCGACGCCATCGGCCTGAGCGGCTTGCTGGTGAAGTCCACGTTAGAGATGAAATACGTGATCCAGGAACTGGAACGGCAGAAGCTGCAGTTCCCGGTGATCTGCGGCGGCGCGGCGCTGACTCGCAAGTATGTGGAAGACGACCTGCGGCGCGAGTATTCGAATGCAGTGTTCTACGGAGAAGACGCTTTCGCGGGCCTGCACGTGATGGAGGACCTGGCGTCGGGAGATGGCAAGCGAGAGGCGCGCCTGCAAGACGGTCGAACCGTAAAAGAATACACGAAGGCGGCGGCAGTAGATGAAGAGATCGGTCCGGTGTTCGCCGAGCGCAGCCCGGTAGTGACGGACGCGCAGAATATTCCCGCGCCTCCGTTCTGGGGCGTGCGGGTGGTGAAGGATTACGACCTGCGCTCGATCTTCAATTACATCAACGACACTGCGCTGTTCAAGAACCAGTGGCAGTTGAAGACCGCGTCGCAGGAGGACTACGCGCGGCTGGTGGAACAGAAGTATCGTCCGATCAAACGGAAGCTGGAAGAAGATGTGATCGCGGCGGGCTGGTTCGAGCCAAAGGTTGTTTACGGATATTTCCCCGCTGAGGGCAATGGGAATGATGTCGTCGTGTACGAGCCCAGGAGCGATAACCACGGGGAGCACGGGGGAACACGGGGGAAAGAACTTCTTCGATTTACTTTCCCGCGCCAGAAGGAAGGACGCCGCCTTTGCATCTCTGATTTCTTCGCCGCGCCATCTTCTGGCAAGATGGATGTGCTCGGCCTGTCGCTGGTGACGATTGGCCCAAAGGCGTCAGTAGAAACGCAGCGCCTATTTGAAGGTGGGGAGTACACGCGCTATCTCTACCTCCACGGCCTAAGCGTGGAGACGGCCGAAGCGCTGGCCGAATTCCATCATAAGAAGATGCGGGAGGAGTTAGGCATAACCGCCGAAGACTCTCCGCACATTCGCGATCTGTTTCATCAGAAGTATCGCGGCTCGCGCTATTCGTTCGGCTATCCGGCGTGTCCGAATCTGGAAGACCAAACCAAGCTGTTCACGTTGCTCAAGCCGGAGGAGAACGTCGGAGTGCGGCTGACTTCTGGGTTCTTGCTGGAGCCCGAACAGAGCACTTCGGCGATTGTTGTGCATCATCCCGGGGCCAAGTATTTTGTGGTGTAGCAGAGTTACAACTTCCAGCCAGTGAATCCTCATCCGCAAAGAGATCTAGCACTTATCAATGCTGCCGGTTTTCTGCGTTCCATGGGCGTTGGAATGGCCGGGGTCGCGTTAGGAATCTACCTATTCCGCGACGGATTCTCTTCGTTCATGATTGGCCTCGTGATCGGAGCTGGACTCGCCGGCTCGGCTCTCGCCACGATCGTAGTCAGCTTGGCTGCAGACCGCTTCGGACGCCGCCGCTCGCTGATTCTTCTCTCGGCACTAAGCGGCCTGGGAGGATTGGCCCTGGCCATGTTTCCCAGTGCTCCGGTTCTACTGCTCCTCGCGTTTATCAGCATGCTCAATGGGACGGGGACGGATCGTTCTGCATCCCAGGCACTGGACCTCGCCGTAATTCCAGGACTGGTGAGCGGCACCAGGAGAACGTGGAGTCTGGCGCTCTATAACGTATTCCTTGATGGCGGAGGCTCGCTGGGAGCATTGGCCGCCGGTCTGCCGATCGTCCTCCAGCATCGTCTCGCGTATTCGCCGCTCGGCTCCTACCGAATCATGTTCTTTGGGTACTCGTTGCTGTACCTGCTGGTGGCAGCCGCCTACCTGTTCTTGTCACCGGCGACGGAGATTGCCAACCCAGCGCCTATTAGGCTTGCTTCCGGAATCTCGCCGCAAGCCAGGAAAACGATCACGCGCATGACCGCGCTCTTCTCCCTCGATGCCTTCGGCGGCGGATTCCTCACCGACGCCCTCGTTGCCTATTGGTTCTTCCGGCGCTTCGGAGTGCCCGAGCACGATCTTGCCTTGGTCTTTTTTGCCGTGCACATACTGAATGCGTTGTCTCATCTGGGCGCGGCGTGGCTCGCTCTCCGCATCGGACTCTTGAATACGATGGTCCTCACTCACCTTCCCTCCAGTTTGTTCCTGATGGCGATTCCGTTTGCTCCGTCGTTCAAGTGGGCGGTCGTCCTCTTTCTCTGTCGCGAAGCTTTGGTGGAGATGGATGTGCCTACACGCCAGTCCTACGTTGCCGCCCTGGTGGCGCCGGCCGAGCGCACCTTCACCAGTGGAGTCACCAACCTCGCGCGCAACGTCTTCTGGGCAGTGGGTTCGGCGGTGGCTGGATTCCTCATGCAGTCCCTGACCTTCTCAGCGCCCTTATTGGTGGGTGGGGGCGCGAAAGTGACCTACGACGTCATTCTTTACAGCTCGTTCCGGAGGCTTAAGCCTCCGGAGGAGAGATCGCCGGGCTAAGCCGGCAACCAAGGGTGCGAGTGTGCCCCCCAAGCCCCAGGGGAGGGGGTAGTCTTCTACGCCATCACCGGATTTGCCGCGCCCATTATGGCGGGCGGCGCTCAGCCCCACTCATTCGCACAAAACGCGAATGAGTAGGGACCCGGCACCGCTGCGATGATTCATCTGCTGATGAATGCCATCCCGTGCGGACTTACGAGGCCGGTGACGATGTCCGTTAGAACTCCGGTGTTTGGATCCAGCTCCGCCACGGCATTGGGCGTCGCACTATAGGCGGCTGCTGGCGCGAAAATATTTCGCGAGATGGCATATACGGTTTCTGCGTCGCGGTCCGACACCAGGATTACGCCATGGCTGGAAGTGGCAAAAATCGTTTCATCGATTTGGGCGGCCGAGTCGTTTTCCGTAAGTCCGAGATGGTACAAGCTCTGGTCGGTGTAACCAGGATGGTGGACGATGATCAGTTCGGCGTCCGCCTGGCTGTCCAGAACCAGGTCTCCGAGGGGGTTGAAGATCATCGAGTCGGGGTCCTGCAGGTTCAGGCCGACGGGAGTGTTAGTTGGGATATCGATTGCCGTCGCTGTGCCGCTCAGGACCGGCGTGACGGTGACCATGTTGCCGCTGATTTGCGCCTTCACAATGGCGGGCGCGTTGTTGGGATTGTTGGAAGGATTCGAGGCGCTAAGGAAAACATCGTTGCCGCGGAATGCGATATCGTCGTAGCCGCCGCCGTGAGGAGTGGGTCCGAAGGTGTAGGGCGTGGACTGGGTTTGGCTTTTCCAATCAATGATCACAAGATTGGGGTTGCCGTCCTCGTTCTGCATTGCCCATACCTGTTTGGTCTGCGGATTCACCCGCAGTCCGTCGTTGTGTCCCAATACGGTGTAGGTCGAGACGATATCGCCGTTCATTTTGTATTCCACAATCGTGCTGCTCTTGCCGTCGGAGCCATCGGGAGCCGCTCCATCGCCGTAGCCGATAAAAACGTATCCATTCACAACGGCAATCGAATCGGGAGCGAAGTCGACTCCGGGAATGCTGGTGGCGAAAACGGAAATCGTATAAGGAGCGGCGGCGACCTGCGCGGAGGCAGCTAAACCGGTCAGCAGAACAACACAAACAAGAGCGATTCGCAAAATGCTTGGGGATTTCATGAGTTTTCTCCTTGGCGGCACAGAAGTGTGCTGGATCAGAGGAAGGTTATCTGTTTATTAGCGGGGAGAAGTTAAGCACAGGTTAAATTTCGGGCTAGCAAATCCTTAGGAGTCCTGGGACTTTACGTCATGACCGGTCGTGCCGCCGCCACCGGATCCACCCGCAGCGTAAATCCATCGACCTGCCGCACGATGATTTGTTCTCCAGCAGAAACAGGGACGGTGGCGACGGCGTCCCAAAGCTCGCCATGGACGAACACTTTGCCGGAAGGCGTCAGCATGGTTTCGGCGATGCCGATTTCGCCGATCAAGCCTTGTTGGCCGGTGACAATCTTGTTGCGGCGCGCGCGCACGGCGATGCTCATCAGTAAGGCGGTAATGATTCCGAGTGGGACGCTGACGGCGAGCGCGGTCAGGAAGCGGACTCGCATCTCGGGGATCGGGCCGTCAACCAGTAACAATCCGCCTAGAGTCAGAAGGACAATTCCGCCCGTGGTTAGGACTCCATGACTGGCGAACTTGGCCTCGGCGGCAAATAGGAGGAAGGCAACCAGAATCATCGCCAGCGCGGCGTAGCGGATGGGCAACAGGTGCATGGCGAATGCTGCCAGCACGATGAAGATCACTCCGATGGTGCCGGGCACTACTGCTCCGGGGTGATTGAATTCTACGTACAGACATAACGCTCCGATCATCAAAATGATCAGCGTGACATTGGGATCCATAATGTAGGAGAGGATCCGTTCTTTCAGCGTCATCTCGTAGTCTGTGACCCTCTGGCCGGTCAGGTCCAGGGTTACGGGTGTTCCGTTGAAACGTTTGAAACTCTTGCCGCTGATCTGGCGAAACAGGTCTTGCTCGCTGGGGGCGACGTAGTCAATCAGCTTTTTGTCCAGCGCCTCCTGTTCGGTGAAGGACTTCGATTCGCGCACTGCGCTCTCGGCCAGTTCTACGTTGCGGCCACGCTTGGCGGTGACCGAGCGCATGAGAGCGGCCGTGTCATTTTCGATCTTCTTCATCATGGTCTCATCGGGCTTGCCGATCAGCATCACGGGATGCGCGGCGCCGGCGTTGGTTCCGGGCGCCATGGCTGCGACGTCGGCGGCTTCGAGGATGAAGATTCCCGCCGAACCCGCGCGGCTGCCGGCTGGAGTTACGTAGACGATAACGGGCACGGGCGAAGCTACGATCTTGTCGATGATCTCGCGGGTCGAATCGACCAGTCCACCGGGCGTGTTGATCTCGATCAGGACGGCTTGGTCCTTATCCTGGTTCGCGGCGGCCAGTTCGAGGGCGCGGCCAATGTATTCGGCGGTGACGGGTTGGATGGCGTCGTTGATCGTGATTTTCAGGACGTCGGCGGAGGAGAGGGAAGTGAACAGAAAAAGGACTGCCAACCAGCAGGCCACATGGGCGATCCAAAATTGCTTTGGCCACGGGCTGCCGCCGAGATTCGCTCGGCTTGGACGGGCAAGGGCGCCTGTCCCTACACGGCCGCTGAGAACTGAGGACCGAGAGCTGAGAACTGGTTTCATGGCTGCGCTTTCTCCGCGAGCTTGGCTGCCAGGGTGCGTTTCAGGTCCTGGCCGGCGGAATTGCCGGGTTCGAGTTGCAGCACCCGGTTGATATTCTGGGCGGCCGCTTCCATTTTATTTTCTTGCAAATCGAGGCGCGCGAGAATTACGTAAGCCTCGGCAGATTCGTGAATGCGGAGCGCGGCTTCGACCTCGGCACGGGCTCGGCCGCCATCGCCTTGTACTTCGTAATCTTCGGCAAGCGCGGTGAGCGGCTCGGTGCTGGCGGGATCGACTGCCGCGGCGTGGCGGAATTCGGCCTCGGCCTCGGCGGAGAATCCGTGAGCCAGAAGCTCTTTGCCGAGTTCGACGTGAAAACGCGCATGGGCGTGAGGATCGGAGCGGGCAAAGCGGTCTTCCGCCCAGCTCCCCATCTGCATCGTCATCTGGCGGAATGCGTCTTCCTCGTAGTTGCGCTTGATGCGTTCTAATGGGATCTTCGAAACGGCGCTGCTGGGCACGATGCTGCCGGCTGCTGGCGCAAGGTTGTCGAGCAGCATTTTCGCTTCGATGTCGCTGGGACGACGATCGAGCGCGGTGTGTAGTTCGCGGGCCGCGCCGGCCCTGTCGCCGGCCTGCGCCAGGGTCGCTGCCAGATTGAAGTGATAGTCGGCTTCACTGGGATCGTTCTGGATGGCGCGCTCGAAATAGTCGGCAGCTTTTTTCTGGCCGCGGCGGGCGGCGACTACGCCGAGGTTGTTGTAAACCTCGGCGAGCGGCAAGCGCGCGGCGACAAACTCGAAGGCGGCTTCGGATTTCGCGAAGTCGCCATGAGCGTAGGCGGCTAGTCCAAGATAGAAATTGGCCTCACGGGCGACGGTGGAGGAACGCGGGATTTGACTGAGCGCGGCGATTGCTGGTTCGTAGGCGCGCTCGGCGTAGTAGGTCTTACCCAGTTCCAGCTCGGCTGGCGCGTAATCCGGATTCAGGCGGACGGCTTCGCGATAGTGCTGCACTTTTTCTTCCGCCGTGGCGGACAACATGCCGCGTACGTAATGTTCCAGGGCGTCGAGGCGCAGGGCGGCAACGCCAGCGATGTACTTATCTTTGGGAACGGCGAAGTTGGCGCGGACCAGGCGAAGCAGGTCCCAGGCCAGCGCGGATTGAAGGTTGCCGAGATCAGCCAGGGGCGCAGACTCAGTGACGGCCGGTAAGAGCCTCTGACCTCGCATGTCGAGCAACTGGGCGATGCCAGTGAGGCGCGCTCCGTCATACTTATAGGAGCCGAGCACGGCGTAATCGACGTCCATTTGTTCGGCGAGGCGGTAAAGGGTGGCGCGCGAGGCGTGAATGCCGGCCGGAATGCCCTGTCGGTCATAGGCCCGGAGCCGCTCGTCACGGCTGGCTACGTATAACACCGGAGAATTGAGTTGCTGGTGGAAGGCTTCGGGAAAGGATTCGCCGATCCATTCCAGACCAGGGGTCGGAGAAGCGTTCTCGAAAGGAATCGCGACCAGGGTCTTGCCGGCCACGATTTGGCTGGAGGCAGAGGTGTCCTTGGCGCGCAGCGACGGGCAAAAGGACAGCGAGACTCCAAGAGCAAAAAGAACGAAAAGAGCGGCACGTTTCACCACTATTCGATTATATCGGCTAGGGCCGCGGGATGTTACTGCCGCCGATGCATGCTGGCGATGGGCAGCGGGCATCTATCTCGGTCAACCGGGCGAGGCACCGTCCTTTCACCCCGCTTTTTTTGCGGGGGCTGAGGGCTCGGTCCATCCTTCCAACTCGTCGCTGCCGGTGATGAGGCGGGCGCCGCGTTCGTAGGTGAGATAGGACCATGCCCACTGGATCATCACCAGCAGGCGATTGCGGAAGCCGATCAGGAACAGGATGTGGATAAACAGCCACGCCAGCCAGGCGAAGTATCCGGACAGCTCGAATTTGCCGAACTGGGCGACGGCGGCGGCGCGGCCGATGGTGGCCAGGCTGCCTTTGTCGTGGTAATGAAAACTGCGGCGCGGCTGATTTTCCAGGTCGCGGGCGATGGTTTCGGCAACCCAACCCCCTTGCTGAATGGCTACCGCCGCCACTCCGGGGAGCATTTTGCCGTTGTCGTCGTTGATTGCGGCGAGGTCGCCAATCACAAATACTTTCGGGTATCCCGGAATGCTGAGGTCAGGTTGAACGAGCACACGGCCGGCGCGGTCTATCGGAACTCCCAACTTTTGGCCCAGCGGCGACGCGGCCACGCCCGCCGCCCACAAGACCACTGGGGAGGCGATTCTTGCGTTGCCCGTCCAAACCGCTCCGGGCTCAATGCGGGTGACCATGTGGGAGGTGCGAACCTCGACGCCCAAGTGTTCCAGTTGCGCTTGCGCTTTGCGCGAAAGCTCCTCCGAATAGGCCGCCAGGACTCGGGGCCCGCCTTCGATCAGCAGTATGCGGGTTTGTTGCGGGTCGATATTGCGAAATTCATGGTTCATCGCGTGGTGTGCGATCTCGGCCAGCGTTCCCGCGAGTTCGACGCCGGTGGGACCGGCTCCGATGACCACAAACTGGAGCGGAGCTTTGTCGGTCGCAGTCTTGTTCTGACGCTCCGCCAGTTCGAAGGCCAGCAGAACGCGGCGGCGGATTTCGAGCGCATCTTCGATGGTCTTTAGACCGGGCGCGAACGGCTCCCATTCTTCGTGGCCAAAGTATGCGTGGGTGGCTCCCGAGGCGATGATCAGGAAGTCGTAATCGAAAACCTGGTCTTTGGTAACGACCTGCTTCTGTTCCAGCTTGAAATCAACTACTTCTTCAAGCAACACTTCAACATTGGAGTAAGCTCTAAGAATGGAGCGGATGGGCGCCGCAATTTCCCCCGGAGACAGCCCGGCGGTCGCGACCTGGTAGAGGAGGGGCTGGAAGGTATGGTGGTTCCTCCGGTCAAGAACCGTGACCTGAACTGGAAGACGGGCGATCCGGCGGGCGGCGGTCAGCCCGCCGAAACCGGCGCCTACGATCACCACGCGGGGCTGCGATGCTTTGCTGGGTGAAATTGGTGGTGGCATTAGGTTCACAGGCTCCACTATAGAGATTCAAAGAATGGCCGTTCAGACGAAAACTTTTGATGTCCCGGTTTCCGCACCCAACCTGCGACTGCGGGCATGCGAAGTCCCGCTCGCCTACCGGCGTTACTTTACCTGGTTCCAGCTGATTGTCGCCTATGTATTCATGGAACGCGCCTTGTGGTCCTCGCGGCTGGCCTTCCGTAACAGGTGGGCTTTCGTGGCGGCCATGGCGGTTCTGCTCTTCGTGGTGGTGGATCGGCCCTCCCTTCGCCGGATGGGTTTAGGTCTGCCCACTAGCCTGGGCGCCAGTCTGGTGCTGGCAATCAGTTTTGCGACGGCTATTTTTCTGCTGGCCGCAGTGCGCTGGGCGGGCGGGCAGATTCCCGCCAATCCGACGTGGCCGAGTCTCCACCTGGCCTGGCAGTATGTCGTCTGGGCGCTGATCCAGGAATTCATGCTGCAGTCGTTTTTCTTCACGCGTTGCGAAGAACTGTTTGGCGCAACGGCAGCGGTTTGGGTGGCTGCGACATTGTTTGCCGCCGCTCACTTGCCCAGTCCCATCCTCACGACTTTCACGTTGATTGGCGGGTTGTTTTTCTGCGAGATGTTCCGTCGCTATCGCAGCATTTATCCCCTTGGCATCGTACACGCGGCGCTGGGGCTGACCATTGCCGTGACTTTGCCGGACAGCCTGCTGCACCACATGCGCGTGGGGATTGGCTACTTGCGCTATTGAGATAGCCCGATCAGGTGATCTGAAAGCGCCTATTGCAGACCACTTGATTTTCTTGACCTTAGATGACCCGATGGCCCGATGATCCGATCACCCGACGTCTCTGAAACCCTATACACTGCTTCTTCGCACTTTGTCCGGCCAACCTTGATGCCCTCGGCGCAGCCCAGTTCGTCAGCCCTGCGTTTTCTTCTGCCTTCGGTCCGCGACCTTATTTTTATATTGGTTTTCTGGTCACTGCTGGCAGGGCCATTGTCGAATCGGCCGCTGGCGGATGCGGACATTGGATGGCATATTCGAACCGGCGAACTGATTCTGGCTACGCACTCCCTGCCTCGCACCGATCCATTTTCTTCCACGATGCAAGGGCAACCCTGGTTTGCCTGGGAGTGGCTGTACGACTGGCTGCTCGGGATTCTGCATCAGGCCGGCGGTCTGAACGGAGTGGTTTGGTTATGCGCCCTGATAGTCGCGGCGACTTTTGCGCTGCTGCTTTCGCAACTGCTGCAGCGCGGGACCGGCCTGCCGCTGGCGATCGTGCTGATGCTGCTGGCGGAAGGGGCCGCGGCGATCCATTTGTACGCGCGTCCACACATTGTGAGCTGGCTTTTTTCCTTGCTCTGGTTTGTTGCGCTGGAGCATTGGGAACAGTGTGAACAAGCGCGCCGCCCGCGATGGATACCCTGGCTGTTTCCCGCCTCGATGGTGCTTTGGGTGAACCTGCATGGGGGTTGGCTCTTTGGCATGGCGCTACTCGGCATCTACACCTTCGCCGCGTTGGTTGAGAACTGGCGCGAGGGAAAGAGTGATGTATTGGCCGCGATTCGCGCCGCGCATCGGGCCCGCGCCATGGCTTTGGCATGGTTGGCGTCGGCGCTGGCGACGCTGGTGAACCCGTTTGGCTGGCGGCTGCATGTGCACATTTATCGCTATCTTGGCGATCGCTTCCTGATGAACCGGATTGACGAATTCAAGTCACCCGACTTTCACGGTTGGGCGGAGCGCTCGTTTGCGGTCATCCTGATGCTTACGTTGGTCGCCTTTTGGGGGAACGGCAAAAAGCTGCGGCTCAGTCACCTGCTGGTGGCGCTGCTGGCGGCGTATGCGGGGTTTTATTCGTCACGCAATCTGCCGGTTTCGTCCATGCTGCTGGTGCTGGTGGCCGGGCCGATCCTGTGGGAAAACTTTGCCTCGCTGGCCGAGAAGCCCGGAGCTTGGACATGGGTGCGCAGCGGGACAGCCCGAATTTTGAGTTTTTCCGAGCGGATGGGCAAACAGGAAATGCAGTTTCGGGGACACCTGTGGCCGGTGATCGCGGTGGCTTTGGCACTCGGGATTTGTCTTGACGGAGGCCGGCTGGGGTCGCGACAGCTGATGGACGCCGAATTCAATGCGCAGAAAATGCCGGTCGCGGCGGTGACTTTTTTGCTGCAGCAGCCAAGCACAGAGCCGGTTTTCTCGGTCGATGCTTGGGGAGGCTATCTCATCTATCGAATGAACCCCGACCGAATGAACGGCCCGAGGATCGACCCGGCGCGCAAAGTCGTCGTGGATGACCGTCACGATCTGTATGGCTCGGACAGGATTCGCCAGTACCTCGTCCTGATGCGGGGTGAGCCGGGATGGCAGAGTGTTCTGGAACAGTGGCAGATTCGGACGGCGCTCTTGCCGTCTGGCTCGACGCTCGCCAACCTGCTCCGCGAAGTTCCGCGGGATTGGCGGGTGGCTTACGAGGACAAAGTCGCGGTGGTGTTGGAGAAGCGTTAATTGTCAGGCGGCGAGTTCTTCAAGGGGCCGGTCTGATCCCATAAGATAGCTGGTTGAAGGTCCTCGGAGGTACTTATGTCTCAGATGAAGAATCCCTGGAATGACTGGTTCAATTATGTTTTTACCTACTTGCCTACGACGAACTGGCAGAAGTCTTTCAGCCCGACGATTAACTTTGGTTGCAATACCGAGGATGTCCCGGTCGAGCAGCACGTGCTGGACAGCGTCGGCAGTTATGGTTTTCAGTTGAACCGGCTTGTCGATGCGCTTCTGGTGGTCATCGATCATGCAACCCTCAAAGGGCTGGACAATGAAGAGAAGCAGAAGATCAAAGCGTTCAAGGAAATGGCGCAGGCTGCCGACCATGCCGCCAGGGAATACGAGGGCCAGATCACCGAGACAGGGGTCGAGAAATTGATCAGCGGCATGCGTTCTCTCCAACAAGCCGATCCGGACCTTTACAAGAAACTCAAAGATCAAATCGTCAAGTCGCTTTGAACTTGCTTCCGCAGTGGCGCCAGGCGCGTGAGCCGGCTCTGGATCGCGAGCCGTGGCAACCAAGCAAATCAGATCGGTTCCCGGTCGCGGCGCAGACGCGCGGCGACGGCCAGGAAAACGGCGGTGGCCGCCAGCCCGGTCCAAAGGCCGGACTCGCTCAGCAGCATCCCCGGGTGGAAGTGGCCGAGCATGTCCATCAGGTCGCCTCTGTTGGGAACAGAGTCGCGGCTTCCCCCGAGGTGATACAGCAGCATGCCGGTGAAATGGGACGTGTTGAACACAAGCTTCTCGACGATGCCGATGGCGACCGGTGGCAACACCGCCCAGACGAACGGCGCGCGGCGGGCCCAACTGGAAACCATCAGCATCCAGCCGTAAAACGGGGCGTGCCAGAGGCCGTGCAAGATGACCAGGTGGTAGAGCAGCAAGAACGACATCTGCACGATCGGCAGCAGACTCCAGAATTGCGCGACGCTGGTACCGCTCGCGAGCAATACCGCGGAACTCAGGAAGAACATGATCCACATAACGGCGGCTGCGACCGCGAAGGCGATTAGCTGCAAAACGAAGATCGGAATGGCTGCCTTGGAGAGGACGACGGTGAGATCGGACACGGGCATGGACTTCCAGAACAGGATGCTGCGGTCACGGCGTTCGCCGTGCAGGGCGTCAAGGCTGTAGAAAGCGCCGACCAGCATTCCAGTGACCATGAGCAGCCCGACGGCCATCATGTAGTCCTGCTCGAGGGCAGCCCGCTGGTGCATGGGATCGAGCGCCGAAGTCGCGCGCATTAGCTTGGGCAGGCGAAACAGGTGGAACAAGAAGCCGATCAGGAAAACTGCGCCCGCCGCCAGGGGAGCAATGTAGAGGGAGGGGTGCTCCCACAACTCGCGCCGTATGGAACAATAGAGGAGACGGGGCGTAGAGACGGCTTGCGAGCCCGCGGGCATGGGCACAGCGTTCGATGCAGCAGTCATAGTCTTACTCCTTTTGCCAGGCCGGAGGCTTTGCCGAGCACGGCCACGAACAGGTCGGCGATGCCGGGTGTGCGCACGTGGCCAAAGGCCGCGAGTTGCTTGCGGTCCGCGCCATCGAAGAGCAGGATGCTGCGGCCCAGAATCTGACGTTCGTGCATCGGCTTCAGGGCCCGCGCCGCAGCTACCTGATCGGGATTCACGGTGACCTCGCAATAACGCGACTCGAACTCCTCCATGCTGCAACCGAAGACAATACGGCCGCGGTCAATGATCATGAGATCGGTGAGCACGTGTTGCACTTCCTCGACCTGATGCGTGGTCACGACGATGGTGCGTGAGCGGTCGAAATAATCGTTGAGCAGGGAATCGTAGAACTGCTTGCGGTAGAGAATGTCGAGGCCGAGCGTGGGCTCGTCGAGCACCAGCAGCTTGGCGTCAATCGCCATGACGAGCGCGAGATGGAGCTGGACCACCATGCCCTT
>Ga0209698_10001425_pt1 | contig 27467 bp, 13 predicted proteins | sample LitLauG_LLR_2012_FD_187203 | JGI IMG/M metagenome (GOLD analysis project Ga0209698, IMG submission 187203) | Freshwater sediment microbial communities from Pennsylvania, USA - Little Laurel Run_MetaG_LLR_2012 (SPAdes) (version 2) | ecosystem: Environmental > Aquatic > Freshwater > Creek >... | reverse complement strand
CAGGTGCCACTGGTGAGCTTCGATGTCTTTGACGAGTTTGTCGGTCATTGCAGGTTCGAGAGACTCAGGCGCCATTTTCGTGTACAGCGCGACCACGTAGGACGTTTGCGTTCCGGTTCCGACTGTCCCATCGTCTTTGATGTAGGCCTTCTGGAAAGCCGACCCGATGTTCCGCACGACCGCGTCGTAGTATTTTGCATTGTCTTCCTTGCCTACCGCGTGCGCCATCTGCGACATCATGTTCGCAATCAGGGCCCAGTATGCAGTTGCGAGCAGGTCCTTATTCGTATTCGGGTCGGGCGCCAGCCAGTCCGCGAAGTTCGGCCCCACTCCGTTCTTGCGAATGAAATCGGGATTGCGGCTCTGGATGAACTCCATCCAGCGCTGCATCGCGTCCCAGTTCTTTTCGATCACGGACTGGTCGGCATACTGCACCCAGGTGGTCCAGGGAACGATTACTCCCGCGTCGCCCCATCCGGGAGCGCCGACCATGCCTTCATTCCATGCAGAGGTTCCCACAGTTGCTCCCCCGCCAAATGGAAGCGTATTGGGAGAGACGTTGGTGAAAGCTCCCTGGCTGGTTTGCGCGTCCACGATGTCTTGAATGAACTTTTGAGAAAAGGCCGCAACGTCGAAGTTGTAGCTACCGGTTCGCCAGAACACTCCGGCATCGCCCATCCAGCCTAGACGCTCATCGCGCTGCGGGCAGTCGGTCGGAATGCTGAGGTAATTTCCTCGCTGGCCCCACAGGCCGATCTCCCACATGTGATTGACAAGGTCGCTGGAGGTCGTCAGCATGGCGGCAGGTTCGCCACTTACGCTGCTCACGACCTGTCCTTTGATCGCATCGAGAGATGGCGTTCCTGGATATCCGGTCACCTCAACATAGCGAAACCCGTGAAAGGTGAAATGAGGTGAAAAGGTCTCTTCCCCATCGCCTTTGAGGATGTATGTGTCAGTCGCGTCGGCGTTCCGCAAGTTTGCCGTGTAGATCGTGCCGTCAGGGTTCACGATTTCAGCGAATCGCAGGCGCACTTTCGTGCCCGCGGCGCCCTCCACTTTGAGCGTGACCCATCCGACCATGTTCTGGCCCATGTCGAAAATGTAGGCCCCATTGGGTAGGGCCTTCACTTCTTTTGGTGACAGAGTGTCGATTACATGTACAGGCGCGGTGATTTGGCTTGTGACTGCGATCGATGGCGCGTCGGCGATTGACGCACCGCTCCAATGCGAATCGTCAAAGGTTGGTTGTTGCCATCCTGCATTTTCCTGGCGGGCGTCGTAGGTCTCGCCGCCGTAAATCTGCGATTCGAGAATGGGGGAAGCCGCTGCTTTCCAGGAGTCATCGGTGGCGACTACGTCGTGAGTGCCGTCTGCGTAATTGAGTTCAAGCTGAGCCTGAAAGCGGTCGGGCGGAGTAAAGAAGTGCATTCCCACCCAGGTGAGCGGACTGCCATACCAGCCATCGCCGAGAAGGGCGCTCATCTGATTCTTGCCGCGATTTATATATTCGGTGACATCGTAGGCCTGATACAACACGCGCTTGCGGTAGTCGGTGAAATCGGGAGTAAGCACGTCACTGCTGATGCGGTTTCCGTTGAGGTACACACGGTAGCTGCCAAGAGCGGTGACATAAAGGCGGGCGCTGCGAACCTGTTTCGACACATCAATGGCACGGCGGAAGGACGCCGCAGGCTGCGGCAAGGGTCCGGGATCTCCGAGTTGCTTGTCGCCCAACTCAGCGACGACATTCGCGGCCTGCCAGGAAGAGTCACTTCGGGATGATCCTTGCCAGCTTTCTCCCGATGGAAACCGCGTGATCGATCCGCTGGCCTCCGTGATCTTCACCAACGCCGCAAGCGCAGCCTTCGTGGTTTTAGCCCCAGCATTTGGGCCCCGGCGGGGAACATCGGGAGCTGTGACCTGAACTTCGACGATGTTGTCGCCAACGTTGAGGTCGTCAACGATGTCACGGCGATCAAAAGCTCCCCACTCCTTCTTATTTCCGACCTCTTGTCCATTTACCTTTGCAGCGTAGTCTCCACGAACAGCAAGTAGCAGTACGCCCGCGCGAGGTTTCTCAGAAAGGTGGACGTTCACACGGAAAGTGGCCGAGGTCTTTGGATCCACGGCGAGAGCATCTTCTCCTTTCACCCAAATCCAGCGGATATCCTTGCGGTCTGCTTCGTCTTCCGAATTCTTCCAGGTGATCCATCTCCCTTTCCAATCTTCCGGCCGCAGGAGGCCCATCTCCCACCAGGCCTCTTCGACCGAATCAGACACGTTCCCAGCCGCATCCCAGACGCGAACCTTCCAGTAGTAGCGCCTCCGCGACTCCAGAGCCGGGCCTTTATAAACAATTCCGACAGACTCGTCTGAGTTCGTTTTACCGCTGTCCCAGAGGTCAGCCTTCCCTGAGCTCAAAACATCGAGGCTGCTGGCTACCATTACCTGGTAGGCCACTTGTTTCCAATTTCGCTCGGTACTGTTGCTTTGCCAGGAGAGATGAGGAGCCGGTGTGTCGACCCCCAGAGGGTTTTCCCGGTATTCAGAGCGCAAGTGAACCGGTGTTGCCGAAGCAGCGCTTACCGTGACGGCAAGCGCGACGAACATCTTAAGCAAGGTCGGTTGTTTCAAGCGATTCTCCCGTCGGGGTCGACCGAGGCCGTGAAGGCATTAGCGTGCCATCAAGAGCAGACGTGGACATGACTGCTTTATAGGCGAATGGCGGGGATGGTTTCACCGGGCGGGCACCGATGTCAACTTGAGGACTGCAGTTTCCTTGCATTTCGCGATGTAAAAGACCAGTGGACACGCATAGCGCCAAAAACCGAGTGGCCAATGCGCAGATGGCCTGGTTGGGAGCAACGAAGGTCGTTTCGGGTTGTTCCCACGGGCAGTACTATATTTCGCATTGCAGAACGAGGAAGAGGAATCGGAAACCATCGGACACGACCTCTAGCAGACTCGAACGCATTCCATCCCAAGCAAAGCTGCCAACTTCTTCAACTTGCCGGAAACGTGTCCCACCCCCACCGCGCAGTGGTGCGCCGGGCCATGCGCGTTCCACTCATTCAGGAAACTTCTTGCTCCCAGAGTGAACCTGTACCGGCTATTGGTGTTACCGATTTCCAGAATCGGTCCGGGCACGGACTCTCCTTCAGCTGTCAGAAATTTGAGCTTGCCGTCCACAGTCTGCACGACGGAAAGCAAAGTTACAGGGCCATGCTTTACAGACATCTCCACCGAGAGTCCGTGCCCCACCTTGCCGTGATATACATCCAGCGGCCGAACTTTGGTCTTTCCCTGGGCGATCGCAATATGCCCAGGGCCGTCGTGCCCCATCAGGACGACATTGTCGTTGTAGTCCACAGTGTAGTATTCGGTGAAGGAACCTCCAGCACCGAAAGTATCGAGTATCTTCATCGCCTGAACATTTTTGACTTCGTACTCCCCGGCGACAGGGACTCCGCGCGCGGTCAACAAGCTTGTGCCCAGGATGATCGAACTGATCACGTCCTCGTTGTCCGCGCTTCCCACGCCTTTGTGGTAATACGCGATCGAGCCGAGATGATGGCGCTCGACCAAACCATCGAGAGCTACGGAAGTACGAGCGGCACGCAGAAGTTCATCCTGGGAACAATCGGCCTGCACATCAAAGGCAGTCCTGAACTCCGAGACCCTCCTGCTCGCATTCGCGTCGCTGACATCGCGCCGCAGGGCAGCTAGTTCCTCCACTTCGAGAATCTCGATGTGGCCCCCGAAGTAGGCGCATTGCTGCGTGAGATCGGAGTAGATGTCGAGCATGCCTCCGTAGTAATTGCCCATTACTCCGAGGCGGTTGTGCTCCATCACGTGCGCGACGCGAGCGGCTTCGACCCATTCGGAAATCTCGGTCCAGGCAGCAGGATCATCATCGAGCGTTCCGGTAACCTGAAAGAACGGAATACGGCAGCGATTAAAGACATTGGCGATCTCGGGAACGGGACAAGCCTGACAGAAGGCAAGCCACTCACCGGTCATCTTGGTGCGGTCTCCGAGACGATTGAATCGCTCGTAGTCAATGGCGGGACTAGGCGAGAGATTCAAAATGATGACCGGCACTTTCGCGCGCCGTACCGCCGGGAGTACGGTCGACGACAGAGCGTAGGTCGTGATGTGCAGAAAGATCAGGTCAACATCTGCTCTGCGAAATTCGTGTCCCGCCGCGAGGGACTTCTCGGGAGTATCGACGAGCCCGAGATTGATTACTCGCACCCGCGGACTCTCGAGCTTTCGCGCAACTCGCTCGGTGAATCCGGCGAGCCTATCCCTGAGTCCGGGGAACTGTGGCCAGTACGTATCCAGACCGATGCCGAAGAGTCCGACCTTGAGTTGATCGTCTGACGAATTCATTCTGAAAATGCCCGTTTCGCGAAAACTACGAATCGTGGGCAAGCATAGTCCGTGCTCGACCGAGCCACAAGCATGCTACCCGACTGAGGCGGCATTTCGAAATGCGAAACGGGCTGGTCTATACCAGAAGAACTTCGAGAAGTAGCGGGTGGCATGGTCGTATCACTAAGGATTCGCTAGCGGAGGGCGCATCGAGCTCTTTGATATCGTTACCCGCTGGTTTCTTATGGCGAAATCGTCTTCCTCCGTGGATTGAGCATTGACGCAGAATACGGACTGGTGCAGCATTCCATACTTGCCAAACGTGAAGTGTAGCTGCCTCTGGAGGAATCGCATGAGCATTCGCCTGGCACCACAGTCAGCAACGATTACCTTTCTTGTATTCTGCGCTTTGGTTTCCGCCGCCCAGGAACAGCCTATAAAAGTGACGCCGCACTGGGACAAAGTCATCCACACTTCCCAGACCACTCCGACGCTGCAGGTTGTAGTCAATCCTCCTCTACAGCGCGGGACACCGGTGCATGACAATGCGTTCAAGGCGCTCCATGATCTGGGAGCGGACTATGTCCGCTACGTCCCCTGGCTTCCTTACCCGAAACTTGGTGTCGCTGAACTGGAACCTCCAAAGGATGGAAAGACGTCCTGGGACTTCACGCCGATCGATCCTATGACCATCGACTTTCTTGAAGCGACGAAGGGACACTCCGTCATCCTCAACTTCAGCACAATCCCGCAATGGATGTATAAGACTGACAAACCCGTGGAGTATCCTGCGGATCCGGCGCAAGTGACCTGGACGTACGAGCAGGGCACGGAGCTGCGCGATCCCAGCATGAAGGAAGTCGCCGACTATTTTGCCCGGCTTATTTCCTGGTACACCCAGGGTGGGTTCACAGACGAATTTGGCAAGCGTCACGAATCCGGATACCACTACTCGATTCCGTACTGGGAGGTACTCAACGAAGTCGATTTCGAGCACCACATCAGCCCGGAAATCTACACCCGCATGTATGACGAAGTTGTGCTCGCGATGAAGAAAGTTCAGCCCGATATGAAGTTCGTCGGACTCGCTTTGGCTATGCCTACCGACCCGCACTACTTTGAATATTTCCTGGATCACAAGAACCACAAGCCGGGCGTACCGTTGGATTTCATCTCCTACCATTTCTATGCAGTTCCTTCGATCGACGAGACCCCGGAAGTGGAGCAGTTCACGTACTTCGCTCAGGCTGACGGATTCCTCAAGACTGTGCGCTACGTGGAAGCCATCCGCAAGCGGTTGTCCCCTGAGACGAAGACGACGATCGATGAACTCGGTGTGATCTCGGCCGACGATCTTGCTCAAGCGGTGCCGGGGCACGTGGCTCAACCAATTCCGAATTCCTACTGGAACCTGGCCGGTGCGATGTACGCCTACATCTTCGGGGAACTTACCCAACTCGGGATCGATGTTGCGGGAGAGTCCCAGCTGGTCGGCTTTCCTACGCAATTTCCCAGTGTTTCGATGGTCGATTGGAATAACGGGAAGCCGAATGCACGCTTCTGGGTGCTCAAGCTGCTTCGCGACCACTTCGGCCAAGGCGACAAGCAGGTCGAGATTGAACCATTCAGTCCGGACAATCCGTATGTTTACACTCTGGCTTTCGTCACGCACGACGGCAAACACCGTGTGCTGCTGGTCAACAGGCGTGATCGGAAATTCGAGGTGACGGTAGCAGGCGCGAGCGGTGGACAACTGGAGTATGTCGATCAGACCACCGGCTTCCAGCCTCCCGCCACGACGAAATTGAGCAGTGAGACGATAAGCCTCGGCGGATATTCCGTGGGAGTTGTTACGCTTCCCTAAATTGCCTGTGACCTATTGGGTGGCCGGCTCGACTTCCTGCTTCGTCACCTCGCGGGGAGAGAACACTGGTTCCAGTCCACGCTGCTGGCTCGACCGATCGTGCAATCGCCGGTATTCGGCCAATGCTTTTTCTTGATCGGCGTTGTTGCCCAGCGCCTTTTGAATCTGAGCCAGCCGATACCAGCCGACTTCGTTTTCAGGATCGATCGCGACTGCGCGTTGGGCATGGACCACGGCCTGATCGGGCAACTTTTTCGCCTGCAACACAGCCGCGAGACCCAGTTGCGCGTCGGGAAAATCCGGATAGTGCTGCAACGCCTGTTCGAAGTATTGTTGCGCTTCGTCGAATCGGTTGGTCTTTCGGCGAAGTTCGCCAAGTTCGTAGGCGGAATTGGCATTTGCGGGATCGATCTGCAACTCCTGCTCGAACTCCTTTTCCGCGGCTGCAAGGTCCTCGGGCGAGTGGCGCTGCAAGAAATGGCCCATCAGGGTTCGACCGATGCGGTAGTGGATGCCCGGCCGGGCCGCTTCGAGCCTGAGAACCTCGCGGTACTCCAAAATCGCCTGGTCGTAGGAGCCCTGGCTCTCATCAGCCTCTGCGGCAGCTTGATGCCTCCACACCGAAGACGGAGCTACCTGCGCCAGCTTCAGCATAGTCAGGAATGCGAAATTTCCGTAGATCTTGCCCGTCTGATACAGGATTTCGGGATCGTCCGGATATAAACGGTTCAACTCCATCGCCACTTCCACGGCTTTGCTGTCGCGCTTGAGTCCGGTATAAGCGCGCTCCAATTCCAAACCACACATCCGTCTCACTTCGGCATCGGCAGATTGCTTGAAGCCCTTTTCCAATCCCGGCAACGCCTCAGCGAATCGCCCTAGCTCCGCCTGCGCCATGCCCAGCAGACCGTCCAGTTTCGGTAGGCTCGGCTTCAATCTTTTCGCTGTTTGAACCTCGCCCACGGCCCGCTGATAGTCACGCAGTTTGAAGTCGATTACAGCGAGAGTGGCGTGCACTTCAGCGATGCCAGGTTCAAGCTTCGCCAGCTTCTCATAGTCTGCCTGCGCCTCAACATATCGCCCTGCCGCCAGAGCTTGCTGCCCTGCATCCGCATAACGCGCAGACGCGTCATCAGTGTCTGTCTGCGCGAAGGACAACGCTGCGGATACACAACATGCTGCCAGCGCCAACCTTGGTCTGAACCTTTGGCCCGTCATGATCGAAGTGTAACCTTGCACAGAAAACTCCGCCACGCCAGAGTGGCGTGGCGGAGTTGAAAGACAGCGCAAAGTGGTTGGTCAGAAGGTTAGTTTCCCACTGAGTTGAATGACGCGGGACGACGACGACTGGTTAATGAGCCCAAAGTCGGAATTTCCCACAAAATTGGAAATGCTCGTGTTGCCGCCCGATCCTGCGGTGATCAGGCCGCCTACGTCACCGCCGTATTGGTGATGGTTGAAAGTGTTGAACGTATCCACGTGTAACCCAAATTTGAACCGTTCGCCGAGGAACAGGTTCTTGCCGAAACCCATATCCCAGTTGTTGATGCCCGGCATGCGCAGGAAGTTGCGCTTTGTGTTTCCATACGTAGCGATCGCAGGTGTGGTGAAGCAGGCGGGATTCAGGCGCGCGAACCTGCCCGTCAGATTACCGTGGATATTGCAGCCCGGCGTATAGTTTCCCCGCTGGGCCACAGTTTCGTTCAGACCAGCGATATCGGTCGCACCGATACCGTATGGGAACCCGGTCTGGAAGGTGGTGATGCCGGTTATCTCCCAGCCGCCAACCAGCAGGTTGGTTGCCCGGTTCACTCCGCCCAACAACTTCTTGCCCCGTCCGATCGGAAGTTGGTAGACATAGCTCGCCACAAACCTGTGATCGACGTCGAAGTCCGAGGGGCCGTAGTCCAACGCCGGGTGATGGTTGTCCATGAAGCCCTGGTAGCCGGTGCCTGTAGCGCCAACTCCTGCCGCCGCCGACTTGTCGTCCATGCTCTTGGCCCAAGTAAAGACCGAGGTCACGGCCAGATCGCCGGTGCGATGCTCAAACTTGATGTTCATCGCGTTGTAGTGGGAGTAGCCGCTCCAGTCGCTGTTGATGAAGAACCCGTTGAAGTTCGGATACGGCAACCGGCTTGTCACGGTGCACGGGGCTTGGGTGATGTTGATGTAGTTGCCGCTTGCATCCTGCGCCTGGCAAAACGCCAGACTCGAGGCAGGAATGCTGTTGGCTTGAACGAAATCGTGCCGGTCAAGGAGATGGACTGCATGGGTTCCGATGTAGTTCACCTCCAGGGTCGTGTTCCTTGCCAGTTGGCGCTCGACCGAAAGGTTCCAGGACTGGACGTAAGGATTTATGGGATTATTCGACTCGATGACCGCGAGGAACGATAGGGTCGACTCGGGGAACGGCCCCAGTGTGGAGTAAGTGGGGAACAATTGGTTGCTGAACTTGGGAAGAGTGGAAACCGTACCGGGGGTGAGATTGTTGCGGATGCTGTAGGGATATATGTCCGCCGAGTCGTCGATTTCGCGTCCTTCCGCAGAGTCGAAGAAGATTCCGTAGCCGCCGCGCAAAACGGTCTTGGGGTTGAGCCGGTAGGCAAAGCCGAATCTTGGAGCGAAGGGTTTCTTGGAGCCGGGGTGCGGCACGGAGCCGCAATACCTCAGTATCGGGCCCCCGTTCAAACCGACTCCCGGCGCGACGCCGTCCGTCGATAGCTTCGGGTCGGCGTAGCACAGTCCCCCTTCCGGGTTGGTCGTATCCCACCAGAAGAAGTGGTTCGATGCCTCGTAGACTGCTTGGCGGTAGTCCCAGCGCAGGCCCAAGTTGAGGGTCAGCTTCGGGGTCACCTTCCAGTCATCTTGCACGTAGGGGGCAAAATAATTGAAGACGTGGGTCTGCGGGTTGCCGGCCGTATTCGTCGGACTCAAGGGACCGGGCACGAATCCGCCTACCCCCGCGTAATATCCGAGCATCATATCGGCAGTGGCATTGCCGGTACCGCACAGACTTGTAGGGGCCCCGCCGTTGACTGACACCGGCGCGTTGGGACAGCCGGGACTGTTGGTCTGAACGAGGTTCGAACTGAAGCTCCAGTCGCCATAGAAATCGTCGTCGAGGTTACGAGTCAGGCGCAAGCGGCGAATGTCGGCGCCCAGTCCAATGGTGTGCTTTCCGCGAACCCAGGTGAACGAATCGGCAAACTCCCACGCCGGCTGATCGGATCCGCTGTAGGAATTGACCGAGCCGCCGCCGCTTCCCGTTTGAGTCAGGCTCACATTCGGCCACGTCTGCTGGAGAGCCGTAAAGTGGGTAAAGACGCCGGTCTCGGCAAGCGCGGCTACTTGCGAAGCGGGTATGATGGAGCCTCCCTGCGGTGCGTAGGCGTCCAGGTAGCCGAAGCGGAAGTTGTTTACGATATTGTGCCCGAGACTGATGGTGTGGGACACCTCCCAGTTCTTCTGCGTTTCGAAATACAGCTCGATCCCGTGGACAAGATCTTGGGAATTGTAAGTCCCACTGTTCTGGTAGCTAGAGTGGGTATAGCGGAAAAAGACCGAGCCGTACTTGCCGAGGCTCTGGTCCCCGCGATAGGTCTGCTGGTTGGTGGTCAATGGGAAACCGACGCTCTGGATGAAGTTGGTAACCCCCTCCGGCCGGTTGGCGACCGTCGGCGCCGCCCAAAAATTGTTGGCAACGGCAACCAGCCCAATCCGGCTCGTAAAGCGACTCGCGGGAATCACGTTCCCAGGGAAGGGCTGTCCGGTGGTCGGATCTACCGGCATGCAGTTGTAGCTGTTAGTGATAAGGGTTGCGCAAGCGGGTGTTCCATAGGCCGGCAACGGACCGCCCGGCAGGCCGCCAATTCCAGCCGGATAAGTCTCAGCCGAAAAATCGCCCGTCAGCGTCGCCGGGTTCGGGACTATCTCAGACACCCTGGCGCCGTTGATGATGCGCCAGCCCTCATAGTTGGCCAAGAAGAAGGTCTTGTTGCGGCCGTCGTATAGCTTGGGAATGTAGACCGGTCCGCCCAAAACAAATCCGAACTGGTTCTGGCGCAGCACCGGGTTCGCGGTTTTTACTCCAGCGAGGTAATCGTTATTGTTAGCGAATGGCAACGCGTCGAAGGCATCGTTGCGGTCGAACTCGAACACCGACCCATGGAGTTGGTTTGTGCCGCTCTTGCTGACGATGTTGATCTGGCTGGCGCTGAACCCGTACTCGGCCGAGTACGTGCCGCTCTCCACCTTGAATTCCTGGATCGCGTCCTGGGAGAGAATCACGGCCGGAGTAACCAGCGCCGTATCGGTGTTGATCAATCCGTCCAGCGTGTAGTTGTTGCCTTCAGGCCGGCCGCCGTTGATACTCACGGCGGCGCCTTCGCCTTGGCGCATGGTGCCCTGCTCGCCGCCGACTGTGACCGCGCCGGCGCCTATCAGCAGCAATTGCATGAAGTTGCGCCCGTTCAACGGAAGCTCTTCCACCTGCTGTTGGCTAACCTCTTGCGACAGCGCAGAGCTGTCCGTGTCCAGAGTCACGGCCTCGGCACTGACTTCGACAGTGGTCGAAACTGCGCCCGCCTTCAGGACCACGTTAACGCGCGCGCTTTGGTCCACCGCCAAGACTACGCCGGTGGTCAACGACTTCTGAAATCCGGTGGATTGGACCGTTATGCTGTAGCGTCCAGGGTTGAGGGAGGGCACTGTGAAATCACCCGAGGAAGTGGTCTTGGTGTGAGCTACAACCCCCGTGTCCGCGTTGGTTACATCGACCTTGGCATTGGCCACCACCGCACCGGAATTGTCTGTGACGGTTCCCAAGATGGTCCCGTAAGCGCCACCCTGACCGTAAAAGGACACCGCCGCCGAACTGATCAACAGGCAGAGCGAGAGAATGCGTATCGTCGCGGACATGATGTTTTCTCCTGGCGACGTCTGCAACTTCGTGAAATGGGGCGGCTATTCAGCGTCTTATCAAACCTGTTCCTGGAATCTAACCCCTTGCCCCAAAACCCACGTCGCCCTCTACTGGGAGCGGATGCTCCCATTGACCGCCGAGCATCGTCAACCCACAACCATGAAACTCTCCGCATTTCGCGGTGAAAAACCGTCACGTTAGCCAACATCACGAGCGCCAAATCGTTATTTGGCAATTGATTCATCCTTGAGCTGGATTTCACTTTCCGGGCCGCAAGCGCAACCATACGACTCGCTTCGTTTTGCATTGCAGAAGAATTATTAGGTCGGTGCTAGGGCGTCGCGGGGAAGTACGAGCCGAAGTAGCAATTCAGCAAGCGTGGAAAAGTGGTTGGCCAGTTTTTCTAGTGGGCCAAATGTTGGCGGGATGAGTCAAAAGGCTCGGTTCGGACCAGCTTAGCCAGCGCGTCGTTCGGATAGTAATGATCCACGGTCCCAGGGGTCACCAGCTTGTGCTCAACGAATACTGCCGGGGGCACCGGACGTTGGTTCAGAATATCGAGACTGACTCGAATCAGGTTTTCGCCGTATCTTTCGGGGAAGTAGGCCACGGAGCCGACGAATTGAGTTTTGGGCTGGCGTAATTCCGCCCTTCCTTCGGGGGACGCGTTTTGCCCCATGACGGCGCAGTTCTCTTCCCGGCCTGCCTCCTGAAAAGCACGCAGCGCGCCGAGTGCGCTGGGATCATTGATGGCACCAACCAGCACATGTCGGGCATGGGAAGAACGCAGGTGCCTCCGTACCGCCTCAAAGCTGGGCCCCAGCTCTCCGTCGCCATCCAAGTAAGTCACGCGACAGTTAGCGGCGCTTGGCAACACCAGGTTGATGCCCACCAGCAATCCCGACAATCGCATGCGCGGAAGGTTCCCTGCCCTCTTCAGTTCCAGCAGAAGAATCTCGTCCGCCTCGGAGTGCCAATGCTCCTTGACCCAGCGCCCTAGATAACGGCCACCAATCAATCCGGCTTCATAGTTATTCGCGCCGTAATAGGTCGCACCGGGATGAGGGATATCAATGGCGATCATCGGAATGCCGGCTTCGCGATACTTCGCCGCGACGATCGGGGCAACTTCCTCGTCGGTTTGAAACTCAATCGCGAGATCAACCTTTTCGCGAACGAGCAGGTCCGCATTGCGCTGAGCGGTCTTGGCACTGTAACGATTATCAAGCGAGATTAGCTCGATGCCTTCGGCAGCTGCCGCTCGCTGCAAGCCTTCGGATACATCGCGAGAGAACTGATAATCGGTACCCTGCGCCGCATACCCCAACCTGTAGAGCCGCTGCTTCCATGGGCGAACGCGGGACTGATAAAGGTTCTGCCCGACTTTGTCGACCATGCCACACTTTTCGAGCGTATAGAGAAGCCGGAATACCATCGTCTTGGGCAGGCCACACCGCCCACAAATCTCTTTCAGTGGCAGGGCTTCCCCGGGAGAGTGGAATGCGCTCAGCAGCTGAGAGGAGTGAATGATGGACTTGACGAGGTACCGGTCACGAGTCTGAGCGGCGGGGCTCATACGTTCGGACATGATGATCCATTTCCTTCATTTTGCAAAGCGAAATTTGCAATAGCGCCTTCGGAAGACGCTGTCAGCCACCTGAGAAGGACACCTGCACCATGCATTGCAGGAAGCGGATCCTTGCGCAAGAATGCTCAGATGAACATTTGACAGCACTCGGTCGATCTCTACAAAATCGTTAATGCAGTGAACCCCGCAGAATTTGCGGTACAACTTGCTTCCGTGTAAATGGCATGTCGACAACGGGATTCTACATCGCGAAATCAAAGCGGTGGTCTGCACTCACAGATTGGGGCAAAGCAGGATCGCGGTCAAAACTGATATCTTGCTTTCTCCGGTCTTTGCCCCGTCTGGTTTGTCGACGGTGCATTTCGCATCGCGAAACACCAAGATTTGCCAAAGAAAACCGTGACGGCGCGAGAGTTCGATTGTAATCTTCCGTCGCTAAGAGAGGTTTGCATGGGTTCGCCGACGAGTGACAAGGTTTTTGCTGCCCTTGAGACATTCCGCATTGAGCTGCCTTCGTGGGGATTCGCTAATACCGGCACTCGTTTCGGAAAATTCATTCAACCAGCAGCGGCCACTACTACCGAGGAAAAGTTCAGCGATGCGGGCCAAGTGCACCTGCTGACAGGTGTCTGTCCGACAGTGGCTTTGCATGTGTTGTGGGACTGTCCCGCGGGGGTGCAAAGTACCGACGAGATCAGGCGTTTCGCTAGCCGTTACGCCGTTGCCCCCGGATCGATCAATCCCAACCTCTTTCAGGATCAGGAATACAAATATGGATCGTTCGGCAATCCGGATGAATCGATTCGCCAGCGCGCCATGCAGCACACCAAAGACAGCATTGAAATCGCACGACGCGTCAACAGCAGAGACATCTCTTTTTGGTTTGCTGATGGATCGAACTATCCAGGTACCGCCAACATCCGGCAGCGCAAACAATGGTTTATGGAAGGCTTGAAGATCGCGCATCAGCAGTTGTCGGCGGACCAGAGGATGCTGGTCGAGTACAAACCGTTCGAGCCCGCCTTCTATCACACGGACATTGCTGACTGGGGAATGGCCCTGCTGCTGGCACGCGCGGCCGGACCGCTGGCCAAGGTTCTGGTCGATACCGGACACCATTACGCGGCGCAAAATATAGAGCAAATCGTCGCCTGGCTTTTGTCCGAACACATGCTGGGCGGTTTCCACTTCAATGATCGCCGCTATGCGGATGATGACCTGACGATGGGATCCATTGATCCCTACCAGGTATTTCGCATCTTCCACGAAATCCACTTTTTTGAATGGGAAACCGGCCAGCGCGCCGACATTGCCTACATGGTTGATCAGAGCCATAACCTGAAGGGCAAGATTGAAGCCATGATTCAGACCGTAACCATGGCGCAGCAACTCTTCGCCAAAGCGGCGTTGGTGGACACGAAGAAATTAGCGACAGCCCAGAAGAACTGCAATCTGGTGGAAGCCGAGTCGGCGCTGCAGGACGCTTTCGCAACCGACGTCCGTCCCGCGATCCAGGAGTGGCGAGAATCAAAAGGGCTGCCAAAAGATCCGATGGAGGCGTTCCGGCAAAGCGGCTACCTGGAGCGCATTACGAAAGAGCGGGCGGTGAGGAACTCGCACAACGTGTCTTCGTATGCCTAGCCTCACTCATCCGAAACCTTATTTGGCCTTCGATTTCGGAGCCGAGAGCGGACGCGCGGTTCTTGCGCATTTGCAATCCGGCATTCTCACGACCGCGGAAGTCCATCGGTTTCGAAATGAGCCTGTCGAGTACGGCGGATCACTGCATTGGGATGCACCACGATTGTGGTTCGAAGTCCGCAAGGCCTTGGCCTGTGTGGAGCAGATCGAATTGGCGGGCATCGGCGTGGACGCGTGGGGAGTTGACTATGCTTTGCTCGGCGAGCGCGGCGAACTGCTTCAGAATCCTTATCATTATCGCGACCGCCGAACCGAAGGCGTGATGGAAGAGGTGTTTCGAAAGGTCACGAAGGATCAGATCTATCGGGAAACCGGCATCCAGTTCATGCCGATCAATACGCTCTATCAACTCTTCGCTGCCCAGCGGGACGCCCCCTCCATCATGACGGCAGCGAAGCAATGGGTCACCATTCCCGACCTCTTCAATTATTGGCTGACCGGAAATGCAGTTTGCGAATTCACGAATGCAACCACAACCCAACTCGTCGACCCGGTCAACCGCGCATGGGCCATTGATCTTATGCAAAAGCTGGGTCTGAACTCCAGCTTGCCGGGCCCGATCGTCGAGCCGGGCTCGATTTTAGGTACGCTGCTGCCGTCGCTTGCACAGAATTCCTCTTTGACCGCGACTCCGGTGATTGCTCCCGCCTGCCACGACACGGGTTCTGCTGTCGCTGCGATCACGGCTCGCGATGGCACCGCGTTCTTAAGTTCCGGAACCTGGTCGCTGATTGGCACCGAACTCGATGCGCCAGTTGTCACTCCCGAAGCGCTCAGGTTGAACTTCACCAATGAGGGCGGAGTAAACGGAACGACGCGCCTGCTGAAAAACGTGATGGGACTCTGGATGTTACAGGGCTGCAGGAACCATTGGAGCGCGCGGGGTCAAGGTTCTGACTATCGGGAACTCGTCGAATTGGCCGGCCGCGAACCCGCCTTCGCACACCTTGTCGATCCGGATGACGATGCCTTTCTGCATCCGACTGACATGCTCGCCGCCATCGATCAATTCTGCCGGAAGACACATCAACCTGCGCCGGCGACTCGGGGCGCCTATGTGCGATGCATCCTCGAAAGTCTGGCGCTGAAGTATCGGCTGGTTCTGCGCAGTCTGGAGCAGCTGGGTGGAAAGCGCATCGATCAGATTCGAGTCATCGGCGGCGGCTCAAAGAATCGATTGCTCAATCAGTTCACCGCGGATGCGGCCGGGAGAAGAGTGCTGGCTGGTCCGGCCGAGGCAACCGCTCTCGGGAATATCGCCATGCAAATCCTGGCAACCGCGGAAGCTTCGTCACTTCAACAGGTCCGCGCCATCATCGATCGATCCTTTCCAACGGAGGTCTTCGAGCCCCTAGAAACGGACAAGTGGGAGCAGCAGACCGAACGCTTCGAACAATATTGCGAGATGACTTATGCCTGAAATCAAAGAAACCACGTTCTTGAAAGACCTGTGGAACGAACAGCATGCCCGCGAACTGGGTAGAAATCAATTGGCGCTTTTGCGATACCGCTCAAATTTGTTGGGTGCGGATCTCCGTATCACCAACTTCGGCGGTGGCAACACGAGCTCGAAGATCGAACTCCCTGACCCGTTTACCGGAAAACCAGTCCGCGTGCTGGCAGTCAAGGGCAGTGGTGGCGACATCGGCTCCATCACCGAGTCTGGATTTGCTCTTCTCTACCTCGATCGTCTCGAGCACCTGAAGGAACTCTATCGCGGCGAGAAGTATGAGGATGAGGTGGTCCGCTATTATCCTCTCTCCGCCTTCGGCGAGAATCGCGTTGCCGCTTCCATCGATACTCCGCTACATGCATTTCTTCCCTTCACGCATGTCGATCATCTGCATCCCGACTGGGCGATTGCGCTGGCTGCCAGTGCGAATGGCAAACGAAAGCTCGATCAATTCAACAAGGAATTCGATCGCAAAATTGTCTGGGTTCCCTGGCAACGACCGGGCTTTGAACTGGCACTTCTGATCGAACGTGCTGTCAAAGACAACCCAGGCGTCGAGGGCCTGATCCTCGGAGGCCACGGCCTGTTCACGTGGGGAATGACGCAACGGGAATGCTATCTGAACAGCGTTCACACCATCGACCAGATGGGCGAGTTCATCCAGCAGCACCAAGCGAAGAAAGGCTCTCTGTTCGGAGGAGTTGAGCACTCACCGGTTCGGGACCGCAAGGCCATCGCCACACAGATTCTTCCTGCATTGCGCGGGACGGTTTCCTCGAACCGCAGAGTCATCGCACACTATGCCGATGATGACGATGCGTTAACCTTTGCCGGATCGAAGTGGGCCAAGGAACTGAGCTCTCTCGGCACTAGTTGTCCCGACCATTTCTTGCGAACCAGAGTCTCTCCGTGGTTCGTCGATTGGGACCCTGCGAAGAAAGACGTTCACGCCCTCAAGAACCGCATCCACAATGAGGTCGCTGGTTATCGTGCGGGTTACAAGAAGTATTACGAAGAGTGGGCCACTAGCGAGTCTCCCAAGCTTCGCGATTCCAATCCCTCGGTCGTTGTGATTCCTGGACTCGGCCTCTTCGGCTTCGGAAAGAATAAGAAGGAAGCCCGGATCACCACCGAGTTCTTTATCAACGCCATCCACGTGATGGCGGGAGCCACTGCGTTGGAAGACGGCGGTGTCTCACACCCCCTTCCCCAGGCGCGGACTGCAGAGCAGTCCAAACAATTCACTGAATTTCACAACTATGTTGCGCTGCCCAGATCGGAGGCGTTCCGCATCGAGTATTGGGCTCTGGAAGAGGCCAAACTCCAGCGCATGCCGGCCGAAGCGGAGTTCAGCCGCAAGATCGCGCTCGTGATCGGCGGAGCCAGCGGAATCGGTCGCGAAGTCGCTCTGCTCCTGGGTCGCAGGGGAGCACATGTTGTTGTCGCCGACTTCGATCTGACCGGAGCCGGCAAAGTCGCCGATGAAGTCGGAGCAATCTCCTCTGCCGAGTTCGTCGCCGCGACCGCAGTTGACCTCGGCTCATCCGATTCTCTGGCTGAAGCAGTCCGATTCACGATTTCGAAGTTCGGTGGCATCGACATTGCGGTTAACACTGCGGCGATTTATCCGGTGCCCGGCCCCGAAGGAGAACTTTCCGAAGCGCAATGGGCTAAGACGTTCCTGGTGAATGTGACCGGCAATTACCTGATCGCTCGCCAAACAGATTGGGTGTTCAAAGATCAAGACCTGCCTGCCACCATGGTGCTGACAAGCTCGGCGAATGCAGTGGTCCCCAAGAAAGGCAGCGAAGCGTACGACACCAGCAAGACTGCTCTGAATCATCTGATTCGCGAACTCGCTATCAAGCTCAGTCCGCAAGTGCGTGTGAACGGGATCGCCCCGGCAACAGTCGTCGCCGGATCCACCATGTTCCCTCGCGATCGTGTCATACAATCTCTGCAGAAATACAAGATCGAATTCTCAGAGTCTGAGTCGACCGAAGAACTTCGCTGTAAGCTGGCCGATTTCTACGCGCAGCGGACGCTGACCAGGCGCCCCATCCTGCCACAAGATTGTGCGCATGCCATCGTCTGGCTGGCCGGGGATCAGAGCGGCAAAACGACTGGACACGTAATCCCGGTGGATGGCGGGTTACCCGAAGCTTATCTTCGTTAGGTGATCTTTGGTGAAGGAGCTGAAGATGCAACGCATCTGCTTTGTGTTGCAAGTCAAGCCAGAGCGGCTGGGAGAGTACAAGGAACGCCACCGTCAAGTGTGGCCCGAGATGCAAGCGGCTCTCCGCGAAACAGGATGGGGCAATTACTCGCTGTTCCTGCGCGATGACGGTCTTCTTGTCGGATATCTCGAGACGGAGGACTTCGAGCGCGCACGCTCTGGGATGGCCCAGCGCGAGGTAAATGAAAGATGGCAACGGGAGATGGGCGATTTCTTCGTTCAGCCGGACGGAGTTCTCCCCGATCGTGCGATGCGTCCGTTAGAAGAAGTCTTCCACCTTTAAGTCAGACTTGAGGAGCAAATGAATCCAAACCCGGCACTGGGAGTTCTTTTTCACTGGCTCGGCGGTCTCGCCTCGGGTAGCTTCTACGTTCCCTATAAAGGTGTGAAGCACTGGGGATGGGAGACGTACTGGCTGGCGGGGGGATTCTTCAGTTGGATTATCGCTCCGTGGATTCTGGCTTCGCTCCTTACCAAGGACCTGTTTGCGGTACTGGGTCAAGCTCCGGCTTCCGCGCTCTTCTGGGCGTTCTTCTTCGGGCTGTTGTGGGGCGTCGGCGGACTCACCTTCGGCCTCACCATGCGCTACCTCGGCCTCTCACTGGGGATGGCGGTCGTACTAGGACTTTGCGCTGCGTTCGGCACTCTTATGCCGCCGATTTTCCGTGGCGAATTCATGACTCAGGTGGTGGGGACTTCGTCGGGCCGTGTGATTCTGTTTGGGATTTTCGTGTGTCTCGCGGGCATTACCGCGGCTGGTCTGGCAGGCATTTCCAAAGAGCGCGTCATGTCACCCGAGCAGCAACGAGCCGCCATTGAGGAATTTGATCTGCGCAAGGGGATTGGCGTCGCGCTTCTTTCGGGTGTCATGAGCGCCTGCTTCGCTTATGGCCTGGCGGCAGGCGATCCGATCAAAGCTCTCACGCTGAAACACGGCACTGCCAAGCTCTGGCAGGGATTGCCGGTGCTGATCGTAGTCTTGGTGGGTGGCTTTCTCACAAACTTCATTTGGTGCCTGATCCTTCTCACGCGCAATAAAACCGGGTATCAGTTCTTCGATTCGCAGATTCGAGTGGACGGGCCTAAAGACGAACCGATCATCGAAACTGCAGTCGACGCGCCCAGCCGAGAAGTAGTAGAGCATATCGGCTCGTCGCGCCAGGGAGGAACTCAGGCTGCAGTGATGGTGGACGCGACGGCGACCTCGCCGGTCGTCGTCCAAGCGCCGATGCTTCGCAACTATCTTCTTTGCGCTTTGGCGGGAACAACCTGGTATTTCCAATTCTTCTTCTACACCATGGGCGAGAGCCAGATGGGACGCTATGGCTTCTCCAGTTGGACGCTGCACATGGCCAGCATCATCATCTTCAGTAGCCTCTGGGGAATCGGGTTCAAAGAGTGGAGAGGCGCCGGTACTCGTGCCGGATCGCTGCTCACTTTGGCACTGTTTCTACTGGTAGCGTCCACGGTGATTGTCGGGTACGGAAACTATCTGGGCCTGGCAAATACCGGGCGTTAGTCATGCCACAAGGACTTCGGGATTGCTCCCCTTACCTGATCGTTCTCAAGCGCTAGACGAACTGGAGACTGGCGAGAAGATGAAAGCGAACCGTGAAAACAAGCGAAGGCAGAAACGATTCTTCCCTTAGGGCAACGACGGCAGGAAGGCGATCCACCTTGATCAACCACACGCCTGCCCTTACTATTGAGCGAAGTGGTTTCCTTTTCTAAACTGGCTCGGACACCGAAGGGTTTGCTGCCGAACCGAAAGTTACTTAGGGTTGAACTGTTCCTCGTCGTCTGTATGGTTCAAGGCTTGTTTTGCACTTCTGGCCACGCACAAGCCCAGCAGCCGACATCCATCGAGTTTACAAACATAACCGCTACGGCGGGCATCAAGTTTATCCACTTTAAGGGCAGCAGCGGCATCTCTATCAACCGCGAGGAGTTTGGCCCCGGAGTCTGCGTCGCCGACTTTGATGGCGACGGTTGGCCCGACATCTACTTCGTGAATGGGCGCGATCTGTACAACCGGGGCATCTCGGTCCGCAACGCACTTTATCGTAACAATGGAGACGGCACATTCACGGATATCACCGAAAAGGCAGGCGTGCCTGGTACGGGTTATGGCTTGGGATGCGTCTGGGGCGACTACGACAACGATGGATTTCCCGACCTGTTTGTTACCCAGTACGGCCGCAACGTTCTCTATCGCAACAACGGAAATGGGACGTTCACCGATGTAACCGACAAGGCCGGGGTTGCCGGCACAGAGTCAGGTGCATTTCATTCGGGCGCGACATTCTTTGACTACGATCGCGACGGCCGCCTCGATCTTTACGTCGGCAGTTACGTCGAACTGGGTGACAAGCGCTATTGCGACTTGGGCGGAGTACAAAGCAGTTGCCCTCCCAGCGCTTACAAGGGTAGCCCCGATGCCTTATACCACAATAATGGCGATGGAACTTTTACCAACCTCACGGTAAAGGCGAAAATCTACCAACCTGAGGGAAAGAATCTTTCGGTAAGCGCCGGCGATTACGATAACGATGGCTGGCCCGATCTCTTCGTCGCCAATGACGGGCTAAGCGCCTATCTCTACCACAACCAGCACGATGGCACTTTCAAGGAGATCGGTGCAACTACCGGTATGGCCTTCAACGCGCGAGGCGGCGTCATGGCCGCAATGTGTATCTCGCTGGGAGACTTTAATAACGACGGTTGGCTTGACCTGTACATCTCTGACTTTCAGAAATCCTCAGACCACATTTGGCAAAATAATGGCAGCGGTTTCTTCGACGAGGTTAGCGACTCGTCCGGCATTACCCGCGCCACCCATGACGTTCTGAGCTTTGGCGGGGGCTTTTTCGACTACGACAACGACGGCTGGCTCGATCTGTTCATTGCGAATGGCCACGTTTACCCGGAGGTTGAGCAGGCTAGCCCGGGCACTCACTACAAGCAAACGAACTCCCTGTTTCACAACGGGCACAACGGCAAGTTTGTAGACATGAGCAAGTCGGCGGGCAGTGGGTTTCAAATTCCCTACGTCGGCCGCGGTGTCGCGTTTGCGGACTTTGATAATGACGGATTCATCGATATAGCTGTCGCCAACAACGGAGATGCGCCCCTGTTGCTGCACAATAGCGGCGGCAACGGGAATCACTTCCTGAATTTCAAGCTCGTGGGCACGAAGAGCAATCGTGACGCGATGGCCGCCCGGATACGGATCGTAGCTGGCGGGATTTCGCAAATCCGGGAAATCGCAGGCGGCGGAAGCTATCTTTCGCAGAGCGACCTCCGCGCCAATTTTGGCTTGGGAAAAGCAACGCGCGCGGAAACGGTCGAAATAAAATGGCCTAGCGGTCTCCAGCAAGCGTTTCGCAATGTCGATGCCGACATGTTCTACCTGATCGAGGAAGGCAGCGATCGCCTCGACATCCAGCGGTTTGCAGGCCGGCCAACGGCGAATCCTGCGAGAGCTCGCTAATGACAAAAGGCCTCTATCTCTCCCGCTGCTTGTTTAGAGGCTGCGGATGAGATGAAGGGATCCAGTCCTTTTGCCGTGAATGGCAGACTTGCAACTGGTTCACCCAGGCGGCGGACGATATCGAGCGCGGAAGGACACTGCGCTTGCGCAGCCATTGCCTTGGCGCGCTTGAGCCTCAGGGCGACATAAATCTCGCGAACGTTTGCGCCGCCTTCCTCGCGCGCGAAGAACCGACCGGCCAGCAGTCTTTCCGCTCCATCGAAGTCTCCCGCGTCACCCAGCAAGTTGACCAGCCGGAATACGAGAACTCCCGGGGCCGTCTGGAGCTCTGGGAAGCTCCCTAGTACCTGAACTCTATCCGCAACGGGTCGTCCCGCCTTTTGCATGGCTTCTTCCAGCCCAAGATAGATGTCTACGTTATAGGGATCGTACCCCATTCCTTCGCGGAAAAGTGCCATGGCCCGCTCCGGTGACTCTCCGGATTTCAGCATGGTGTACCCCATGTTGCGGTGCAAGGTAGGGATCGCTGGATTGAGGTCGTGTGCTGTATCCCATCGTTGCTGCGCTTCTTTGGCCATTCCCCCAGAAAGATAGAGCGAGCCCAGGAGAAAGTGAGCTGTGGCATCTTTCGGATCGACTTCGATCGCCCGTTGCAACACTGTGAACGATTCCGGCCGATTAGGAAAAACATAGCTCGTCGGCATTTTGGAAGCCGCGACGAAATCTGCACGATCATCTTGGCCGAGAGCGTGGCGGCAAAAACCGCGGTAGTAAGCAATCAGCGGATATGAGTTCGGATGCAGCGCGCCAGGCTCGCCCACGACTTCCGGACCGGAGGGATACTGCCGTGCGAGCACATCGATGGCATCTTCATAAAGGCCGATGCGCATGTATCGGGTAGCGATTTCGAGGATTCGCTCGGGGTCTGCGGCCAGATGCGCAATCAGGTCTGGGTCGCTCCGCCCCTGTCGAATGGCTTCGTAACGGAGAAATGAACTTGTCGGGTCACTTCGAATCCAAAGTGCCAACTTCTCCGCTGCCTCTGCCTTGAGGTGTGTTGCCCGCAGAAGGGCGACCTCCATGTTCCCCGCTTCGACCCAGTCGGAAGGATCGCTCACAACTTCCTGGATCATTCTCAGGGCTGATTGGCGATCTCCAGCTCTTGCTTCCAGGGCAGACAACAACATCATTGCGGGAGCGTGATAGCTGCTGGACTGTTGGGCAAACTCCCACTGAGTGCGGGCTCCCTGAAGATCCCCCTGGCCTGCCATAGCCAGTCCCAGATAGTAGGCTGTTTCATGGTCGCTATTCACCCACGTCAGCGCCTTGGAGAGATGCTCCGCCGCATTGCCATACTGGTTGAGAGTGACTTCAAGTCTCCCGGCGGCACGGTTCAGGCCGATGCTCTGGGGAAAACGTGCGAGTCCCTGCCGGTACGTCTCGATCGCGATTAACAGTTCGCCATTGCTCTCCTGGTCAGTGCCCATCGCGAGGAAATCCTCTGCTCCTCGACTGGCCTCTGGAGCATAGGCGCGAGCTGGCTGTTCCCCCGTTTGGACTTTGTCACGATTGACAAAGTCGTACTTGCCTTCGGTATGCCGCAACAGCAATTCACCGGCTTGATTTCGTAGCTCGATGGTGTAATTTGCTTTTGCCGGGAGGCCGGCAAAATCTTTTCGAAAGGTCTCTCGAGGCGAAAGTGACGCGCGCACGGAGGTGACTTCTTCCACGCCGTTGAGGACCCTGATCACTGCATTGGGCAGCTCCCGAGTCACATTGAACAAAGTCTCGAGCAGAACCGTCGTGGAGTCCTGGCTGCGGCGAACAAGATTGATTACGGCATCCGGGTTTGCGCGGGAAACACCGCCGAGGTTGCGGATTGGAATCCAGTATTCGCTGAAGGATCGGGTTTCCTGCGGATTCAGAAACCCGTAGGTCTCCTGATCCCGGAACAAACCAGCCTGGATCTCGACGTATGCACTGTTGTTGTCTGACAAGGCGGTGCGCCAATCCAAGCCGTCTTCGTCACTGCCCCAAGACCAGATCTTCTTCGCAGGAAGGTCCAGAGGCGATGAGTAGTGCACGACTCCAGAATCCGTATGTGGGTGGTACACGGCCATATAGGGCTCCCGACTGCCGTAACTGAATCGCGACACCGGACCATATTTGTGATTGCCGACAACGCTCAGGTCAACCCCCGCCGAATTTGTTGGCCAGGTATCGATGTCTGCAAATCCATGCGCGGCAGTGAACTCCATCGGATACAAAATGCGGCTGTCGTCCCACACCTGGACACCGGCATTGGTCCACCAGTAGAAACGGTGGCGCGTGTCGCTACGGTTATAGAGGGTGGTCTTCTGTTCAAGGAAAGCGCGTCCCGGGTGGAGCGTGAGTTGGACACGCCACTGCATGCCATAGGCCCGGTCGATGTTGCCGACCCATACCGAAGCGCTGCCGTCAGCTTCGCGGCTCGTGGCGAAGTCGACGGGCGAGACTGTCATCCAATTATGTGAAACGGGAAAGTTGAACTCGATCCCCAACGCTGCCCACATGCCGCGATACGCAATGCGCGCAAACTTAATGCTTGGATTTGCGTAAAACATCGAGGTCCCGTTGATCTTGTCAATACAGGTATAGAGATGGCCGCCGAGATCGGGCAGCACGGTGCATTTGAGATATTCGTTCTCCAGGTTGAGCGTTCTCCATTTTCGTGGTGTGCGCCGGTCGATCAAATTGTGTCTCAGGGTGTAGGGATAGTTGAAGAACCTGCCTTGGTTTAGAAAGTCGAAAGGGGGATTGTGGTCGGGAGGCCCTTCTTCCGACGTCGGAATGGTCATCGAGTCCTGCCAGGCTCGCACGGGTTGCCCTTTCCTTTGACCGATGTCGGCCAGGACATCAGAATTCAGGAATATGAGTGCCAGTGCCGCCAAAAGGACCACCCTAGTGTTTGGGCGGTTTACAAAACGAGTTTCGTCCGCGTCAGGAGCAACAATCCCCATTTGCCGGAAACAGCCTAGCGCCATAGTAGGGCCTCACTTCCATCTTCCCTGGCCTTCCGTAATCGTGATGTAACGATCGATCGGGAGGGCGGTAAAGCGTTCCACGAGCCCGCTCGGAAACGGCCATTTCACTTCGAGCCAGTCAACGTTCTTTCGGCTGCCAAGCCCGAGGACCATGCGGGGATCGTGCGACGACAGATAGCTGCCGCCTCCCACTTTCATGTGACTGCGCTTGAGATCGCCCGACTGGTAAGTGATTCGCGCTCCAATCGCGTCTGGATTCGATTTCTTCCCGATCAGCTTTACGCCCAGCCAGTGGTTCTGCCTTCCGGCATTGTTGCGCAACAGAACCGGCGTTCCTCCATTGACAAGAACAAGCACGTCCACCGCGCCATCATTGTCGAAGTCTCCAATGGCTAGGCCGCGCGCCGAAATCGGAGTCGAAAAGACGGGGCCGCTCTGCGCGCTGACATTCTGGAACCCTCGCCCCGTGTTGTGGATAAGAAGAGGAGGCTCTTTATAGGTAACTCCAGGGTGCAAGCCTTCGATCAGATCATCGGGATTGCCATTCGCCAGAAACAGATCCAGGTTACCGTCATTGTCGTAGTCGAAGAACTTCAGTCCCCAACCGCTCATCAGCCGAGTCGCCATCCCCAGGCCGGTTTCCGGGGCCTGATCGTCAAAGGTCTCGTCGTGATTGTTCCGATAGATGGAGTACATTTCGCGATCGATGTTGGCAACGAATAGGTCCTGCCATCCATCCTGATCGAAGTCCGCGGAATCCACGCCCATCCCGGAGCGGGCCCGTCCATCAGCGCTGAATGCGACCCCGGCCTGTGTACCAATCTCCTCAAACTTTCCTAGCCCCCGATTCATGAACAGGAAGTTGGCCACGGTATCATTGGCCACAAACAGATCAATCAGACCGTCATTGTTAAGATCGGTGGCCACCACTCCCCAGGCCTTCCCCAGGTACTTTCCAATGCCTGACGCCTTACTCACATCAGTAAATGTCCCGTCGCCGTTGTTATGGAACAGCCAACTCGGCATAGGCGCATAGAGACGCGGAATGCAATATCCGTGCTTTCCTTCCTCGCCAGGCCCGCAACTCTTGTTCAGGGTCTTGGAGAATTCCACGAACTGGCAGACGAACAGATCTAGCCGTCCATCGTTGTCATAATCGAACCAGACCGCACTCGAGGCCCATCCCGGAGCAGCCACGCCGGCTTTCTCGGTCATATCGGTGAATGTGCCATCTCCGTTGTTGTGGTAAAGGACACTTCTGCCGTACTGTGTAACGTACAAATCAGGGAAACCGTCGCCGTCGTAGTCACCCACCGCGATTCCCTGGCCATACCCGCCGGCCGCGACCCCTACCTTTTCGGTCACATCGGTGAATGTGCCATTACGATTATTCCGATACAGCGCGTTGCGCAAGGGAGGGTCGGGACTGAAGAAATCACACTTTCCACCGTTGACCAGGTAAATGTCCATCCATCCATCGTTGTCGTAGTCCAGGAACGCGCATCCGGCGCCGGTTGTCTCCGGAAGATACTTTTCTTTGGAGTGTCCGGCTGTGTGCTTCCAGGTGATACCGCTTACCGAGGCCGGAACTTCTTCAAATGGATAGGTCGGATCCGCGCTCGCGCGGAAGGGGTTCGGGAATCCGCTGAGCGCGAGAACTCCTGCCGCATTTCTGAGAAACTTGCGACGGGAAGTTAGGAACAGAAGACGGTTTCGTTGTGCAGAGGGTCTGTTCACTGCTTCTCGGGTGTGTAGAGAAAAGAGTACTGACTAATTCGGATTTTGCGGCTGAGCATCTTGCTGCCCTTGTCCCGCGTCACCTTTCTGCGTCATCTGACGATGAATGGCAAATTCTTTCTCTGCCTCTTCTTTGCGTCCAGCGCGTGTGAGTGCAGTCGCAAGATTGTAGTGCGCACCTGGATTTCGGGGCTCCAGCTTGACCGCCGTCTGGAGAGGGGGAATGGCGTCAGAAAATCGCTTGGCTGACAGCAATGCACTCCCAAGCCCGAGAAATGCATCGCCGAATCCGGCATCCAATTCGGTGGCACGAGAGAAATGATGAATGGCATCATCCCACTGACCGTCTTGGCGCGCCATTTCCCCGAGCACATATTCGGCTCCGGCATTGGAAGGATCAATCTTGATTTCCGCCTGGAACTCTCTCTTCGCATCTTCACCGGCAGTTGGGCCGACGTCGGGGTTGGAGAGCAGCAGTCGCCCAAGAAGAAAATGTATTCCGGGAAGCTGGGGATTCTGAGCTAGTATGGCTTTGTACTCCTTCTCCGCTGCATCCCATTTGCCCTGTGCTTCGAGTGCTTCTGCGTTGAGCTTGTGCCCCTCGATAGAGTTCGGCGCCACCATCGCTAGTTGTTGGGCCGCTTTGGTGGAAAGATCGGAATAGGTATGGACTGAAAGGAAAAGGACTTCCGGATCCCCAGGAAATTCGCGGTTCAGCATCTGCAGGAAGTCGACAGCTGTACCCGTCTGATTGATCAGAATGGCGCACCGCACGCCCGCAAATGCTGCTGTGCGCTTTATGGTTCTGTCAGCCGTCGCCTGTGAGGCCCGTTTCAAGGCTGGGACCGCTTCTTCACAATGTCCGGTTTGTGCGAGCTTGATCGCGCGTTGCGCGGTTAGGGGTGCTGGCTTTGCTGCTTGGCCGAACCCATCGGCAACCGCCAGCAACGCCATAAACAAAACTAAACCCGGGGATCTAAACATAAAAAGGGGCAGATGTTGGAAGAACATCTGCCCCATCATATCAGCGGGCTCAATAGTAAAGCTTGAGCGCAAACTGGATGTTTCGCGGACTCG
>Ga0209698_10001424_pt1 | contig 27470 bp, 33 predicted proteins | sample LitLauG_LLR_2012_FD_187203 | JGI IMG/M metagenome (GOLD analysis project Ga0209698, IMG submission 187203) | Freshwater sediment microbial communities from Pennsylvania, USA - Little Laurel Run_MetaG_LLR_2012 (SPAdes) (version 2) | ecosystem: Environmental > Aquatic > Freshwater > Creek >... | reverse complement strand
ATGCCGGACAGGTCGAAGCCTGGAATGTCCCCGGCCGCTACATGGTCATCCGCTGCGGCCGGCGCTGGGGCAAGACGGCTATGGCTTCGACCATGATCTGCGACGGCGCCGCTCGAGGGGAGAATTGGGGCCTGTTCGCCCCAGACTACAAAATCACGTCCGAGACGTACCGGGACATCTATGAGATCCTCGAGCCGATCACGCTCTCGGCTTCCAAGATTGACGGGGTGATCCGGTGCGTTGGCGGCGGCCGGGTAGACTTCTGGACGCTGAACAATCCTCGAGCGGGCCGATCGCGCAAGTATCACGGGGTGATCATCGACGAGGCGGCCTTCGCCGGGCCCGACATGGAAGACATCTGGACGAAATCGATCAAGCCGACCCTGCTGGACTATCGGGGCGTTGGATGGGTCTTCTCGACGCCGGCCGGCCAGGATGACGAGAACTGGTTCTATCGCATCTGCGTTGACCCCGGGAGCGAATTTGTCGAGTTCCATGCGCCTACGTCCACCAACCCGTACCTGCCGGCCGAGGAAGTCGCGAAGCTTGAGCTAGAGAATTCGCCCGAGGTCTATCGTCAGGAGTACCTCGCCGAGTTCGTGGATTGGTCCGGCGTGGCGTTCTTCCCGCTCGAGAAGCTCCTAGTCGAAAGCGGGATGCTCGGGCCGGATGGGAAGCCGCTCATGGTTCCCGTGCCGATGCCGGACCGCTGCGATACGGTCCTCGCCATCATCGACACGGCAATCAAGTCGGGCCAGGAGCACAATTCGACCGCGGTCATCTATGGCTCGTACAACTCGCTGCTCCCCCGGGCGCCGGTCAATATTCTCGATTGGGACATCATCCAGATCGAAGGGGCCGCTCAGTCCGATTGGCTCCCGAGCATCTATGAGCGGGGGGAGGATCTGTCTCGGCTGTGCGGCGCCCGGCGTGGCTTTTCCGGCGCCATTATTGAAGACAAGGCCACGGGCACGGTCCTCATCCAGCAGGCGCGCAACCTCCGGCGAGAGGGGACCGATGCGCCGGCCTACCCCATCGACTCGAAACTAACCGCCATGGGCAAGGATGAGCGCGCGATCGCGGCCAGCCCCTATGTCTACAAGGGCGACGTGAAGATCACGGACTACGCCTTCAACAAGACGAAAGTCCACAAGCGCATCTCCGCGAATCACCTGCTCAAGCAAGTCGGCAGTTTTCGGGTGGGCTCGAAGGTGACGGACGGGCTCGACCTCTTGGATACGTTTTGCTACCTCGTCCTCATGACCCGGGGAACGAACGCGGGCGAGCGGAAAGGCATCTAGCATGTTCAACAGCGGCATGAATCAGGATCAGGGGTTCGCCTTTGCCGGCGTCGATGGTGGCCCCGACTCGCCGCTCATGCAAATGATGATGGCGCCGAACATCGTGCCGGGCGCCGCACCGAGCTACGAACTCTGCAAGCTCATCTATTCGTATCACCCGCTGGGCGCCGTGCTGGCCGACGAGCCGATCACCCTCGCGCAGTCGCAGCCGCGCGAGATCAGCATCCCGGTCCTCGGCGAGAAGCGGATCATCGAGCAGTTTCAGCGGACCTGGGACCAAATCGGCAAGGTCGGTGCGACGGTCACCCTTCACAACCTCATCTCCCTGAGCCGTGCCTACGGGATCACCTCGCTCGGCGTCGGTGAGATTGGGTCGGAACTTAGCAGCCCGCTCGACCTGAACAAACTCGACAAGGCAGAACTGTTCTTCAACGTGCTCGACCCGCTCAATACGGCGGGATCGCTCGTGCTCAATCAGGACCCGAATTCGCCGAACTTCCTCAAACCGTCTGGGAACATCCACGTCAACGGACAGCGCTGGCATCCCTCACGGCTCTTCCCAAAGATGAACGAGCAGCCGATCTACATCCAGTGGACGCCCTCGGCTTACGGGTTCGTTGGCCGGTCGGTCTATCAGCGGGCGCTCTACCCGATGAAGACGTTCTTGCAGACGATGATCACCGACCAGATGGTGACGCAGAAGGCGGGCCTGCTGGTCGCGAAGATGGCTTCGCCTGGCTCGTTTATTGACAACATCATGGGCACGATGTTCGGCTGGAAGCGCGGAACGATCAAGCAAGGCGTCACGGGCCAGGTGCTTTCTATCGGCGTCGATGAGTCGGTCGAAACGCTGAACATGATGAATCTGGACAAGGCCGCGGCATTCGCTCGGAGCAACGCGCTCCGCAACATCGCGAGCGCCGCCGGTATGCCCGCTTCGATCGTCACGAAGGAGACGCTCGCCGAAGGCTTCGGTGAAGGTAGCGAGGACGCCAAGGAAAAGGCGCGCTATATCAACTTCGTGCGCGAGGACATGGCGCCGGCCTACGCCTTCATGGACCGAATCGTGCAGCGCAAGGCTTGGACGCCCGAGTTCTACGAAACGCTCAAGGCCGACTATCCCGAGTTGAAGCCGTATGAGACGTGGCTGCACGAATGCATGCACTCGTTCACGGCAGTCTGGCCGAACTACCTCATCGAGCCGGACAGCGAGAAGAGCAAAGACGAGGACGTGAAGTTCAAGGCCGCCGTGGCGTTGCTCGAGGTCCTCATGCCGGAACTCGATCCGGAGAACAAGGCCAAGCTCATCACCTGGCTCGCCGAGAACGTGAATGAGGCAGAGCACCTGTTCGCGAGCAAGCTCATCTTGGACGAGGACACCCTGCAAGAGTTCTTCGAGAAGAACGCGCAGGCGGCTGAGGACGCCCTGAACGCGCAGAGCCAGGCTGAGGACAAGGAGCCAGGCCGGCCGAGGCCGTTCGCAGCGGCGTCCTAAATGGGGCAGCCGCGCTTTCGGACCATCCTGCTCGACGCGCTGCGGGAGTTCGCTGCCCACGGGTACACGACCGAGGCTGCCCTGCAAGACTGGCTCCTGCGGCTGCACGCGGCACTCGACGCCGAATTGCCCTCGGATGCGTTCACCCGCCAGGAGATGGCCGCTACGCTCGATCGCATCTTCGCCCGGCAGGTGGAACGCGGCGGTATTCAGGACCGCGTGCCGGGCGTCACCCGGTACACGCTCGACATGGTAGCCCCATCGCTGCGGGCAGAACTCGACCGGCGCATCTTCGCGGGCGTGGATCTCATCCGGCTCAATCGGGCAGCGGCCGTGCAGAAGACGCTTCAGCGGTTCGCCGGCTGGACGACCTCGGTCGGGCCGAAGGGCAGTTTCGTGACCCCGCGCGAGCTACGCGCCATCTCGGCGGAGATCGCCAAGCCGGTCGCCCAGATCAAATTCGAGAAGCGGCGGGTCGCCATCGACCAGGGGCACAAGCTCATCGCCGCGGTCGCGCACGTCGTGGCGCAGGGTGCGGGGGCTATCGGGGCGATTTGGCATGACCGCGGCGAGCACGATCACGGGTACGACGCTCGGCCCGAGCACCTCAAGCGGTCAGGGACGCTCTTTCTGGTCCGCGACTCCTGGGCGATGACGGAGGGGCTGGTCCGGAAGGCTGGGCTCAAATATACGGACGAGATCGAGCAGCCGGCGGAGTTCCCGTTTTGCTCGTGCTCGTATGAGTACGTGACCTCTCCGCGCTCGCTGCCGGAGACGGTGCTCACGGCCAAGGGGCGCGAATGGGTTAGCGCACCCCGCCCATAGCCAGCAGCATCGCACGGCATACCGCCGTCGCCATGCCGATCGGCCAGGAGTTCGCGATCATCTTGCCGCGAGCGGTTTTGGTGGCGCCGGCCCAATCCCAGGAGTCGGGGATGCTGTGAGCGCGTGCCATTTCGAGGATCGAGGGGCAGCGGACGGTGGGTCCGAGGCGCGAGAGTTCGTTGCCGTGCCAGGAGTTTGCGATGAGCGAGCCGAGGGGTTCATCATCTTCGAAGGCCGAGGCCGAGGCCGAGTGGCCGCGTAGTCCGACCTTGAGCGGCGCCTCATGCGGTTGCGGATTTTGGTCGTGCGTATGCGATGTAACGCTTGTGAGCAGCGCAGCCTCGTCGATGAGATTCCAGCCGCGTCCGTCGCTGTAGCCGTGGGCCCGCTGCCCGACTGCGACCATCTTCGCGCTGGCATGGGCAGTCAGCCCTCCCAGGGCGTCGCCGTCGCCATACACCGCGCCCGTGCCGCGTCGCCCCAGCGCGAGCCGGTCCGCTTCGTGGTCGCGGATGTCCCCGAACCGCAGCGGCCCCGGCGTCTCGATGATGTGCAGCAGGTGCGTCGAGTAGAACCACCGCTTGCGCGTCGTCACATCGCCGAAGTCGAAGGCGTTCAGCTTCACGGAGAACGGCGCGTTGACGAGCCGCGGCATGACGTTCTCCATGAGGTACGACGTATCACCGGCGAGCCGCAGGAAGTCGGGCAGGCAGTTGCGCGGGTCGTCGTGGCCCTGGCGCTTCCCCGCGAGCGAGAACGGCTGGCAGGGCGGTCCGCCGATGATGAGGTCGTGCGGCGGAAGATCGCTGCGCTGCATCTGCTTGACGTCGGCGACCTGGGCGACCGGGTGCGGGAGGTTGGCGTTGTAGACGGCGACGGCGGCAGGCCACGAATCGTAGGCAGCGACCACCTCGACGTCGATGCCAAGGTCCGCAGCAGCGCGATACAGGCCGAGGTCGGCCGCGCCGATGCCCGCGAAAAGAGAAACGACTCGAATCACCCTGTAAGTGTAGCCCATCGGTTAGCGCAAGGGAAGCAGCCCGGCCGGCCGGGAACGTCGCGGGCATGATGAAGATGCTTCTGGTCCTGCTGGCCGGAGCGCTCGCAGTCGGATGCGGCGGCGGCGCGATCACCCAGCCCCAGCCGGTGGCGACCGTGTTGCCGTGCAACGCCACGCCTTCGCCCGCACCGACGCCGCCGTTCTCGCAGGCCGTGTGCGGGGTGGACATCGGCACGGTGACCTACACCGGCACGGGCGTGAACGTCATCCTCTTCCCGAATCCCGCGAACCCTTCGCCGAGCCCGGCCGGGTCGCCGAACCGCACGACGCCGTGAGGACTGCCCTCCTGGCCCTGATCTTCGCGGCGCTACCGACCGCGGCGATCGCCGACCCGGCTTCGACCTGGGCCGGAGCCTTCACCGTGACGACCGCCATCGACGCCGTGCAGACGCAGACGTTCCTTCACGGCGGCAGTTTCCCGTGCTCGGCTATCGGTCCGAGCCTCTTCCAGCCGGCGCCGCCGCTGAATGCGACCTGCCATGCCATCGAAGCCGACCCGCTCGCGCGGCCGTTCGTCGGCACCTGGGCGAAGCAGATCGGGTCGGCCCTGGTCGCCGACGCTGCGGTCTGGACCGTGACGGGTCTGCTACGCGGCGGTGCTCGTCGGACCTGGGCGCGGATACTCGGCCCCGTGGTCGTGGTCTATGCCGGCGGCGTGCTCGTTCCGAACCAGCGGATCATCCAGGCGCAGCGGAATCCCTAGCCGAAGAGGCAGGGGTTTGCACCGCCGTTTCCGAGGCGCGTCAACAAGTATCGGGCCCGAGGGCGTAGGTCCGAGGGATAGAGAGCCCGCGGCTAACGGTGCGCGACCGTTCTAGCGGCGGGCTTCTTGAATTCCGGGGCCGGGCCGAAACTTTCCACGGACCCCGGCGTATGCGTTTTTCGCAAGGTCCCCGCACCTGCCGGGACACTAGGCTCTGGAGAGAGCGGTAGCGTTCCCAGCAGGTTCTGCCGGTCCACTGAGGTCTATCGGTCGCGAAGCGTTTTTCGGGACGAGTTCGACAGCACCCCATTGGCAAATTTTGCAACGCCGGTGACCGTGGATCGTACCCGAACGAAACCCTAACAAACGAAACGCCCAGGTCCGTGGTCTTCTAGGCCCGCTGGGACAGCATAGCGAACAGGGGTCTGCGTGCCGCCCGTATCCGAGAAGCAACGTCGCGCCATGTGGGCTGCCGCTGAGGGGCACTCGAACCTCGGCATCCCCGAGAGCGTCGGCAAGGAGTTCGTTCGCGCGGACGCCGCCGGCAAACCGGACCTCGGCGACCTGAACGATCACGAGACGGCCGAAGCCATCCGGGACGGCGAACTCGCCAGCCCCCAGAAGTTCGGCGACTTCTGGCTGTTCGATTTGCGGGTGACCGGCACCGGGGTCGCCTACCGCGATTCCATCGACGAGTACGCCATCCGGGACCCGAAGGTCTGGCTCTCCGAGGAGTTCGTCGAGCGGTGCAACGGCCTGCCGGTCATCTTCGGCCACCCCGAGCGCTCGGGGCTGAACGCCCAGGAGTTTGCGGACCGGGCCATCGGAACGATCGTGCTGCCCTACCTCAAGGACGACGAGGTGCGCGGGGTCGCGAAGATTTTCGATAAGGACTCGGCGCTGCTCATGCAGACGACGCACCGCTCGACGAGCCCCGGTGTTACGCCCCCCAAGGGGTCCGAGCCCATCGTGCTAGAAGATGGGACCAAAGTTTTAGCCGAAGGGCTTCCGCTCATTCTTGACCACCTTGCCGTCTGCGAAGCCGGCGTCTGGGACAAGGATGGGCCTCCCGATGGAATCCGGCTCGACGCTCTCTCTCGAAAGGACGCCTCTGTGACCGAAGAAGAGAAAAAGAAACTCGAGGAAGAGCGCGACGACGCAAAACGTCGGGCCGACGCCGCCGAGAAGGAACTCAAGGACATGCGCGCCGACGCGGCCCGCAAGGATGCCGAAGAGGAAGAGCGCCGCAAGGATGCGGCCAAGAAAGACGCCGAGGAGTCCGAGAAAAAGGCCATGGAAGCGGCCGAGAAAGAGAAGGCCGACAAGGCCAAAAAGGACGCTCGGAAGGATCGGCACGCCAAGCACGACGGCGAGATCATGGACTGCTCGCGCTGCGATTCCGAAGAGGAAGCCGAACGCAAGGATGGCGCCAAGGTGGAAAACGTCGATCCGGACCGTGGGGTCACGATCCACGACTCGAAGCGGCTCGCCGACCTCGAAGCCGAACTCGCCCGGATCAAAGCGGCCCAGAAGCCGCTGACCATGGACGACCGAAACGAGATCGCGAAGATCCACCTGCGGTACGACAGCCTCTGCCAGATGCTGGGCGACCAGGCGCCGCTGCACATGCCGGGGGAGACGCCCATCGCGTACCGGCGCCGCTGCGCCGACTCGGTTCGCAAGCATACCGAGAACTTCAAGACCTACGTGATCCACGACGCGCTCGACCTGACGGCGTTCGGCCTCATGGAAGAGGCGATCATCCGCGAGGCCACGGCGGCGGCGAAGAACCCGAAGGGTGACGACGGCGCGCTGGTCCTGCGCGAGGTTCGGACCACGGAGAACGGCAAGCAGGTCAGCCGGTTCTTCGGCGACTCGCGGGCCGCGTGGGCACCCTTCCAGCCGCCGGTGCGGCACCTGCTCAAGCAAATCGCCGTACCGCAGAAGGGGACCTAACCCATGGCCACGCCGGTCATCTCGTTCAACCCGATGCAGACGACGAGCACCCAAACGTCGTTCCTGCTCTCCTCGGATGGGTACGTTCAGGGTACGTTCTTCGACGATCCGGCCATCCGGTATCAACTCGAAGGCGGCGTCCTCTCGGCTTCGGCGACCCTGCCGGTCTGGGGCGGCATCCCGCTCTCGCTGGCGGTCCCGGCGATCAACGGCACCTCGGGCCAGCCGACCGCGCTCGGCTCGACCGTGAGCATTGCGACCACGACGGCCGCTTCGCAGTCGGGCGGCATCCATGCGTGGTCGCTCTTCAACCAGGCCTCGGCCATGATCATCACCCCGGGCTCGGGCGTGCCGGTCGCCGGCCCGGGGATGTCGGTGAACTTCGCCCGCGCCGGCAGCGGCCTGCGAATCGCCCTGCAACTCGACGCGGGGCTCGCGAACTCCATCGTCGGCGGCGCTCCCACGCAGCAGGTGTCCTGGGACTTCACGAACCAGGCCATCACGACGTATAGCGCGGGTCTCGGGGCGCTGCCCATCATCATCGAGTCGGTCAGCACCACGAGCCGAGTCGTCACGTACAACTCGACGACCGGCGCCGTGACCTGGAACACCCAAGGCCCCTGCGCGATCGTGAGGATCTGATCTGTGGCTCTCATCGCTCCTGCTCGAGCACTCGTTCACCCGAGCTTCATCGAGCCCGAATTGATTATCACCACCTCGCAGCCGTCCGGCTTCATGGAAGCGTTCGCGGGTGGCGGCCTGCGGGTCAAGATCGGGCCGGCCGACAAGTTCGTCTACGTGAATCGCATGGACGTTCGCACGCAGGTCGCGGCCCAACAGGCCTCGGCCAACCTGCTGCCGTCCGCGACGATCCTCCTGGACTACCTCCAGACCGCGACCTACCTCGTGCGGACTCGCGCGGAGTATAGCGACCTGGACACGATGGATGCCGGCGAATGGAACGTGGCGCTGCCCGCGGCCTATCGCCTCGCCAGCCGCCAGGGCATCTTCCAGTACATCCGGACCGCGGCGCTGTTCGGGGTGAACGCCTCGAACTCCGAGGGGCTGCTGAACACCCCGGGCGCGACGGTCGTCAACCTGCCGCCGGACATCTACGGCGACACGACGATGCGGACGTATGACTCGGGGCAGTTGGCGCTGTTCTTCCTGCTCCAGATCCAGAACGCGATGACCCGGATGTTCATGGCCGGCGTGCCCAATCGGATCGTCATCCTCGGGCCGCAGCGCATCCTGCTGCAGGCGCAGATGACGAACATCGTTCAGACGACCTCCTATCAGCGGCAGGGAGCCGGTACGGCAACCACGGCCCAGGTGATCAAGGAAGTCGCCGGGCAGTTCGGATACGAAGTCGAGTTCGCGTTCGATGACACCCTGATCGGTGCGGGTGCGGCTGGCGCGGATGCGGTTCTCCTGGTGGTCCCCGAGGCGATCATCGCGAGCACCCCGGGCGTCAACACGAACGAGTTCGCGACCCTCTCGCCGACCCTGCAGGCCAACACCCTGCAGTACGCCGACATGGCCGCCCCGGTCGAAGTGACGACCCCGATCGTCGAGGGGCTCGACGTGACCTCGCGGATGCGAATCTCGTCCGGCTGGTGCATTCGGAGCCAGGCGATCACGGTTCTGAGCATCCCCTACTAAGGCTCGCCGGGTACACACGGCAGGCGTGAAAGCCGCTCCGAAAGGGGTGGCTTTTTCGTTCTAGCGAAGGAGCGAACCCATGCAAGTGTACGTTGCCAACGGCACCCTCCAGCACCGCCATATCGTCTATCGCGTGGTCGAAGGCCGGTCCGAACGGACCCTCCAAGTCTCGGCCGGCCAGCAGGCGCAGTTCCCCGAGGACTTCACCGACGACCAACTCGCGAACCTCATCCCGCAGATCGAACAGGCCGGAGCGGTCCGCGTCGAGGACATCAAACACCTGACCTCGGCCTACGGGTTGGTCTACAGCGTCGGCAAGAAGCCGCTGACGGCCGACCAGATCAATGCTCTCGTCGAGCGCGACGTTGACGTGCGCCAGGCCATCTCCGACGCCAAAGTCGAAGCGGCTGGGCTCGCAGCGTTCGAAGGCGGGCGCCGGCAGATCGTCAACAATCAGGGCGACCCGACGAAACTCAATGCCACGCACCTCGAGATCACCCAGCTTCAGGACACGGAGCGCGAGGAGGCCGCGAAGGGCGGGGTCGATTCGCGCGTGACGGTCAGCAAGAACGCTCCGACCGGTCCGGCAAAGCGGACCCGAGGCAAGTAGCGCATGAGCTTCGTCACCCCGGGGACGCCGAACATCACGGACTTCTGGACGTTCCTCGAGACGAACGTTCAGATCCCCACGGCGGCTTTGCCGTCGAATTCGGCATACCCGGGGTACGCGCTCGATCAGGCCATCGGGCTCGTCCTCTGTCCTCCCGGTGGTGTGCCGGCGCCCGTGATGTATTCGCTGGCCTGCTACAACGCTGCAACGCACATCCTCTTCACGATCACGCCGGACCAGCCCGGGCAGAACTACTTCACGAACGCTCGCAGCAATAAGGGGTACTCGCTCGTGCTGCCATCCACGGGGCTCGTCGTAACGACCTTCGACCAGGGCACCGGGGCAACGAACACGGCGCCGAAGTGGGCTGACGGTCTCACGCCGAGTCAGCTTGGCTTCTACAAGACGCCTTGGGGCCGGGAGTATCTGTCCTGGCAGGCGAGCTACGGGCCGTCCATCGTGGGGCTGACGTGATCCTCGTCCTCGGCGTGGTCGATGTGGCGTACTCGGATGCCAACGGCGGCGATGCGACCAAGACGACGGGCGACGTAGCCGAGGGGCTCGAGGAACGGTATCAGCCGATGGCGACCTTCTTCGAATCGCGCAAGGAGAAGATCGCCGGCATCCTCGCCGACAGCATGGCGAATTCGCTTGAGGTGCTCTTTCAGACCGGCAATCCTATCCCGCCAGACTCGGTAACCCTGACCTACGAAGGCGACCAGAAGATCGAAGCGGAGTTCCGGGCGTTCATCTATTCGAACGAGATGGCGATCGCGCACAAGTTGCTCACGGGTGACGATCTCTCGGCGGCGGCCAGCGCAGTTGTGAATCACCGTAAGAAGCATCCCTACGCCAAGGCGAACAAGGCGCGGCCGGCGTTCGTGGATACCGGCCTCTACGTCCAATCCTTCCGCGCCTGGACGAAGCGTAGCCCATGACGGCAAACGAATCGCTCGGCCGGCAGAGCGTCACCGCGGCAACGCTTGAGGCCGGCGTTGACCTGCTCTCCAACCGGCAGCAAGTCCGATTCCAGAAGTATACGAAGATGGTCGTCTCCCAAGACGGCTTTGTCTTTTGGGTTGCAACCCAGCAGTTCATGATCGCGGATGGATCTCTGCACTATGCGACCGACCGCGTGCAGGACGAAGACCAGACCATCGGCGTCAATCAGGTGCTGCTGACCTCGGAGCATCCCATCACGGAATTCAACCTGATCGCGCCGGGGACGATGTGGATCGGGTCCTGGCCGCTCGGGCCGCAGGAGTCGAGTCCGGGCGTCAGCCTTCAGGTGGCATTCGCCAAGCGCGGCAACTTCTACGGGCCGGCGAACCTCTGGCACTATTCGGGGTTTGCGGTCTATCCGGCCCTGAGCGCGCAGATCATCGCGACCGCGGCGGACTTGCCGGCGGGTCCGATCGTCTCGAACAGCCTGCCGATTTGGCTAGCTCAGACCACCTACGCTCCGGTCTACCCCTCGTTCTTGGTCCCCGACAACATCGTACCGCCCTACATCGTGGCGCACATCGAGCCGTCCGGAACCGAGGCGCCTGGCGGGTTCCCGCTCTCGATTTGGCCCGGTACGGTTATCCCAGGGCCGACCTCACCGTTTTACAACCTCACGGTGCAGCAGTTGGCTCGGGACGAGGTGACGCTGACCATGTACGGGTTCAACAATGCGACCGCGGTGCAGTTCTATACGGCTCTGGTCGAGTATTCGCTGAACTCGGGCGACTTCGGGTTTGCGAACATTCCGGCGATTCGGGACGAGAAGCGGACCCAGCCCGAGCTTGCCGCAATCGCTCAGAAGAAGAGCCTGCATATCTCGGCGAACTACTACCAGGCCACTGCCGATGCTATCGCCCGCCGGTTAATCCTGGCGGCGGGGCTATCGTCGGTGACGATTGGGGGGCTTCCATGACGGCGGGAGATGCGGGCGTGCAGATCGTGGTTAATGCCGGGGGGTACAACCTCACCGGCTCGACCTGTCGCCTCTTCATCGCGCCGGGATATTCGGATTCGGCGACCGCGGCCGTTCCCGTCTCGCCGATGACCGTCTCGTCCGATGGATCGACCGCGACCTACACGACGACAGGAACGGACTTCACGGTCGGTGGCGAATGGAGTCTGCAACTCGAAGTCCGCAACGGCCAGGCCAAACCCTACACCTCGGCCGCCGGCACCATCTTCGTCTACCCGCACCTCTAAGGACTGCCCATGAGTACGATTGCCAATCTCTCGGACACGGCAGCCAACGCTGAGGCGAATGGCGGTTCACTCGCGCCGCTCATGAATAGCGGCTTCATCGACTTTTACTCCGGCACGCAGCCGGTCAACGCGAACACAGCGCTTTCGGGAAACACGCTGCTCGCCTCGCTGACTTTCAGCGCAACGGCGTTCGGGGCGGCAGTCGCAAGCGTCATCACCGCGAACGCGATCACTGCCGGAACCGCGGGCAACACAGGCACGGCAACCTTCGCACGCATCTTCCAGAGCGACCATGCAACGGTCGTCATGGACGTAACGGTCGGAACCTCGGGCGCTGGGATCAATCTGAACACGACCTCGATCGTGAGCGGCGCTCAGGTATCTCTTAGCAGCTTCACGCATACGGTAACGGAGACGTAATGGAACGCACGATTCAGGGCCTGCTCATCTATCCGAACGCATCGAAGCAGATCGTGGTCCGCATGGCATTCGAGGCCGCCGCAGGCGAGCCCGACACGCTGACCGTGGTCATGCCGCCGCAGGATGCTGCGCTCATGGCGAGCGTCCTCACGGCGAAGGCTGCCGTTGCGGTCGATGTGCAGTCGCCTACCGAGCGGATCATGGTGCCGCGCTAGTTCATGGCGACTGAAACTGGCGTCTATTACAAGGACCCTCAGACCGGGCTATATATTCCGGTCGATGGCGTGCTTGTCAATGGCGCTCCGCCCATCGCGACGACGGGGCAGAGCATTCGCCAGACGATGACGCATGGCAAGAGCGATGGCTCGGCCATGTATGCGGACCCGGACGGCATCGGCAACCTTCAGACGCGTGACTTCAACCTGCAAGGCGCGCAGTCGAGCGACCAACCCATCTCGAACTTCATCTCGGGTGATCCGAGCGGCGACTTCGCGAACCTAAACCCGCTCGAAGTCGCGATGGACTCGACAAGCGGGCTCGGGTTTAACGTCAATATCATCGGCGGCTTGCCCAAGATAGACGCGAACAATGCAGTCGTCCAAAGCGATTGCGCTGGGCCATACACGATGAAGTTTGGGGCCGCTGGCCAGATTTTCGATATCGACACGCTCGGGTACGAATCGCTTTCGATCTCGACGAGCGCGTCGGTGAACTGCACGATCTCCGCATCCAATTCGCAGGCCTACTCTTTCGGCTCACTAGCTGGTGTGTCGGTTGCGATTGGAACGGCGGTCAACGGCTCCCTCGGAGCATCCAACAACTACCTCTTCCCATGCCTGGCGCGATACATTCGCATCACGGTAACGGCTGCTGGCGGTAGCGCCATCGCATATCTTCGCGCGCAGCCGTTCACTCTCTATACGAGTTATCAGACCGGCCTGACAACGCAGCCATTTAATCTCACGTCCATCGCTGGCAATGCGGTGGCTGGGTCTATCGTCACCGGTTCGCTCGTCGTCGATGGAGCAACGCAGCCCGGCAACGCGGTATCAAACTACCCAGTGACGGTTGGCGGTACGGACCCTGGGAACCTGATCCGCAATCTACGTCTCGACACCTCCGGGCGCGTTGTCATCGGCAGCGAATCGGGGCCTGACGGCGCCGCGAATACCTGGACCTTCGGGGCCGCTCCGCCCTACTCTAACCCCGCCAACGTCGCCAGCCAAGCCGTACAAGATACCGCGCAGCACGAAGGCGCGAGCCTCACCCAACTCATCGGCGGACTCATCACCCAAATGCGAGTCTTGAACCAACAGATTTTCATGCTTCGTACCGGCGATACATCGCTGGACAGTCCCGACGCGTTCGAAAACGACCCCTTCTTCAGCACCGTCGCCAACTAGGAGAAACCCGTGATCATCAATGGCTACGTCGGGCCGACCGCGACCAAAACCTCGCTCGGTTCCGGCACCAATCCCGCGCTTCGCCTGGGCAACATGGGCGATGCCGTCGTCTCGGAACTCGAACCCCGCTACTACGAAGCGACCTACCGCGGTATGGCGTTCTCGGGAGCAAACCAGGCTCTCGTCGGTACGGCGATCGCCACCGGCCTGACCGCCACCTACACGGGCGGCCTGGTCCTCTCGAACACCTTCGGCAACCCGGTCAACGTCGTGCTGACCAAGGTCGCCTACGGCGCGGCACTCGTGCAGACAAACGCCTCGGTCATCGGGCTGATGGTCGGGCAGTCCTCGACGGCGCTTGCCGGTACGGTGACCTCCGTCACGCCAACCTCGGACCTCGTGGGCTCGGGTATCGCACCCTACGCCGTCCTCGCGTCCTCGGCGTCCATCACGCTTCCGACGACCCCGGTGCTCAAGCGCGTGCTCGGGTTCCTCGGCACCGGCGCCGTGACCGTCGATCAGACTACCCTGACCGTCGTGGATCTCGAAGGCAGCATCATCCTGCCTCCGGGCGGCTACTGCGCGTTCTACTCGTCCGCGGCGGGCACCGCGTCCTCGCTCATCTTCTCGATGTCCTGGATCGAGGTTCCGCTCTAGGACCTCTGGCTGCTAGCGTGAACGGAGGAATGCCATGAAGCTAACGCAGACGGTGCTTTTGCTCGCGCAGCAGCAGGTGCAGATGACGGTGACCGTTGACATCGGCGGAGCGGTCCCGTCATCGACCACGGTTCAGGTGACGGCCAACGAGAGCGAACTCCTCGTTCTCGCTGGCTCCGCCGGCCGGACGGATTGGAACACGGACGACTGCCGGGCGTATGCGTCGGCGGCGCTCGGCCAGGCCGTCATCTAGGCTCCCGGCAGCGGGACCCTCTCTGCTGCCGGGCTCCCCTTCGCGAGGAAACACTGCGTCACCGTAAGGAGTAACGGCCGTGTCCCTGCTGTTGCTCTTCCGCCCTCAGACCGGGACGACGATCACCGGAACGGGCGCGACCGTTCAGGACGACCAGCGCGTCAACGCGACGGGGACGGCTGGGATACGCGGAACCGCCGCGACGAGGCAGGACGACCAGCACGTCTCGGCGACCGGGCTCGTCCGGGTCATCGGCACCGGGGCAACAAGGCAGGATGACCAGCGGGTCAATGCGACCGGCAAATCCGGCGCTCGTGGTTCTGCATCGACCCGGCAGGATGACCAGCATGTCTCGGCCTCGGGCCTTGTCCGGATCATCGGGACCGCGCATCCCGTCCAGGACCATCAGCGGGTTAATGCGGCAGGCCTCGTTCGCATCTTCGGCACGGCAGCAACGCGCCAAGACGACCAGCACGTCAACGCCAGCGGGCATAGCGGCCCCGTTATCCATGGCACGGCTGCGACGGTGCAGGATGCCCAATCGGTCGCTGCGGTCGGATTCGTACAGCCGCCCGAGCAAATCCTCATCACGCTGCCGATTTCCGGAACTGTCGGTATCACTCTCGCGATTTCGGGCGAAGTGGATCTCACGTTGCCCATCTCCGGAACGGTCAATATCACCCTGCCGCCGCTCGGCTCCTAAAGGACCGGAGAGCCAGGCGCGCCGAACCTCCTGCCCATGGGAAGACGCGCTTTGATCGTCGGCCCCGACGCTCTCTAAGGAGACACTCTCGCATGGCTGATTCCGCAGTCGTTGGGGCCCCCTCCGTATCTTCGCCCGCCCCCAACACCGTCGCCCTCCGCGCCGGCAACGTCAACCAACTCATCACCGACGAACTCTACGGGCCGCAGTACGAAGCCGCATACCGCGGGCAGTCGTTCTGGGGCGCCAACCAGGCCGTCGTAGCGACCGCGCTGCAGACCGGCCTCACGGCGACCGCGACCGGCGGGCTCATCCTGAGCAACCCGATCGGCAACACGAAGAACCTCGTCGTGCGCTCCGTCTCCATCGGCCTGCTCGTCGCCCAGACGAACGCCTCGATCATGGGCCTCATGATCGCGTCGTCGGCGTCGGTCGCGATCGCCGGCACCCTGACCGTCGTGGCCTCGCAGCCGGCGCTCCCGTTCGGCCCGGCGGCCAGCGGCGTGCTCTACTCCTCGGCCTCGGTGACCCTGCAGTCCACGCCCATCCTCGCGCGCGTCATCGGCTCGTTCGGGACCGGCGCCCTGACCACGCAGACCTCCTCGGGCATCGGCCCGATCGATCTCCAGGGCGGGCTCATCCTCCAGCCGGGTTCGGCCTGCGCCTTCTACGGCACGGGCGCCGGCACGGCGTCCTCGCTCCTGTTCAGCTACGTCTGGACCGAGGTTCCGATCTAAGACTCGACCGGGGTCAGCCGAAGGGCCTCCGCTTCACGCGGGGGCTCTTTGCTTTCCAGGGCGAACAAAGGCTCATGGCCTCACAATTCCCCGCGACCTGGGTGCCCCTGCAGTTTGACGGGACGCCGGCCTCCAAGATCAACTTCGTCAATCTCGGGACCGGGGCGATTCAGACGGTCGCGAACTCGACGGCCCGGCTCTTCGGGCTCTACGCGATCAATACGCAGGCATCGACCGCAGCGTTCGTTCAGGTCTTCGATGCGCTGGTCGCCAACATCACGCTCGGGACCACCATCCCGGATCAGCAACTCTTCGTCGCGGGAACGTCTACGGCGTCCATCATGCTGCCGATGGCGGGCCTCTACTTCACGAATGGGATCGCGGTCCAATCGACGACGACGGCGGGCGGCAACACCGGCTCGGCTTCGGGCGTGACGGTCTACGCGATGTACCTCAAGCCGTAGGGCCAGGGGCCAAGCAAGAACGAGACGAACCGAACGTCATTCCCCCGTCCGCGAAGGAGGCACCCAAAATCGCCATTCAGAATCCGGCAGGCCCCCGACCGGGCGGGAACGCGACCGCCCTCAATCTGAACAGCCCGACCGTCATCAAATCGAGCGCGGGCACGCTCTGGTGCGTGAATACCTTCACCCTGGGCGGCATCGGCGGGAACTTCTACGATTCCGCGACGATCGCGGGCGCCGGCCCGGCAAACCTGATCTGGACGGCCACGTTCGTCGGCGGTTCGGATGCGGGCTTGCCCATCGCGTTCTTCAACGGGCTCGTCTATATCTCGGACGCGAACACGACCTGCAGCGTCGGCTACGCCTAAACATCCCTCGCCGCCCGGCATCGGAGCCTAACACATGGCGCTGACCTCACAGATCGTCCAAGTCTCCGCGACCGTTACCACGGCGCCGACCGTCTCGACGCTGCAGCAAAGCGGATGCTTCGTCTCGGTCGGCGGCACGACGCAATCCACGGGGACCTACGCCTTCTACTCGACGCAGGCCGGACTACTCGCGGCGCTCTCGGCAACCGGGAACTTCGCCGAGTTGACCAAGATGGGCGCGACATTCTTCGCCCAGAACCTGAACATCGGCGTCTACGTGCTCGAGCTTGGCGCGCAAGGGTCCGCATCGGCCGGCATCACCGCGCTGACGACCTGGATCGCCGCGAACCTCGTCCCGCAGGTCTTCTACGCCTACCTCGTGCCGGCAACGTGGGATACGACGACCTCATCGAACCTGAACACGCTCGCGGCGCTCTATAGCTCGACCACGAGCAAGACCTACTTCTTCATCACGACGACCTCGGCGAACATCAGCAGCTACCTCGCGACCACGAAGTCGGCCGTCTGCGTCGTCAACAGCCCGACTGCGGCATCGACTGAGTTTCAGGCGGCGGCCCCCTTTGCGGCGTTCCTCGCGAACAATCCGCAGATCGCCTCGCCGGCCGCACCGATGAACTTCCGCTTCCTCTCGGGCGTCACGCCCTGGGCGTACATCACCACGGGCGGCACGAGCAACGTCTCGACGATCAACTCGATTCTGACCTCCTACGGGAACCTGATCCTCTCCGGTGCCGAGGGCGGCATCTCGACGGCGACCCTACGGAACGGGACCACGATGGACGGCAACCAGCTAATGTTCTGGTACGCGGTCGATTGGATTCTCATTCAGGCGCAGATTCGGCTGGCGAACGCCATCATCAACGGCTCGAACTCGAATCCGCCGCTCTATTACAATCAGTTCGGGATCAATCAGCTTCTGGGCGTGCTCGACGACATGGGATCGACGGGCGTCTCCTACGGGCTGCTGCTGTCGGCGACGTTCACGGCGACCTCGTTCGCTGCGTACACGGCTGCGAACCCGAGCAACTATGCGGCGGGGATCTACGATGGGTTCTCCTGCGTTGCTACGCCGCAACTCGGCTTCACGCAAATCGAGTTCTTCCTCAACGCGACCACGTTCACGCATTAGTGAAAGACGATCTCGCTCAAACCATGACGTTCGAATAAGGGGTGCCCATGGCAGGCTTCAGCCCGCTCACCATTCAGGGGAATCTCAATCGGGTCGCAACGCACATCGTCGTGACGAGCTACCCGACGCTGAACGTTTCCGCTGGATACATGGGCAAAACGCAGGCAGTCCTCACGTTCGAAGGGCCGTTCGTCGAGCAAATCGAGACGGCAACTGGCGTCGTCAACTCGCCCAAGCCATTCGTGCAGGCGCAACTCGTCATCTCGCTGCTCCGGTCGCAGGCTCTCGGCAACGCCTGGATCGCACAGTCGCAGGTGAACAGCACCCTCGGGACCGTCGTCACCTACCCCGACTCGACCGTCTTTCAGCCCATCTCGCTCTCCAACTGCTCGATTCAGGACATCGACCCCGGTGCCTACGATGGCGTTGACCCAATCGCCAAGGTCACCCTGAAAGGCACGTTCTACATCAACTCGTCGATGTGGGCCGGCATCACCGGAGCGCTAGGGAATCTGTCGGCCCTGCTGTAAAGGCCGCGCATGCAACTCAATGCAGCGCTGAATCTGGTCTTCCCCATCCGCTGGGGAACCGCCGATGCGAATGGGGTCCGACCGGTAACGGTCTGGGCCCATCATTCGCCCATCAGCCGCGACGTGTTCGAAGCGAACTACCGGATCATCGCGGCGACCAACATGGCGATCTTCGCCCGAGGAGTCGGCTACGCAGCGGAATCCGGACCGATCATCGCGACCCTCGCGCTCAAGGACGCCGCCCAGCAGGACGCGCTCGAGCACGGCACGGATGTCGCAAGCATCCCGCTCCTGGCCGAGATCAAGCGGCTGACGGCGGTCCTGGCGGCTTCTGGCGCCGGCTACGAGATGCTCCCCGTAGACCAGGCGATCGCACGGGGGGCCATCGACGCTGAGGATTGGTCGGAGGCCGAAGCGTCCATCGTTTTTTTTACCTGCGGCTCGTGGATGGCACGGCGGGAAAAGCGCGAGGAGAAGAAGACCGCCTTGGCATTGGTCCTACGGGGATCGATCTCATCGTTGCTGCCTTCGGAGTTCGCCGACTCCTTAGCGACATTGACCGCGACCGAGACTTCCGAGGCGTCGAGTCCATCGTCGGTGCCGTCCTAGACTGGATCTCCGGCGAAGGGTTCGCCGAGACGTTCCAGCGGTACGGGGCTGACCAATTCCCCTCGCCGCGGGCATTCCGGGAGAGGTACACCCTCGCCGCGTTGAAACGGCTAGGGCATGGCTAACAAGCCGATCCTCGAGGTTCAGGTCGATGATGCCGCCTTCAAGCGGTTTCTGGAACTGTTCAACGACTACAACGCCAAGCTCGAGAACATGCCGGATACCTGGCAGGCTCTCAATGCGGCCATGGGCGATGCCGGCAAGACGATGGCCGAAGGCGCCCTCAGCGGGAAAGAAGCGCTCGCGCTCGCTGCGGCGCAGGCCGGGATCATCGCCGAGGAACTCCGGGAAGCCGTCAAGGCGCAGACCGAGTTCAAACGCTCGACCGACACGAGCAACAAGAGCCTGCAGACGCTCTCGAAGACCGCCAAGGGGCTCGGGAGCACGATCTTCGACATGGGTCGATGGGTGCTCAAGATGGGTGCGGTCGGCCTGGGTCTCGGGGTACTCGGTTCCGGGCTCGGCATCGGGTCGCTGGCCGGCGCGGCGCTCTCGCGGCAGCGGTCGGCGAATTCGCTTGGGCTGACGCCGGGGCAACTCTCGAGCTTCCAGATCAACGCCCAGCAGTTCCTCGGGGTTGGGGCGCTGCAGGCTGCCGCCGATGCTCAGTCGGATGTGACGAAGGCCGGACTGCTCGGCCAACTCGGCATCGACTTCAATCGGGCGCGGAACGAGTCGCCCGTTGACCTCGCCTTTCAGGAGTTGAAAGCCGCGCGGGCTGCGTGGCTTCGGGCGCCCAAGGGTGAAGAGCAGAACATGCCCGCGGTTCAGGCGTACCTCGCGCTAGGCGGGAACCTCGGCGACATCCGCAACGCGGCGATGACCCCGCTCGGCCGGCTCAATGCTGCCCAGCGCGATTCGGTCGCGGGCGCCGCTGGGCTCGACTTCGACCAGCGCACGGCGGCCGAATGGATCTACCTCAAGAAGACGCTCGACGCTGCGGGCGTGACGATTCAGACGGTCCTGATCAATCACCTCGCGCCGCTAGCCGACCCGATCGCGCGACTCTCGAAAGAGGTCGTCAACTTCATAGCGGCGTTCATCAATTCGAAGAACTTCGATGCGGCGGTGAAGGCCATTCGCGATGCGTTCAAGACGACCGCCGACTTTCTCGGGTCGAAGGAGTTCCGGGACGATCTCGATACGTTTGGCGCTGCGGTGAAACAACTCGGGCCGGAGGTTGTGAACGCACTCCGCTTCTTCAACCTCATCCCCAAGGCGGACGACCCGAAGGGCGCGGCAGCACGGCAAGCGCGCGATGACCTACAAGACGAGACAAAGCGAATCGAAGCAAATCCGCTGAAGGCTCTCGGTGGGTGGATTCGCGACAACTTGAGCATCGGATTCACGCCGAAGAACAATCCGCTCGACATCACGCATGGGGCAATCGGCAACAAACTGCTCTTTCGCCAATTCGGTTCGACGGAGGAAGGCATCCGTGCGGGCGCGGCGCTTCTGCAGGCATACCCGAAGAATTGGAACGCCAAGACGCTCGCGGATGCTATTCCGATTTGGAATGGGCACGGTGCAAACTCGCAGAGCTACATCGCGAATGTGGAGAAATGGTCGGGCGTCTCGCGCAATGCGGAAATCGGAAAACTCTCGCACGAAGAGATCGCTCGCGTCATCTCGGCCATGTCGCGCGAAGAGGGGACGGACCCGGTATCTGTCGAGCAAGTAATGCGGGCTCTCTATAGCAAGCCGCCGGCCACAGCGAAGCGGCCGACGAAGCCTTCGAACGCACCGATGAAAGTCTCGATTACCAACTCGACTTCGGCTCGCGTTGCAATCTCGATGAATGCAGCGGCATTCGCATGAGTTCGCCACTGCCGCAGACGCAGACCCCGACCGACATCGCCGGGTCCTACCGCGCGCAATATAATCTCGCCTTTCAGATTTCACCGATCATCCTGCAAGGCGGTATCGCTCCGAATAATGGCCTGCTGCCGATCATCTATCTCTACAATCAGCAGGGACTCTTTTCGACGAACGCCGACCCCAATGCGTTCTTCGCCCAATACCTCCCCCTGCCAGGCTCGACGCTCATCAGCAATACCATCGGGACGTATCCCTTCGCAAATCAGCAAGTAGCAGCGAACGCCATCATTCAGCAGCCGCTGACGCTCTCGATGCTCATGATCGCGCCGGTAAACCAAGCCGGGGGATACCTACAGAAACTCGCGACCTTCACGGCTCTGCAAGGCTCGCTCAATGCCCACTGCATCGCGGGCGGAACGTTCTCGATCGCTACGCCGGCATTCATCTATAACAACATCATCATGACCGGGATGACCGACATCACGCATGGCGGGAGCAACCAGCAGCAGATTCAATGGCAACTTGACTTTGTGAAGCCACTTGTGACGATTCAGGATGCCGCGGCCGCGCAGAACAGTTTTATCTCGAAGGTCACGAACGGCGGCCAGGTAACGAACCCTGGCTGGTCTGGGCTGCCTTATGGGGCATCGCCCGTGCTCAACGGCCTGAGCGGTGCGATCACGCAGTTTGGCGGAACGCTGCCGGGTAGCGGCTCATGACGACGATCCCGTTCCTGCCGAACAATAATGCGGCGCCCCCGTTTCAGGCAACCGTAACGCTCGACAGCACGAGCTACTCCCTCGTCACGATGTGGAACTTCTACGCGAGTCGATGGTACGTGTCGCTGACCGACCAGGGTGGCAACATCGTCGCGAATCAGCCGCTCATCGGATCGCCCCCGGCTGTGAACATCATCCTTTTCCCCGGGCTGTTCACCACGTCCACGCTCGTCTATCGCGTGAGTACCGGGAACTTCGAGCAGACGCCCTGACATGGGACGATTCTACTCGATCAAGCTTATCCCACCGCCGGCCGCATCGACTCCGACGCCGACGACGGTCGGAGGGCTCACGGTCATCGGCAAGACGACGGCAAGCGTAGGGCCGCGCGTTTGGACTTCGGTCGCGCCATCGGGAGCAGACGACCCCGGCGCGCTCGATGTCGAGTTTGACTTCTTCTCCTTTGCCGATGCAGGTTCGGGGAAAGACGGCTCGACGCTGACCATCCACGGTGTTGCGCTAACCGACCTCTTGCAGGCGCAGAACTTCTTCGGTAGCCAAATCCTCGTGGAAGCGGGGATGTCGAAGGGGCTGCCGCTTTCCGTATCTCACAATGGGCTCATCCTCAGCGGGAAGGTCTTTCAATCGTTTGGCAATTGGGTCGGTACGGAGATGAATCTCAACTTCGTCGTCTACGCATCGACCTATACCTACGCGAACCCGGGGAACTTCTCGCTCGTCTGGAGGGCGAACACCTCGCTTGCCGATGCGCTCAAGACGACACTGAACACGGCCTTCCCGAATCTCGGCATCGAGATCAAGATCGCAAACGCATACGTGCGAAACCACGACGTTACCGCGAACTACAAGACGCTTGGGCAACTTGCAACCTGGGTGCAAAAGGCGACCCATACCGCAACCTCGGCAGGCGTGACCATCTCGACGCCGGTCAACAATACGATCTTCATAACGGACTACTCGACTCCGACGCTATCTGCCAATCCGACGAAGCTCGAGTTTACGGACCTCATCGGACAGCCGACCTGGCTCATGCCAAACCGCATCCAATTCACGACGATCATGCGGGCAGACATCCAAGTGAACACGCTCGTGAAGATGCCGCCCGGGCTGCAAGCAGTCCCCGGCATCGTGACGACCGCAGCATCGACCACGAACGCCTTCCAGAAATATAAGATGTCGTTTCAGGGGAACTTCCTCATCACCGCCGTTCGGCAAGTCGGAAACTTCCGAGATCCCAACGGCGCATCGTGGGCTACCGTCTTCGAAGCCGTCCCGCAGGTGAGCGCCAATGCCGGATGATTACCAGCAACTCTGGATTCAGCGGAACCTCAATACGCTCGCGGCAACGCGCGCAGCCGAGGCTATCGAGTCCACCGGACGCGCCCTGCCCTGCCAGGTGACCGCCGTCAACGGCTCGATCGTAACGGTCAAATTCGAGGTCACGGTCCCCTACGTGATGCCGGACGGAACGGCATCGACCTATACCCTCCCGCCGCTGACGCTGCCGAAGGCCGAGAGCCAATGGATGCGGGCGCCCACGCAGGTTGGCGACTTCGGGATGACCGTGCCGGCCGACACGTTCCTCGGCGGCATCAGCGGCCTGGGCGCCGGGGTGGCGGACCTCGGCGTCGATTACGGCAACCTGACGACTCTGGTCTTCGTCCCGGTCGCCGCGGCGGGGTTCAGCGCGGCGCCAGACCCGAACAAGGCCTGGGTGAACGGGCCGGCCGGCGCCGTGATCTCGGATACGGCCCAGACGGCTGCGGTAACCGTTGCGAAGAACCTCGTCACCATTCAGGGCGGCAGCGGTCCCGTGCAACTGCAGGGCGGCTCAGGTGCCGCGGATGGCATCATGAACGCCACGCTGACGCATAACGCGCTGGTCGCCTTCAAGACGGCGATGGTCACTGCCGGCATCACCGGGGCATCGAGCATCGTGGTCCCCACGGTCACCGGCTCGAGCGAATCCTTCACGGCGTAGGCGCGGCCCCCGCTCCGGCCGAATAGGAGCCCCATGCGGACGTATGGGCGCCTGGGTTCCGTAAACGGCATGGGGGGCACCTGGGTCGAAGTCTCGACCGATGCCAACGGCGACAACTCGAACGTCTACCTGACGACGATCGTGCAGACGCTGAAACTCTCGCTCGGGGAGTCGCCGTTCTATGCCTCCTACGGCATCCCGGCCCAACAGAGCGTCGTTACGCAGGTGTTCCCCGACTACTACGTCACCCAGACGCAAACGCAGTTCGCCCCCTACTTCGCTTCGCTCGTCATCACCCGGCAGCAAGGCAAAACGACGCCGACCTACAACGTGACGGCCCTTTGCCATTCCGGTGCGATCCTTACGGCTACGGTGGCAACCTAGATGAGCGGCCTGCCTCTACTCTTCAACTCGACTGGCCCGGTCGCGACCCCGCCGGCAACGCTGCAGGCGAACCTCCTCGCGCTCGTCGCCGGGCTGCAGCCAGGGTACACGGCGAACCTTCCCGGGTCGCTGATCGAAGACATCAGCAGCACGGATGTCGGGGCGCTCATGACCGTCGACCAGGCCCGAGTCGATGCGGTCAACTCCGTCACCCCTTACGCGGCGAACCCCTACGTGCTGGCCCAGCTTGGCACGCTGTTCGGCGTTCCGCAGGGGCAGCCGGCGAACGGAAGCACCTTCGTCGTCTTCACGGGTTCGGCAGGCTATGTCATCCCGCCCGGGTTTCTCGTCTCGGACGGGACGAATCAGTATGCGATCCAGGATGGCGGAACGATCGGCGGCGGCGGGACTTCGCAGTCGCTCTTCGTCATCGCGACCAACTCGGGGACCTTCGCCATCCCCGCCGGTAGCGTGACGACGGTCGTCACCTCCGTGCCTAGCCCGTATAGCCTCACCGTGACGAACCCGCTGGCTGGGGTGCCGGCGACTGCGGCCGAGACGGTGGAGAGCTATCAGTCCCGGATGCTGACCGCCTTTCAGGTCGCGATCCAGGGCACGCCGGCATACCTCAAGACGCTGCTCTATGCGGTCCCCGGCGTCTCGCAGCGGCTCGTCTCGGTCCGGCAGGTCGGCACGATGTGGGAAGTCCTGTGCGGCGGCGGCGACCCGTATCAGGTGGCCGGCGCGATCTACCAAGGCGTGAGCCAGATCGGCTTGCTCACGGGCTCGGCGACGACGATCCGCAACCTTGTCGTCTCGATCTACGATGCGCCCGACACCTACAACGTGACCTACGTCAACCCGCCGCAGCAGACCGTGACCGTTGCCGTGGTCTGGAACACCACGCTCGCGAACTTCACGGCGGCCGCCGCGGTCAATCAGTATATCGTCGGCGCCGTGCAGGCGTATATCAATGGAATCACGGTCGGCCAGCCGATTAACCTGCTGCTCATGACGCAGCAGATCCAAGGCGCTATCGCACCCGTGCTCGACCCGATCAATCTCACGACGCTAACCTATACCGTCACGATCAATTCGCTGCCGGTCGTACCGACTGCGGGCACCTCGATCATCTCGTCGGACCCGGAGAGCTACTTCTACATCTCGCCAACCGGGGCGACTAGCACGCAGGCATGAGTACCTCGATAGCGGCGCCGACTGCGCCCCTCGCGAACGTCGTTCCGAGCTACCCGTACCTGCAATACAGCGATGACCCGGACATCGTGGCGTTCGTCCAGGCGTTCAATACGCTCGCGCAAGAGTACCTGAATTGGTTCAACTCGACGCCGCTCGGGGTCTACTCCTCGCCGCAGGTCGTCGGGCCGCTACTCGATTGGGTCGCAACCGGGCTCTATGGCATCGAGCGGCCCGTGTTCTCTTCGGGCTATACCAAATACATCGCGGGCGTCGATGCCTTCGCGGTCAATACCGCTGCGGTCAACGGCCGGCGCTACTTCACCAGCGGCACGGCCACGATCGCTTCGGATGACTTCTACAAGCGCGTGCTGACCTGGACGCTTTACGTCGGCAACGGCCGCTACTTGAACGTGGAAGTTCTGCGGCTGCGGGTCGCCCGGTTTCTCTACGGCGTCAATGGCACCGACGTAACGCTGACCCAGGCCCAGAACGTCCATATCCAGCCGGGGCCGGTTGCTCCGCCGGTTGCTCCCACGCTAGCGTCATCGGCTGCGGGCGCGCTCTCGGCGCGTAAGTATGGCGCTCGGCAGACCTACACCAACTCCATCGGGGAGACGAATGGCGGCGGTGCGTCGAGCCTCTCGGTGCTCATCAATCACGTTCTCGTCGTCGATAGTCCAGCGGCTGCCAACGGTGCGACGGGCTACAACATCTACGCAGCCGTGCTATCGACGAACCCCTCGAAGTTCATCGGCGGGGTCAACTCGCTGCCGGTGAACGGGATGGCGCTAAACGGAACGAACAAGAAGGGCACCCAGCAGTTCACCAAGCAGAACACGACGCCCATCGCCATCGGGACGAATTGGACGGAACCGACTTCGGGGCTCATTTCGGGGACGGCGTTGCCGCCTGCGAATACGTCCAACTCGGTCGGAAACTTCATCATCACCGTGCCCGCGAGTCTGTCCGCATCGACGATCTTTCAGCAAGCTTTCCAGCAGGGTGCGCTTCCCTTTCCCTTCATGTTTTCCGGCACCGTCGTTCTCGCGTAAGGGGTATTTGAAATGGCCGTCTTCGTCTTTGCCAACAACTGCAACACCACGCTCGCGAGTCCGATCACGACGACCGGGCAAACGTCGATCACGCTCACATCATCGGCGAATCTGCCATCGGTTTCGGCCGGGCAGCAGTTTGCGCTGACGCTGAACGATGCGGCCACGCAGTCGGTGTTCGAAGTGGTCTACGTGACGGCCATCTCCGGTGCGACGTTGACCGTCGTGCGTGGGCAGGAAGGCACTTCGGCGACGACGTGGCTCGCGTCTGACTACGCTTTCGCGAGCGTGACGCAGGGCATCCTCGCAGTTCTCCAAGCGGGGAGTTCTAGCCAGGCGTATGCGACTTCGACGCTCACGGCTTCGGGTGAGATCACGAGCGCTGGCGCCATCGTCGCGGGTTCGGGAACTGCATCCTCGGTAACAGCCGGCGACGTAGCGGGGTCGCGGTCCACGACTACCGGCGCTCTCTCACTGGGTGGTTCGTCATCCAACGGCGTCCTCGACTACAACATCACGAACCCAAATACGTTCGCGATGAATAAGGCGCTTTTTCTCGGGGGGATTTCCGCTTACGCCGTTTACGGTCAAGGACAAGCTTTAACGGCAGGCGACGTTAACGCATCGCGTAGTACGACGACCGGCAGCATTACGATTGGCGGTTCGTCGTCGTATGCAACGATTGACTACGGCGTAACGGGCGCTGGCGTCGTCACGATTAGCAAGAACACCTCCGTTCCGGCGGGCTATCTCACGGTCGGGCCGAGCGGCGTATCTGGAACGCTCGGGGACCTTAACGTATCCCGCTCGACTACGACCGGAGCGATTTATCTCGGCGGAGCGTCATCGAACGTCGAACTCGACTACGGGATTACGCAAGCATCCGCATTGACGGTCAACAAACAGTTTAACGCTAACGGTGGCATTGTCATTGGAAGCGTAAGCGGCGGCGGTCAGCTTCGCGTCTGCTCCGATGCTCCGTATGCGAGTAGCGCCCAGGGCGTTCTTTATCTCGGCGGCGCATCGTCGCAGGTTCTCATCGACTACGGTTCGACTACTCCAAATCAACTCACAATCGGTTCTAGCGCCTATTTCAACGGACAGATTATCGCGGGCAGTTCGGCCGC
>Ga0209698_10001421_pt1 | contig 27507 bp, 21 predicted proteins | sample LitLauG_LLR_2012_FD_187203 | JGI IMG/M metagenome (GOLD analysis project Ga0209698, IMG submission 187203) | Freshwater sediment microbial communities from Pennsylvania, USA - Little Laurel Run_MetaG_LLR_2012 (SPAdes) (version 2) | ecosystem: Environmental > Aquatic > Freshwater > Creek >... | reverse complement strand
GCACGGATTCCGCACGCGCATGAAGACCCAGGGCGGCCAGAAGGTTCTTTCCCGCCGCCGCGCCAAGGGGCGCAAGCGGGTCTCAGTGAAACCAGGTTTTCGGGAGTAAGCAACCGCGAATCAGTGTGGCGCGGACCTGCCCGGAGCGAAGTCGAAGAGGCCATCGCCCGCGACTGCCGCAATCGCAACAGGATTCAGTAGTTAAGAGGCACTGTGACCGCCAGTGTGCCCGAAGCATCGAATCAAGGGGTCGAGCCGCGTAAGGCGAAAGCGACTTTTCAGCGCAGCGCGCGGTTATTACGCCACGCCGATTTCGAGCGCGTATACAAGCAAGGGCGCCGGCATTTCTCGGCCTCGATGACGGTTTTCTACCTGGACCGGCAAGCCGCTGGCTCTGCGAAAGTTCCGGCAACCTTCGGTCTTCGCATAGGATTCACCGTGGGGCGCGCTCTTGGGGGGGCCGTCCAACGCAATCGTATGAAGCGCCGTTTGCGTGAGGCGGTTCGCCTCACCCGACCCGCGCCGGGCCCAGGCGCCGACGTGGTGATCAATCCGAAGAAGGGGCTGTTAAACGTCAGCTTCGATGCGCTACTGAACGAAGTGCGCCAGGCTTTCGTAGTCATAGAGAGAAAGCTGGCGAAAAGTCAGGGAGGATCGGTCCACGCCGGCAAGAAGGACGGCTGAAGCCCGACGCCGAGAATGGAAAATCATGCGTGACCTCGTCCAACGCGCGACATTGCAGCTGTTGAGAGCCTACCAGTGGGCCATCTCGCCGATGTTCCCACCTGCCTGCCGTTACACACCGACGTGCTCGGAATATGCGATGGAAGCGGTCGAGCGGTTCGGCGTCCTGCGCGGAGGATTGAAAGCTGCGGCACGCCTCCTGCGTTGCCATCCGTTTGCCAAGGGTGGCTACGACCCCGTCGTGAGCCAACGACAGTTCTTAGCCTGCCCTGAGCGCTGCGAAGGAACGAACGACCAACAACCTCATTATCACGGCGCAGTTTAAGGAACGACGACACTTTGGCCGAATATCAAAATCCTCAACACGAACCAGGCAGTGAGAAACGCCTGCTCCTGATTTTCCTGATCTCATTCGTCTTCATGCTGCTGGCGCAGCCGCTGCTGAAGAAGTACTTCCCCACGCCGCCGCCTCCGCAGAAGGCAGCTCAAACTGAGCAGACTCCGCCTGCGCCGCAAGCGATGAAACCAGCATCATCGGCGTCCGCCGCTCCCTCAGCGCGCGCGGTCATCAAGCAGGCCGCCGCCGAAACCGAGACCGTCATTGAGAACGGTCTCTACCGCGTCACTTTCACCAACCGCGGTGCCCAGGTCAAATCATGGATCCTCAAGAAATTCGATAACGACGCCGAGAACGGACCGCTCGACCTGGTCAATCCCACGGCGGCCGCTCAGTATGGATTTCCGCTTTCTCTCTGGACTTATGACGAAGAACTGCGCGGACGCCTGAACTCGGCGCTCTATGTTGCAACGCGAGACGGCAGGCAGATCACCTTCGAGTACTCCGACCAGGATGTGACCGTCCGCAAGGTCTTCAAGTTCGACGACACATACGTCGTGAAAATCGAGGCAAGCGTCACCTACAAAGGAACTCCGAAGGAAACTTTCCCGGCATGGCCCGCCGGATTCGGCGATCAGACCTCGCCAGCCTTTTATGCGAGCTCGCTTCTCACCTACCAGTACAACAAGAACATCGAGCGCGTGCCCACCCGCTGCGGATTCTCTCTGTTCTCGAAGTGCACGCAAGTCATCGGGGGAGCGACCATGCCCGGCCCCTTCCACTGGGCCGGACCTACCGATCAATATTTCGCCGCGGTCTTCATTCCTGACGAGCCCGCCGCGACTTCGATGGTCACTCTGAGCCACAGCATGCCGGTTCCCAAGGACCCGCAGAAGCCCCAAGACACAATCAATGTTGATGTCATCGGCGCCGCGGTCGGCAACCTGCACGGCTCCACCTCAGAGCGGCTCTACGTAGGTCCCAAGGAACTGGAAGTCCTGCAGAAGATTCCGGTTCCCGGCGTCACGGGTGCTGACAACGATCTTAACGGCCTGGTCGACTTTGGCTGGTGGGGCATCATCGCCAAGCCGCTGTTTGTGTGGCTGCGTTGGACCTACCATCACATCGTGCCCAACTGGGGATGGGCCATCATCGTCCAGACCATCATCCTGAGCCTGGCACTGATGCCGCTCCGCATCACGCAGATGAAGTCCATGCTGAAGATGCAGCGCGTCGCGCCGCAGATCAAATCGATTCAGGAGAAGTACAAGAAGTACAGCTTGCGCGATCCGCGCAAAGCCGCGATGAACGAGGAAATCGCCGCGCTCTACAAGAAAGAGGGCGTCAACCCCGCCGGCGGATGTCTCCCGATGCTCATCCAGTTCCCGTTCCTGATCGCCTATTACCGGATGCTGGGAACGGCCCTCGATCTGCGGCACGCTCACTTCCTGTGGATTCACGACTTGTCCGCCGCGGAGCCGTTCCCGTATATTCTGCCAATTCTGATGGTGGTCAGCAGCCTCATCAACCAGCGCATGACGCCGCAGGCTGGAATGGATCCCGCGCAGCAAAGAATGATGAACGTGATGATGCCGCTGTTCATGGGCTTCATCTTCTTCCGCCTGCAGGCAGGTTTGAACTTGTACTACGCTATGAGCAATCTGATCATGATCGCGCAGCAGTCGGTGATGAACCGGACGCACCTGGGCCGCGAGATGCGCGAGATGATGGCCAAGCGCGCCAGGAAGAAAGACAAGTAGCTGGGGTGCAAGAGCGGGGCTTCGGCGCCGCGTCACACACAAATTGAGATTGGGGCTTTAGCCCCTGATAGCTGAAGGCTGCCATATGGACAAAGTCGCTGCCGCCAATAGAATCAACCAATTCCTTCAGGCCGTCGTTACTGATGGCGGTCTTCACCTCAAATACCGCATCATCGTCGACCCGCCTCTCCCGGAGAATCGCGACTGGGAGAAGCCTGAAATTCTCGTCGACTTCTCCGGCCCGGATTCCGCGCTCCTGCTAGACCGCGGCGGAGAGTTGCTCCGCGCCCTCGAGTTGCTGGCGCTGGAAATGTTGCACCTCGCTTCCGGCGAGCACGAGAAAGTCTGCTTCGACTGCCAGAATCGCCGCTCGATGCGGATCCAGGAACTGCGCGCCGCCGCCGAAGTCGCCGCCGACAAAGTCCGCAAGACCGGGACTCCTTACCAATTCAGCCCGATGTCCTCGCGCGAGCGCCGCATCGTCCACCTCGCCCTGCGAGAGGAAGCCGATCTTCACACCGAAAGCGAAGGCGAAGGCGCTCAACGCCGGCTGGTGGTTTACCCCAAAGATTACAAGCCTGCGGGAAAACCTGTCCCCAAGACACTTCCCTGATCCGGGAAGAAGATAGGCAACACAAGTGCGAACTCGCTAAGAGTGCCTTGTCCCACTTAGTAGTTCGGTTGGACTTGCGCCATGGAGCGATCTCTCGGAAATGTGGTCGGGCTCAACTGTCCGCTCCACTTTTACTGCCCTGGTTCGCGACGAATCGCAGGCTCCAACGAGGGAAGATTTCCCACTTCCCCGGGAGTTTCAACCGGCGTTATCCGCTAGGACAGTCAGAAAACCGCGCTCCCGGTCCACCGGTTATCAACCTTAATTCGTACCGTCTGTGGTTCCAGGTTGCTTCTCCAGAAAGGTAAAAGGCGGCCGCAGGCCGCCCTTAGTTCGAACTGAGTACTGAGTGCTGGGTTACTTATCTTCCCGCCCCGGCCGCTGCCGCCTGCGGCATCATTCCGGCAATGTTCATGGTTTCGATGCGGTTCAACACCGTTTCCATGCTCGATCCCGTGTCCACGCAAGCATCCACGTACGGATGCCGGCTACCATCGGCATGCATGACCAACACGCTTGTCTCTGCATTCGCCTTCTTCACCATGTAAGGCAGATGGTGGCGATCATTGCGGCTCAATGTTGATCCCAGAATCACCAGGTCAAACGCCGACTTCTTCAGAGCCTCGTCCACGGCCTTGCGTCCTTCGGACTTCTGCACCACATGCCCAGCCTTTTCGAACGCCGCGGCTTGCTTCGCTAAAACGTCCCCATCGCCTTCGCCATAAAGAATTCTTAGTTTTGCTTTCGCCATTGACTCCGTCCTCGCTGGCACCTGACGCACCGGTACCTGCTACTGACGTTAGCAACGGCTCGGGCCCTGTTAAACGTCACCGAAGGTCCAACACGAACGAGACCTGACGCGATCGTATAGGGAAGGACCGATTGGTCCGCCCCAAAAGCATAGCGAGCGTGCAATCGGTTCTGGACGAACCCGACCGTTCCCTTACCGCCAGGCTCTTCATTGCGCGCTTCGCGCGCAACCCCGGACGAAGGCGTCCGGGGCTACACAAACCGCTAAATTCCTTCCCCAAAAACCCTTTCCGGCGATACACTTCTGCGCGGGAGGCTTTCCACATGGCGGCTACGATCGTCTGGAGAGCAGTACTCATATCGATTTTGTTAGCACCGTTCCTCGCCGCGCAAAACGGCGGCAATCAATCCACAACGACCTGCAATCTCGATGATGGACGCCAGGTCTATATTCGCTACACTCCGGTCTCAACCAAACAAGAGAGGATTTCCAACGGCAAGCCATGGGCCCCTGGCGGCACACCCATGACGCTGTTCACCGAGGCGCAACTGACGCTTGGCAGCTCCATGATTCCTATCGGCGCTTACACCATCTATCCCATCCCCGCCCGTGGTAACTGGTCGATCGTCGTGAACAAAAACGTCACAGCGGGGTCAGCATACGATGAGAAGCAGGACGTGGCCCGCACTCAGATGGAAACCGCACAGGTGGACTCGGCCTCAGAGCAACTGGAAGTGGCTTTCGCCCACGTCGGCAATCGTTGCAGTTTGCGTGTCTATATCGGCAAAACCGCGTCCTTCGTCGACTTCCACGCAAAGTAGAGTTCAAGTGTGGCGCGGGTGCCCCCGCCCGTGTAGTGCCCGCCCGCCAGATCTGGCCGATATTCAATTCCCGGTTCCCGCAGGCGGCTGCGCGGGTTCAGGCTGGGCTGGATTCGCCGGATCGTGACCGGCCTCACGCGTCCCCATCCCGATCACCATCGCCATATCCTTCGGATAGACAACATCGCGCCCGCGCGCCAGAAAACGATAGTAGATCGAATTCGCTGCTCCATATGCCCCAAGTCCCCTGGCCACCAGTCGAGACCGAGCCGCTAATCCGATTGCCATTCCTAAGAAACGAAAGCCAGAAGCGCCATTCGCTGCGCTTCCGCCGAGATCGCCGCCGCCGCCACCAGCGCGGTGCAAATCGTGATCTCCATCCGGGCCCGCCGAGGTTGCCGCCAGCATGACCTGAATCCCAGTCGTCAGATAGCGCGTTCGCGGCGTCGTGACTTGCGCGCCGCCCTCGCGGTCCAGCTTCAAGTGCTGACCATTTGCGACCGCCACACCTTCCAGGCTGGTCACAACTTTCTGCTCGACTCCATTCGGGGGTGCAACTTCATGAAACAGGATGCGGAGTTGCCCGTTTCGCGCCAGCCGGCGTGCCGGTTGCGCTTGCGTTACCGATCCGCGAATCACGCTCCCCTCGGGCAAGATCAAGTGCTCCGACGCCACCAGCGGCTCAGTAATCACGGCTTCGACCGCTTGGCCCTTCTTCGAAGTGGCCGAGCTAAGGGGTGTAAGCAGCCGCGCATGCACAATGCTGCCGCTGGGAGGCGGAGTGCCGATCCCGGTCAAATCCTCCGGCTTAATGGATTCGCTGCCGAAATCGAGCGGCTGCTGTAGCTCTGCATTGAAGGTTGTGCCCGCATCCAGGTATTGCGGACGCAGCGGAAGCTGCGCGATCGCCAGCCGCTTCAGCTTGTGCAATTTCCCCGGCTCGTGGATCTGCTTCTTAAGATCGCTCCATTGCTGGCGCACCTGCTGCCGCGCTTCGCTGACTTTCTTGGAAGCGGCATCTTCCACCTTGTTCTTTTTCTCCGCCTTTGCGTTGGCGGGAACAAAACGCAAAATTCCATTGGGGGCGGGAGTCGCCACGGTCTGGATCGGAAGCTGCCGTCCGTCCGCCATCACCAGCTCATCGAACTGCACATGCACTGCCCGGATGGGAGAAAAGTTTCCGTCCATTGCCTCCAGAGTTCTCCTTTTTTTTCCGACTGCGTCGATTCCCGAAATTTTCCCCGTCGCCGTTGTGCCCACCGGGATCAGCAGTTTGTCGAACGCATACACCGGCTCCATCGTCTTGCCGTGAATCGGCTGCCCCACTTTCCGAATCCGCACCTCGGAATCCAGAGCCACCTTGATGGGAGTACCCGCGGGCACACTCATCTCGAATGTGACCGGAGCAGGAGCGGGCGGCGGTTGCGAAGGCTCGTCCTTGTCCGTTCCTCCGGGCGTCCGTACCTTCAGCGTTTGTCCCCAGCACGCGATGGTCGCCAACAGCAAAGTCCCGCTCCAAAGCATGGATTTTTCGCCTATCTTAAGCATAAGAACCCCTCGATACCTGGAATTCCAGCGTGTCCGCGAAATGGCGCCGGATGCAAAACTGCCTCAAAGTGAGGGAATGACGATTACTACGAAACCTAGCTCTGAATTATGAAGTGGGCTAACAAAGAATGGTTGTAATTGTAATGCCGTTTCTGTCGGGAGTCGGTACGAATTTCTGAACGCGATCAATAGCTTCCTACGCCGGACACTGAATTCACCAATTTCGGCCCGAGCACGCGATTTCTGCGACAATTTCCTCCATGCGTTGTTTAATATGGCTGCTGCTTTCGGCCATCGCCATCGCCCAATCCGGACGAGTCCAAGTCTCCCACACTTCCGAGAGTCTCCGCGGCGTGAGCGCCGTCTCGCGCCAGGTCGCGTGGGCCAGCGGCACGCACGGCACCTATCTGCGCACCACGGACGGCGGCCAAACCTGGATTCCCGCTCAAGTCCCCGACGCTACCGCAGTTGACTTCCGAGCCGTGGTGGCGTTCTCGACAGATGAAGCTTTCTTGATGTCGGCCGGCCCCCGCGACCAATCTCGCATCTACCACACGTCCGACGCTGGCCAGCACTGGCAGCTGCAATTCACCAACACCAATCCAAAAGGATTCTTCGACTCCATGGCCTTCTGGGATCCAAAGCACGGCATCGTCCTGGGCGATCCGATTTCGGATGAAAAAGGCAAACTAAAGTTCGAGCTGCTCGCGACGGAAGACGGCGAATCCTGGCATGCCGTCCCGCCCTCGCAACTGCCGGAAGCCCTCGAAGGTGAAGGTGCCTTTGCAGCCAGCAACAGCTGCATCGCGCTTGTGGAAGAGCGCCGCTTCAGCGCTGCGTCAGGCCCGGAAAGAAGTGGAGCTTCAGCCCCAGCGGCCACAGACGACATCTGGTTCGCCACCGGCGGCAAAGCCGCGCGCGTCTTCCACTCCCCGGACCGCGGAAAGACATGGGAAGTCTCCAACACTCCAATCGTTCGCGGCCCCGAATCCGCCGGCATCTTCTCCATCGCGTTCCGCGATGCGCTTCATGGCGTCATCGCAGGCGGCGACTACAAACATCCCGACGATGATGGCCCCAACCTGGCATTCACCGAGAATGGCGGCAAGACATGGACGCTCTCAAGCCTCCATCCGCAGGCGTACTTTTCCGCCGTGGCCTACGACCGCCAGGTAAACGCTGTCGCACTCCGTAAAGAGGCCGAAGAGCAATCTGCGCAGGGGCTTGGTAAGAAACTGGCCAGACCGGCCGCGGCTCAACGCATTTTCGTTGTGGGAGAAGACTTCGTCTTCGACTTCCGCCCGCCCTCGAATCCACGTCGCCTCAGCGGTAAGAGGAAAGAGGGCTTCACCTTTAATGCCGTCAGCCCTTTTCCAGAAGGCGGCGCCCTTGTCGTCGGCCCCAAAGGTACCATCACCTACATCCCCTGACTCGAAAATTGCTTGCACCCCGGGCTGGAGTCAACAAATCGTTACATTCTTGCCATTCCGAAACGGCTTTAGCCGTTGAGGAATCTGCTGTCTCGTGTCAGCGCCACGGTGCCTGCCACGAGCAGATTCCTCCCTTGGGTTGGAATGACAACACAAAGAAGCAGTTGCTGTTACCTAGCTTGGGTTACGAAAGTCCCCTCCCTTCCTGTCCTTTGCATTCAGACACTTATCCCTCACCATATAGAGGATTAGAAATTTCTATCTCCCCCAGATCGAGAACTATTGTGAAAAACGCATTTCTGGCCATCGTTTTCTCAGCCGCCGCGGCGCTCGCGTCCGCGCAAACCCAAGCGCCTGCACCGTCGTCGTACACGACCACGCAAACAGTCACGACGACTGTTGCCACCACCTCGAGCGGCGCGATCACACCCGCTGCTGCGCCGACGGTGACGCGCACCACCAAAGCAATGCACTATCGCCTGCAAGGCGGATCGACTCGCGTCGACTTCCGCGGCAGCGACCTGATGCAGCGCGGAAGTGGCGAAGCCAAGGTCGAAGGCAAGAAGACCAATTTCCAGATCGAAGCCAAGTTCGAAGGCTTCGAAGATGCCACCAAGTTCGGCCTCGAATATCTGACCTACGTTCTGTGGGCAGTGTCGCCCCAGGGGCGCCCGGTCAACCTCGGCGAACTCACGCTTGATCATCACGGCAACGCTCAGGTCAAAGCCTTCACCGAAATGCAGACTTTCGGCATGATCGTCACTGCCGAGCCCTACTTCGCCGTGACCCAGCCCGGCAACATGGTGGTGGCCGAGAGTTCGTCGGTCAGCGGCGCTGCGACCGAGAACATCGATGCCAAATACGAACTCGTCACTCGCGGCACTTATTCCGCGACCAACGCCCACATTCAGGACGCCATTTTCGGCATCGACTCGAAGACTCCGCTCGAACTGTTCGAAGCGCGCAACGCGGTCCGAATCGCGCATATCGCTTTAGCCGATAAGTACGCTCCGTCGATTCTTTCCAAGGCCGGTCAGCAATTGCTGCACGCTGAAGAACTCTATCGGCAGAAACAGAAGAAAGAGAATGTCGGAATCGCCGCCAAGGAAGCCACGCAGACCGCCGAAGAAGCGCGCGTGATGGCGGTGAAGCAGAAGGCCGAAGAGGAAGCCCAAGCGGCCGCTGCAGCACGTGAGGCCAAGGCTCGCGCCGATGCCGAGGCCGAAGCCAAGCGTCGCGCCGACGCGGAAGCCGCGCGCCAGGCCGCCGAACAGGCCCGCCTTCAGGCTGAGAAAGATCGCGCCGCAGCCGTACAAGCGAAAGCCGATGCCGAGCGCATGAAGCAGGAAGCGCTGGCCGCAGCCCAGGAAGCCGCCCGCCAGAAAGAAGAAGCCGAGAAGGCGAAAGCGGAAGCTGTCGCGCAACAGCAGGCTCTCGCTGCCGAGACCGTTCAGGCTCGCGCCGCTGCAGCTCAGTCGGAGAATCTCCGACAGCAGGCCGAACGCGAGAAACAGGAACTTCGCGAACGCCTCCTGCAGCAGCTCAACTCCATTCTCGCGACGCGCGATTCTGCCCGCGGACTCGTCGCCAATATGTCTGACGTCCTGTTCCGCAGCGGCAGCTACGAGCTCGCCCCCGGCGCCCGCGAGCGCTTGGCGAAAGTTTCCGGCATCATCCTCGCTTATCCCAGCCTCCACGTCTCGATTGAAGGACACACCGACAGCGTTGGCGGCGACGAATATAACCAGAGCCTCTCGGAGCTGCGTGCTCAGGCGGTTCGCGATTATTTCGTGCAGCAGGGAATTCCCTCGGGCACCATTGAAGCGCACGGTTACGGCAAGACCGCGCCCATCGCTTCGAACGACACTCCCGAGGGCCGCCAGCAAAACCGCCGCGTGGAGTTAGTCCTCTCCGGCGACGCCATCGGCAACACCTTCGACGCCCCATCGTCAGGCCCGGCAACATCAGCCGCAGCCGCGCCGCACCAGTAAACGTGATGTGTAGGGACGGACGCCTCGTCCGTCCCGCGAGCGCAGCTCGCGTGTCGTCTGCATCCGCCTCGGCCGAAGCCTCTTCTAACTCGATCGCGATGCCAACAGCTTAGCCGCGTTCTCCCGATATACGCGCCCGAGAATCTCATCGCTGAGACCCAGCCCGTAGAGCGGCCAGTGATAACCGAACTGCTCGATTTCGTAGAAATGCTCGTCTTGTGATTCGAGAATGCGGAAGGTGATGCGGTACATCTTCGTATCGAATCCCATGTCGGTGCCGTACACCAGGCGGTCTGAGTACTTCGTATAGAAATGCGCGGCGAAGCTTGGAATCGGCGCGGTTTCGGCGTACCGGGCGGAGATATCTGCGTAGAGATTCGGATTGCGGTCGAAAACTTCCCCCAGGTGCGCGAGATCGTAATCGAGATTAGCGAAGTGGCAAGCGACGAATGTCGTCTTGCGATGACGGGCCGCCGTGCGCTCGAGGATCTCAATCATGCCCGGGAGTTTGACGATGTTGGGCTGATTGTCCAATCGCCATGTATAAGCATTCATCAGCCCGTCGTTGTACTTGTCCATCGGCTGGTACATCCATATGGGGTCGGCAACGTGCAGGCTGATGGGCATGCGGAGTTCGGCAGCATTTTCCCAGATCGCGTCCATACGCGAATCGTCGGGATGGAGGCCGGGCGCGGTCGATTTTCCTGAGCGCAGGCCTTGTCCCTTGTCGTGGATTTCGCCAATCCCCTTTGCGCCGGCGTCGTGGCAGCGGACAATTTCCCGAACAGCATCGTCCGGAAATCCAGGTTTGTCGTGTCCTGAAAAATCAAGGCCGCACCAGACTTCAAAGCGGTCGGGGTATTTGGAATATTTTGCGTGGATGGCGTCGAATTCTCTTCCTGTCGACATGGTCAGAATCATTGTCTTTTCGACGCCGACCTCGTCCATGTTCTTGAGCCAAGTGGCGATTTCGGTCTCCGTCTTCGGATACGGGTGCGAATGCATGTCGATGATCGGGAACTTCGCTTTCTCGATGCGTGTGACAGGAATTTTGTAGATCGACTGCGGGCGATAGTCTTTGAGGAGAATGGTGTTGGGGTTGGAGGATGCATTCGCAGGAATTGCTTTCTTCTCATCTGCGGCGAACGTCGCCGAAGGAATTGCGATCGCCAGTCCGGCGAGGTTAGCGGATTTCAGAAATGCGCGACGGTTCATAAAGGCTCCCGGTGAGATCAGGCCTTAGACTGCGACAGTGTCTTGGCCGACGTCCAAACAAACGCAAGCAAAAACGTTACTCCGAGAAGAGCATCGATCCCGCCGAGGGCGAGATCCGAGGGGTGGCTGCGATGCTGCAGAAAGAGAACGGTCTGTGAAGCGGCGAAGCTGAATTTCTCGAAAACTGAAGGAATCATCATCGCGCGAAAGCGGATCGGCTCTCTCGCAATGACTATAAAGGCGAACTGCCAGGCAAGCGCACAGCCCGCGAACCCGTAGTAGAACCCGGGATGCGTGATGGCAGGCGGGTCCTGACGGCCGATCGTGTCATACAGGAAATAGAGAGGCGTGATGACGAGAATTCCCCAGATGGAAGCCATCCAGAAAATAACCTTGGCGAACTTCATGAGCGCACCTCAGTAGGTTGTCGTCCGTGCGCCATGCATTGTATGTCATGAACTGGAGTGGATGGGAGAATCCCCAGCACCCGATTCGAGGGAAGGGGCTCGACACGCTCGCTTCGCGAGCGGGACGGACGAGGGCGGCTGTCCCCATATAAAACTTGGACGGACGAGGCGTCCGTCTCTACACAAGCTATTCGCCGCCGACGGTTAGGCCGTCGATGCGGATCGTGGGCGCTGCGACGGAACCGCGGAATTCCAGGTCATTCGCGATTTCCGAGATGTTGAAGAACAGGTCTTTCAAATTCCCGGCGACCGTGATTTCTTCCACAGGATAGGTGAGTTCACCGTTCTGAATCCAGAGTCCGGAGGCGCCGCGCGAGTAATCTCCAGTCACAAGATTCACGCCCTGCCCCAGGAACTCTGTCACGTACAAACCTTCTTTGATTCCTGCGATCAACTCTTTCGGAGTCTTCGGGCCCGGTTGCAGGAAGTAATTTCCCGGGCCGATGCCCGGCGTGCCCGCCAGTCCCCGCGACGCGTTCGCGGTAGTTTGCATGCCGAGCTTCTTCGCGGTGTAGGTGTTCAGCAGATACGACTTCAGGACGCCGTTTTCAATAACGACCGTGCGGCGGGTGGAGATACCCTCGCCGTCGAAGGGAGCGGTGCCGAATCCACCGGGGATGGTGCCATCATCAATGACGTTCACGATGTCACCGGCGATTTTTTGGCCAAGCTTGCCTGCGAGAAAACTTGCGCCGCGGTAAACCGAGTCTCCGTTGATGCCTTCGAAAATATGCTCAAGGATCGAGGTCGAGACCATCGGATCGAAAACGATCGGCACCTTCGCGGTCTTCGCTTTCTTTGCACCAAGGCGCCGGATGGTGCGCTCGGCCGCGATCCGGCCAACCTTTTCGGGAGCGTCGAGTTTCTTCAGCGTGCGCGCAACCGAATACCAGTAGTCGCGCTGCATCGCGCCCGACTCCGTTTGCGCGATCGGGACCGCGGCGACGGAGCAATACGACCGCGAGAATTCGCCGACAAACCCGTGGGAGTTGGCTAAGACTTTGTGCCCGGTGGCGGCGTCGAACGATCCGCCTTCGGAATTCTTGATGCGCGGATCGAAATCGAGCGCGGCTTTCTCGGTGCGGCGCGCGTAATCGATCCGGTCGGCACCCGGCAGCGAGTAGACGTCTTCGTGGTAGAGATCGAGATTGCCCTGCAGTTGGCCGAGTTGCGAGGCTTCGGGAATTCCGCCGAATGGATCTTCGGACGTGATCTTTGCCAATTCGAGCGCGGACTTCACCATGCGGTCGAGGCCTTCTTTGGAGAAGTCGCTCGAGTAAGTGCTGGCGGCGCGCTGTCCGAAGAACACGCGGATTCCGATGGATTTGGAGCCGGACTCTTTCAGAGTCTCGACCTGGCCGAGGCGGACGAGCGTAGAGAATTCGTCGCCTTCGCGCACGACGCATTCGGCGGCAGTGGCTCCGCCTCTCATGGCGCGGGCGACGATGTCCTGTGCGACTTCGCGGAGGTCGGTGGCGAGTCTGGGGGTGCGATTATCTGTTTGCGTTGGGGACATAGGAAATTTCAGATTTTAGATTGCAGATTTCAGACTGAACAACCTCGGCGACTCCAATCTGAAATCTGAAATCGCAAATCTGAAATCCTGCCAAAGGCTTACTGCATGAACCCGCCGGGATCTTTTCGGGCGGTTCCGCCTACGGTGAGGCGATCAACTTTCAGCGTCGGGATGCCCACTCCCACCGGTACTGCCTGGCCGTCTTTCCCGCATGTGCCTACGCCTTCATCCAGCTTCAGATCGTTGCCGACCATCGAGACTCGCGTCAGCACATCGGGCCCGTTGCCGATCAGCGTCGCGCCTTTGATTGGGGCGGTGATCTTGCCGTCTTCAATCATGTAGGCTTCGCTGGCTGAAAAGACGAACTTTCCGTTGGTGATGTCGACCTGGCCTCCGCCGAAGTTAACGGCGTAGACTCCGTGCTTCACCGAACGGATGATGTCTTCCGGATTGTCCTGTCCCGCCAGCATGTATGTATTCGTCATGCGTGGCATCGGGATGTGCTCGTAGCTCTCGCGACGTCCGTTGCCCGTATCGGCGATACCCATCAGGCGCGCGGAAAGTTTGTCGCTGAGATATCCCTTCAGGATCCCTTTTTCGATTAGCACAGTCTCTTGCGTGGGCTCGCCTTCGTCGTCGACGTTGAGCGATCCCCGCCGCCACGGCATGGTACCGTTGTCGACTACCGTGCATTGTTCGCTGGCGACGCGCTTGCCGATCAGGCCCGCGAACGCCGAAGTCTTCTTGCGATTGAAGTCCGCTTCTAGTCCATGGCCCACGGCCTCGTGCAGCAGGACGCCGGGCCATCCCGGCCCAAGCACGACTTCCATTTCTCCGGCAGGCGCTTCGCGAGCGTCGAGTTGCAGGATCGCCTGGCGGGCGGATTCCCTGGCGAAGAACTCGGGATTCTTGTCGCCGAAGAAGAAGTCGAGGGCGACCCGGCCTCCACCACCGGACGTGCCGCGGGCGGAGTTGCCGTCGGTTTTGGCAATGCAAGAAACGTTCATGCGCGCGAGCGGCTGCGAGTCTTCGGCGAAAGTGCCATCGGAGGCGACGACCAGAATGTTGCGAAGCTCGTCGGCGTAGCCGGCGCGGACTTCTTTAATGCGCGGATCGTAAGCGCGCGCTGTCTTGTCGGCCCGCATCAGCAGCTCGACCTTGGCGCTGATCTCGGCATCCACGCTCGGCAGCGTCACGGGATACAGGCTGCGCGCTGCGGTCTTCTGAAATCCGGCTACCGTCGCTTTCGCCGGTGCGCTCGCAATCAGCGCCGCAGTCCGCGCCGCGTGCAGAATGCGCTCGGAAGAAAGATCGTCAGTGTAGGCGTATCCAGTGCGCTCGCCGCTGACCACGCGGACTCCGCACCCTGCGGAAATCCCCTGGCTCGCGGACTTGATCATCGATTCGTCCATGGAGAGCGCGGTCGAGGAGAGATATTCGAAATACAGGTCGGCGTAGTCGCCTCCGGCCGAAAGGGCCGCGGCAAGATAGCGCTCCAGGTCGCGTTCAGTCAGGCCGTAATGTTCGAAGAAAAAGCGGGCTTTATCTTTATATTTGTCCACGTTGTTTAGATGCCGGCGAGTGTTGTGCGGACTCGGGCTGCTCCGATGCTTCATTATCCCATACCAGGCACAAGGGAACCGGGCCCGGTAGGAATTGCGGTGCACGCAGGTAACGTGGTTGCGGCGGCAGCTTGCAGGGGGCGAGAGCCTGTCTTCACTCCTGGGATCTGGTTTTTGCTGTCCGGGATTTCCGTCCTTCAAAGATTTCCACATGCGAATGTTCATTCGTCACAGACTTCGAGGCTGCCAATTCGCAACAATTGCGGCATGAATGCAGAGGCGCTCACCCGCGCGTTGGAGGAGTTCTTGAGCGAGGCCGTGGGCGCTGTCGTGCTCGAGGATGGCGCGGTGACATTCGACTTGGCGCAAGCCAAGTACTCGATCTCGGGCGAGCACAACAAGTGCCTGCTGCATCTGTGGTCGCCGGAGCGAAATACCGTGCGACGCGTGCTGGACGCCGAGGTGAAGAACGGCACATTGCGCCTGGCCGTGCAGCGGCTCGGTCAGGCGCATCCCACGAAGATAGAGATCTGCCGGGAGCGTGACCGGCGCTCTCCGACGGCGAAGCGCGCCGCTCGAGCCGCCTACGAGGCCCGGCTGAAACGGGCGATCGAAAGACATTTCCCCGGATTTGCGATCTCTCGCCTGACCACCCGAGTCGATCTGGAGAGATCGTTTGGCCCAATTTATGCGCGCGGGATGCTGCGCCAAGGGCAGACAGCCTTTGCGGTGCTGGGTGTAAATGCCTCCGAGACGCAGTGTTCGATCGATGCGGCTTTGACCTTTGGGATCTTGTGGCTCGACGTGTGCCGGGAATCTTCCGCAAGAAAGTTCCTCGTCGAGGGGCTCGTTCTTTTTGTTCCCTCCGGCTCCTCGTCATTGGTCCGAGAGCGAATTGCGAACTTGAATCCGGCGGCGGCCAAGTGGCGGCTGTTCGAGTTTGACGAGCGGCACGATTCGGTCGCCGAGGTGGACTGCACCGATCGCGGAAACGTCGCGACCCGACTGGTGCATGCCACCAATGAAACCGCAGCCCTGGAGAGATTCCGCGAATCGATCGCGCGCATTCATACCATTCTGCCCAACTGCGAAGTGGCGGTGCTGTCTCCAGCCGAGCTCGCTTTTCGTTGGCGGGGGCTCGAGTTTGCGCGGGCACGCCTGGGAGCCGAGGCCGTCACGTTTCGCAGCCGACAAGAAATTGTGTTCGGCGTGGGCGCGGAAGAGCGCGTGTTGGACGACCGCAACTGGCCTTTGTTCATGCAGTTGCTTACCGCATTGCGCAATGCCCGGCATCCGTACGGCGCACGGCACGACCGGTTGTTTCGCATGCATCCCGAGCGCTGGCTGGAGTCGCTGGTGCAAGCCGATGTCAGCGTGATCGACGAGCGGCTCGAAACCGAGTCGGTGTATTCGCAGGTTCCGGCGTTTTCCGCCGCCGATCGCGCGATGATCGACGTGCTGACGCTGACCCGCGAGGGGCGGCTGGCGGTCGTGGAGTTGAAAGCGGATGAGGACATTCATCTGCCGCTGCAAGGCTTGGACTATTGGGCGCGCGTCGAGTGGCATCACGGACGCGGCGAGTTCTTGAAGTTCGGTTATTTTGGCGGCCGAGAGCTATCAGAAAATTCGCCTCTCCTTTTCCTGGTCGCACCGGCATTGCATGTGCATCCCGCGACCGACTTGATCCTGCGCTACATCTCGCCCGAGATTGAGTGGGCCTTCGTGGGCATCGACGAGAGGTGGAGGGAGGGCGTTCGGGTGGTATTTCGGAAGCGGCCAGATCTGGCTCACCAGGGAGACAGAGGAGTGCAGAGGAGGAACGAGTTGCAGGGGGCGATCGGGAAACCGGCGTGATTGTCGCCGCCCGGCGCCTTCATTTTGTGGCGACTGTAATCCAAGCTCACTCGCAGGTTTTTCTGCCTTGATTCTTAGCGATTCGCTGGCTACTGCGGATGGCGGGAATCTTTGTACACCGTTCCGCCTTTCATAACGAAGTCCACGTGCTCAAGGGCGCGGACGTCGGCCAGAGGATCGGACTCTACGGCGATGATGTCGGCGTATTTGCCGGGTTCAATTGTCCCAACGTCGGCGGTGCGTCCGATCAGGTCGGCGGCGCTGGATGTAGCGGCGCGGATCGCCTGCGCTGGAGTCATTCCGAACTTCACCATGTAGTAGAACTGCTTCGCGTTGTCCCCGTGCGGGTAGACGCCGGCGTCGGTGCCGAAGGCCATCTTGACTCCGGATTTGACGGCTTTTTGGAAATTCTCGCGTTGTAACCGTCCAACCATTTTTTCTTTGTCGATGTTTTCCTGGGGCAGGCCGACCTTGGGGGCTTCGTTGAGAAGGTAATCGTCGTTGTAGATGTCCATCACGAAATAGGTACCGTGCTCTTTAGCGAGGCGGATGCCTTCTTCGTCAACGAGACTTGCGTGCTCGATGGAATCGATGCCGGCGAGTATAGCGTTCTTGATTCCTTCGGTGCCGTGGGCATGGGCGGCGATTTTGCGTCCGGCCATGTGAGCGGTCTCGGCGGCGACTCTGAGTTCCTCGAGCGTGTATTGCGGGGCGCCGGGGCTATCGCCCTTTGAAAGCACGCCGCCGGTGGCAAGAATCTTGATCACGTCAACGCCATATTTCACCTGCGCGCGCACGACGTGGCGCAGCTGATCGGGGCCGTCGGCAATTTGAAAATTACGCTCCTCGGGAAACATGGAAACGCGGGTCTGCGGGGAATAGTTGTTCAGATCGCCGTGACCCCCGGTGATCGAGATGCCCGGGCCGCTGGCGACGATGCGTGGTCCCGGAATGAGACCTTCGTTAATTGTGTTGCGGAGGTCGACCGCGAGGAACGGCGGAGAGCCCACGTCGCGGACGGAAGTGAATCCGGCCTCGAGAGTTTTGCGGGCATTCACGACGGCGAAGAAGGCGTGGTCGAAGGGCGTGTCTTTAAAGCGATAGATTTCGTTGTAGCGGTCGGCGCGGCCGCTGAGATGCGTGTGGCAGTCGATGAGACCGGGCAGGACTGTGGCGTGGGAGAGATCGATGAGAGATGCGCCCGTCGGGACCGTCATGGTCACACCGGAAGTGACGCTCTTGATGCGTTCACCTTCGATGGTGATCATTACATTTTGGCGAACGGTGTCGGTGGTGGCGTCGAAGAGGCGGCCGGCGAAGATGTAGGTGATCTTTGGTGGCGCGGCGGGACTTGCGGGGGTGGTTTGGGCGGGTGCGAGTCCGTGCAGGGTGAGAGCTAGCACACACAATCCGGCCAAATGTTTCATGAAGGATTTTCCCCTTTTTAGACTAGGCCAAAAGTCTCAGGTTGGGGGTCCGAGTTTGTCAACTTGCCGCGCACTTGCCGTTAATCCTTCCATGCCCGCAACAATCTCCGCACGTCGACGATCTGCGCAATGTGATATGCGTTGTGGTCCGCCACCAGCAGGGCTTCCCGCAAAATCGTCTGGCCGTCGCCCCACGGAATCTTCGCGAACAGATCCGTCTTTGGATTCTTGACCAGGTCGTGCATCGCCTTCAGATCCGACTGGAATTGCTCAACGCTCTTCGTCCACGCTCTCGCTGTTGGCGGAGCTTCGGTTTTCGGCCAGTAGCCTTCGGGCCATTTCGGCGATTCGTGCTTCTCGCTGCGGCTGAATTCCAGGATGTCCCACTGCGCGATGCGGAGGTGTTCGAGGATCATCCACGGCGAGTGCGGGAAATTCGCGGGCTTCGCTCCTCGGAATTTTGGTTGCAAGCCTTGGATTGCATCTTCGAATTTGGCATGCGCATGGCCTCCGGTGAGCAGCTCAAGCAGATGTTGTCGTAGCGAAGCGTGCGGGTCTTGGGGCATCGAGTCCTCCGCGGATTGGATGCTTCAATTTGACCGGAAGATCTTCCTTCGTGCCCTTCGTGGTTCATGCCTTTGCTTGGGTAGTCCGCTAAATCGACTTTCAAATCTCAACGTCCTACAATTCCTCCATGGACAGCCTCGGCCAGCAAACCCCGGTCGCCGAAGAACGCGACTCCAGCCGCCTGATCATCGTCGCTGCCGTTGTGGTTGTCATCGGACTCGCGCTCGCCGCCGCCTTCCTCCTGCGCGAGCCGCCAAAAAAAGTCGTGCCCCCTTCGCCGTACATCGCCCAACTTAAACTCTCCGATTTCAAAATGAGCGCCGCAGAGAATTTCATCGGAGCGACGGTGAGCTACATCAACGGCACGATCACGAACACGGGAAACAAGACCGTGACCCGCGTCATCGTGCAAGTAGATTTCCAGGATTCCATGGGCCAGCTCGCCCAGCGTGAAGAACTCCCGCTGCGTCTCTTCCGCAACAACGGAGCCTACAACGAACCAGTGGATCTCAATGTCGCCCCCCTAGGCCCCGGCCAGTCAGAACCCTTCCGCCTCACCTTCGACAGCATCTCGGCCCAGTGGAACCGCCAGTACCCCGACATCCGTATCACGGATGTGACGGTGAAGTAATTTCCGCTTTCCTTCGTGTACCTTAGCGTCCTTCGTGGTTGGCGCTTTTCTCTGTGCCCCTCTGTGGTGAATGCCTCGGGCAGCCGTTAGAATGGCTCCGTGCCCGAGACAAAGCCATTCCGCCTCACGGAATCCGTGAAAGCCGCGGGTTGAGCGTCCAAGCTGAGTCCGGCGGCGCTGGACAAAGTGCTTGGGAAATTAGCCCGGCAACACGACCCGAATGTCCTGGTCGGCTTCGACCATGCCGACGACGCGGGCGTGTATCAACTCACTCCCGAACAGGCGCTCGTGCAAACTGTGGATTTCTTCACTCCGATCGTCGACGACCCCTACACCTTCGGCCAGATCGCCGCCACCAACGCTTTGAGTGATGTCTATGCCATGGGCGGAAAGCCCCTCACTGCGCTGGCTCTCGTCTGTTTTCCCGATAAAGCTGATCTGGAAATCCTTGAGCGCATCCTGGCCGGAGGTCTTTCCAAAATGATCGAAGCCCAGTGCACGATCATCGGCGGCCACAGCATCCGCGACGAAGAAACCAAGTTCGGCTACTCCGTCACAGGCGTAATCGATCCGAAAAAGATTTACCAGAATGTCGGAGCCAAGCCCGGCGACAAGCTGATCCTCACCAAAGCGTTAGGCACAGGCGTGATCTCTACCGCGATCAAAAAGGGAAAAGCCGAGCAGAGTTGGATCGACGCCGCCATCAACTCGATGACCACGCTGAATAAGCGCGCCGCTGAAGTTATCTCGAATGCCGGCACCACAAGTGGCCCTGTGTGGACAGCCGCCTCGGCTGTCCGGTCGAGCGAAGCTCGACAGCTTTCAGGCGCGAGCAACCAGCCCTTTCTCGTCCACGCCATGACCGATGTCACCGGCTTCGGCCTCATCGGTCACCTGCGCGAGATCCTTCTTGCTTCGAATGTCTCGGCCGCACTCTCTGCCAGCAAAGTCCGAGTCCTCGATGGCGCCCTCGACTGCATCCACGCCGGCCACATCCCCGGAGGCCTGAAGAACAACCGCGACTTCGCCGAATGCCTGGTTGAATACGATGCGCAAGTCCCGGATGATCTCCGCACCCTCCTCTACGACCCGCAAACCGCCGGAGGGCTCTTGATCTGCACGCCCGAAGGCAAGTCCCTGACGCAGGCCTTGAGCGCAGCCGGAGTGCCCGCGGTCCAAATCGGCGAAGTCCTCCCCCACTCCAAGGCACGCATCCATATTTCCCTGTAACTTGATTTCCGCATCCCACCGCAATTGCTCGCATCTACACTTGTGTTGTCATCCTGAGCGGCGTTTTTCGCCGCGAAGGACCTATGTACTCTGCCGGGGAAGCATCATCGCCCCGCCTGACCACACCGAAAGCTGTCGTTTCCAAGAAGCAAGGAGTCCCCTATGAAAATTCGCCTCCTCGGCCGCACCGGCCTCGAAGTTTCCGCCCAGGGTCTGGGCTGCATGGGAATGTCCGAGTTCTACTCGGGATTCGACGACGCCGAATCGATCGCCACCATCCACCGCGCGCTCGAACTTGGCATCTTTTTCCTCGACACGGCAGATGTCTACGGCCCCCACAAGAATGAAGAACTCGTCGGACGCGCCATCCAAGGCCGACGCAAGGACGTCGTGCTTGCCACGAAGTTCGGCATCGTTCGCGATCCCAAGAACCCCAACGCCCGCGGCGTCAGCGGCAAGCCCGACTATGTCCGCCAATCCTGCGAGGCCAGCCTGCGCCGCCTCGGAGTCGAAACCATTGACCTCTATTACCAGCACCGCGTCGACCCCAACACGCCGATCGAAGACACCGTCGGCGCGATGGCCGAACTTGTCCGCGAAGGCAAGATCCGCTACCTCGGCCTCTCCGAAGCCAGCCCCGAAACACTGCGCCGCGCCATGAAAGTTCATCCCATCACCGCGCTCCAAACCGAGTACTCGCTCTGGACCCGCGATCCTGAAGACAACGGTGTCCTCGCTACCTGCCGCGACCTTGGCATCGGTTTCGTCGCCTACAGCCCGCTCGGCCGCGGATTCCTCACCGGACAGTTCCGCACCTTCGACGATCTCGCGCCCGACGACTACCGCCGCAACTCCCCGCGCTTTCAGGGAGAAAATTTTAAGAAGAACCTGGACCTGGTGCGGAAGGTAGAAGAGATCGCAAAAGAAAAACGGTGCAAACCTTCGCAACTCGCCCTCGCCTGGGTGATGGCGCAGAGCAACGACATTGTCCCCATCCCCGGCACCAAGCGCCGAAAATATCTGGAAGAAAACGCGGCGGCTACCGAGATCAATCTCTCGCAGGAAGACCTCGCCCGTCTCGACGAAGTCTTCCCCAAAGACGCCGCCGCGGGCCAGCGCTATCCCGAACACATGATGGCGTTAGTAAATGGCTGACCGAAGGGTACTGAACGGCTCATGTGGGACAGCCGCCCCCGGCTGTCCCTTGACCGCAGCTCGAGCACGTGGTGGAAGAGCGTCCTGGATGAAGGGTTTATGAGCCTTTTACCGCACCTCAAAACTGACCGTCGCCCCTTCCGGAACCTTCTGCCCGGCCGCCGGAGTCTGTGACACAATCATGCTCGCCGGCGAAGGCTGCGCCGGAGGCCCCGGCGCCACAGCTTGCCCCGTGCTCTGATCCGCAGGCGCCTCCACAACCGGGGCCACGCCCACATTCCCCAACTTGAATCCCTCATCCTGCAACGTGCGGCTGACACTTCCCAGCGGCTGGCCCACGAAACTCGGCATCACGAACGCTTGCGGCTCGGGGCCGCTGCTGACCAGCAGGTTGATCTTCGGCGCCACCAGCTGCGTCGCGTTCGCCGTCGGATTCTGCGCCAGTACCTGATCCGCCGGGATTTCCGCTGTCTCTACTTCCGCCATCGACGCGATATCCAGCCCGCGCCGGCGAATATTCAACTCCGCCGCGTGCTCACTCTGTCCGGTCACATCCGGAACTGCCACCCGGGTCGGTCCCAGACTCTGCGCCACCCGCACCTGCCACCCCCGCCGGACCTTCGTCCCGGGCAAGGGAAGCTGCGACATTATCCGCCCCTCGGGAATCTGCGGGCTGTAATACTGCCGCTCGATCGACATCTGCAACCCCTGCCCTGAAATCGCCCGTTCTGCCTCCGTTGGTGTCAGTCCCACCAGTGGAGGCACCGCCACCTCCTGCCCGTGGATGGCAAACCGCATCGCGGTCAGCCCCGAGAGCATGGCCACCACGACCAGCACCAGCGCCAGCATCGCAAATCGAAAGGCAGATTTCATCGCTTCTTTGTCGACCTTGCTTGTGTTTTCGAACGAGTCGTGCTCGTATAGACGCTGCAACAGCGGGGCTTCAGGACCGCCTGAGTTCTGAGGGAACCGTGGAAGAGCGGCCTTTGGGGCCGCGTAACCGGCTCCCTGCAAGTACGGGCATTAGCCCCGGCGCCCATGAGAATTATATTCCGCATGCATCCGCCATGCCTTGAAGGCAATCTTAATGGTTAGCAGCGTTCTATCCGCGAGGTGCGCCATGACGCAGGTTTCGGAGTATGATATTGCCGTGCGGGGCTTGTTCTCACCTTCGGTGGCCTTTCTGACCGCCTTGGCCGTTGTGCTGCTCTTTGCGCTATCCGCACAGGCCCAGATCAACGGTGCGCCCGCGTCTGTGACCTCACCCGGTTTCGGAGGCCACGCCGTCAACGCCCCCCCCGCCAGCGTGACCTCGCTCGGACCTCAAGGGTATACTCCGACGCCACAACCTCCGTTTTTCGCCGCAGGCGACGGATTCCATCACGGCGACGGCCACCACGGGGATGGTCACCAGGGCGCTGGCCATCGTCACAACCGCCAGGACTCTCAGTCCGTCGGCCCGATCTGGTACGCCGTTCCTGTGCCCTACGCGGTCGAAGGCGCTCCGACGGATGACCAACAAGATGCCGCCGACAACGACGCTGATTACCAGGGCGGTCCGACAGTGTTCGATCGCCGCGGCTCCGGGGAACGCTCTTACGTTCCGCCCGTGAAAGACGCTGCGCCGGCTCACGCTGCCCATCCCACTCCGGAAGAGGCTCCCGCCGTAGAGCCGGATCCTCCGCTGCCGCCTACACTTCTAGTCTTCAAAGACGGTCGCACGGTGGAAGTAGGAAATTACGCCATCGTCGGTAATCTGCTGTTCGACCTCACTTCCGGACACCGCCGCAAAATCGTCATTGCGGACCTTGACCTTGAGGCCACTCGCAAGCAAAACGACGAGCGCGGCGTAACGTTCCAGCTCCCGCAACCGAATCAGGCAAACTAAGGCGGGGAATCAACGAACGGCAAACGGGAAGTCTCTGGGTTCTCCGCAGCACGTCTCCCCACCCTCTGCGGTTAAGAGCTTGAACGCGGGAATAACATAAAGAAGTTCACTCCACTCGATCACGCAGCGGTCGCCAGCGCCGCCACTTTCCGCCGATCCACTCTGCGTTCCCGCAGCCGCATCATCGGCTGTTCCACCAGGTAATAGGACACACTCGCCGCGACCACAGCCAACAAGGCGCCGTACCACGGCCTTGGATGCTCCCCAAACACAAACAATTGCTGCCACAGATAAAGACCGTAGCTGATTCTCCCCAACCACACGACGGGTCCGAAATTCAGAATCCAATACGGCCGCTGCACCGCGTGCAACAGCAATCCCGCAATCGACAGGTGCATGACCGGCCACAGCAAAAACAGCAGAACTGGGGTCAAGTGAAACCCCAGCGCGCCCAGATACAAGGGAACCAGCACCACAGGCAATACCATCAGGGCAGCCCAGCCCGCGCTGACCTTTGGGACCCGCTTCGAAAAGATCGCCAGCAGGCATCCGATAGCCAGAATGTCGGCCACCGCAGGAAAGGTTTCATCCGCCCGGCCATGCAGCCCTGCCATGTGGTAAGCCACTCGATACAGCGGTGCGAACACGACCACGCCAGCCAGAATCGCTACGCTATGCCGACCCCATTTCTTCAGCACGCCGGGCCACAAGAAGTAAAACTGCTCCTCCACGCTGAGCGACCACAAATGTCCCAGGTACCAGGGATGCGTGAAGTCGAAGTTGGCAACATAGAACAGCGCCGCCGCCATGTGATACCAGCGCAAGTCCCGCCAGAAAATTACAAATGCAACCGCCATGAACGTCATTGCCGCGGGCAGGATCCGGTAAGCCCGCCGCACGTAGAATTCGCCAACCCGAATGGTTGAGGTCTTCGCCTGTTCCCGCAACAAGAGTGACGTAATCAAGTATCCCGAGATGATGAAGAATATCCTCACACCCAGATTCGCGAACGCCCCCGCAATATCCGAGTGATACCGCAACTCAGCCCAATGCCCACTCACCACCAGCAATATGGAAACCGCTCTCAACCCATCTAGCGACGGAATCCGATTCATATCGAGCGCAGCCTATCAGCGACACCGGCAAAATCTCTGTGACGAATGACGCAATCCGCAAAATATTCTTGCGGATTTTCCCATCTCGGAACCAATCGAGGTTCTGAGAGTGCCCCACCTTTGTCTCGCGTTTTTTTTTGCGAGCCAGGGTGGCTATTTTGACTTCGCATGTGATCCCCCCACTCTCGCTGTCCGGCAGTGTTCCGCATTTTTCGCGCGCGTTTTTGCGCGAGACGACGGCCTTTTCGCATCCGCCTGATCACCTCTCCTTGCCTCCAATCCGTGCTATAATCACAACAGTTCCCAGGACACATAACATCCTGTAGAAACAACCAGTTACAGGCTCGTAGCGTGACTGGAAGATGCTCGTTCAAACCAACGTGTTCTTAGCTCAAAGCTCGCACCTCAAAGCTCATTGCTCATATGCCTGACGATCAGAACCCCGAACTCCCCTTGACTCCCCCGCCCGGCGGTGACGGTACCAGCCCGGGCGCCCTAAACATTCAACCTGTCAACATCGAAGAGGAGATGCGCCGGTCGTATCTCGATTATTCGATGTCGGTCATCATCGGCCGAGCGCTCCCCGACGTTCGCGACGGACTCAAGCCCGTGCATCGCCGCATTCTCTACACGATGCAGCAGATGGGCCTGTACCCGAATCGCGCCACCCGCAAATGCGCCCGCATCGTCGGCGAAGTCATGGGCAAGTATCACCCGCACGGCAACCTCGCCGTTTATGACGCTCTCGTCCGCTTGGCGCAAGACTGGTCGATGCGCTACCCGCTGATTTTTGGTCAGGGAAATTTCGGCTCCGTCGACGGAGATCCTCCGGCGGCCGACCGTTACACCGAAGCCAAGCTGGCGCAGGTGTCCACGCCGCTGCTCGAAGATCTGGATAAGGAAACCGTCGACTTCCATCCCAACTACGACGGCAGCGAAGTCGAGCCTGACGTTCTTCCCGCGCGCATTCCGAACTTGCTGATCAATGGTTCCGACGGAATCGCCGTCGGCATGGCCACGAAAATTCCGCCGCACAATCTGACGGAAATCGTCGACGCCACCATCACGCTGGTCAACAACCCGAACGCACAGCTCGCAGAAATTCTGAAGTTTGTCCAGGGCCCCGATTTCCCAACCGCCGGCATCATCCACGGGCGCTCGGGAATTTTCGAAGCCTACCGCACCGGCCGCGGACGCTTCATGATGCGCGCCAAGGCTGCCATCGAGAACATCACTAAAGATCGCCAAGCCATCGTCGTCACCGAGATTCCCTATCAGGTCAACAAATCGGTCCTGATCAAGCGCATCGCGGCGCTGGTCAACGACAAAGAAATCGAAGACATCTCCGACGTTCGCGATGAATCCGATCGCGACGGCATGCGCATCGTCGTCGAACTCAAGCGCGGCGTCGAGCCCCAGATCGTCCTGAACCAGCTCTTCAAGCACACGGAAATGCAGCAAGGCTTCTCGATGATCCTGCTCGCGGTGGTCAACGGACAGCCGCGTGAAATGGGCCTGATCCAGGCCATCAAGTACTTCATCGAGCACCGCGTCGACGTGGTGCGCCGCCGCACTGCCTACCTGCTGGCGAAGGCGAAGGACCGCGAACACATTCTCGAAGGCTACCTGAAGGCGCTCGATCACCTCGACAACGTCATCACCATTATTCGTGGCAGCGCCAATCGCGGCGACGCCCGCGAAAACCTCGTCCAGTACTTCGGCGGCAAGAAGATCGACATCAACACCACGGGCCGCGCGCCCAGGGTCGATCCCGAAAAGCCCTTCACCGCCAAGCAGGCCGATGCCATCCTCGAACTGCAGTTGCACCGCCTGACCAAGCTCTCGATCGACGAAATCTCGAACGAGTTGAAGGAAGTTCGCGACAACATCGCCGAATACGAATCCATCCTCGGCTCTGAGAAGAAGCTGCGGGGCGTCATCATCAAAGAGCTCGAAGAAGTGAAGAAGCTCTACGGCGACCACCGCCGCACCCGCATCGAAGACGAAGCCGCCGAGATCGTCCTGGAAGATCTCATCGCCGACGAGCAGGTCGCGGTTACGGTCAGCCACTCCGGCTACCTGAAGCGCACGCCCATCTCCACTTACCGCATGCAGCGCCGCGGAGGCACGGGCCGCACCGGCATGAAGACGCGCGACGAGGATTTCGTCGAGCATCTTTTCATCGCGAGCACGCACGCCTACATCCTGATCTTCACCAACACCGGCCGCGTTTACTGGCTCAAGGTCTACGAGGTCCCCGACGTCAGCGCCGCCGGACGAGGCAAGCACATCGGCAACCTCGTCGGCCTGCAGCCCGGCGAGACGGTTAAGACCTTGGTCGCGGTTCGCAATCTTGAGGAAGAGCACAAATATGTCTTCTTCGCGACTCGCAACGGCACGGTCAAGAAATCGGAAGTCCGCGAGTTTATGCACGTCCGCTCCAATGGCATCAACGCCATCGGCATCGACCAGGGAGACGAACTCGTCGCCGCCCGCATCACGGACGGCAACCAGATCATCTTCCTCGCCAGCCACGAAGGCATGGCTGTCCGCTTCGACGAAAGCCACGTCCGCCCCATGGGCCGTTCCGCTTTTGGCGTCCGCGGAATCGATCTGGCCAAAGGTGATTACGTGGTAGGCATGGCGACCACGGTGAAGCCCGGTGCAGCGGCGGACGCCCCGGCCGCGCAAGCGCCCGCCGGCGAGCCCGAAGCCATCGACGCAACCGTCAAGGGCGACCTGATCCTCTCCGTCACCGAAAACGGATTCGGCAAGCGCACCCCCGCCGACGAATACCGCTTAATCAACCGCGGCGGCAAAGGCGTCATCAACGTGAAGACCACCGAGCGAGTCGGCAAAGTTGTCGCCATCGCCCAGGTCGACGAAACCTCCGAAGTCATGCTGATCAGCCACTACGGCAAAATCATCCGCATGGATTCGAAGAC
>Ga0209698_10001420_pt1 | contig 27514 bp, 23 predicted proteins | sample LitLauG_LLR_2012_FD_187203 | JGI IMG/M metagenome (GOLD analysis project Ga0209698, IMG submission 187203) | Freshwater sediment microbial communities from Pennsylvania, USA - Little Laurel Run_MetaG_LLR_2012 (SPAdes) (version 2) | ecosystem: Environmental > Aquatic > Freshwater > Creek >... | reverse complement strand
TCGCAGCATTCTTCTGAATTACGCGCGCCGCCTGGAACACGCGGATTCCGCAACGCGGCGAATCGTTGCTGCCGGCTTGGGGGAACTCACTCCGTTACTCGAGTCCTTGTGGCCGAATCAGCTTCCGGAAGAGTTGAGCCGCGGGACGCTGACGGCGCTGACCAAGGAACATTCCCCGGAGACCTGCGCGTTGCTTTCGGCGTTTCTGGAAACGCTGGGGCGCATCGCGGTGATGCGCGGCGACTTTCCTGGCTTTGAAAATATCCTGATCGGGCTGGAGCGCGTGCCGCACGATGCGGAGCACGAATATCTGTTCGCCGTCGGCCATCGCCTGGTTGCCAACGACCGCTGGATGCTGCTGGTGGATGCGGCGCTGGCGAATCGCGCGCTGGATCCCACCCTGCCGCGGCTTTTGCAGCGGGATCCCGAGCGCCTGCTGGATCGCCTGACGCTTTTGCTGACGGACCCGCGCGGCCCCGAAATGATTCCACCGATGGCCCGGCTGTTGCGCGCCATCGGCGTGCCGGTTCTGACACTGCTGGAAACGCGGCTGTTTGAGGCGCGCCGCCAGCGCGTCAGCGCCGCGATCAAGTTGCTGGCAGCGGCGGATCCCGATCGTCTGCTGCGCGGTCTAACGCGCGCGATGGCCAGTTGGGAATGGAACCTGCAAGACCTGGCCGTCAGTGAACTCGCGCGGCCCGCGAATATGCCCTCGGCGCAAAGCACTGCTTTTGTCTTCTCCGCGATTCTTTCCGACGCGCATCCTTTGGTCGTCCCGATGATGATTGACCAGATTGGGATCGGCCAGGAAGCCACCGCCGTGCCGATGCTGATGGAGATTGCCGCCGGTGAGCATGAAACCCTGCGTGACCAGTTTGTGCGCATCAAGGCCATCGAAGCGCTGGGGCGGCTGCGAGCCGTAGAAGCTTCCGAACTCCTGCATCAGTTGGCGGGCAGACGCGAAGGACTCACGTTTGTGGAACCCGCAGGCCTGCGTGCCGCGGCCGAGGATGCGCTCGCCTTGATGGAAGACACACCGACCTCCGCTCGCGTTCGCGCCGCGTTTGAATCGCCGGCTGCGCCGCTGGGCAATTTTATCGTGCCGCGCCGCTATACGCGGATTCCGCTGGAATCGCCGTTGCGGGCGCAGATGGGCAGCCAGCCGCAGTTGATGAGCCCGGTGCGCGTGAAAACGATCAGCCTCGGCGGCGCATATCTCGAATCCGGCAATCGCTTGAGTGTTGGGGATTCCATTCAACTGGAAGTGCGCTCCGGCCTGCGCAAGATTCACTTCACCGCCGTGGTCCGCAACATCGGTCCTGACGGCGGCGGCGTGGAATTCGTGCACATGAAGCAGGAAGACCACGAACGCCTCCGCAAACTGGTTCAAAAGCACCTCTAGCGCTGCTGCCGGATTCCGGTTAACGCCTCCTCCTAGTTTCCAGTAGAATACGGCTGTACCATCCAATTCAGATTTCAGGAATCCATTGCCGATGCGGAATCTTCGACTTCGCCAGCTCTGCCTGAATTCGCTCCCTTGCCTTTCGCACCTTGCATTTATCCTGGCTGGCTTCGCGCTCTCTACCCCGCCGAGCTGTGCTCAACAGGCCGGCGGTGAGGGGACATCTGCTCCGGAGGTGCGGATGGTGCGCGTCACGGTTGGCGCAAAAGCCGAAACGCGGACTGGCGCTTTCATTATGACCGACCAGCGGACGACGTTTTACGTGCCGGAGGATCGCGAAGTAATCGTCTTTTTCGAGTGGCAAGGCCCGAAGGGCAAACATCACTGCGAGGCCAACGCGCGGGGGCCGCAGGGGGCGTTCACGGTGATGGCAAGTTTTGATTACGAGTCGACGCAGCCCAGGTTCGGTGGACGCTGGAAGATGCCTCTCTCTGACAGCACGCCCGAGGGAGACTGGGTTTTTGCCAGCAAGGTGGACGGCCAGGAAGCAGGTGAAGTGGCGTTTCACGTAGTCGCTGGAACGATGCCTGCGAGCACGGCGAAGTCAGTGGCGCTTCCGAGCATGGCGGAGATTTACAAATGGGCGGCGGCTTCCATGGTGCAGATCGTGAAAGTGGACGCGAACGGCAAGGTGGCGCGTATGGCGAGCGGATTCTTTGTCGGGCCAGATCAGGTGTTTACCACATTCATGGCGGTGGACGCGGCAAAGTCGCTGCGCGTGCGATTGCCGGATGGCAAGGAGGTTCCGGCGGACGGTTTGCTGGTGTGGAACCGGCGAGAGGACTGGGCCATTGTCGCCGTGAAAGGTGAAGTTCCCCCGCTGAGTTTTGCGGAGGCACGAAGCTGGAACATTGGAGATCCCTGCTACTGGTTCAATGTCAAGGACGCGGCCGACCGGGTGTTCGCGCAAGGGCAAATCGTGGGCGTCCAAACGGGCTCGTCGAATAGCAGCCTGCAGTATGTCTCAAGCGGGTACTCGAGCGCTGCCGCGGGCGGGCCGCTGCTGGATGTGCGCGGGCAGGTGATCGGCATGCTGGGCGGACTTCGCCCAGAAGGGCTGGTTTCGCAAATCAGCGGGGTCACGGAATCGGATACCATGGAATTATATTTCGCGACGGACACGGGGACTTTCGTACCGATGAGCCTTTTGCCGCGGAAATTTCCAAGCCAGCCGACTTCCTGGAACGATCTGTGGGCAAGGAACGAGATGATGGCGCCGGTAAGCAATGCGAAATACATCGTGTTAGGACTTGTCCGGCCGGCAACGTCGAAAAGTGGGCAGCGGATGATGGGACTGACAAGTCCCGACATGGTTCTCCACCGCGCCGATGGAAAGGCTGAAGTGGAGATCGTGTTTACCAACGACGAGAATCTAAAATCCACGACGCAATTGAGCGTTTACGACCTGGATAATCACCGGCTCGCCGCGGGCGATCCTCAAAAATTGAATATTTCCAAGGGACAGGACGCGAACAGGCATTGGGAATTGCCGTTGGGCGGGCTGCCGCCCGGGGTATACCGGGTTGATGTGGCGATTGGGGATGGAGTCGCATGGCGGCATTACTTCAAACTGGCCGACTAACGCTTTAGCCGTGTGGAAACTGTCGTCCGGCGGCTGCCTGGCTTCTTGGTTGCTACTGTTAAACTGAAGGCAGGAGATATCGCACGATGCAAGTTGCGCAATCGATTGAAATTTTGGGGGCGGTCGCCGGGTTCTGCACTACGTTTGCGTTTGTGCCGCAAATCGTTAAGATTCACAAGCAAGGTGGGCGGGATCTTTCCTACGGGATGCTCGCGTTTTATCTGATCGGCGTGCTCCTGTGGCTGGCATACGGGGTATTTCTCCATGCTCCTTCGGTGATTCTCGCGAACACGGCGACTTCCTTTCTGATTGTGTTGGCGATTGTGCTGAAAGCCTGGAAAGAGCGGCAAACGCCCGCTGCCGGGCTGGTTGCCGAGCAACTCGCCGAGCGCAGCTGAACCTTCCTCGCGCCTGTCCACCCATTGTCGGTTAGGCAACTGAGGGCAGCAGGACTAGCCAAACAAACGTCTGGCAGTTTACAGTTGCATTGGCTCGTACATTGCCGTACAAGCTATCTAATCAACTTTTTCGATATACAGGATTCACACGGCGGGTTCTGCCCGCCACCGCTAGGGGTAGCGGTGAGACTTGCAGTCAATTCAAGGAGGCCGGGTATGCAACGCAGGCAATTGTTGTTTGCGTTTGTAGTTTTGTGTGTGGCAGTAGTTTTGTGTGTAAGCTCCGCGGTGGCCCAGGTGAACACCGCAACTCTCTCGGGCAATGTCACCGACCCGCAAGGACTGGCAGTCCGCGGGGCCAAGGTGACCGTCACCCTGCTGGCCACGGGGAGCTCTCGCTCCGTTGGCGTGGACGACTCCGGTCACTACACCATCGTTGGCCTGGTGCCCGGCCTATATAAGTTCCGCGTCGAAAGCGGCACGAATTTCGCTCCGTACGAAAATCCATCGCTGCAGTTGACGGTCGGCGAGCAAGCCACCGCCAATGTGAAACTAGAACTGGGCACGCAGACCCAGGTGGTCACAGTAACCACCGAGACTTCGCCGATCGAAGTCACCCGCTCGGAAAGCTCGCAGACGGTGGATGAACGGCAGATTGATAATCTCCCCATCAACGGCCGCAACTACATCAACTTCACGCTGCTGAATTCCCAGACCACGCGCGACGTTTCGCCGACCATCGGCCCGGCTCCCAACAGCGGCCTGAATATCAGCGGCGCGCGCGCGCGCTCCAACATGATCAGCGTGGACGGCGCCGACGCCGTGGACAATTCCGTCAACGGCATCCGCTCCACGGTTTCTCAGGAAGACGTGCAGGAATTCCAGATGATTCTGAGCAACTACAACGCGGAATATGGCCGCGCCACGGGCGGCGTGGTGAACATCGTCACCAAGAGCGGCACCAACGATTTCCATGGCGACGTGTTCGGCTATCTGCGCAATAAATCCTTCCAGGCGCGCAACCCGTTTTCCGGGCAAGTCGATCCCACGACCGGTAACCTGGATCCCACCAAGCAGGCGTACACCCGCGTGCAAGCAGGAACCGCGTTTGGTGGCACGTTGAAGAAAGATAAGACCTTCTATTTCTTCTCCTACGAATACACGCAACGGGAGGAGACCGGTTTCTCCAGCATCGGCGCAAACAACTTCGGCATGCAGACCGTCCAAGTACCGCTTGGCGGCTCTCAAGTTCTGCCAGTCCAACTGACCGCCGATCAAGCGGCCGCTTATAACACCCTGCTCACGTCGGGCAATTCCACTTTGCAGAATCTTGCAGTCAATTACGCGGTTCTCCTGGGCTCTGGCTCAAGCGTGGCCCTGAACAGACTCGATTACGGTCTGGTCTCTGCCAACGGTACCGGCGGCCTGGTGAATCCGGGTCCCGGTGCGCAGTTTCCCCTGCCTCTCACATGCCCGGTCGGCGCGACTATCGGCACGGTAACCTGCTCGAGCACCCCCGTATTCGCTGGCGCCGGTTATTCGTATGGCGTGGCCGGCCTACCGAACTCGTATGTGGGTCTGAATGCCATTCGGGGCAATTTTCCGGTCATGGAAAAGACCAGCCTGTGGTCGGCGCGCCTTGACCAGCGGTGGAACAACCGGAATACATCTTTCATCCGCGTCGGCGTATCTCCGTCGGAAGTCACCGGCATCGAAGCCACCTCACAGAACCAGGTGTTCGGACAAAACGCCGGCTCGCGCACGGGTGAAACCCATTACCGCGACGTCAACGCCACCTTCCAGCACGACACCATCCTGGACGACACCACGTTCAACGAATTCCGGTTTCAATTTGCACGCCGCGGCCTTCACTTCGGCTACTCTCCCCTGTCAGGCGGAAGCGACATCGGGGTGAACATTCCGGGCTATGCGTACTTCGGTCGCGAACCATACTCGACCGTGGATCGCATCGAGCGCCGCTTCCAGTTCACCGACAACCTGACGAAAACGCATGGCCGCCACACGTTCAAAGTCGGCATTGATGCCAATGTGATCCAACTGCGCTCGGCCAAGCAACAGATTTTCGAACTAGACTTCGGGGGCGTGGCCAACTTCGGCGGGCTGCCGGTTTCGAGCATTTCCAATGGCGCGATTCCCGATGTCGTTCCAGGAATCAATCTCCCCCTTCCTGGCGCCACCGCGTTGCAAGCCTACGGTTTCGGTATCCCGCAGACCTACATCCAGGGCATTGGACAGTCCAACCAACCGTTTGACAATATTCCATTTGGCTTCTTTGCGCAGGACACCTGGCGCATTACGCGCAATCTCACGTTGAACTACGGCGTGCGCTACGACGTGGAAATCAGCCCGCTGTTCGCTCCGGCCACTGCGGTCAACGCGGCGGCGGAAAAGGCGCTGGGCGTCACCGAAGGCATTCCGCGCGATTACAACAACGTCGCGCCGCGCATCGGCTTCGCCTGGGATCCTAAGGGCGACGGGAAGACCGTGATCCGCGGTGGCTATGGTCTGTTTTATGACCATCCGCTCCTTGCGGTCGCTTTTGACTCGGTTACCGCCGACGGTGGCCGCTCTGTGCAACTGATTTCAGCCGGCGGCGGACCCACTGCGTGCGCTCTGTTTGCCCCGCCGACCGGCCCGACACCACCGGGATTCTGCGGCAGCGGACTTGATCTGCCCACGAATCTGAATGGCACCACGATCTTTCAAGGCGGTCTCAATGCGCTACCCAGCATGTTCTATCTGCCGAATCAGCAGCGCTTTGATCCGTTGAATCCCAACTCGATCTTTGCCAACCAGAACTACCTGACGGCCGGCTTCCCGCTGCCGATTCTTCCCTTCACATTGCCCGTGGCCAAGAATTTCCAGTACGGCTACGCGCAGCAGGCGAACCTGACGGTCGAGCGCCAGATTGCCGGTACGTGGAAAATCAGCGCGGGCTATCAGTGGACGCGCGGCTTGCACCTGAATCGCCCGGTGGACATCAACTCCACCGATCCGGTCCTGCTGACCAACAACTTGTTGAACGCGAGCGTGGCAGGTCTTAACTTCTCCAGCCCGCTCAGCGTTGTCGTGCCTTCGAGCGACATCCTTCCAACCGCAAACACTTGCGGTCTCTTCGTGAGCGCCACACAAGCTCCGGGTGTGCTCGGCGTATTGAACGGCTGCCCCACGGGACTGGCTTCGTTCGACGGGAAGTTCGTCGGCACACCGGCGTTCTTCAATTACTTCCGGCGGTCAGGCCCCAATCCATCGTTTGCCGGCCTGGTGCCAGGTGGTTATGGAACACAGGTGGCGCTGGCGAGCGCCGCAGGTTATCCGGTTGGCTTCGGCGCGCCAGTGCCGTTCAACAGCGTGGACACGCAACTTTCCGACGCAGCTTCCTGGTACAACGCGCTAACCATCAATGTGCAGAAATCGATTTCGCGGCACTTCACGCTGCTTTCCAGCTACACGTGGTCGCACTCGCTGGATAACGGCACGGACTTGCAGTCCACACTGGAGCCGGCGGACAGCCGTTTCGCATATCTGGAAAAATCCAACTCCGTCAACGATCAGCGGCATCGCTGGGTGACCAGCGGCGTCTACCAGACTTCTCCGCACAAGGGAGGAGATTCGTTCGCGCAGAATATGCTGAGCGATATCACGGTGGCTCCGCTCGTGGAACTCGGTTCCGGTCGGCCATTCAACGTGATTACGGGTGAAGACACGCGGCTGGACCTGGGCGCATCGGAAATCCGGCCGTCTCTCTCCGTTGCGGGAGCACCCGGCGCCACCACATCTCCTTACATTCCCGGAGTGGTGTTTGGTCCGCCGACCGTCTGCCTTACCAACGACAAACAGCCTTTCGCAATTCCAGGCATCACGCCGCCGCTTGGCTGCACTGGCGACCTGGGCCGCAATAAATTCACGCAACCTTATTTCTTCCAGTTTGACTTGCGGCTTTCCAAGGGCATCAGCATCGGTGAACGCTTCCGCTTGGACTTGATCGCTGACGCCTTCAACCTGTTCAACCACACCAACATTTCCGCGGTGAACCAGCTTTGCGATCCACTGGCCGGCTCTACGTGCACGGCGGGGCAGCCCACCGCGGCGTACGACGCGCGCCAGTTCCAGTTCGCCATCAAGCTCAACTGGTAGCGCTTCGCGACAATCCAACACTCGCAACGAAGAGAGGCCCCGGTTTACCGGGGCCTTTTTCTCGCGCTGGCCGGATGATTCACAGGAAAATCGCTTTAACCGTTGGGCCTGGGAATCTTTCGCAACCCGGCGTGTACTTCTGCACGCTTCCGTGTAAGGTTACAAGCATCTGAAATCCGGGTGAGCCATGCGCAAACGCAAGTTCCTGATTTCGCTGATGACCGAAGAAAATGACTACCAGTTGGAGCAGGCACACGCCGCCGAACTTGCTGCGGCGAAGCTGGGCGTGAATGCCGAGATTCTCTACGCAGGAAATGACGCCATCACGCAGAGCACGCAGATCCTGCGCGCGATCCAGGCGGAGCCCGACGAGCGGCCCGATGCCATCGTGTTCGAGCCGGTGGGCGGAACAGCGCTTCCGCAGGTGGCCCAGGCTGCCATCACTAATGGCATCGGCTGGGCGCTTTTGAATCGCGATGCTCCGTACATCCACGAATTCCGGAAAACGAGCAAGACCCCAATTTTCGGCGTGAGTTCTGACCAGGTGGAAGTCGGCCGCATTTCCGGCCGGCAATGCGCGGCGCTGCTGCCGGGTGGCGGCTCGATTCTGTATATCCAGGGGCCGTCGAACAGCGATGTCTCGCGCGAGCGCGAATCCGGCATGCATCAATCGAAGCCCGGCAATATCCACGTGTCTGTGCTGAAGGGCCAGTGGACGGAAGAAAGCGCACGCAAGGCGGTAACTTCCTGGCTGGGCCTTTCCACTTCGCGCAAGATGAAAATGGACCTGGTGCTGGCGCAAAACGACGCGATGGCCATCGGCGCGCGCAATGCGTTCCAAGCCATCCCTAATGAGATTGAACGCGAGCGCTGGCTGGCGCTGCCGTTTCTGGGATGTGACGGCGTGCCGAAGACGGGCCAGGCCTGGATTCGCAGCGGTTTGCTCAAGGCTACCATCGTGATTCCACCGAACACCGGCCTAGCGATGGAGATGCTTGTGGAAACTTTAGAGCGGAACAAGCCGCAACCCGCGCGCGCCTTCACCGAAGCGGTTTCGATACCTCCCATCGAGAGCCTGCGACCGTCGAAGTAGTGTGGAAAAGCCATAAGTCATAAGCCGTGAGCCATAAGAACGCTCGAGTTGGCGTCGCGCGCCGTTGCCAGGTGATGTCGTTTTCTATTTCTGCTACGGGGCATGCGCGGGGTTTCCTGTATAATCTGGCGGCCATGTCTAACCCGCATTCTTCGTCATCATCTGGAAGCGCTTCCACGTCTCTTGTCGAAATCAACCGTTCGGGGGAAGTCCTCAGCTTCACGCTGAATAATCCTGACCATGGCAACGAAGTTACTGGCGCTATGTTCGATGCCATGCTCGCCGAATTGCGCGCCGAAGCCGCCGAACCGCGAGCCCGGGTCCTGCGCATTCGCGCGCGGGGCAGCGTTTTTTGCACTGGCCGCGAGCGGGCCGCGCGCGACGCCGATTCTGTGCGCGCCGAAGCCACGCGCATCATCGAGTTCAAGCGCCTTCTGCGCACGTGTCCGCTCATCAGTATCGCGGAAGTGCAAGGCGACGCCTTCGGCTTCGGCATGGGGTTGGCCATCGTTTGTGATTTTCCGCTCGTCTCCGAACGTGCTTCGCTTTGTTTTCCGGAGATGCGGCACGGCCTTGCGCCCGCAGCCATCATGGCGTATCTCGGCGAATATGCGCTGCCACGGTTCGCGTTTCCGCTGGTCCTATTCGGAGAGCCGTTCACACCGCAACGCGCCCGTGAGATTGGCCTCATCCACCAGGTTTATCCGGCGGAAGCGCTGGCTGGTGAAGCCGATGCGCTGCTTGCGCGTATTCTGAAACTCGATGCAGGCGCCGCGCGACGCTGCAAAGAGTTTTTCCTTACCGCGCAAAATCATAATTTCACACAAAACAGCAATCTTGCCGCCGATGCGCTGACCCAGGGCACGCTCAACATGCTGGCGAGGAAAAAATAACTTGCCCATGAGCGTCAACGCCGGCGCGCGGCTCGACCGCCTGCCCATATCCGCTTTTCACCGCCGCATCGTCACGCTGATCGGCATCGGCATGTTTTTCGACGGTTACGACGTGTACGTGGCCGCGACGGTGCTCGGCGCCACGCTGAACAGCGGTTTTTCCACGCTGGCGCAAAACGCACAGTTCGTTTCGGTCACTTTTATCGGCATGATGATCGGCTCGTTCCTGACCGGATTTCTGGGCGACCGCTACGGCCGGCGATTCACGTATCAGGCGAACCTGATGATTTTCGGTCTGGCCTCGGTGGCTTCGGCGTTTTCCCCGAACATGGCGACGTTGATATTGTTTCGCGGCGTGATGGGCATCGGCCTTGGAGCGGAACTCGTGGCCGGGTACGCGGCGCTTACGGAGTTTTTGCCGCCGCAAGCGCGCGGGCGATGGAGCGGCATCCTCAACGCCGCGGTGGTCGTGAGCCTTCCGATCAGCGCACTGGCCAGCACCTTGCTGATTCCGCGCACCGGATGGCGCATCATGTTTGTGATTGGCGGCGTTGGCGCGTTGATCGTGTGGTACCTGCGCAAAGCGATGCCCGAATCGCCACGATGGCTGGAATCGATCGGCCGCACCGAAGAGGCCGAAGCGATGCTTACGGAAATCGAGGCGGAATTTAAAGCTCGCGGTATTGCGCTTCCGGAACCCGCGCCGGCTCCGCCTGCCGTGGCCACGCGAAGCTTCTCCGCGCTGTTTGGTCCGCAACTTCTTTCCCGCACGCTAGTGGGCTGCATCACGCTGGTCGTCGCGAACACGCTGATCTACGGCTTCGTTTCCTGGCTGCCCACGTTTTTTGTGCAGCAGGGGCTGAGCATCGCCAGCTCGTTTAGATACTCGCTGCTGATGAGCTGCGGTGCGCCGGTGGGAGCACTGCTGGCCTCGTTTTCCGCCGATTCCATGGGCCGCAAGCCGGCGATTGTTGGCGCTTCGTTTGCCGCGATTGTGTTTGGCGGGTTCTACCCGTTCATGCGCGATCCGGTGCTGCTGTCGCTGGTGGGATTTTTGCTGGTGGTGTGCATTTACATGCTGGTGGCGCTGCTATTTGCGATTTATATTCCCGAACTGTTTCCAACGGATCTGCGCATGCGCGCCGCCGGACTGTGCAACACGGTGGGCCGCACAGCTACGATTTTTACGCCATTCCTTGTGGTTTTTCTGCTGCGTGCCTACGGTATTGCCGGCGTTGTCGGCTTGATGATCGGCCTGCTGGTGATCCAGATTGTAGCCGTGCAATTCTTCGGCATCGAGCCACGCCAACGCAGACTGGAAGAAATCACGTAGTGCTGACCGCGATGGATTCCTGGTGAAAGACCAGAAATATCGCTTTACGATACATTGAGTTCTAGTACGAGATTGTCAGTTCTTTTCTCCACTCCACGCTGCAAAAATTACCGGATTCTCGCGGGACAATCTTGTTCACTCGCTTCCTTCCATTGGGCGTATCTGCTTGATTCCTCAGGACACAAATGATTTGGCTGGCAACGTGGAACCGCACTTGCGTCATACCAAGCGAAACCGAAATTCGCTTGGGTCACCCGGCCGCGGCACAAATTGTTGTTCGCAAAATCAAGATGCGCTTAAGGAGGCGCGAAGCATGAATTACACCAAGTGTTGGGCGATGATTGGGGCGAGTCTGCTGGCTCTTGCTCCTTGCTTATCCGCAAAAGCCCCGAACGAGGGTAAAGCGGAACGTGATCGCTTGCAGAACTCAGGGCAGGTGATGAAGGAAATTCTGAATATTCCCGATGACATTCCGCAAGACCTGATGGACAAGGCACGGTGCGTAGTGGTGATGCCGTCGGTGCTGAAGGCTGCGTTTGTGGTCGGCGGCAGCTATGGCCGCGGCACGATGGTCTGCCGTACGGGCGAAAATTTCTCCGGACCGTGGGGAGCGCCGGCGATGTATGCGCTGGAGGGCGGCAGCGTCGGCTTCCAGATTGGCGGCGAGGCGACCGACTTCGTTTTCCTGATTATGAATGATCGCGGGGCCAACAGCCTGCTGCACACGAAAGTAAAACTAGGCGGAGACGCCACCATCGCTGCAGGGCCGAAGGGCCGCACGGCGACCGCCGATACTGACGCCTATATGCGGGCGGAAATCCTGAGCTACTCCCGCGCGCGCGGCGTGTTTGCTGGGATTTCGCTGGCCGGTTCAACCCTGCGGCCCGATGGGGACGCCAATCGGAATCTGTATGGCTCCTCGGTGGACGCCGCCAAGATTATCAAGGAGCCCCATGCGGATGCTCCCGCAGCGGCCCACGAACTGATCGCGTCGTTGCAGAAGACGTCGCCGCAGCTCAAGCGTTAGCGAGTCTGGAAGGAATCTGAGACACCACAAAAAAGAACATATCGAATAAAAACGATGCGGCCGGGGATGCCCCGGTCGCATCGTTCATAGTTTCAAGTGTGCGATCGACCAGCGCGCTGCAGTTATGCGGACGGACGCTTAAGGATGTCCGCCAGCGCACGCAAGCGAGCCGCGTCCGCCGGAGCCTTAGCGGAGGCAGCATCCTTTTCCAGAGAGGGAGCCATGTGCTGCAGCTTGGCCACCTTGCTCATGTTCATATGCGACTTTTCCGCGGTGGCGATGGCCTTCTGCAAAGAAGTGATGCGATCCGCCGGCAAGGCTTGCGATCTCGCCAACTGGTCGAGATACGCTTTGGCGACGACCAGCTTCGCAGGCCACTCAATCTTCTGCTGGTTTTGGACGTTCTGCTCGGACACCTGAACCGTCTTCGCCGCATCAATTTCGTTCTGCGTCAAAAACTTGGTGGGTGTCAACTCAAAGACGTCGAGGCCGCGAGCAATCTCCGAGCCGTAAATGTCGCCGTTGTACCAATACGCCGACCAGTCGCCGCCGAGAATCAGCATCTTCGGGTCAATGGGTCCGCGATCAAAGTAGGCAATTTCAAATGGATGCTCCGCATCGGTGAAGTCCATCACGGAGATGCCGCCCTGATACCAGGCCTGCACTTCGATGTCGCGGCCGGGCACAGGGATCAGCGAACCGTTGTGCGCCACGCAATTTTCCGTGTCGCCCTGCGCGGCGGGCAGCTTGTAATAGCTGACCATGCTGAGCTTGTCGTCTTTGAGGCGGAAAATCGCATCCGCGCCCCACTTGTTCGGATCGTTCGGACGGCAACGCGCGCCGAGTCCACCGCCCCATTCGTCGGTGAAGACCACTTTGCTGCCATCGTTCGAAAACGAAGCCGAGTGCCAGTAGGAGTAGTTCGGATCGTTTACCGCGTCCACACGCTTCGGATGAACCGGGTCCTTAATATCAAGCAGGATGCCGTTTCCGGAGCAGGCACCCGCAGCCAGGCCGATCGCGGTATACACCGTGATGTCGTGGCACTGGTCGGTGTCTTCCGGCTTTTCGTTGCCTTTGCCGTGACTGCCGCCATTGCTGAGGCCGTTCATCGCGCCCGTGCGCGCATCCATAAACACGCGGGGGCTGGAAACCACTTGTGCGTTTTGCGGCGCGGCCACGGGGACTTTGATCACGTCAATGCGAAACAGCGCGGTGTTGGGGTCCTTGTCCGGCTTTTCTCCGGAGCATCCGGCCAGCTCTTCCGGTTGGCGCACAAACGATGTGCCGGAGACGTAGATGTACACATTGTCTTTGTCGTTCGGGTCCGCCACCAGCGTGTGCGTGTGCGAGCCGCGGCAGGTCTGCACGGCGGCCACTTGCTTGGGATTCTTGATATCGGAAATGTCGAAGATGCGGACGCCGCGGAAGCGGTCTTTCTGCGCCGCGGGCAGGCGATGCTTTTTCTCTTTTACTTCCTCGGGAGTGGGCGGAGGTTCGGCAGGAAATCCTTGAACGCCGCAATCCAGCCGGCCATTGGGCATTTCCACGGACATGAACATCAAGTTCTTGTAGACGGAAACGTCGCCCTGCCCGCCGGGGCAGATCATGGAAGTCACCAGCGTGGCGCTTGCTGGATTGCTAATGTCAAAAATATTCACGCCATAAAAATTTCCCTGGAACAGGTGGCTGCCCTGGAAAGCGAGGTCCGAATTGGAGAAGGCAAGCTGCGCGATCACCAACTGCAGCGGCTTAGGCATTTTGGCGACATTGCCGATACCCAACTGCTTAACCGTTGTCTCCACTTTCGGGTCGTTGGGGTCATCGGTGCCTAGTTGAAAAGCGTCCGGCTTCTTGACCAGAATGAGGTGCTTGATGCCCATCGAAGTTTCGCCGGCATCGTAAAGTCCCGGCGTCAATTTGTAGCGTGGGTCGTTCACGTCCGATCCGTTCATCCCCGGGGGCAGGGGCGGCGCCGGCTTTGGAGCAAAGGGATTGCCTTCCTCTTCGTCGTCTTCCTTTTTCGCTGGTTCCTGTTTGACAGCGTCCGGCTTGGCAGGCTCCTGCTTGGGAGGTTCCTGCGCCAAGATACGGATCGCAGCGGAGGCCAACAGAATCGCGGCCAGCGCCACGCGCACAACAATACTCAACAATCGGTTCATCGTTTTTCCTTTTACGACTTTTTCTCGAGCATCCCCTGCATGATCCTGATTTCGGCGCGCTGCGAATTGTCCGCATCGGTGGCGAAATCGAAAATTTCGGCATCCTGGCCGGCGCCCGCGGTGTTGAACAGATCCTTGACCATCGTTAAGGCGCCTTCGTGGTGCTGAATCATCCCGGTCAAAAACAAATGATCAAACCCGGCGCCCCTCGCGTTGCGCAGCGCGTCCATCTGCGCAAGCGTCAACATGCCCGGCATCAGCGCCATGGGTTTGCCGGAGCGGTCCATGTCCGGCATTCCGGGCATGGCCATGGAAAGTGGCTGCCCGCGCGTGGCCAGCCAGCGCTGCATCATCTTGATTTCATCGGATTGCGAACTGCTGATGCGCGCGCCGAGCGAACGCAGATCCTTGTTATCGGTGTGCGAGTTGATCATGTCGGTCATTTCGATGGCTTGCTGGTGGTGCATGATCATGCCCTGCATGAATTCGATGTCCGCCTGGGCCAGCGGCGGAAGCACGCCGCGGGTCGAAGATGGCAGCGTCTTACTAGGCTGGCCGGGCGCTCCGGGCTGCACGACCACCGGCGCGGCCGTTTGCTTCTGCTGTCCAACCGCAGGGAAAGCGGACCATGTGACGAAAACGCCCACGGCAAGCAATGCGCCAAAACGCGGGACGACCACGCGCCGTGGGCGGACCTTGCCCTCGTGGCGAGAATGCTGAAGTTTCCAGTTCATTGTAGAGCTTAGAAGAATACGACCATCCCAAGATATTGCGGCTAACGCGGCTTTTCACCCCAATTTCAATGTCAAAGTTTATACCACGCCAAGCGACCGCGCGGCCCGGCTTTTTTGCGCTAACTCCAAGGCGAGGCGAGTCAGCTGTGCGCCCAACCGCCAGAAATCATCCTGACCAAGTCAGGCGAAGCTTGAGCTGCCAGACTTAGACGCATCGGACAACAGAAGGTAATCCGTGAGTAGCGCCGGGCGCGTTGCGCCAGCCGGCTAAGGATCGCGGCACCGGCACGAGGCAATGACCGGCTCGAGTTTCGTTCGAAGTTGCGGCGGCGCGGAAGTATGATTAGGCCGAGGAGTAAGTAACCGTGGCCACGACTCGACACCAGGTTCAAACACAACTCGGCCGCTCGGCTGTGCGGATCTTTGCCGCCAGTGAGCGCATGAATCAGATGCTGATCGAGCATCTTGATCCCGTAGCCTGGAAAACCAAGCCACCTGGAAAGACGCGCACAATTGCGGCGATTTTCACGCATGTGCACAATGTGCGTTGCAAGTGGGTGCGGCTCACCGCTCCTCACTTGAAAGTTCCCCGGCAGCTCGACCGCGCGCATTGCACTCCGCGCCAGGCACGCACAGGATTGGCGCTAAGCGCTGGCCGTTGCCAGACAATGCTCGCCGAGGCGCTCGGGGCCGAGGGCCGCATCAAGAAATTTCACAGAGACGGCTGGGGCAAGCCGTGGCCAGTTGGCCCGGAGATGCTGTGCTACATGCTTGCTCACGAAGCGCACCATCGCGGGCAAGTTCTGCTGCTGGCGCATCAGTTGGGATTCCTGCTGCCGAAAGAGGTGGGCTACGGAATCTGGAATTGGGAGAAGCTTTGGCGAGAATGCGGCGCGCCCTGCGGCCCGGGGCACGATTCGTAATATTTCATGTAATCGCGCAGGCCGCTGCCCGGCTTGACACTTGGCTCCCATCGTCTTTAAATCAGTCACGTCCCACTTCACCGGGAATACGATAAGGTCAATTCATAATTTGAAATTTTGAAGCGAGCTTTTCAGGAGATTCCATGAACGTGCGCCTCAGCATGTCCCTGATAGTGGTTGGCTGCGTGGCCTTCTCGCTGGGAGCTTGCAAGAAATCCCCTGTCCCCCAAGCCGTGACCAGCGGAAGCGACTGGACGCAACACGGATTGACCAACAACGAGCAGCGATTCAGCCCGTTGAATCAGATCAACGAACAGAATGTCGGGCAGCTTGGCCTGCTGTGGGATCGCGAACTGGGCACGACGCGCGGCCTGGAGGCTACGCCGCTGGTTTCCGGCGGCGTGATCTACACAACTGGCGAATGGAGCATGGCGTACGCGCTGGACGCTAAGACCGGCGAAATCCTGTGGACCTTTGATCCCCAGGTGCCTCGCGCCCGCGCGCGCACGATTTGCTGCGACGTTGTGAATCGCGGCGTCGCCCTTTACAACGGAAAGGTTTATCTCGGCACGCTCGATGGGCGACTTATTGCGCTGGATGCCAAGACGGGTAAACCAGTTTGGGACGTGGTCACCGTTGATCAATTATTGCCGTATGCCATCACCGGCGCGCCGCGCATCGCCAAGGGAAAAGTGCTGATCGGAAATGCCGGCTCTGAGTATGGAGTGCGCGGATATATTTCCGCTTACGATGCGGAAAGTGGAAAGCTGCTATGGCGAACGTTCACCGTTCCCGGCGATCCGGCGAAAGGCTTCGAATCCAAAGCGCTGGAGGCTGCCGCGAAGACCTGGAATGGAAAATGGTGGGTCGCCGGAGGCGGCGGCACGCCTTGGGATTCCATTGTTTACGATCCCGACCTTGATCTTGTTTACACCGGCACAGGAAATGGAGTCGCGTGGTACCGCGATTTGCGCAGCCCTGGCGGCGGCGACAATTTATACCTGGCCAGCATACTGGCGCTGAGTGCGAGCGACGGCGAACTTGTGTGGCACTTTCAGGTGACGCCGGGAGAAAACTGGGACTACGACGCGACGCAACCGCTGATGCTGGCGGACCTGACCATTGACGGAGCGCAGCGCAAGGTGATCCTGCAGGCCTCCAAGAATGGATTTTTCTACGTACTGGATCGCCAAAGCGGCCAATTCCTTTCCGCAAAACCGTTCGTGAAGGGCATCACCTGGGCCACCGGCGTGGATCCGAAAACCGGACGCCCACAGGAATCGCTGGGCACGCAGGATGGCCTGCAGGCCTCGCTGGTTTCTCCTTCCCCCGGTGGCGGCCACAATTGGTATCCTATGGCGTTTCATCCGGGTACCGGACTGGTTTACGTGCCGGCAAGAGAGGGCGCTGTTTTCCTGCACGCCCCGAACAAAGATTGGAAATCAAATCCGACATTGGGCAACACTGGCCGTGATCCGCGTTACGCGGGTCCGCTACTCCCGAAATTACTCGCAACCCCTCCCCCGACCGGAATGCTGCTCGCCTGGAATCCTGCGGAGCAGAAAGAGGCGTGGCGCGTGACTTTGCCGCTGGTCGAAAGCGGCGGCGTGCTGGCCACCGCAGGAAATCTGGTCTTCCAGGGACGTTCCGACGGAATGCTTTGCGCCTATCGCGCCACCGATGGGAAGGAGCTGTGGTCGTTTAACGCGGGCACCGGCATCATGGCTCCGCCCATCACCTTCTCCGTTGGCGGAGTGCAATTTGTCACGGTGATGGTGGGCTGGGGAGGCGCGGCGGGATTGGTCAATCCGCCCGGAAATGGTCCGACGAAAGCCGGGTTTGGGCGCGTTCTTACCTTCGCGCTGGGCGCTAACGCGAAATTCGAAATTCCTCTGTTTGGACATCAAGGTCCCCCTTCGCCCGCGATCCAAGTGAAAGCCACGCCGGCCATGATTCACGAAGGCGCGCTACTTTACGGGCAATATTGCTTCTTTTGCCATGGAGTCGGTGTCGTTTCCGGTTCCAGCGTGCCGGACCTCCGTTATGCCACGGCCGAAACGCATCATCAGATGGAGTCCATTGTGTTGGGCGGCGCTCGTGAATCACGCGGCATGCCGTCCTTCAAAGATGTGTTGAAACCGGAGCAAGTCCGGGCCATCCAGGCCTATGTATTGTTCCGGGCTGCAACGCCCACCAATCCACCGTCGCCTAAAGCGCCATAAAAAAGCCTGGCGCTCGATCACGGATGCAAGTCAAAGTCTGGCTCCCTAGCTCCGATCACTGCGTCCAGCCGGGAATGACCTTGAAATCGTGCGGTTGGGCATAGGGGTGCGTGCCGGTGCGCACTGCAATTTGTGCCCGCGGATGCTTAATGTGACTGCGTGGAGGTGCATTATGGCATTCAACCTCACCACCTTATCGAAAGTGGAAATGCCGGTCAGCCGGGCCGAAGGATTAAGAATTTTGGAGCGCGACCACTACTGCTGCCGCTACTGTGGACTGGACGGCAAGGCCAGCTTCGAAAACGCGCTGGCTATGTCCGTTGATTTCATCGTGCCACGCGCTCACAAGGGCAAGAAGGATCCTGACAACTTGGTGGCCTGCTGCCGCCCGTGCAACATGATCAAGGGCAAACGGGTTTACCGGAACTTCGAAGAAGCCCGGAAACATGTGCTGGAACGGCGGGAAGCGCTCCGGCATCTCTGGGAGAACAAGTTCACTCCGCACGCGCATCCAGTCGCCGAATTGCCCCTGCGGCTCGAACTGTGTGCAGGGATCTAGCTGGCTGCCAATCGCGTCTTAAGAAGCAAGATTGCAAGCTGTTCCGGACGCTACCGTCTCTCGATGTGATGCTCTAACTTCCACTCGTGACCAGCGTTCTTGCGCCGGGCTGCGCGATGAGATATCTGCTTGGAAGAAAGACGGGGAACGTGGATGGGGGAGGGCCCCCACTGCCAAGCTTAGTTTGGGCCGCGGCTTCGATGCCGTGAAGCGTTGCCTCCGTGTTCAGACCTCGCAAATTCCCACATTGGGGAACGGACCGCACCGCTCCCGCTCCGTGCCACACCGTTCATTCTGATACCAGCGCTCAGCGTTAATCGCACAAGTCATATTCAGGTTTTTGGGACCCCAAGAAATTCAAAGGAGATCGACATGTTAGTGAAAAACCAGAAGGAACTATTCGTAATGCTGCTTAGCGACGCACGGCAGAACACCGAGAAGTCGACCAAGCTCTATCAGGAGATCAGCCAAGCTGCCCAGGATCCCGACATCAAGGAAGCGCTGGAATCGCGGGCGTGGATCGCGGAGAAGGACCTGGCGGCGATCGATCGTTGCTTCCAGTTGATCGGCGAGCAGCCGGTAAAACTCAGCGGGCGTCTCCATGAAGTGTTTGTGGAAGACTTCCGCCGCGAGCTGGCGGAGATCCAGAACCCAGTGGCAAAGCACATTTTCGTGCTGGCGAAGGCGACGCACCTGGTGCACCTGCGAATCGCCGAGTACACGGCGCTGGTAGCGGCCGCCGATATCACCGGGCACTATGCCGTTGGTGTGTTGCTGGAGAGCGTCCTTGCCGACAAGGTGGCGTTTGTGGAGAGGACACGGCGCCTGATTCGGAACTTCGTTGCCACCAAGCTGGCGGCGAAGGCTGCGGCGGCGTAAGCATCCCTCTTCCGCCCGTGAATTGGGTGGATGAAGAGTTGTTGGAAACGCAGTCTGCGTTGCAACGGAACGAAGTGGCGGCGCGGGTTGCGTGAACTAGAAACGGCCCTCCTTGACGAGAAGGAGGGTCGTTTTCATTGATTCGCGGTGTGCAACAGCCACTTGACGCGGTTTGGGCCACCTAGGGGTTTCCCCAGTTGTGGGCCTAGAGAACTAAATCTAATCTCATCAAAACTGCGAAGATGCCCCGTAGGAAGGCGAACACCAGGCGCTGGAACTGGTTCGCACAGAGGATTCGCAGGAAGCTATCGAACCCGGATTCGATTCATTCGGAGGTCTGGCACAATGACCTGTGGCTATTCCCTGGAACCGAGCGGGCGGTTGATTCACCGGCCCGAGCCTCGAGCCTGCTTAGCGGCGAATCGCTCATGAGCCCCGCTGCCATCAGCATGATTGTATTTGCAGTTGTATTTGGCAGCGCGCTGCTGGGTATGCTCCTGCGCAGCGCCTTGCCTGAGCAGCATTTGCTTGCTGACTCGAAAGAAGCAGTGAAGATGAGCGCGGCGCTGGTTTCAACGATGGCGGCGTTAGTGCTCGGGCTGCTGATTGCTTCCGCAAAGAGTTCGTATGACGCGCAGAATTCAGCGCTGGTGGACTCCTCCGCAAAAGTCGTGATGCTTGACCGGGTGTTCGCTCATTACGGTCCGGAGTCGAAGGATGCACGTGACACGATGCGCGCGTATTTCGCTCGTGTTGTGAATCAGACGTGGCCACAAAACGGTGCGGAACCTTCCGGAGCACAAGCTCCTTCCGGCCAGGGAGAGGTCATGCTCGACAAAATCGAACAGCTCTCGCCCCAGGACGATAATCAGCGCGTGCTGAAATCCCAGGCGCTGAGCATCCTGTTGGACATTGGCCAAACGCGCTGGTTGCAGTACGAGCGGCAGGCCGGCTCCGTCTCCATGCCGTTACTTATAACGCTGGTATTCTGGCTTGCCGCTATTTTTGTTGGCTTTGGGTTGCTCGCCCCGCGAAATTTCACCGTGGTTGCGGGTTTGTTCGTCTCTGCCGCATCAGTTTCCGGCGCGATCCTCATGATCCTCGAAATGTACAATCCGTATGCGGGGCTCATACAGCTTTCCAGCGGCCCCGCGCGCGCCGCTCTCGCACAACTTGGCAGGTAAAGATTAGGAACCAATTTGCTGATGAAAGGGACCGCATGCGATGAGCGCTGAACATTCCGAGAAGAAAAGTGTGGAACAAAAGGTTGCTCACGAGTTCGAAGAACTGGCAATCATCTCCGGGTACCTGGCGTTCTTCTTTTGCGCCCTAGCGACGTACAGCATGCTCTTGCTGAAGGAGTTCCACATCTCGTATTTCGTCTATGGCATGGCCCTGCTCAACGCTCTCATCATTGCCAAAGTTATTCTGATTGGAGAAGCCCTGCATGCCGGAAGGAGATTCGAGGGAAAGGCTCTGTTTTATTCCGCGCTTTGGAAAGCGCTGGTCTTTGGCTTGCTCGTTTTCGCGTTCCATCTGGTTGAGGAACTCATCAAGCACCTGGTGCATGGACAAGCCATCGCCGGGGCCTTTCACGATATCCAGGTCGACGAATTGCTGGCCCGCGCGGTGGTAATTTTCTGCACTTTCATTCCGCTGTTTGCCTATCGGGAACTCCGCCGGATCATAGGCGAAGATAGCTTCCGGGCTCTCTTGTTCCGACCACCCGCGGCCCCGAAATCGAATTCATAGCGCGGCCTCTGAAGGTCAACTCCCGACAATCCGGACAAAGAGAGGACTTGTCCGGCAAGCGTGGCGGCAACGCATTGAATGTATTCACTGCGAATTAGGGCGGCAGGAATGCCCTGGTTAATCGTGGTCTGGATGGCTATGGCGCCAGTTCCAGTAATGCTGCTGATACTTATGTTTCTGATGTTCGTAAGCAAGATAATGCTCGTGGCGTTCATTCTGGTAGGCCCGGTAGGCGTGGTCCTCGCGATCATCCCAGTTGTGATAGTCATGGTGCCACGAGTCGTAAACGCGGACCTGTACATGCTCGTCGTTCGGCGTTGCAGCAGTAGCAGTGGAGCCGCTTGCGGCAAAGGCCGCCGTCAGGAAAAGTGCTGTTACGTATAGCTTTGCTCGGTGCATATAAAGTTCTCCAGACCGCAATCCTCGGAATCTCAATTTTGAAATCACGGCAGACATCATTCTGCACATTGCGGAACTGCAAAGCTGCACCTTATGGCACACTTTCAACCGATCCTTCAGATCGCTGTTTTGGCGTCTTCCCGCCTCCAATTCTCCGATGGGTCCGCTCCGAACCAAATGGCGTTGCGCGCGGGGCTTTTCAGTAGCGGCTAAGGTCCTTTATTGCTGCTCTGCCAGCTTCTGCCGAAAATTCAATGCGAACTTTCGCCAGGAACAAATATGGGCGAAAGCCACAGTTTTTGAAATTCCACTGCGTATTTGTAGTCCGCGGCATGGACCTGTACTGTTTTGGACAGACACGATTTTCGCGGAAGGGTAAAGTCGCATTCAATCTGCAGTTATTTCTACCACCCCTTGAATCTGCGACATTCGTTGACCTGACCGTTAATAATGTCGCAGATTTCCTCCCTGGACATGTAAAAGTGCGGTCACCTTCGCAACTGTCGCGGCTTCCATGACTCAAATGCGCCGGCTTCCCTGGTCAAGGGCGGTTACCAAGGCTGTCTACTTTCGCACAGTCTTGCGGAAATCGATCTGCTACGGTTGTGTATGAACCCGAACACGCAAGAAACTATCCCTCAAGCACAATTCCCTGATGCAAAACTCAAAAAAGCGTTTGACGAGGTTTCGTATTCTTTCGAGAAAATAGTTGGGGAAGTGCGCGGCGACTCGAACCTTGTTCTCGCCAAACAGGCGGTCAATCAACTGCAAATCTCGCTCAACCAGTTCGAAAATCTTTTGAAAGAGCGCGGGTGCACCGTGGACTCTTGCGACTCGATTAAATATCTCTATCAAGAAATCGAACACCCGCTTACTGAACTCCGAAGATATTTCATGAAAGAGCCATCGGAAATCCTGACCGACAAGGCCGGAGTAGTCTACGTGAACGCGTTGAGAGCCTCTTTTCGCAGGTTGATCGAGATCGCGGATGAAATGGACGAAGGACATTCCTCCATTCCTAGATCTGCTTTGTAGGTAACTCCCGATGATTCGTGCCAGTTTTGCCGGTCGCTGCAACGTCATCCAATCAGTTGATCCGAAAATACTTTCCCTCGGGGACAGGTCTGTCCGGTTCGCGGATTAACGCGGCGATTTCCCTATAGGTAAGAGAAAATGGGTGTAATGTAACGGGGCACGCTCCGTGCCATACAATTTCACTTGCAGTGAATCCATTCACCGGGTCTCTCTGAACGCGGAGGCATCGTTTATGGACGAAACAAACTGTTCGGCTATCAGCACGCCAGAATTGTTGGGGGCTGCCTGGCGAGTTTGGCGCTCACACGCGGGGATGTTCCTGCTGCTCATGGGGATGCCGATCGCAGCGATTGGAATTCTGGCGCTGCTGGTCAACTTCGTGATAGCGCCTCATCCGCCGGGGACACAGCTCCGGGAGATCTGGCTGGGCATGGGGTTTCTGCAAAAACTCGCGGTGTTCGTCGCGTTTTTGGGAAGTCTTGCCGCGCAGTACCGGGCGCTTGCAGCATCGGTATTTGCCACTCAGGAGATCCGCAGTGGGCGAGCCATTGGAGTTGTGCAAGCGATCAAATCGGTTCGCCGCAAACAACTTCGGCTTTTCTGGATGGTGATGGTGGTGAGTATGTTCACCGGGCCTTTTGGATTGATTGTATTTCCGCTGCTTGCCTTTGGAACCGCACCCGGTTTTCCAGTCGCGATACTGGAAAATCAGGCCGCCTTCGCGGCCATCAAACGCGGCGATGCTTTGGCAAAAGGAGGCCATGGCAGAATCGCCCTGCTTGTCTTGATGTGGCTGGGACTCACAATAGCGACGATATTCGGCTTTGTGTCGGCGCTCGTGATGCTGCAGGAGCGATTCGGGAGACCCTGGTTTCTCCGCCCGGTTCCGATTCTCGGCTTCTGGCTTATCTTGGTTATCCCGCAGTGGTACATGATTGCGCTCACGTTGAACTACCTGGACCAGCGCGAGAGAGAAGGTAGCACCGGTTCGATCGCTCCGGTGCAAGTGGTGGAATAGTTGGAGCGCCGGTAACCTGGGTACGGGTACCCAATTCACAATTAACGGAACTACCTTTGAACGGTGAACCAGATATCGGTACGCTGGCCCGTTTCAACGAGTCTCGTCTTCTTGAGCCTGATCTGCGTGCCTTCCAGAAATTCAAAAAGCCGCAGACCCTCTCCAAGCAAGGCAGGCATAATGCCAATTTGCAATTCATCCACCAGACCAGCCTTTAACAATTGCTGGCCAACGTTCGGGCCGCCGACCACGGCGACGTCTTTTTTTCCAGCGGCCCGTTTGGCTTTCTGAATCGCAGCTTCGGGAGTATCCACGAACGTAAAACGGATACGATCATTTTCTTTTGGTTTTCTCGCCGGCGCTCGCTTACTAATGACAAAAATTGGTACCTGAAACTCGTAGGTATCGGCGTAGGAATCCGGGTCACCTGCCATTTCAAAGGTTTTGTGCCCCATGACCACCGCACCCGTTGCGCGGATGTCCTCTTGCATCAGCGCGGTCTGGTCAAACTCCTTCAGGTCGGGATAGAGCAAGGCGACACCACCGTTCGCGTCATTTATGAATCCATCGAGAGACATCGTCATGCCAAAGATTACTTTTGCCATCCGTTTATTCTAACGATTTTTCGATCCAACTTGCATGGCTAGTCGGATTACCGGAACTGTGGGCGGTGGAAGCGACTCATCAGGTAAGCGCGTTGACCATAAATTGAGATGGAGCACCGAGTGATAATTGCTAGTCGGTCTATTTCGGCTTACGATGGTCCGCATCGCAGGAGGATAATTGCACTTCTACACAAAAGCGGAATGCGACACATGGTTGTCGGAAAAGCAAAGGCAGAAACCGGACTTGATTCCCAATGTCCGAGTTGAACGAATCGAATACCCTACCTCGCCGTACAGTTTTTTTTATTTTGCTCGCTTCGTCGCTTCTGAATTGACATATCGCAGGCCAACCCTGCTTTTTATTACTGAGTGGGACATTTGGTCCAGTAGCGAGAATTGGCATTTGTATTACAAACTGCGTCAGACGTATGGCGACAATCGGCAACTTCACGAAGCGCCAGGGCACCTTTTCCTGGGACACGAAGCGGAAGACCTCGCGTCCTTCCTGCAACTGTCCATGCTGAACGGCTGGGGAGGCTACGTTTTAACAGAAGCTAACTACGTAAACGCGTTTTTCAGCCACGACGAATATGCCGACTTCTTCGGCAACAATGATGCAAGGCTAGCCGATATCCGCAACGCGCTTGGTCCAAGTCAACCTACGGCGAATCGCACGACGGAAGCTTAACTCCTAATTTGTCAGGCAGACGGACAAGTGGAGACATCACTCACCTTTCGGGTGATCGAGTGCCACCGGACTTCCGCTGACTTTACTCGAATTCTCGGGAGCGCTTCGGGTACAATCGCGTTCCTGCGTCGTTGGCGGCAAACCCATGAGGATCTGGCCGCGCGACTTTGTCTGGACAGGTCCCTTCAGTCTGCGGGTCACCGCGATTAATTTTGCCCCAGAGATGCGAACCAGGATCACTTGCGTTTGCAACGCAAGCAGCATCCCGAAGATACGCTTCTCCATCAATACTGACTGCCCACGGTGCGCGCTTCTTGCTTGATACACACCAAGCCAGACGAAGCGATCCGCGTTCTTGAAATCACCCCGCCTTTGGAAATGGGTCAGACGCTTCCTCAGACGCAAGTCGGTGCCCTACTTCTCCCCTTCCTCGTTCGCGGCGGGGTTTTCCTCGCTGCCGGCCGGGGTCCCGACGCCGTCCGCGAATATCAAAAAAATGATTAACGCCCGCACCATCCTGCAGAACTGCCCCCTTGGCGCTCTTGCCCGCCTCGGCCTCACCCGCGCCTACGTCCTCTCCAACGACGCGCCGAAAGCCAAATCCACCTACCAGGAATTTTTCACCCTGTGGAAGGATGCCGATCCCGACATTCCCATCTTCATCACCGCCAAGGCGGAGTACTCGAAGCTGAAATGAAGCGGGGGAGCGTGCCGCAGCATGCCCTCCCAGCCTCATTTCACGGAATTACAGTTTGATGCCGCTGATCTGAATCGTCGGTTGGACGTTCGTGTAATTCGGAATATCGCCCACAATTTGCGCCGCGTGCGGGGCGAACGCTTGCTGAAAGTCAGCGACCGAATGGAAGAAGAGGTGTCCCAGGGCAAAATACGCGGGAGGCGTGCCCGGCGTCATCCCACCGATTCCTTCATCCACTTCAACCTTGATCAGCGCGGAGCCGAGAAGCTGCTGGACCAGGGGAATGTGTTTTGTGCAGTAGTACGACATATCGAAATGCGCATCCTGTTGTTGGGGATACATCACGCTCACTTTAATCATCGGATGTGTCGCTCTCGCATGCCACTGGTTCAGAAGGCAATGTGCGCCGACTCTAAGTCAACCGGCACTCTCTCGTCAATCACCAGACGCTGGCCGTCAAATTCCCGATCAGTTGGCTTACCGGATTCTGTGTACATGGAGACATGTCTTGCGCACGCTCGTTGGGAGATTCCCGCCAGCCCCATTTCGATTCTGTTGCTTGCATTCTCTCTACAGCGGCGAGGTAGGATGTAGCCTCGGGATGTGGCCATCCTGGCTACGGACGGTTGGGAGCGGACCAATCCTGCGGGAGCGTGTCGTGGGCTAGCCGGGCGGGCCAGGCAAAGAAGAATTCTGTGGTGGGTGTCACTCCAATGAAACGCCCGTTTGAAGTCACGATACTCGGTTGGTTGTTTATCGCCGTCGGGATTTTGAGTACGGCGCATCACCTCTGAGTGGGTACGCTGGACCGCTGGATGATCCTGATCGTGGCCGTAGGAGTAATTGCTGTTGTCGGCGGCGTTTACCTGCTGCGAGGCGCGAACTGGGCGCGTTGGCTGCTACTGGCGTGGCTTGCGGGTCACGTGGTCGCGGTGGCCTTTGACCCATCGAGGTTTCCCCTGCCGCACATCGCGCTGCTTTTGATCATCGGCTACGTCCTGCTGCGGCCGCCGGTTTCCACCTATTTCCAGCGTCCCTCATCCGGGTGACCCGATTCCCTCGCGCCTCGCTGCCTCCAATGGCCGCTCTGCTGCCCCCCAGTCGTTCAGACCATCCTGCCGGTTCGAATGAGTATACGTGGCGTCTGTTCGGGTAGTATACCTTTCAATTAACTATTGACACAGTTACGCGTCCCATGCTACGCTAGCGCGTGACAGTTGCGCACTACCTTGCCCGGCGACAATTCCCAGAGCTTTCATTACTCGTGGCTCTCCCGGCTCGTTCAACCTCTTCCCCTTGCTCTTCTTCGCCGGTCCGCCCGTCCAGCTTCCACTCCACTGCCAGCGCCGATCCCCAGCCCTTCTTTCTTGGCTGCAAACCGTCGGCTGCAGGCTCTCGGCTCTCTTCTTCCTGCTTTCTGCTAACCTCCTTGTTTCCCACACATGCAAGCTTGCAACTTAACTCCTTTGTTCGCATGAACTTCCAAACAACAGGGGTGGGGGTCCCCCCTGCCCTTCTGCAGGCAATCATCAGCCGGCCGACACCCGCTTGCGTTGAGCACAGTCGCGCGGTCACCCTGCCGCCTTGCTCGACCCCGCCCTTCCAAGTAAAGTGGCAATTACCGTTTCCCGTACGCACGGGAGAAACCTCATGAATCCACTGGCGATTGTTGGTGTCTTGATTGGATTGCTGTTGATTGGCCTGCTTGGCTGGCTGCTCCTGCAGAACTCCCAGGACCAGAAGAAAAACGCCGCGCTGGAAACGCAGTTGAACGAAGTGCGCCGCGACCTGCTAACACTTTCAACCACGCAGGCGCAGAGCAGTTCCAAGATCGAAACCATTGCCGGCACGGTGGCCAACCGTCTGGAGGCGGTAACCACGGCGCTGAAAGACGG
>Ga0209698_10001419_pt1 | contig 27514 bp, 19 predicted proteins | sample LitLauG_LLR_2012_FD_187203 | JGI IMG/M metagenome (GOLD analysis project Ga0209698, IMG submission 187203) | Freshwater sediment microbial communities from Pennsylvania, USA - Little Laurel Run_MetaG_LLR_2012 (SPAdes) (version 2) | ecosystem: Environmental > Aquatic > Freshwater > Creek >... | reverse complement strand
TCGCGGAGTCGGCGTTCACCTCGGATGTGCCGCCGGGGGGCGTGGTGAGCGGCCCCGATTCAATTCACTAGGGCGACCTTCAGCGGCTGGCCGGCCTTCACCGTGCTCGAGCTGAGCCCGTTCATGCGCTTGAGCTCGTTCACCGTGGTCCCATGGTGCTGCGCGATCGAGCCCAGCGTCTCGCCGGGCTGAACGATGACCGAGCCGTCGGCCACCGGGCCGTGCGGGGAGTGGCGCCGCGAGCCGCGATGGCGCTTGTGGGGCAGGTGGAGGTTCGCCACCTTGATGCTGTCGGCGGCGGACAGCGTGACCTCGCTGCTGTCGCTGCGGATGCGCAGACGCTGGCCCGGCTTCAGGCGTGTGTTGCTCAGATGATTCCAGCGCATGATGTCGTCCACCGTCACCGCGTTCGAGTCCGCGATGATCGCGAGGGTCTGCCCGCGCCGCACCGTCCACGTCATGCGGCCCTCGGCCGTCGAGTGTCCGTCGATCGAGATCGGCAGCTTGATCTCGCGCTCCGGCACGTATGCCGTCGAGGCGCGCGGATCGCTGGCATCCAGGATCGCGGGCCGCGGCGATGACAGACTGGCTGGCACGGTGAGCACCATGCCGCGACGCAGCGGATTCCTCTGGCCAATGCCGTTCGTGAGCGCGAGCCGGCGCGCGCTCACGCTGTACTGCGCGGCGATGCCCGAGAGCGTCTCGCCGCTCTTCACTCGATGCTGGAGCGTGAGGTTCACGGCCGGGAGCGTCGCGCCCGATCCCAGCTTCTGCATCAGCACCTCGCCCTTGCCGGGCGGAACGCGGAGCGTGGTGACGCCCGCGGTGCCCGCGGCGTGACCGCCCTTGACCGCAGGGTTCAGCAGCTTCAGATCCTCGTACGAGCAGCCCGCCATCTTCGCGACCGAGTGCAGATCCACCGAGCCCTTGAACGCGATCTGGTCGAACTCCATGGGATCGTCGAGCGGCACGCTGTCGAATCCGTAGCGCTCGGGATCGTGCGTGATCGCGAGCACCGCCATGAACTGCGGCACGTAGTCCTCGGTCTGGCGCGGCAGCTTCAAGTCCCAATAGTTCGAGGTGCCCTGGGTCTTGATGGCACGCAGCACCGTGCCCTCGCCGGCGTTATAGGACGCGAGTGCGAGCGGCCAGTCACCGAACACCGAGTAGAGATGCTTGAGGTAGCGCGCCGCGGCCACCGACGATTTCTCGGGATCCTTGCGCTCGTCCACCCACTGATTGACATTGAGCCCGAACATCCGCGCGGTGCCACGCAGCAGCTGCCAGGGGCCGACCGCGGCCGAAACCGAGCGCGCGTTCAGGTTGAAGCCGCTCTCGACGAACACCAGATGAACGAGGTCGGGAGGCAGGCCCTCCTTGTGCAACACCTCGCGGAAGAGCTCCATGTAGCGGCCGGAGCGCTTGAGCCAGCGCTCGAACTGCGAGCGGCCGGCGCCGGTGAAGAAGTCGATGTAGCGGTAGACGTCGGGGTTGAATTGGGGCTGAATCTCCTCGATCGCCGGCGCGTTCAGCACGCGCTCGTCGGCGTCGTTGCCGGCGGCGGCGGCGCTCGAGGCCGATTCGGCGTCCTTGCGCGCGGCATGGCGCAGGCCATCGAGCTTGGACTCGAGGTCCACGAGGTCGCGCCGCTCGCTGGCATTCGGGCTGGTCGTCAGCTCGGAATCGATGGCCGCGAGCGCGCGTTCGGACGTCGCGATGGCCCCGGCGAAATCGCCCGCCTGCCGCTGGGCCCAGGCGGCACGATAGGCCGTCGCGGCCTCGATCGAGCCCAACACGGGAGCGGGAAGCGAATCGGCCGCCGTTGCGGCCATCGGCGCGTCATCGGCGCGGGCCATGTTCAGGGCGCCGCAGCCAAGGACGACCAGGGCCGCCAGGGCCAGGGGACGAACCGGCAAAAAGACCTCCTGTCGGTGGACCTCTCCGCCCTGAGGCGTGGGGGAACCCGTCGAAACTATCCGGGCGGCATGCAAAATGCAAACCACGACACCCGAACTCCGCATCATCGATGAATCGTAAAGAGCCGTAAGCCACGGTCCGATAGGACCTGGGGGGATCTGGCCGCAATCATCGTGCCACAAAGGTGCATGGAATCACGGTCGTTACTCCTTCTTAGTCCTCGCTTTGCGCGATTCGTCGTGAGGCTGGCGCGCCGCGCGATGGGGACGGAGCGAAGGGCATGGGTATTGGGTCGTTGACCGCTTCCAATTGGACCGTTTCCACCCGGCAGGATGGCGAAGTTCTGGCCGTCTGGGCAGGCGGTGGCGACCTTCAGCTCGGGGTCTTCGCCACCCGGGAGGGATTTTCCCAGTCCGAATTGGATGGCTGGCTCAAGGACCTCGTGAGCGTCGCGCGAGAGAGCGCAAGGGGAGATCTCACCTTGAGGGAGATCCCCGCACTCCTCCACCACGCGCTCACCGGCCTCCTCTTCTCTCACGCGGAGCTTTGGGAACGGGCCGGCGGCACGTACTTCTCGGCCGCCCTGGTTTCGATCGAGGGCCTGGTGGGAATCGGCTGGGTCGGCGAAGCCGACCTTCGCGTCCACTTGAATGGCCTGCCTCAAGAGGTGGATTGGCTCCTGATCCGCGACAGCGAGGCTCGCGAGGCGCGCGCCGCGACGTTCGAGGCCTCGGAACCTTTGAGGCTCTGGATTTCATGGAATCCCGGCATGGATGAAGAGAGCGGTGTTGCGGTCGACGCCGCCTGGACTCCCGAGACCGCGCCCGCCGCCAGTCAGCCGATCCTCGAGCTCACGGCTGATGATCTGGCGCCGGCGGCGGACCCCGATCTCGAGGAAGAGGCGGACGAATCCGCCCGTGACGAGGAGGACGTGGAGCCCCAGGCCTCGCGCCTTTCCGACGATTTCGTCCCCGGGCCGGAATTCACGCCGCCCCGGAATCCCTCGCCGAGCCCGATCCGTGAGGCGTTCGATCTGGATCGGTACGGCCTCGGGCCATTCGAGGACGCGAGCGAGGTGGCTCCCGAGGCGCCGTCCGAGCACGAGGTGGGCGAGGTCGAGCGAGAGCTCGAGCCCCCCGCCGAAGATGCGCCGCAGGAATTGGAAGAGGCTCCGCAAGAAGAAGAAGAGCACGCGCCGACGACCGCGGAGGAACCCGCGATCGCCGCCGCTGAGCCCGAGGCGACTTCCACGGAGCCCGAGCACGAGGTCCCGGCCGAACCGGAGCCCGAGCTCGCCAGCGAGGTGCCCGCTCCTGCCGAGGCGCAAGCGCCCGACATGGAGATCAACGGACCGGAGGTCGAAGCGAAGCCGATCCGCCAGGGCGGAATGTGGGACAGGGTCGCGAGCCTCTGGCAAAAGAAGGGAAAGCGCGCGCCCGATCTCGAGCTGCCGCAGGTCGAGGCGACGCCCCCGCAAGAGCCCGCCGCCGAGCACGCGAAGGAAGCGGCGCCCCCCGCGGCCGAGCACGCGAAAGAAGACGCACCCGCCGCCGCGACTCCCGCGCCCGAGCGGCCCGCTGCCGAGGCTCCCGTAGCCGAAGCACCGAAGCCGGATCCCGCGCCCGAGCCGGCTGCGGAAAAACCCGTCAGGAACGAGTGGGCGGCCACGCAGCTTCCGAGCTCGAAGCTGAAGGGTTTGAAGCCGGCGCCGGCGGAAGCGGACCCGCGCCCGGCGCGCCTCGTTTCCAAGACCAGCAAGCCGGCGGCGCCGCCCGAAGAGAAAGATGATGAGGCGAAGCCCGCGGCGCTGCCCGAGGAGCGGCTCGGACCGCTCGCGCGCACTTCTCCAGCACGTCCATCGCTGAGCTCCGCGCCCGCGGCCCCGAGCGAGGAGGTAGCGCCGGCCCCGCCCGAGCCAACGCCGCCCGTCAAGCGTGCGCCGACCGCCGAAGCCGCGCCGAGCTCGCCGCCCGCTGTGGCGCCCGCGCTCCCGACCGCCGAAACCGCGCCGAGCGCGCCGCCCGCTGTGGCGCCTGCTGCGCCGAGTGCCCCCAAGCCAGACGAGCCCATGTCGATCGTGCCGGTCGGAGAGCCCACCGCCGAGCCCAAGCGTGAGCCTCGGGCGGCGACGCAAAAGGGCGAAGCCGATGCTCCCGCCACGCCGCCCGCGAAGGCGCGCGCCACCGGCCAGGCGGGCGCGCGCGCGCCGATCCGCGCGCAATGGCCGAGCGAGGACGAGATGGTTTCGCCGGCCGCACGGATCGCGAGCGCGGTGGTCGGCGTATCACTCGTCGCCGTGATGTTCGCGATCGGCTGGCTGGTGGGTGGTCACGTTCCGGACCGCTCCGGCTCGAAGCCCGCGGGCGGATCGTGGCTTCAGATGCTCGAGAACCTTCCCTTCATGAGCGGCCACTACCACGTCGCCATCACGAGCGACCCGGACGGCGCCTCGATCGCCGTCGACGGTAAGGATTTCGGAAAGCGCACGCCCGCCACGATCGATCTCAGCCCCGGCGCGCACCAGGTGACGCTTTCCTATCCGGATCTTGGCAGCGCGACGTTTGGTGTGCGCGGGCTGCGCGATCAAAGCGTTCCGCTCTACGAGCCGCTGTGGGGCCGCCTGGGCGTCGAGCAGGACAATCCCGACGTGCCGGTTTCGGTCACGGTGGACGGCCGCGATCTCGGCTTCGCCCCGGTCACGATGGACAGCGTTCCGCCGGGCGCGCACGAGGTGCGCTTCTCCGGCCCCGGCATGACGCCGTGGGCGCAGACCGTCGCGGTCAAGGTGCGCGAGTCGGCTCGCATCGTCGCGCACCCGATGGTCTCGCCGGCGACCGGGGTGCTGTCGATCCGGGCGTCGCTCAATGACGAGCGCGGCAGCGCGCCGCTCGCGGGCGGCGAAGTGTGGCTCGATGCCGAGCTGGTGGGACGCACGCCGCTCACGCTCGAGCTGCCGCGCGGACCGCACAGCGTCAAGGTGGTGTACGGCCAGGAGGCGGCGCCGGTGCAGGTGATCGATCTGCCGGGCGGCAACCAGCGCTTCGCGCAATTCCAGCTCGGCACCGGCGCGCCCGACGTGCGCCTCGTTCCGGTGAGCGTGGCCACGCGGGTGCTGGCCGATCAACCCGCGCTGGTTTCCGCGGGGATCGACGGCGTCGGGCTCTCCGATGTGCGCGAGATGTGGTTGCACGTGCGCGGGCCGGACGACAACTGGCGGCGCTACGCGCTCAATGTGATGAAGACGCCGGCCGGAATCGTGGGCGTCACGACCTTCCCGCTCGGCGTCTTCGACGAGAACGGACTCACCAAGTACTACCTGAGCGCGCTGCTCATCACCGGCGACGAATACTTCACCGAGATCACGAGCGCCCAGCTCGTGACCGGGGGCGCGGCGGGCAGCAACTAGCGGCGCGCCGTTGAAGCGGCCGCTCGGCCAAAAGCCCGCGTTGCCCCCGCGGCATGCGGCGCGGCATCGCCGTCGCCGTTGACGCCCGCGAGCATCCCGTGGACAGCCGGGGCCGCGCGGGCGCCGCGTTTTCGTGTGATGGCAAGCGCTCGCGCGTTCGGCCCGCTCCTCGCAAGCGCACCCCCGCATGGGAGGTCGGGGAGGACTCACGCTCGCGGCCGCGATCTGGGCGGGGCTCATCGCCTCCCTCGCCTGGCCCGAGGCGCGGGCGGCACACGCGGGCGCCATGGCAATCGGCGCCGCGCTCGCGGCGCTCGTGCCGGCGATGCTGGCCGTGCGCGCGCGGGGGAGAGCGAGCGTCATGCTCTGCGCCGTGGCGCTCATCGCATCCGGCTTCGCGCGCGGTCTCGCGGCGCGCGAGCACCTCGCGCTCGAGCGGGCGGCGCTGGGCGGGAACGAATTCGCCTGGATCGAGGCGCGCGTGGTCGAGCCCGCCGAGACCGAGTCCGGCGCAACGCGGGTGATGCTCTCGGTCGGCGCCGCCGATCCACCGCTTCGCGCGGGCACGCGCGCGCGGGTCTGGCTTCCCGAGGGCTCGACCGCGGAATGGGGCGATCAGCTCGAAGCGCTGGTGAGGCTCGCGGTCCCCGATCCACCCCGCAATCCGGGGGGATTCGACGCGCGCGCTTCGGCCGACGCGTCCGCGCTCGCGTTTCAGGGCGTGGCGCGTGCCGCGCACGTTCACCTCGCGCGCGGACTCTCGCGCTGGCCGCGCGTCACCGTAATGAGATGGCGGCGCGCGATCGAGCGCGTGCTGCGCTCCTCGCTCTCGCCCGGGTCGCTGGAGCTCGTCGCGCCGCTCGTCTTCGGCGATCGCTCCGCGGTCGACAGCGAGCTTTCGGCGGCGTTTCGAAGCGCGGGCCTCACGCACCTGCTCGCCCTCTCGGGGCTCCACGTCACATGGCTCGCGGCACTGGCGGCGCTGATCGCCGCAGCCGCCGGCGCGGGAATCGCGGGGCGCACGTTCGTGCGCGGCGCTTCGGCGCTCCTTTATCTCGCCCTTGCGGGGCCGATTCCCTCGCTCGCTCGCGCGTCCGTTTGCGAGGCGCTCGGCGCCGCCGGCAGGCTCACTCAGCGCGCCGTGGATCCGGGTCAGCTGCTGGCGGCGGGTGTGACGCTGCTCCTCCTCATGCGACCCATGTGGGCGTGGGATCTCGGGTTTCAGCTCTCGTGCGTCGCGACGGTGGGACTCATCGCCATCGGGCCCTGGTTTGCTGCCGCGCCCGGAGCGTGGCGGCCGTTCGCGCGCGCCCTCGGCCCGACGCTGAGCGCTCAGGCGCTCTCGCTGCCGCTCCTCATCTCCCGCTTTCACGCCATCGCGTGGACCTCGCTCGCCACGAATCTGGCGGCCGTGCCGATCACCGGTCTCATGCTCTCGGCCGCGCTCCTGGGTGCGGCGCTCGAGTTGCTCGCGCCCGGCTGCGGGGCGCCGCTGCTTCATTCGCTCGAGCCGCTCTCGCTCGCGCTCCGGTTCATCGTCGAGGGCGCGCGGCGGACGCCCGGCGCGTTGATCGCGGCCGGCGCCGGCGGGCTCGCGAGCCTCGCGGCGCTCGCGGGGGGGACCGCGCTCGCCGCCTCGATCGCGCCGCCGCGAGCCGCGCTGGATCGCGCGCGCCCGCTCTCTCGCGGGGCGCATCACGTCGCGCTCGCGGGAGCGATCCTGATCGCGACCTCGGTTCTCGTGGCGGCGACCACCGCGCCGCTCGCACCGTCGCGCGGGCACTTCTGGGTGGTCGCGCTCGACGTCGGCCAGGGCGACGCCATCGCGCTCGCGCTCGGGGGGCGCTGGTGGCTCGTGGACGCCGGCCCGCGCACGCCACGCGCCGACGCGGGCGAGTCGGTGGTGTTGCCGTTCTTTCGCTGGGCCGCGGTGCGATCCCTGGACGCCCTCGTGCTCACGCACGACGACTCGGATCACACGGGTGGCGCGCGCGCCGTGCTCGCCGAGCTGCCGGTCGCGCGCACGCTCGCGCCCGCGCCGCGCGCGGGAGTGCCGGGGCCGCTCGCGCGCTTCAGCGGGCGGGCGATTCGCCTGGGAGAGGTGCTCGAGGGCTCGCCGCGACTCGCGGTGCTCTGGCCGCCGCCGCCCGATTCGGCGACGCGCTTCTGGGAGCATCCGGTCACCTCGAGCGACAATGGCGCGGTCGCGGTGCTCGAGGTGGGAGAGGGCGCAGGGCGCGCGCTGCTCGCCGCCGACGCCGACAGCGCGGTCGAGTCGGCGCTGGATGTGGCGCCCGATCTCGCGCTCCTCAAGGTCGCGCACCACGGCTCGGCATCATCGAGCGGCGCGCTCTTCCTCGATCGCGTGAGGCCGCGGATCGCGGCGCTCTCGGTGGGACGGAACAATCGCTTCGGGCATCCCGATCCGCGTGCGCTGGCGAGGCTCGCGGCCGCGGGCGCGAGGATCGAGCGCACCGATCTCGAGGGCGCGCTGTGGTTCGATCTCTCTCGCGACGGTGTTCGCGCGATCGATTGGCGAGCCGGTGAATGGCGCGCAAGGGCCGCTTCGCGCGTGGTGTGGCCGCGCCCCGCGCCCTGATTTCCCGGGCGTGCCGTGCGGCGAGGGCGACGTCGGGCGCGCCGCCCGCGCTCACTTGCCGCCCCTTTCGTCCGCTGGTAAATTGCGGTGTGGCCCTCCGTTCTCCCACCACGATCGCCGTGTTCGCCTCCGGTCAGGGCGGGAATTTCGAGGCGCTCGTGCGGGCCGAGCGAGAGGGGGCGCTGGCCGGACGGATCGCCGCCCTCCTCACCGATGTGCCGGGCGCGCCGGTGTGCGAGCGCGCGCAGCGATTGGGAATCGAGGTCGTGACCCCGCCGGTCGGCCGCTTTCGGACGCGTCTCGAGGATGAAACGCCATGGCTCGCGGCGCTGGAGACCCTGGGCGTGGGCACGATCGCGCTCGCCGGGTTCATGCGCCGCCTCCATGCTCCGCTGCTCCATGCGTACGAGGGGCGCATCCTCAACATTCATCCCTCGCTGCTTCCCGCGTTTCAGGGGCTCGATTCGATCGCGCGCGCGCACCAGGGCGGGGTCAAGGTGACGGGCTGCACCGTTCACGTCGTGGACGAGGGGCTCGACGAGGGTCCCATCCTCGCTCAGTCCGCCGTCGAGGTGCGGGAGGGCGAGACGCTGGAATCTCTAACCGCGCGCATCCACGCGGCCGAGCACGCGCTCTATCCCGCGACGGTGCGCCGTTTCCTGACCACGCGCTGGCGCCGCGAGGGACGCCGCGTGGTGTTCGAGGGTCCTGCGCCGGCGAGCGGCGCGCGCGAGGTGCGGCATGCCTGATCGTCCCGCGCTCGAGGCCGTGATCTTCGATGCCGGCGGAACGCTCGTGCGGCTCGACTTCGAGTGGATGAGCGAGTGGCTGGCCGCGCAGGGCCACGCGGTCAGCGCCGAGGCGCTGCGCCGCTCCGAGGTCGAGGGGCGCCGGCGCTACGACGCCAGCGCCGCCGTCCTGCCGGATCCCAACGCGCCGCAGCCGCTCGGCGCGCGCGGCGATGTGCGCGCGTACCTGGGCGGCATGCTCGAGGACGCCGGCGTTCCCGAGCGACTCCGCCAGCCGGCGCTCGCGGCATTCGTCGCTCGCCAGGCGGGCCCCGGACTCTGGACGCGGCCGATGGAGGGTGCGCGTGCCGCGATCGACGCGGTGCGCGCCATGGGCCTTCGCGCGGCGGTGGTTTCGAATTCCGATGGGCGCGCCGCGCAGCACCTCGAGGATTCCGGCGTGCTCGCGGGCCTCGAGTTCGTGGTGGACTCGCAGCGCGTAGGTGTAGAGAAGCCCGATCCCCGCATTCTCGAGATCGCGCTTCGCAATCTCGGCGTCGAGGCGGCGCGCGCGATTTACGTCGGCGACATCCGGTCGGTGGACGAGGCCGTGGCCCGCGCCGCCGGCACGCACGTCGTGCTGATCGATCCCTGGGGCGATTACGCCCCGGGCGAGGCGACCATCGCCTCGCCGTCGCAGCTCGCTTCGTTCCTGGCCGCGCGCTTCACGCTGCCCCAGCCCGCGGCCATTCACCCACGCGATGCGCGGCGCGCCTGATCGCCGCGCGAGAAGGAGACTCGACGATGGTGCTTCGATCGCGCTCGTTCGCACTCGCCCCGGGAGCCGCCACGTCCGTGGATGACGAGAGCTCGATCCCCGGATTGACGCCGTGGCGCCGCGGCAAGGTGCGCTCGGTGTACGAGGCCGGCGGCGATCATCTCGTGCTGGTCGCGAGCGACCGGCTCTCCGCCTACGACAGCGTGCTGCCGACGCCGATCCCGGGCAAGGGCCGCGTGCTCACCACGCTCTCGGGATTCTGGATGCGCCAGCTGAAGAGCGCCCCGCCCCATCATCTGGTGTCGGACGATCCGCGCGAGTATCCGGCGCCCTTCAACTCGCACGTCGCGCGGCTCGAGGGACGCAGCCACTACGTGCGTCGCGCCGATCGGGTGGACATCGAGTGCGTGGTGCGCGGCTATCTCACCGGCTCGGGCTGGAAGGAGTACCGGCAGTCGCGCACGGTGTGCGGGATCAGGCTGCCCGAGGGATTGCGCGACGGCTCGAAGCTCACGCCCGCCATCTTCACGCCGGCCACCAAGGCGGATCAGGGGCACGACGAGAACATTCCCTTCGAGCGCATGGTGGAGCTCACCGGCCGCGGCGTCGCCGAGGCCCTGCGCGAGCGCAGCATCGCGATCTACGAGGAGGCGCGCGCGCACGCGTGGGCGCGCGGGCTGGTGCTGGCGGATACCAAGTTCGAGTTCGGCATCGTGGACGGCCAGCTCACGCTGATCGACGAGGTGCTGTCGCCGGATTCCTCGCGCTACTGGGATCGCGCCGAGTACGAAGCCGGCCGGCTGCTGTCGTTCGACAAGCAGTACGTGCGTGACTGGCTCGATCAGTCGGGCTGGAATCACGAGCCGCCGGCGCCGGCGCTGCCGGCCGAGGTGGTGGCGAAGACGCAGGAGCGCTACGCCGAAGCGCATCGCAGGCTGACCGGGGGCGCGATTTGAGCTGGCCGAAGTCCGCGCTCTTCTCGCTGTCGGACAAGCGTGACGCCGCGGGCTTCGCGCGCGAGCTGGGGCGGCATGGCACCCGCATCATCGCCTCGGGTGGCACCGCGAAGCACCTCGAGGCCGAGGGTGTGAAGGTGACGCCGGTCGAATCGCTCACCGGCTTCGCCGAGCTGCTCGGCGGGCGCGTGAAGACCCTGCATCCGCACGTGCACGCGTCGATCCTCGCGCGCCGCGACGAGGCGAGCCACATGGCCGCGCTCGCCGAGCGCGGACTCGAGCCGATCGATCTCGTCGCGGTGACGCTCTATCCGTTCGAATCGCGCGCCGGCGCGCTCGATCTCGCGGGCGCGATCGAGGAGATCGACATTGGCGGGGTGGCGCTCCTGCGCGGTGCGGCCAAGAACGCGGATGCCGTGATCGTAATCGACGATCCCGCGCAGTACGCCGAGGTCCTCGCCGCGCTCGAGGCCGGCGGGCCGGATCCCGCGAAGCGTCGCGCCTGGGCGGCGCGCACGTTCGCGCGCACCGCGCGCTACGATGCCGCCATCGCCGCCGAGCTGTCGCGGCGCCTGGCGGGCGAGGAGGGCTCGGCCGCGCCGCCCTCCGAGTACGTGCTCGCGCTCGAGCGCGCACGCACGCTTCGCTACGGCGAGAATCCGCACCAGACGGCGGCGCTCTATGCGCGATCCGGCGAGCGCGGCGCGCTCGAGGCTTGGAAGGAGGGCCGCGAGCTTTCCTACAACAACCTGCTCGATCTCGAAGCCGCGGTGCGGCTCGCGGGGCGCTTCGAGGCGCCCTCGTGCGTGATCGTCAAGCACAACCAGCCCTGCGGCGCGGCGAGCGCGAGCTCGATCGAGGACGCGTTCGTGCTGGCGCTCGCGTCCGATTCGCTGTCGGCGTTCGGCGGCATCGTTGCGTTCAATCGCGCGCTGGATGCCGCCACGGCCGCGCGACTCGCGCCCCAGTTCGTGGAGTGCGTGGCGGCGCCCCACTTCGATCAGGCCGCGCTCGAGCTCCTCAACTCCAAGAAAAACCTGAGGGTTGTGAGGCTCGCTTCGAGCGATTTGGAAAGCGCGGATCCGTGGCGCGTGCGCCTGGTGGGGCGCTGGGCGCTATTGCAGGGCGACGCGCGCGGCGCGGCCCCGGCGTGGAAGTGCGCGACGAAGCGGGAGCCGACGCGCGAGGAGCGAGTGGCGCTCGAGTTCGCGTGGGAGGTGGCGGCGGCGGCGCGCTCGAACGCGATCGCGATCGTTCGCGGCATGCAGCTCATCGGACTCGGCGCCGGACAGACGAGCCGCGTGGACGCGGTGGACGTCGCGCTCATGAAGGCGAAGCGAGCGGGGCACGACGTCGCGGGCGCCGCGCTCGCGAGCGATGGCTTCTTTCCGTTCGCCGACAATGTCGAGCATGCCGCGGCGGCGGGCGTTCGAGCGATCGTTCAGCCGGGCGGCTCGATGCGCGACCCCGAAGTGATCGCCGCCTGCGAGCGCCTGGGGGTCGCGATGATGTTCACGGGGCGGAGGACATTCCTCCATTGAGCACGTGGATTCTCTTCGGACCGACGGAACGTCGCGAGCTCCACAGCCCGCTGTCGCTCGAGGCGTGCCGCGACAAGCTGCGCGCCGAGATCGGATCGGCGTGGAATCCGTTCTCCGGCTGGTCGCACGCGGTGCGGGGGAGCGTGAGCGACAAGGGCTTCTGGATCGTCAAGACCAAGGGCTACCGGAACTCGTTCGAGACCGAGGCGCGCGGGACCTGGAGCGCCGAGGGGAACGGGACGCGCATCGAGCTCAGGCTCGGGGTCAACCGCTGGGCCCGCGGGATCATGATCGCCTGGTTCGGCTTCGTCCTGCTGCTCTGGATCTGGCTGCTCGTCGCCGCGCGCCCGATGGCCGGCGAGCTGCGGGGCTGGCATCTGGGCCCCGGAGTCATGCTGCTGCTCGGAGCGCTCGCGGTTCCGTTCGGCCGCTGGCTCGCCCGCAACGAGGGCCGGTTCCTCCTCGGCTTTCTGCGCCGCACGCTCGAGTGTCCGCCGGATCCGGAGCCCATCGCATGAGCGTGGTCGCGAGCCCCCGCCGTTCACGTCGCACCTCGGGAGAACGCCAACGCATGCCCCGTGAACTCGTTCTGATCCTCGACTTCGGCTCGCAGTACACGCAGCTGATCGCGCGCCGCGTCCGCGAGCTCGGCGTCTATTCCGAGATCGTGCCCGGCAACACGCCGATCGACGCGATCCGCAAGCGACGCCCCAGCGCCTTGATCCTGAGCGGCTCGCCGGCCAGCGGTTACCGCGCCCAGGCGCCGATGCCGGACCGCGGCATCTACGACATGAAGAAGCCGATGCTCGGCATCTGCTACGGCTTCCAGGCGACGCAGCAGCTGCTCGGCGGGCGCACCGAGAAGGCCGCGCGCGCCGAATACGGTCACGCCACGTTCGTCCAGGACGGGCGCTCACCGCTCTTTCGCGGGCTGCCGAAGCGCTTCCGCGCCTGGATGAGCCACGGCGACAGCGTCACGGCGCTCGGTCCCCACTGGAAGAAGGTGGCGCACACCAGCAACACCGAATTCGCGGCCGCCATGCACGATCAGCTGCCGTTTCACCTGATCCAGTTCCATCCCGAGGTCGTGCACTCGCCCTACGGCAAGCAGGTGCTGCAGAATTTTCTGTTCCGAATTGCGCGCCTCGAGGGCGGCTGGAGCATGAAGAACTTCCTGAGGCGCGCGATCGCCGACATTCGCGAGCAGGTCAAGGGCGGCCACATCCTGTGCGGGCTCTCGGGCGGCGTGGACAGCACGGTGGTCGCGACGCTCTGCCACCGCGCCGTGGGTGATCGGCTGACGTGCGTGCTCGTGGACCACGGTCTGCTGCGCCAGGGCGAAGCCGAAGAGGTGGCGCGCGAGCTGGGAGCGAAGCGCGGACTCAAGCTCCGTGTGGTGGACGCGCGGCGCCGCTTTCTCGGGAAGCTCGCGAACGTCACCGATCCCGAGAGGAAGCGCAAGATCATCGGCGCCGAGTTCATCGCCGTGTTCGAGGAGGAGGGCCGGAAGATCGGGCCGGTGGAGTTCCTCGCGCAGGGCACGCTCTATCCGGACGTGATCGAGAGCGCCTCGGCCGGCTGGGGCGCGCAGGTGATCAAGACGCACCACAATGTCGGGGGGCTCCCGCAGCGCATGAAGCTCAAATTGGTCGAGCCGCTGCGCTGGCTCTTCAAGGACGAGGTGCGCGAGCTGGGACGCGCGCTCGGTCTGCCGCCGCACCTTGTGGACCGCCACCCGTTCCCGGGCCCGGGTCTCGCGGTGCGCACGCTCGGCGCCGTCAACGAAACCGACCTGGACGTGCTGCGCCGTGCCGACGCCATTTTCATCGAGGAGCTGCGCCGCGCGAAGTGGTACGACCGCACCTGGCAGGCGTTCGCGGTCTTGTTGCCCATTCAGACGGTCGGCGTCAAGGGCGATGAGCGCTCGTACGAAAGGGTGATTGCGCTGAGGGCGGTGAACAGCTCGGATGGCATGACCGCCGACTGGACGCGCTTGCCCGGCTCGCTGCTCGCGAAGGCCTCGAATCGGATCGCGAACGAGGTGCGCGGCGTCAACCGCGTGGTGTTCGACTGCACGAGCAAACCACCGGCGACGATCGAGTGGGAGTGATCCCGCGTCCGATTCGTGCGGCGCGGGCGCGAGCGCGAGCGCGGGCCGCGGTCGGTCTCGCCTTCGCCCTGCTGCACGTGAGTGCCGGCTCGCGCGCCAGCGCCGCGGGCCACGCGCCGGCCGCCGCTGCCCCGCGCGCGGCATGGGTGGCGAGCCCCACCGCGCTCTCGCTCGCCACGAATCTGCGGCACGAGGCGCTGATGTTGGGCGACACGCTGCGAGCGCCCTACTCGCCGTGGTGGTCCGACACGCTGTGGAGCCGCGTGCTCGAGATCCCATCGCCGTGGGAATGGGACGCGGTCTCGCACTTGGCGACGCACCGACTCGGGGCCGGCGATGCCACCGGGGCTGACTCCGTGCTCGGCTGGAGCTCGATCGCCGACTGGCCGGCCGAAGATCGCGCCGCGCGCCTCGCGCTTGCCGCGCGCGTCCAGTCCGCGCTGCGCGACACCGCCGCGGCGCTCTCGAATGCACGACAGGCGATGCGCGCGTTTCCCTCGCTGCCGGGAGCACGCGCGGCGCTCGCGACGCTCGACACGCTGATGTCGGCGCGGCGCGATTCCTCGGGGCCCGCCGATGACGCGCTCGCGGCCGAGGTGCTGTTCTTCTCGGGCGAGCGACCCGCGGCGATCGCGCGCCTCGCGCGCGCGTTCGATGCACACAACGCGCCGGAGCGCTGGCGCATCGGCGTTCGCCTGGGCGAGATGGAGCGCCTCTCGCGCCGGCTGATCGACGCGGAGGGCACGCTCGCGAGGGCGGCCAAGCTCGCGCCTGACAGCTCTGCCCGCGGCCGTGTGTGGCTCGAGCGCGCGCGCGTGGAGCGTGACGCGGGATCCGCCGTGAGCGCGTATTCCGCGTACGCGCGAGCCGCCGCGCTCGCGCCCGGCACCGCCACCGCGGAGGCCGCGGAGTGGGAGCTCGCGCGCGAGGCGGAGGAGCAGGGCGAATCGAAGCGCGCCGATCGCGCGTACACCGCGGTCGAGCGGCTCGGCCTCAAGCGCGCGTCCGATGCGCGCATGAGGCGCGGGCTGCTGCTGATGAACGCCGGCGAGCCTTCACGGGCGCGCGCCTGCTTCGCGGGCGTGCGCGGCGAGGCGGGGCAGTTCTGGTGGGCGATCGCGGCGGCGGAATCGAGCCGCTCCGCGCGGCTCGCGGCGCTCGATTCGCTCGCTCGCACGCCCGGTTATTCGTTCTACCGCGTGGCGGCCCGTGAGAGCCTCGCGCTCGCGGGTTGGCCCGACAGCCTGCCGCCGGATGCGCCGGCCGCGAGCCCCGGATCAGAGCTGCTCTGGCTGGCGCAGTTCCTGACCGAGTCCGGCCGCGGCGCCGAGGCCGCGGCGCTCCTCGATCGCTGGGCCGCCGATGATCCGCGCGCGCTCGCGCCGGCCGATGGCATCGTCCAGCATCCGCTCGAGATGCTGCGGGCGAGCCAGCTCGAGGCGCGTGCCGGGCGGCCGCGCGAGGGCGTGCGCCTCGCGCAGCGCGCGTGCGATGCGCTCTCGAATGATCCCGCGCCGCTGCCGTGGGTGGGGTGGCCGCTCGTCTATCCCACGCCGCCCGGCTCGCCCGGCGACAGCGCGCTCGCGGCGGTCGGAGGAGGGATCGAGCCCGCGCTCCTGCGCGCGCTGATCTGGAAGGAGAGCCACTTCGATTCCACCGCGATCTCGCGCACCGGCGCGATCGGGCTCATGCAGCTGATGCCCGAGACCGGACGCGTGCTGGCCCGTCAGGCGGGCGATCCCGCGCCCACCGACTCGATGCTCGCGCTGCCGCTCCTCAACGTGCGCTACGGCGCGGCCTACTTCGCGTCCCTGATGCGCCGCTGTGGTGGGCGCGTGACGCTCGGGCTCGCCGCGTACAACGCCGGAACGCGCGCCGCGGATCGCTGGAGCGATCTCTACCGGCGTGGGGGAGAGGCGATGCAGTGCGAGCTGATTGCGTATCCCGAGACGCAGGATTACGTGAAGGGGATCCTCGCCGCCCGCGCCGCCTACCGCGAGTTGGCGCGCGCGCGCGGTCCGCGCTGACGCCGCCCTTCCACCTTTATAATGTAGGCCATGGAACTCCCCGCAGGGCCCCCCGGCGCTCCCACGGCCAGCTCGCGTCCCGCGTGGCTGACCGAGGTGCAGAGGAAGGCGATCCACCTCTCGTTCGTCATCCTGCCGGCCGACCTCCTTTATCAGGTGCTGCCGTGGCCGCGCACGCACAACGAATGGCGCATGCTCCTGATCGCGCTCTGCCTCGCCGCGATCGTGCTCGATCTCTTCCGCATCCACGAGCGGCGAGTGCGCGGCTTCTTTCGCGGCTTCTTCGGCGAGTTGATTCGCGAGCACGAGGAGTTCGGCCTGATGGGCTCCACGTACCTGCTCATCGCCTCGCTGCTCGCGATCGAGATCTTTCCGCGCCAGGTGGCCGCGGCCGCGATCGGCTTCACCGTGATCGGCGATGCGACCGCGGCCATGGTGGGCCGCCGCTGGGGTCGCCGTCCGTTCTTCAAGAAGACGCTGGAGGGCGCGGCCGGCGGCCTCGCGGGCTGCCTGCTGTGGGCGGCGGTGCTGGCGGTGCCCGGCACACTGCCCTGGAGTCTCGTGCTGGTGGGCGCCCTGAGCGCAAGTCTGGTGGAGCTCCTGCCGATACCCCTCGATGACAATCTCGGCATGACGCTGATCGCGGGATACGCCATGAGCCTCATGGCCGGCCGCTGACCGGCCGATCAAGCCCCGCGATCCATCGGAGATCCGCCATGAAGGCGACTCCCCAGCCCGATCCTTCGATCCCCTTCGACGATGCCCTCGAGCTCGCGGGCGCCGGCCGCTTCGCCGACGCCGTGATGCGCGCGCTCGAGATCGCGGGCGAAACGCCGCAGGAATCGCGCGCCGCGGCGGCGGCGCAGGTGCTGGCGCGCATGGCGCGACTCGCCGAGGCGGCGGGCGATCTCGCGGCCGCGGATCGCGCGCTCGAGCACGCCATCATCCTGCGGCCGCGCTATGCCGACCTCCACTTTCAGTACGGTGCGCTGCTCGCGCAGCGCGGGCGCCGGGCGGAAGCGCGCCGCGAGCTCGAGGCGGCGCTCGAGATCCATCCGCGCTACCTCGCGGCCCGCGTCGAGCTGGCGATGCTGGAAGCGCGCGAGGGCCGGATCGGCGAGGCGCTGACGGTGCTGCGCGACCTGCAGCGCGATCGCGGCATCGTGGAGCCGCTCACGTTTCAGCAGGGACTCCGGAGCCTCGAGCGCGCCGATTGGGACGCCGCGGACGCCCAGTTCCGGCGCGCCGTGCGCGGGTCGACCCCCAAGCTCGACCGTCAACTCGAGCGCTACCGGGAACTCGTGGCCGAGGGCAATCCCGAGCGTGCCGCCGACGTCCTGCGCGAGGCCGTGGAGTCGCACGAGTCGTATCCCGATCTGCACGCGCTGCTCGGCGCCTCCGAGATGGCGCTCGGGCACCTCGACGACGCGTTGTGCTCGTTCGCCCGCGCGCTCGAGCTGAATCCGAACTTTCACGCCGCCCGCGTCCAGATGGCCTTGGCGCTCGATTCGCTCGGTGATCGGGCGGGAGCGTCGGAGCAGCTGGCGCTGGTCCTTCAGGCGGAGCCGGGCCATGCCCAGGCCTCGGAGCTGACGGAACGCTGGCAGCCGCGGGTTCGCGCGGGCGGCGATTCGCGCGGCCGCAATCGCCCTTGACCTCGGCGCGCGGCCGGGCCAAGCTCCTCGCGTCTCCGGGCGCTTCGGAGTCGGAGCTTCACAGGGAGGACCGTCCATGGCGCGTGGCACCGTCAAGTGGTTCAGCGACCAGCGCGGCTACGGATTCATTTCGGCGGAGGGGCAGGAAGTTTTCGTTCATCATTCCTCGATCGAGGGGAGCGGCTTCCGCACCCTTCACGAGGGAGAGCAGGTGGAGTTCGAAGTGAGAACCGGAGACCGGGGCACCGAGGCTGCCCACGTCACCCGGATCTTCTGAGTCGTCAGCGCCCGGTCGTTCGCGGCCCGATGCTCCCCGCATCGGGCCGCGATGTTGATCATCCAAAGGCGTGTCCCGGCTGCGGGACCGCGTGGGCACGCCCATGAGCGTGACCTCCTGCCGCGGCCCGCGGCCGGCCCCGGCTCAGCCCATCGCTTGACACGGCCTCTATCCTTCCAGAAATGCTCGACTCACTGCTCAAGTCCATTTTCGGGTCCAAGCACGATAAGGACGTCCGCGAAGCCCAGCCCCTGGTGGACGAAATCAACCATTTCGCCCAGGAATATCAGGGTCTGCCCGACGCGGATCTGACCGCCAAGACCGCCGAATTCCGCTCCCGCCTCGCGGCCGGCGAAACCATCGAGGACCTACTTCCTGAGGCCTACGCGGCCGTCAAGGAGGCCTGCCGCCGCCTGTGCGGCCGCTCCTGGCCGGTGGCCGGGATCGAGGTGCGCTGGGACATGGTGCCCTACGACGTCCAGCTCATCGGCGGGATCATGCTGCACCGTGGCCGGATCGCCGAGATGGCCACCGGTGAGGGCAAGACGCTGGTCGCCACCATGCCGCTCTACCTGAACGCGCTCGCCGGCAAGGGCGCGCACCTCGTGACGGTCAACGACTACCTCGCGCGGCGCGACAGTGAGTGGATGGGCGAGATCTACAAGATGCTCGGCCTCAAGGTGGGCTGCATCCAGAACGCGATGGACCCGCCCACGCGCCGGCTCCAATACGAGTGCGACATCACGTACGGCACGAACAACGAGTTCGGCTTCGACTACCTGCGCGACAACATGGCGGTGCGTCCGGAGTACCGGGTTCAGCGCGGCTTCGCGTACGCGATCGTGGACGAGGTGGACTCGGTGCTGATCGACGAAGCGCGCACGCCGCTCATCATCTCGGGCCCGGTGGAGCACAGCGATCAGGCGTTCGACGAGCTGAAGCCGCTGGTCGAGCGTTTGGTGAAGGCGCAGACCGCGTGGGTGAGCCGGGCACTCGCGGACGGCGAGGCGCTGCTCAAGGATCCCGAGAAGGAGTTCGACGCCGGCCTGAAATTGCTGCAGGTGCAACGCGCCGCCCCCAAGTACAAGCGCTTCGTGAAGTTGCTTTCGGATCAGCCGGGTCTCCGGCGGATCATCACGCGCGTCGAGCTCGAGTACCTGCGCGACAAGCGGCTTCACGAGGTAGACGAGGAGCTGCTCTACGCCATCGATGAGAAGGCGCGCAGCGTGGATCTGCTCGAGAAGGGCCGCGAGATCCTCTCGCCGCAGGATCCCGAGCGCTTCGTGGTGCCCGACCTGGCGGCGCAGCTCTCGGACCTCGAGGGGCGCGAGGACCTCGGCGCCGAGGAGAAGATCAAGCTGCGCGAGGAGATCTACCGCAGCTACGCGGTCAAGAACGAGCGCATCCACAACGTGCAGGCGCTGCTCAAGGCATACGCGCTGTTCGAGAAGGACGTCGAGTACGTCGTGCAGGACGGCAAGGTGATGATCGTCGACGAGTTCACGGGCCGTCTGATGCCGGGGCGCCGCTACTCGGACGGGCTCCATCAGGCGATCGAAGCGAAGGAGGGCGTGCGCATCGAGGGCGAGACGCAGACGCTCGCCACCATCACGCTGCAGAACTTCTTCCGCATGTACGAGAAGCTGGCCGGCATGACCGGCACGGCGGAGACCGAGTCGCGCGAGTTCTGGGAGATCTACAAGCTCGACGTCTCGGTGGTGCCGACCCACAAGCCGGTGCACCGCGACGATCTCGACGACGTGATCTTCCGCACCAAGCGCGAGAAGTACAACGCGGTGATCGACGAGATCGCCGAGTCGAACGGCCAGGGCCAACCGGTGCTGGTCGGCACCATCAGCGTCGAGGTGAGCGAGCTGCTCTCGCGCATGCTCAAGCGCCGCGGCATCAAGCACAACGTGCTGAACGCCAAGTACCACCAGCAGGAGGCCGAGATCATCTCGACCGCCGGCCAGCGCGCCGCCGTGACGATCGCCACCAACATGGCGGGCCGCGGCACCGACATCAAGCTCGGCGCGGGCGTCACGGAGCTCGGCGGGTTGCGCATCATCGGCACCGAGCGCCACGAGTCGCGCCGCATCGACCGTCAGCTGCGCGGGCGCGCCGGACGCCAGGGCGATCCCGGCATGTCGCGCTTCTACCTCTCGCTCGAGGACGACCTCATGCGACTCTTCGGGAGCGAACGCATTTCGGGCCTGATGCAGCGCATGGGCGTCGAGGAGGGCGAGGTCATCGAGCATCCGCTCGTGACCGGCGCGATCTCGCGCGCGCAAAAGCGGGTCGAGGCGCACAACTTCGACATCCGCAAGCATCTGCTCGAGTACGACGACGTCATGAATCAGCAGCGCGAGGTGGTGTACGGGCTGCGCAATCAGGCGCTCTCGAGCGAGGACATGAGCGAGTTCGTGCTCGAGACGCTCGCCGAGGAGACGCGCGCGCGCGTCGCGAAGAGCACCGGCGGGCCCGCGGCGCACCTCGACGAGTGGAACTTGAAGGGCCTCGCGGACGAGCTGTCGTTCCTCTTCATGACGCCGGTCACGGTGCACGATCTCGAGGCCGGCCGCTTCGAGGAGCTGGAGGAAAAGGCGGCGGCGGTGGGCGAGCGCGCCTATCGCGCGCGCGAGGCGGAATTCAGCCCGCCGATGATGCGCGAACTCGAACGCTGGCTCTATCTTGGGGCGATCGACGAGCACTGGCGGGATCATTTGTACGAGTTGGATCATCTGAAGGGCGGGATCGGGCTCCGGGCCTATGGCCAGCGCGACCCTCTCATCGAATACAAACGAGAAGCGTTCACGCTGTTCGAGGCGCTGCTCGGCGAGGTGCGCGAGACCTTTGCGCAGCGCCTGTTCCGCGTGCAGCTGTCGCCTGACGCGGTGCGGCAGGTGGAGCCGCGTCAGGCGCCGCGCCGGATGGTCGCGCAGCACGCCGAGGCTCAGTCGTTCGGCGGCGTGCCCGCCGCGGGCGGCGAGGAGAGGCCGGCACCGCCGGCCGCCGTGGCGCCGCTGCGTCACGAGGGTCCGCGCGTGGGACGCAACGATCCCTGTCCGTGCGGGAGCGGCAAGAAATACAAGAAGTGTCACATGCTGATCGACCAGGGTGTGGGGAGTGGGACGTGAACGACGACGACAACACCGAGCAGCGCGCGGCGCGCGTCTTGAGGCGGCTCGCCGAGCGGCTCGAGGCTTACTTGAATGGTGACGAGCTGGCGTTCGAGGCGCTCGCCGAGCGGCTCGACGAGGAGGCGTTCGGTCCGGACGACCTCGAGGCCGCGATCTGGCTGCTGCGCGGGATCGCCGAGCCGGCCATGGCTGCGGTCGAGCTCGAGGGCGCGCCGGGAGATCACACCCAGCGCATCCTGAGCGACGAGGAGCGCGCCGCGATGAGCCCGGAAGCATGGGGCTACCTGCTCGATCTGCGGCGGCGCGGCTCGCTCGATGCGAGCCAGATCGAGCGAGTGCTCGATCACGTGACCGAGTCGGGCGAGGGACCCATCGACGTGGCGCAGGCGCGCGAGATCGCGACGCGCATCGCGATGCAGGCCGATCGTCCAATCGCGGGAGAATCGCCGCATGGCGAAATCGAAGTCATCCACTAAGCCGGGAGCGAAGAAGAAGACCACCGCGCGGCCGAAGGCGCGCGCGAGCGAAGAGGAAGCGGCGGTCGCGAAATCGAAGGGCGGCGCGCAGCGCGGCGCCAAGGCCGCGCGCGCCGCGAAGCCGGCCGAGGCCGCGGGAGCCCGCACCGCCGGCAAAGCGCTCGTGATCGTCGAGTCGCCGACCAAGTCGCGCACCCTGACCAAGTTCCTGGGGCGCGGCTTCGCGGTCATGGCCTCGAACGGCCACATCATGGACCTGCCGAAGAGCAAGCTCGGCGTGGACATCGAGCACGGCTTCGCACCCCAGTACGAGCCCATCAAGACCAAGGCGCAGACGCTCGCCAAGCTGCAGCAGGCGGCGCGCACCGCCTCGCGTATCTACCTCGCGCCCGATCCGGATCGCGAGGGCGAGGCGATCGCCTGGCACCTCGCCGGGGCCTTGAAGAGCGCGCGCCGCCCGGTGCAGCGCCTGACGTTCAACGAGATCACGGAGCGGGCGGTGCAGCAGGCGCTCGAGCATCCGCGCGAGCTGGATCTGAATCTCGTGAACGCCCAGCAGGCGCGCCGGGTGCTGGACCGCCTGGTGGGCTACAAGGTCAGCCCGTTCCTGTGGAAGACGATGTTCTTCGGTCTCTCGGCCGGCCGCGTGCAGAGCGTCGCGCTGCGGCTCATTTGCGAGCGCGAGGACGCGATCGAGAAGTTCGTGGCGGTCGAGTACTGGACGCTCGATGTGGACTACGAGACCACGGGCGGGGAGCGCTTCACCGCACGCCTCGCGCGCGTCGGCGAGGATGAGCTCGAGCAGTCGCAACTGCGTGGCGAGGGGGCGGCGGCGCTGGCGCAGCAGCTCGCGAGCGAGCTGAGCGGCGCCACGGCGCGCGTCGCCGAGGTGCAGACCAGCCCCAAGCAGGTGCATCCGCGGCCGCCGTTCATCACCAGCACACTCCAGCAGACCGCGTTCAATCGGCTCGGCTTCACGAGCCAGCGCACCATGAAGATCGCGCAGCAGCTCTATGAGGGCGTGGCGCTCGGCCCCCAGGGCAGCGTCGGTCTCATCACCTACATGCGTACCGACTCGCCGCGGCTCGCCGGGGAGGCGATCGGCGAGATGCGGCAGTGGATCGGCGCGCAACTGGGCCCGGATTACGTCCCGGAATCCCCGCGCCAGTTCAAGGGCAAGAAGAGCGCGCAGGACGCGCACGAGGCGATCCGCCCGACATCGGCGGAGCGCACGCCCGAATCGGTGCGGCCGTTCCTGAGCGAGGAGCAGTTCAAGCTCTACGATCTGATCTGGAAGCGCGCGGTGGCCTCGCAGGTCGCCTCGGCCGAGTACCTCGCCACCAGCGTCGGGATCGAGGCGGGGCGCCTCGGCCTCAAGGCGAACGGGCGTGTGCTCAAGTTCCCCGGCTTCCAGAAGCTCTACGGCGTGGACGAGGAGGACGACGAGAAGGATTCGCGGCTGCCCGCGCTCACGAACGGCGAGTCCCTGAGCGTTGCGCGCCAGCCGCTCGGCGACGAAACGCAAGCGGTGCGTCCCATTCAGCACTTCACGCAGCCGCCGCCGCGATACACGGAAGCATCGTTGGTCAAGTCGCTCGAGGAGGAGAACATCGGCCGCCCGAGCACCTACGCGACCATCGTCACCACCATCACGAGCCGCAAGTACGTGGTGCGCGACAAGGGACGCCTCGTGCCCACGGATGTCGGCCGCGCGGTCAACATGCTCCTCGTGAGCACGTTCCCGGACGTGTTCGACGTCACCTTCACCGCGACGATGGAGGAGGAGCTGGACGGCATCGAAGAGGGCCAGCAGGACTGGCACAAGGTGGTGCAGGACTTCTGGGATCCGCTGAGCCGCGACCTCGAGCAGGCCGAGAAGGTGGTGTCGCACCATCGCAAGAAGATCGAGGAAGTCTCGGACATCCCGTGCCCGAACTGCGGCCGGATGCTGGTACGCAAGTTCGGGCGGCGCGGCGCGTTTCTCGCGTGCCCGGGATATCCGGAGTGCCGCTACACGCGCCCGGTGGACGATGCCGAGTTGCCGACGCCGGTCGAGGGCAAGTGCGATCTGTGCGGCGCGCCGCTCGTGGCGCGCAACGGCCCCTACGGCCGATTCATCTCGTGCTCACGCCGGCCCGACTGCAAGTTCACGAAGAAGATGACGCTCGGCATCAAGTGTCCGGAGTGCGGCATCGGCGAGATCGCCGAGAAGCGGACCAAGCGCGGCAAGCTGTTCTACAGCTGCACGCGATATCCGGATTGCAAGTTTGCCGCCTGGGACAAGCCGCGACTGGTGCCGTGCCCCAATTGCGGCTCGCCGTTCCTGGTCGAGAAGGAGACCAAGAAGGGGCTCACGCTCCGCTGCGTGAAGTGCAAATCGTCGTTCCAGCCGGAGGCGGTCGGTGCGTGAGGCGCTGGTGCGCTTCCTCGACGAGCTGGAGTCGCAGCGCCGCGCCTCGCCCCACACCCTGGCCGCCTATCGGCGCGATGTGACGCGCGCCCTGGATGCGATCGGCGGCGCGGGCCGGCCGGTCGCGCCCGGAGAGTGGACGCGCGAAGCGCTGGAGCGCGCGATGCGTGGTCTCTACCGCCGCGGCTCATCGAGCGCGACCGCGGCGCGCGCGCTGGCGGCGTGGCGCAGCTTCTCTCGCTACTGCGTGAGGCGCGACGTTCTGAGCGCGGATCCGGCACGCGCGCTCGCGTTCCCGCGCCTGCCGAGGCGGTTGCCGCGCACGCTGCCGGCGCTCGATCTCGGCGCCGCGCTCGATCGGCTGAGCGAGCTCGACGCCGGGACGAGGCGCGACGCGGCGCTGCTCGAGCTCGCGTATTCCGCGGGACTTCGGGTTTCGGAGCTGACCGGGCTCAACCACGGCGACGTCGATCGCGGGGCCGGACTGCTGCGCGTGCGCGGCAAGGGGCGGCGCGAACGCCTGGTGCCGGTCGGTCGGCGCGCGCTCGCGGCGCTCGAGGCCCATCTCGCGGGCGCACCTGCGGCGGAGCGGCGGCCGGATCATCCGCTCTTCCCTGGGCGCGCGGGTGGCCGGATCTCCAACCGCACGGTGCAGCGCGTAGTGAGGCGGCGGCTCGGGGCGGTGGCGGTGGGGCTCGGCGTCACGCCGCACGCGCTCCGGCACTCCTTCGCGAGCCACCTGCTCGATCGCGGCGCCGACCTGCGCGCCATTCAGGAGCTGCTCGGCCATCGTTCGCTGACCAGTACGCAGGTCTACACCCACGTCTCGAGCGCGCGCCTGAGCAAGGCCTACCGGCTCGCGCACCCGCGCGCGTGAGAGCGGTTGGGCCGGACGCGCGGCGCGCGCGGGCCCGCGCGTTCCTTGGCTGCGCCGCGCTCGTCGCGCTCGCGCTTGGGTCGCTGGCGAGCTGCGCGCGCCGGGCTCCTCCGAGCGGCGGACCGCTCGACATCGAGCCGCCGTTCGTGGTGGCCTCATCGCCCGACTCGGGAGCGTCGCGGGTTGCCCGCCAGGCGCGACTTTCGATCACGTTCAGCGAGAACATGGAGCCGCGCTCGACGAGCGAGAGCGTGGCGCTGGCGCCGGCCGTCGAGATCCGCCAGCGGCGCTGGTCGGGCCGCACGATGACGGTCGTGCTCGCGGAGTCGCTCAAGGCCTCGCAGGTGTACACGATGTTCCTCGGCACCGGCGCCCGCGACGCGCACGGCAACGCCATGGCCAGCGGCAAGGCGATCGTGTTCACGACCGCCGACAGCTTTCCCGCCGGGGCCATTCAGGGCACGATCGAGGCGCGCGGATTCCCGGCGCCCGGGACGTATCTGTGGTGCTACGACGCCGCGAGCGGGCGCCAGCCGGACAGCACGGCGCGCGACTTCGACTCCGTCGGTCTCGCCGACAAGCTCGGAGACTTTCGCGTCTCCGGCCTCGCGGTCCCGGGACGCTACCGACTGTGGGCGTTCGCGGATCTCAACGGCAACCGCTCGTACGAGCCCTCGACCGACGTGCTCGCGCCGATCGACACCGTGTTCGAGCTCACGGCGGCGCATCCCGTGGTCTCGAATCTCAAGTTCACGCTGGTCAACCCGCGCGCGCCTGGGAGGGTGCGCGGCAGCGTGCTAGACTCGCTCGCGGACAGTCTCGGAGTGCTGCGCGTGCTGGTGTATGCCGCGGACGACTCCATCCACGCGCTCGAGTTCGGGGTCGACTCGGAAGACCAGTTCGACATCAAGCTGATGCCCGGAAAGTATCGAATGCGCGCCTACCGCGATCTCGATCGCAACCACTATTGGCTGCCGGAAACCGAGCCGGCGAGCGACCCGTTTCCGATTACGGTCCCGCCCGGCGCCGACGTCTTGGACGTGAAACTGGTGCTGCAACGTCCGCGCGGAAAGGGTTGAAGCCGTGGAGCTTGCGTTCCTCAAAATGCACGGCGCGGGGAACGACTTCGTGGTGCTCGACGGGCGCGCGCGGCGGCCCGCCGCGGACGAGATCGAAGCTCTCGTGATCCGCTTGTGCGATCGGCGCCGCGGCATCGGAGCGGACGGCGTACTGATCCTCGAGCGCGATCCCGAGCTCGACTTCGCGATGAGCTACTTCAACGCCGATGGCCGGCGCGCGGAATATTGCGGCAACGGGGCGCGCTGCCTGGCGCGCCGCGCGCTCGAGCTCGGACTTGGGAAGGGCGGCGAGGTGCGCTTTCGCACCGACGCCGGAATTCAAACCGCGCGCCGCTCGTCCGATGGCCGCGGCATCGAGCTGCACTTCGGCCGGGTCGAGCCGCCCCGCGCAACCGGCGAGCTCGAGGCGGCGCGGCGAACGTTCGCCGGCCAGTGCGTCACCGCCGGTGTGCCGCACCTCGTGGTCCAGGTCGAGCGCGTCGAGTGGGCGCCGGTCGCGGAGTGGGGGAGCGCCCTCCGGCATCACGAGCGCTTCGCGCCCGCCGGCACGAACGTGGACTTCGTCGCGCGGCTGGGACCCGCGCGGCTCGCCATGAGAACGTATGAGCGCGGCGTCGAGGCGGAGACGCTGGCCTGCGGGAGCGGCGCGATCGCCTCGGCGGTCTGCGCGCTGGAATCGGGGGCCCCATCCCCGGTGGCGGTGGTGACGGCGGGCGGCGACGAGCTGCGCGTTGCCGCGGTGCGCGAGGGCGGCGGCTGGGACGTGCGGCTCGCGGGCCCCGCCGAGATCGCGTTCGAGGGGACCTGGCGCGAGCCCGCGCCGGTCCTGTCCTCAGGAGGAGGATGACATGTTCGAAGGACTGACGGTGGCCATGGTCACGCCGTTCCGGCGCGGCGAGCTCGACCTCGACGCGGCCGCGGACCTGATCGATTTCATGATCGAGGGCGGCGTTCAGGGCCTCGTGATCTCGGGCTCGACCGGCGAGGCGGCGACCTGCTCGATCGAGGAACGGCGCAAGCTGTGGACGTTCGCGAAGGGCCGCGTGCGCGGCCGCGTGCCGCTCACGGCCGGCACCGGAACGAACTCGACCGCCGAGAGCATCGCGCTCACGCGCATGGCGGAGGAGATCGGCCTCGATGGCGCGATGCTGGTGACGCCCTACTACAACAAGCCGACGCCGCGCGGGCAAATCGCGCACTTTGGCGCCGTGGCGAAGAGCACGAAGCTGCCCATCATCCTCTACAACGTGCCGGGCCGCACGGCGACCAACTCGATGCCTGAGACGCTCGCCGAGCTGCAGAGCGTGCCGAACATCGTGGCGGTGAAGGAGGCCTCGGGCGTCCCCGATCAGACCAGCGCGCTCAAGGCCCGCACGCGCTTCACGGTGCTCTCGGGCGACGACTCGCTGACGGTGCCGCTGATCGCGATCGGTGCGGTGGGCGTGATCTCGGTGGCCGGCAACGTGGCGCCGGCCGAGATGCGAGCGCTGTGCGACCACGCGCGCGCGGGACGCCTGGCGGAGGCGGAAGCGCTTCAC
>Ga0209698_10001418_pt1 | contig 27526 bp, 26 predicted proteins | sample LitLauG_LLR_2012_FD_187203 | JGI IMG/M metagenome (GOLD analysis project Ga0209698, IMG submission 187203) | Freshwater sediment microbial communities from Pennsylvania, USA - Little Laurel Run_MetaG_LLR_2012 (SPAdes) (version 2) | ecosystem: Environmental > Aquatic > Freshwater > Creek >... | reverse complement strand
ATCGGATTGAGCCTGAACTTCTCTGGCTCGATTGTCCATCGTTTGCAGATGAACTCATATGGAGTGAGGCCGGCCAAGGTCTTTAGCCGTCGTCCGTAGTTGTAAGCTGAGACGAAGTCGGCGAGATGGCGTTCGAGTTGGCCGTGCGGGCGCTCCCGTGTAGAACCTGGCCCATAGCGCCTCCCGCGATTCGTGCGACGAGAATGCACCATCAAAGCCTGGGATCAAACATCTTAGCGGGTGGCTGGCGTGACCGCGCGTAAGCGGACGGACGCGCAGTAGGCCACCAGCTCGGCGCCATAGGATGGCGACACGGTTACCAGCACGGCCTCCCCGCTCTTGATTCTTTCTATCCTGCTCGCCAGGAATGACGCATGGGCCTCGTGATAGCGCGGCTCAGCGTTGGGGTGCGGAGCCATGAACAATCTCGCAAGGCGAAGGTCATTGTCATAGCCCGCGGGATCGCGGCCAGTTATCACTTCGAGATCCATGACAATGTTTCCTTCCCGGAAATCATCCATGCAAAGGTGCTCGACCCCATCGAGGACCAATTCATATTGGCTCCCATCAGACTTCTTGAAACCCAGCGCCGCCCGCTTGTCGCCAACAGAAATGCTTATCAGATAGCCGTCGTGAAAAGACGGAAAGGCAGGGTTGGACATTGGCGCATTCGCCTTGGTTAGCTTTCGATGAACAATTCCCAGGGCGGACTACATCGTCAAGAGCGACGGGACCATCGCCACAAGTTCATCGCGCCGATCACCGAGGACCTATTTGCGAGCGGTGCATGAAGAATAGCGCAAGTCGCCATTTACTTGACGCAGATCAATGCTTTCAATTCTTCGTCCACATCAAAATAGAATGATTACAAACTGCAATCTGGAACGGTTTTAATGTTTGGCAATACGTATTGACAGACGATGTTACGCTCCAATACAGCCTCTCAACACGCTTTGCTCGCGTTTGAACGAAGCTGTCTATCAGGCGTGAGAGAGGCTTTGGGAATGATGCGGAAGGAACCGTCAGGAAATATCAGCCGTCATTGCGAGCAAAGCGAAGCAATCCAGACTCGGGGTCCGCGGCCTGGTCTGGATTGCCTCGCTGCTGTTCGCAATGATGGTGAGGGCGCTCATTCTCCGACGAGCCCGACGTTTGGCTTCATCGGAATGCTCGCCCTGATTGCCGGGCTCGCCGCGCCATCATTCAACTCGCCAGCGCGCGCCGACGAAGTCGCCACCTATGTGCTGACGCTCGAGAACGACGCGTTCGCTCCAGCCGATCTCAAAATCCCCGCCGGCAAGCCGTTCGTGCTGAAAGTCGTCAACAAGGAAACGGCAGGGGTCGAGATCGAGGCGAAGGACCTGAAGATCGAAAAAGTGGTCTTGGCAGGCAGCGAAGTGATCGCGCACGTCAAGGCGCAGAAGCCCGGCCGGTATCTTCTCGTCAACGAGTACAAGGAAGACACCGTCAAGACCTATGTTGTAGTAGAATAAGCCATGCTCGCCGCAGCCATTATTGTCTTTCGTGAAATCATCGAGGCCGGCCTTGTCGTCGGCATCGTGCTGGCGGTGACGCGCGGGATCGCCGGCGCGCGCGCCTGGGTCGCGGCGGGCGTTGCCGCAGGCATCGCCGGCTCCTGTCTCGTCGCGGCCTTCACGGGCGCGATTTCGCAGGCGTTTTCGGGAAGCGGCGAGGAATTGTTCAACGCGGCGATCCTCGCCTTCGCGGTCATCATGCTGGCTTGGCACAATATCTGGATGGCCAGCCATGGCCGCGAGATGGCGGCCCAACTGCGCCAGACCGGGGCGGCGGTATCCAGCGGGTCGCGTGCGCCGATCGCGCTGGCGGTCGTGGTCGGGGTCGCCGTCTTGCGCGAGGGCGCCGAAGTCGTCCTGTTTCTGTACGGCATTGCGGTGTCGGGCAACAACCAATGGGGCGCGCTGTTGACGGGCGGCCTGATTGGAATTGCCGCAGGCGGCTTGTTTACCGTGCTGACCTTCGTCGGCTTGCTCACCATTCCCGTGCGCCATCTGTTTTCGGTCACGGGCGCGCTGATCGCGCTGCTGGCGGCGGGCATGGCGGCGCAATCGACCGCCTTCCTCGAAAAGGCGGGATGGGTCGACTGGCTCGGCGCGACGGCGTGGGACAGTTCGTGGCTTCTCTCCGAAACAAGCCTGTTCGGCCGGCTGCTGCACACGCTGATTGGCTACGCCGATCAACCCAGTCTCCTGCAGGTCTTGGTGTATGCCATCGTGCTCGGCGCCATACTGGGCGGCGCGCGCCTGGCCACGCCGGGACCCAGCCGCCGCGCGCCGATGCCGGGCGTTTCCGCATCGCCGCGCTGAGGTCTCAGTTCAGAACGCGCCGGGCGTACGGGCTGTCGAGCGAGAATGCGGGAATGGCGATGTCGAAAACGCCGCCGTCGGCGCCGACCATGCGATATTCCCCGCTCATGATGCCGCTCGGCGTCGTCAATGGGCATCCCGAGGTGTAGCGAAACGATTGCCCCGGTTTCAGAGTTGGCTGCTCCCCGACAACGCCAGCCCCTCGCACCTCTTCGAGCTTGCCATTGCCGTCGGTAATTTTCCAATGTCGATGCGTCAATTGGACGGGCGTCTCGCCGCCGTTGGCGATCTCGATCGTGTAAGTCCAGAAATAGCGGCCCTCCGAAGGCTCGGAGCGCTCCGCCAGAAACTTGGGCTCGACCGTCACCCTGATGTCGCGCGTTACAGTTGAGTACATCGCACCATTGTAGCAAGCCGCGCCGCGCCGTCGAGTCCTCGACAGCGCGCGACAGCGCCGTATGATGCCGTCTGCCGCGATGTCCGGAGCCGGGATGACCGCCGAACCGAAAGCCGAAGCGATAAGACTGCTCGAGCGGTTGGTGGCTTTCGCGACCGTCAGCGACCAGAGCAACCTTTCGCTGATCGCGTTCTGCGAAGATTACCTTCGCCACTGCGGCATCGCGACGTTGCGCGCCCCCAACGCGGCCGGCGACAAGGCGGCGCTGCTGGCGACCATCGGGCCGATGATCGATGGCGGCGTGGTTCTGTCCGGCCATACCGATGTCGTTCCCGTCGCTGGCCAAACCTGGACGAGCGATCCCTTCGCTCTGCGCGAGGCGGACGGGCGGCTTTACGGTCGCGGCGCGTGCGACATGAAGGGCTTTGTCGCGATCGCGCTGGCGATGGCCCCGCACTTCAAGGCCGCACAGCTGTCTCGCCCGATCCACATTCTGCTGAGCTACGATGAAGAGACGAGTTGCCTGGGATCGCTCGACTTTATCGCGCGTTTCGGCGCTGACCTGCCGCGCCCCGACGCCGTGATTGTCGGCGAGCCGACGATGATGGAGGTGGCGGACGCGCACAAGAGCGTCGCGACGTTCCGCACCCTGGTCACCGGCGTCGAGGCGCATTCGTCCAAGCCCGCGCTTGGCGCCAACGCGATCGCCGCCGCCTGCGACATCGTCGCCGAAATATATCGGCTCGCCCGCGCCCTCGAGGCGCCCGAGCGGTGCGACGCGCGCTTCGATCCGCCCTACTCGACGCTGCATGTCGGCGAGATCCATGGCGGGACGGCGCGCAACATCCTGGCGCGCGAATGCGCGTTCCACTGGGAGTTTCGCGGCGTGCCGGACGTCGGGACAAAGACCGCCCTCGACGATGTCCAATCGTTCGTCGACACGGTCGCTCTGCCGCGCCTTACGCGATTTGGCCGGGGAGGGAGCATCGAGATATCGATCGAGGTCGATGTGCCGGGCCTGGAGGCGCGCTCCGGTTCGGCGGCGGAGACGCTGGCGCTGAAGCTGACGCGGGCCAATCGAACGTCGGCCGTCTCCTATGCGACCGAAGCCGGGCAGTTCCAGCGGGCCGGGCTGGCGAGCGTGGTGTGCGGACCGGGGTCCATCGATCAGGCGCACAAGCCGGACGAATATATCGAGATCGCCCAGATCGAAGCGTGCGTCAGCTTCATGCGGCGTCTCGCCGAAGAGCTTACCGCTCGCTAGGGCGCGAGGCATCGAGCCGGCGCCGCTCATCGCCGGGCTCGCAACAGTCCGCGCCGGAGGGGGCGCCCATTTCCGGCACGATCGGGCGTCTTCAATGGGTTACGTGACATTTTTCCGCCGTGCTCGGGGTCGTGGCGGCCTGAGAGTTCGCGCCGGTCGCGGCTTGGCCTGACGCGCGACCGGGCCGCGACTCGGGGAGGGCGTGCGAGCCGCGATGCCGTTCCGTTTCCTGGACGCCCCTTGCCACCGCCGCGCGCGGGCGCCGCCGCTCGCTGAGCGCACTGCAAATCTGGGATCGCCGGGGACATGCGCTTGTTTCCATCAACTGGATTATCGAATTTTTATGCTAGCATGAGTTCTGTTAATCAGCAATCATAAAGATGTATGCCTTTGATAAAGCTGGAGCAACCGCCCCTTTGAGAAGCCGGATTGGGGGCTACCCGATTTGCCTCGTTGCAGCGCGCCTGACCAACGCTCTTTGGCGCCGGGTAGTGGGGCAGTTTGAATTTCTGCAATGCGCCAAGACCGGCCAACTTCCCGTCACATCTGCAGGCCGATTGTGATCCCCCTCAAAGTCCACTCATCGAGGCGGATGCATGCCTTCTTTATTGTTGGCTGTGCCTTAGCGCCGTTGGAAGAAACTCAGTGGGCGGGATCGCTTCGGGACCGAAGGCGTCCCTGAATCGTCAAGTCGGCCGAGATACATACATAGCTGAGCAGGTGGGACATGCAGTTCTCAATCAACCTCGCCGTTGGCAAGCGCGAGGATAATGAGACTGCTAGAATTTCTTAGACAAGGGGTGAAAATCCGACATTTGATGCCCACGGCCCGATTTCTGGGTTGAACGTGAAGTGGTGACGGCGCGCCGAAAATTGCCATGTACAAATTTTTCGAGGGGTTGTGCCATATCAATGCAGATCGGTTCTCTTTTGCTTATTCTATTAAATAAGGTTCGGATATCCATCAGCGAGAAAAATTATATGAGTTCGAAAATATATCCTCAAAGCATAAGCGTCATCGGTTACGCCCTAACAGGTGGATTGATTATAATACACTTTGTTAACATTCTGTTATGGTGTGAATTATATATAAATTACAAGTACGGCACATCGTATTCGGATTCTATATTTTTCTTAAAATACCCATTTTTTGTGTATTTTTTCGCATCAGTGTGTCTTTCAATATTTTGGATTGGTTTTGCGTTAAAACCGAACTTCAACACGGTCGGAATGTTATTTAATACGCTAAGATTACTTTTTGGAGCTGCTCTTGCGCTTATCTTGTATGGTTTATGGGCCACTCTTCATTCGGACATATAGTTGTGGCAGCCGTTGGTTGCCTATGGGATTCAAAGGTTAGATTCACTAGGCTCCGGACTCGCAACCAATAGCGTTTACGGTGACGGTGCACTTAATTAGTCGAGTTGCTGCCTTATTTGGAAGTTCAGTGCTTAAAGTGCACTGTCACCGTAAATCTGTCACCGCAAATCCCAGCGCGCCTGGCCCAAAGCTTTTCGCCGCCTGGCGAATAAGCCGAGACGGATTGATCTTCTGCAAAGCGACTCCGAAAAATCATTGTAAAAGATTTTTAATAGAGTTCGCGAGGAGATTCAGGATGCAAGTTCCGCTCAAGATTGCCTTTAAGGGCTGCGACGCTTCGGACGCGACGCGTTCCGAAATCGAGAAACACGCCTCGCGGCTGGAGAAGTTCCACGATCGGATCACCTCGTGCCAAGTTGTCGTCGAAGTGCCGGGGACGCGCCATCGGAAGGGCGATCCGTTCGGAATCAAGGTCACTGTCGCCATGCCCGGACGCAAGGACATCGTGGTCAACAAGACGCATGGCGACAAGCCGGAGCACGAGCACATCAACGTGGCCGTGAAGGATGCCTTCGACGCAGTGGAGCGGCAAATAGAGGACTGGGCACGCGAGAAGCGCGGTCAGGTCAAGGCCCACGAAGCGCCCGATCATGGGAGAGTTTCGAAATTCGTGGCGGGGGACGATTACGGCTTCATCGAGACTTCGGATGGACGCGAAATCTATTTTCATCGCAATAGCGTTTTGAATGGTTCGTTCGAACGCCTGACGGTCGGCTCGGAGGTTCGTTTCGTTGAGGAGACCGGCGAAAAGGGGCCGCAGGCGAGCACGGTTCATCTGATAGGCAAGCATCATCCGCAGGCGAGTGGCGGTATGGGATCCGATCAACGAAGATGATAGGAGCACGGCAATGGAAAGCGCGACCTTTCGCAAATGGCTGGCCGAGCGCGGCTGCCGCTTCGAGGCCGGAAAGGACACGGTCGGGACCGTTGGGCACGCCTACGTGGCGATCCACCTCGGCAACCGGAGGGCGGTTCTTCCCGATGTCGGGACGAAAAAGTCGCTTGACTCGAGGGTCGTGCGCGAAATCGTCGACAAGCTCGGTCTCGACTGGAACGAACTGCCGGGTCCGGTGTCTCGCGTTTGAGCGTATTGGGATGTTTCCCGCGTTCCTGATGTCGCCGCCTGCAACGGCGCGGCGCCGGTTCGTAGGCGCCTTTGTTACACGGGGGTCGCGAAGCTCGCATGGGCGCCCGACGGTCGTCCATATGGCGGCGCTTGCGATTGTCGGAACAGACACGCCCGCGATGTAGCCTGGCCTTGTCTTTAAGCTAATTCGATCCCATGTAGGGCTATCGGATTTTAAGACGACTACTTGGTTCGCGCCACAGAGCGCCCACTAACAACATCCTCCCAAAAATTTGATCTCAAGGCGGACGCGTCGATGCGCGGACGATCACCATAACTACAACTATGTTTTGAAGGATACTCCCATGGCCACAGGAACAGTGAAATGGTTCAACGGCGAAAAAGGCTACGGCTTCATTCAGCCCGATAACGGCGGCAAGGACGTTTTCGTCCATATCTCGGCTGTCGAGCAGGCCGGAATGCGCTTGCTGAACGAAGGCGACAAGCTGACCTACGAAGAAGTCGCTGACCGCAAGAGCGGCAAGGTTTCAGCCGCAACTTGCAGGCGGCCTAACAAGGTTCTGCTGGACCGTCGACCACGGATGTACTGGCGGCGGTTGGTGAGCCAAGGAGGAGCCTCAGGCATTGCGCCTGGGGCTTTTTCCTTTCTGCGCTTTTGCGCCACATCAACAAAGAAAGGGTTTACGTTATGCCTGCCACCAATGCTCTCGGCATCAAACGTCGATGCCTAAGTTGCACGGCGGCGTTTTTTGATCTCGGCCGAACGCCCATAATGTGCCCCAAATGCGGTGTTGATTTCAAAGTCGTCGAACTACCCAGAAGAAATCCTGCGTCGACGCAGCCATTCAACCGCTCACCATTTAGAAAATAGAACGGCCCCCCAGGGTCCAATTCAAACTGACCCGCTACCCGCCGCCTTCATCCTTCATCAAGTAAGTTTGCTTAACCTGCCCGAGCAATCGCGTTTGCCGTTCCGCCGGGTCGGTCGCGATGAGACGGGAAATTGCCTTGCCAAGCGCAGAACCATCGGACCAATCGGGCGGGGACCGTCGCGCCCCGCGCGAGCGCGCATTTCTGGCCGCGCGCATCTCCTATAGCAACGGCGCGATGTCGACGTCCTGCACGGTGCTGCAGCTATCGGCGACCGGAGCGAAAATCGGCGTCGCCGGCACCGTCAACCTCCCCGACGTCTTTCAGATCGCCATTGCCCAAAAATCCATCGATTGCCGCGCCAAACTGGTCTGGCGACGCGGCGATGTCGCGGCGGTGGCGTTCCTGCCCAGCGAGCCAGCGGCGGAACCGGCGCAACGCCTCGACGACGGGTCGCGGATCAAGGCGCTGCAGGCCGAAAATGAGAAGCTCAAAGCCCGTATCGGCAAGTTGACCGAGCAGATCGCCCGCCTGACCGGCGAATAGACGGTTAGCCCGCCTTGCGTTGCTCGCGCGCCGTTTCCATCATCGCGACAAAACGCTTGAACAGGTAGTGGCTGTCTTGCGGCCCCGGCGACGCCTCGGGATGATGCTGCACGGAGAACGCCGGCGCGTCGCTCAGCGCGAGGCCACAGTTGGAGCCGTCGAACAGCGAGACATGGGTTTGCGTCGCATTCGCCGGCAGGGTTGCCGAATCAATCGCGAAACCGTGGTTCATCGAGACGATCTCGACCTTGTTGGTGGTGAAATCCTTGACCGGGTGATTGGCGCCATGATGACCCTGGCTCATCTTGACGGTCTGCGCGCCCACCGCCAGGCCGAGCATTTGATGGCCCAGACAGATCCCGAATATCGGCGTCTGGCTGCGCAGCAGCTCCTGAATCGCCGGGACCGCGTATTTGCCGGTCTCGGCGGGATCGCCTGGCCCGTTCGATAGAAACACGCCATCCGGCCGCATCGCGAGGATCTCCGCCGCCGGCGTCGTGGCGGGCGCCACCGTGACCGAACAGCCGGCGTCGACAAGCAGGCGCAGGATGTTGCGCTTGACGCCATAGTCGATCGCCACGACCTTGTAGCGGCTGTTGCCGCCCCGCGCGAAACCGGCGCCGAGCGTCCACACGCCCTCGTTCCAATCATAGCGCTGCGATGACGTCACCGAGGGCACGAGGTCCATGCCGTCGATTCCCGGCCAGGCCGCCGCCTCCGCGATGAGCGCGGCGCGGTCGAACACGCCGGCGGGATTGTGCGCGATGACCGCGTTGGGCATTCCCTGCTCGCGGATCATCGCGGTCAGCGCGCGCGTGTCGATGCCGCAAAGGCCAATGATGCCGCGCGCCTTCAGCCAGGAATCAAGCCGTTTGGTGGAGCGAAAACTTGAGGGGTCGGTAATGGGAGCGCGCAGGATAATTCCGCGCGCGCCAGCGGATGCGGCCAGGTTCGCGGTTTCAATGTCCTCGTCGTTGGTTCCGACATTGCCGATGTGGGGAAAGGTAAATGTGATGATCTGACCGGCATAGGACGGATCGGTGAGAATTTCCTCGTAGCCGGTCATCGCCGTGTTGAAACAGACTTCTCCGACCGCGACGCCTGTTGCGCCAAGGCCAAAGCCTTCGACAATGACGCCATTGGCGAGCGCCAGAAGACCGCTGATGACCGGCTCGCTCCAGCCGTCCGCCTTGCTATCGCCTTGAACTGGGGTCATCCGCGCTCTACGTCTCCGCTGACTGTCTCGCGCCTGTGCTTAGGCGGCCGGCGCCTTTGGCGTCAAGGCGGCGACGACTATCGGGGGAAACACAATGCGGGAATTGCTGCTCGGTCAGATGAAGGAAGCAATGAAGGCGGGCGACAGGGTGCGTGTGGGCGCGCTGCGCCTGATTATCTCGTCGCTGAAGGACAAGGAAATCGAAATGCGCGGCAGCGGCAAGATCGTCAGTCGCGCCGATGAACTCGCGCTGCTCACCAAGATGGTCAAATCGCGTCAGGAGTCCCTGGGGATCTACGAGCAGGCCGGGCGCGCGGAGCTTGCCGAGCAGGAGCGCGCCGAGATCGCTGTGATCAGCGAATTCCTGCCCAAGCAGATGGACGAGGCCGGCATGAATGCTGCGGTCGCGGCCGCCATCGCGCAGACGGGCGCCGTCTCGATCAAGGACATGGGAAAAGTCGTCACCGCACTGAAGGACGCCTATGCCGGCCAGATGGACTTCGCCAAGGCCAGCGCGATGGTCAAGACGCGGCTGGCGGTGTGATGCGCGCCCGCGCCCGCGCCCCCGCTTGCGCGGGGATGACAGCCAATTAGTTTCGCCTCACGTCCTGGGACTCGGTTGGACTGGAGGGAAGCGTCGAATCGGCCTTCCTGACGCCGTGCAGAAGGTCCACCGCGGCGATCAATTGTTTGTCGAGCGCGGGATCCGGCGGGACATAGGCGTCGGAGCCGCTTTTCTCGTCGTCGCCGTTCCTGAGATGAGCGGGCAGGGCGGCCTCGCCCTTGGTGTCGACCTTGCCCTTCAGATCGTCGGGGATATCTTCGAGAACCTTGATGTCCGGTGTGATGCCCTTGGCCTGGATCGAACGGCCGGAGGGGGTGTAGTAGCGCGCGGTGGTGAGTTTCACGGCGCCGTTGTCGCCGAGCGGCAGGACGGTCTGCACCGAGCCCTTGCCGAACGAGCGCGTGCCGATGAGGGTCGCGCGCTTCTGGTCCTGCAACGCGCCGGAGACGATTTCCGAGGCCGATGCCGAGCCGCCATTGATCAGCACGACCAGCGGCTTGCCCTGCGAAATATCGGAGCCGGGGCGGGCATTGTAACGCTGCGCCTGATCGGGATTGCGCCCGCGGGTCGAGACGATCTCGCCATGATCGAGAAACGCGTTGACGACCTGCACCGATTGGCTGAGCAATCCGCCCGGATTGTTGCGCAAATCGAGGATATAGCCCTTCAACTTGTCGCCACCGCCATTGGCCTGAAACTTGTCCATCGCCTTTTTCAGGCCGTCATAGGTCTGCTGATTGAACTGGGTGATTCGGATGTAGCCGATGTCGCCCGATTCCAGATGCGATCGCACGGACAGGACATGAATGATTTCGCGCACGATCGTGTACTCGCGCGTGTTCTTGTCCGGTCCCCGCGAAATTTTCAGGCGGACCGTACTGTTGGCGGCCCCGCGCATCTTGTCGACGGCTTCCTTCAGCGTCATGCCCTGCACGGGGGCATCGTCGATGGCGGTGATGAGATCGCCCGAGAGAATCCCGGCGCGCGCCGCGGGGGTCTCGTCGATCGGACTGACGACTTTGACGAGACCGCCTTCCGCCATCACTTCGAGACCGAGCCCGCCAAACTCCTCGCCCTTCATCGTCTGCTGAAAATCATGCAGCGTCTTGGCGTCGAGATAATTCGAATGCGGGTCAAGCGAGGCGAGCATGCCGTTGATCGCTCCGACCACGAGCTTGTCGTCGTCCGGTTTTTCCACATAGTTGACGCGCACTTTTTCGAACACCGTGGCAAACAGCCCGAGTTGACCGGCGCTGCTCGCCGCAGAGGCGGTGGGCACAGCGCCGCCCAGCAGGCCGAACGTATGCTGCGCGCCGAATCCGACCGCTGCCGCGCCAAGCAGCGCCCCAAAAGCCAGAGTCGAAGCCTTCCGCAGTGTCGTCAAATCGTTCCCTCGCGTCGTATTCGATTAAGCCCGGTCAGTTGGGTTTGGCGGGTTCGGACGCCGCTGGCGCCTCGGCCGGCGACGCTGTCCCCGCGTCTTTCGGGGGTTCTACCGCCGCTCGCTTGACGCCATGCAGAAGATCGACTGCGGCGATCAACTGTTTGTCGTTCTTCGGGTCCGGCGGCACATAGGCCTGCGATCCGGTCTTTTCGTCCTCACCATTCTTGAGATGGCCTTTGAGCGACGCCTCGCCCTTCGGGGTGTCGTCCTTGCCCTTCAGATCGTCGGGCACATCTTCGAGGATCTGCATGTCGGGCTCGATGCCCTTCGCCTGGATCGAGCGGCCCGACGGGGTGTAATAGCGGGCGGTGGTGAGCCGCAATGCGCCGTTTTCGCCGAGCGGCATGATCGTCTGCACGGAACCCTTACCAAACGAACGAGTCCCGATCAGCGTCGCTCGCTTGTGATCCTGCAAGGCGCCGGAAACAATTTCCGAGGCCGACGCGGAGCCGCCGTTGATCAGCACGACCACCGGCTTGCCTTTCGAGAGATCGCCGCCGGGGCGGGCGTTGAAGCGCTGCGTCTCGTCGGCGTTGCGGCCGCGCGTCGAGACGATTTCGCCCTTGTCGACGAAGGCGTTGACCACCTCGATCGATTGGTCGAGCAAGCCGCCCGGATTGTTGCGCAGATCGAGGATATAGCCTTTCAGCTTGGCGCCCGGCGAATCGGTGTTGAACTTCTCCATCGCCGCCTTGAGGCCATCAAAGGTCTGTTCGGTGAACTGGGTGATGCGGATGTAACCGATGTCGCCGTCTTCGACATGCGAGCGCACCGACTGCACCTTGATGACGTCGCGGACAATCCTGATGTCCTTGATGTCCTTGTTGGGACCGCGCTGTATCTTCAGGACCACCGCCGAATTGACAGCGCCGCGCATCTTGTCGACCGCCTGATCGAGCGTCAGCCCGGTCGCGGTGTCGCCGTCGATGGCGATGATGAGATCGCCCGACAGAATGCCCGCCTTGGCGGCCGGCGTGTCGTCGATCGGGGTAACCACCTTGAGGTTGCCGTCCTCCTGGGTCACCTCGATGCCAAGGCCGCCGAACTCGCCCTTGGTCTGCACCTGCATGTCGCGGAACGCCTTGGCGTCCATATAGCTCGAATGCGGATCCAGAGAGGTCAGCATGCCATTGATGGCGGCCTCGACCAGCTTGGCCTCATCCGGCTTCTCGACGTAATCCGTGCGGATTTTTTCAAAAACATCGCCAAACAGATTGAGCTGTCGATACGTGTCGGCGGCCGCCGCGAACGCGCCGTTGGCGAGGAATACGGCTGTTTGCGGCACGAACGCCGCCGCCGCCGCGCCAATTGCCGCGCCGAGAACCAGATAAGAAACCTTGCGCATTATCCGCGTGCCTTTTCGATGTCTGTCTTCGCCCACCACGGCCCCGGGTCGATCGCCGCTCCGTCTTTTCTCAATTCGATATAGAGAATGGGTTGCGCGGCGCCAATAGCTACAGCTGTCGCGCTCCTGGCCGAGCCGGCTCCCATAACGGCCAAGGGCTCTCCCGCGAGGACGAATTGACCGACGGCAACATTAATTCGTTCCGCGCCGGCTAGCACGAGATAATAGCCCCCGCCGGCATTGATTATCAAGAGCTGTCCGTAAGTGCGATAGGGTCCCGAGAAGGCCACCCACCCGTCGACCGGCGATGCGACGGTCGCTCCCGCCGGGGTCGCTAGAGAAATTCCCTTTTCCAGGCCGCCGAACCCGTCCGGCGCGCCGAATGACTTGATGATCGAACCGGCTGCGGGGAGCGGCAATTGGCCTCGCGTGTCAGCGAAGGCCAGCGCCGGTTTGAGCCGCGCCGGGTCGTTGGCGCGCGCCGCCGCGGCTCGGTTCTTCACATCGCTGGCGGCGGCCAGATCAGCGGCGGCCGCTTGGGAGGCGCCGGCTTTAGCGGCCCCAACCTCCGCCTCCATTCGCGCGATCAATTCTTTGAGAGTGGCGGCCTGCCGCGCGAGATCCGTGGCGCGCTCTCTCTCCGACCCCAAGGCTTGCTGCGCGGCCGAAAGCGCTTGCTGGCGCGCGCCGACGAGGCTGGCGAGCCGCGCCTTGTCGGCGACCAGCACAGTGGCCCGCTCGTTAAGCCCCTTGCGTTCGCCCTCGATTGAAGCATGCAGACGGGCCAGTTCGTCGAGATCGGCCGCCAGAGCGATGGTCTCGTTGTTCAGGTCGGGAATGACCGCGCTGAGCAGCATCGAAGCGCGAATCGCCTCGGCCATCTCCTGCGGACGCACCAAAATGGCGGGAGGCGGGTTGCGCCCCATGCGCTGCATCACGGCGAGCACATCGGCGATAACGCCGCGTCGCGATTCGAGCGAGCGGCGAAGAGCGTCTTCGCTGGTGGCAAGACTCGCCAGCCGTTCGTTGGCCGCTTCGATCTGGCGCTCATTGTCCTGCACTTTCGCGGTGGTCTCGATCAGCGCCGCATTGAGTCGGGCGCGGTCGACGCGGATGCTCTCAATGTCGGCTTCAATGCGGCGGCGCTGCTCGTCCGATTGCTGCAGCGTATCCTCGACGCCGCGCAAATGCATTTCCTCAGTCGATTTCGCATCGCGATCGTCAGGCGAGAGCGGCGCGGCGATGGTCGGGGACGCAAGGAGCGCGGCCACAAGAAGCCAGCGCGCAATCGCCGGGGCGCGCGCGTTTGCTCGATTTTTGGCGCTGCGGACCGCCCGATTCGTCATGCCGGTTTGTATCGCGCCGCGTCCCCCGCCACTAGGACGAAAGCGTAAAGACAGCGAGTCACAAGACAGGCCAAAGTTTACCCCCGGTGATAAGGATGCCCCGCCATGATCGAAAGGGCGCGATAGAGTTGTTCCGCGGCCATCACCCGCACAAGCTGGTGCGGCAAGGTCATTGCGCCGAAACTAATTATCTTGTCCGCGCGATCGCGCAGAGTCTGCCCCAATCCATCCGCGCCGCCGATAACGAAGGCGTAGGCGGGCGTCGAATTGTCCCGCGCTGTGGCGATCTCGGCGGCGAACTGGGCGCTGGTCGGCGCCGTGCCGCGCTCGTCGAACACAATCATTTTCCCGTTCCTGGGCATTGCGGCGAGAATCGCCCGCGCCTCCTCGGCCTGGCGGTCGGCGGCGCGCGGCGCGCGGCCTTCGTCTATCTCGCTCAGATGCATGCCCTGGAACCCTAGCGGGCGCGCCAGATCACCCACGCGCTTGAAGTATCTCTCGAAGAGATCGCGCTCCGGGCCAGCCTTGAGCTTGCCCACGGCGATCATCACCAGCCGCACAGAGGGCCCTAAGCTTTGGCCGCGCGTTCGTTCGGGCGGTCAGCGCCCCACATTTTCTCGAGATTGTAGAACTGGCGCACGTCGGGCTTGAAGATGTGGATAATGATGTCGTAGGCATCGATCAGCACCCAATCGCAATGCGGCAGACCCTCGATACGCGGCGCGCGGAGTCCCTGGGCCTTCCATGCTTTCGTGAGATGATCGGCGATGGCACCGACGTGCACGCTCGAGCGTCCGGTTGCGATGATCATCAGATCGGCAAGGCTCGTTTTGCCCTTAAGATCGATCGCGACGATGCTCTCTGCCTTGGAGTCTTCAAGGCTGGCCAACGCCAGCTTAGCCAGATCAGGCCCTTCGGCGGCGGGCGCCGGCTTTGCGGTCCGCGCGCGGCGCTTCGGGGCGAGGGCAGTCTGTGAGCTTAGGGTCAGTGGTGCGATCCTGCGTTAAGGGCGATGATTCGGAGTAAACATGACCCTGCGTGACGGAGTTTTCAAGGCGGCGCCGGACTGATATCCAGCCGCATAATGAAGACGACCATAGGGTTGCTCGATGATTTCGACCGAACACAAGTTCATTTACATCCATGTGCCGAAGACCGGAGGGAATTCTATTCAGACTTCGCTGGAGCCATTCAGCGACGACAGGAGAGCGCTTAACACGCATCAGGATGGCATCGACCGGTTCAACATAACCGGGCCAACCACGTCGACCAAACACATGAGCCTCGCGTCCTATAAGGCGGCATTGGGGGGCATTGATCGCTACTTCGTTTTCTTTAGCGCCCGGCATCCGTTCCGGCGCGTGATTTCCGGTTTTTTCTCGCCGAGCAACTGGGCGAGGCAGAACCGCTCGGGGACATGGAAAATCCACTCGCCCGTTTGGAACTATACCGAGTTTCTGGCATTTGCGGGCAGAATGAGGCCCATCGTGAGCTATGTTAAAGTCGATGGCGAAATATATCCGGCGGATGACGTTATCAGACTGGAATCAATCGCTGCGGACTACGAACGAATCACAAAAGCTCTGGGTATTCATGGCGCCGCGCCGCTCGGACATTTTAACGCGACCGCCGACGTACATCGCCAAATGGAATCGGCGCTTCGCGACAATGGTCTTCGCAGGACAATAGAAGAACAATTCGCCGAGGACATGGCTTTTCTCGGCTACTAATTGTCGCCGCCCGTCCCGGCGATCGCAGGACTCTCATTCGATGGCGATAATTTCTTTCAGGCATAAATTCATCTTCATAAAGACCATGAAGACAGCCGGCACTTCGCTGGAGATTCACCTTTCGGCGCATTGCGGTCCGCAGGACATCGTAACGCCGATCGCTCCGCCAAATTCGGCGCATAATCCTCAAAACTATTCTGACGGGGAGCGCGCAGTCTATTTTAACCACATGCCCGCGACCTTGATCCGCGACTTGCGGCCGGAGGCGTTTGCAACTTTTTTCAAATTTTGCTTTGAACGCCATCCGGTTGAGAAGTGCCTGTCACACTTCGCGATGCTCAAGAATTCTCGATATCATTACGATCCAGGCAATCCAAAAACATGGACGGAGTATCTGGAACGGGGCGATTTCCCGATTGACACATCGAGGTATCTCGATGGAGCGTCCGGTTCTTCATCGGCGGAACTGATCGTCGACAAAATCTATCGGTACGAAGAGCTCGACGCGGCGCTGAAAGACGTATCGCGGAGAACCGGAATTGCATACCGCGCGCTGGAGGCGCACGAAAAGTGTGGGTTCAGATTTGGCGTGCCATCATTTGAAGACGTGATGAGCGCTCCCCGCGAGCGCGCCAGAATATTTGACGCGTTTGCAACATCGCTTCGCTTCACGCCGTATCGATAGATGCCCCCGCGCTTAACGCGTCTTGATGACAAATCTCAGCGCGGGCAAAACGGTAGAGCGCGATATCGTATTCATTGAATCGCCTTATCGACGCGAGCAATCCGGGGCTCATGCCGCTCGTGAGTTTCTTTCCAATTGTGAGATTTAACCGCGGAAGCGACAACCCTGCCGCCTCAGGAAAAATCAGAGCCAGTTTCTTGCAGTCCGCCGCAAGCGTCTCCTGCAAGCCGACCCACGCCGCCGCGCGCAAGGTGTTCATGGCGTTCTCAAGGGCGCGCGCATGATCCGCCGCGACGTTCAACACGTGGTCGCCAAGTTGGCGAACCTGCCGATTGAAAATATTCCTGTAGATGACATCCCGGCCTTCGTCAAAAAATGCCTCGATTTCGTTTCGTTTCGCGGCGAGCACATCTGACGATGCGTCCGGGGAAGGCGGCGTTGTCCTGGCGAAATAGTACCATGAGACGCAGCGCTCGAGCGGGTTCCGGAGAATCGTCAGGATTTTCCGGTCGGAAAAATAACGCGTGACGTCGGCCATGCTGATATGCCCGGAAATCACAGCATATCGATCGAGCCTCTCAGCGTCGGCTTCGGAGAGATTAGACGCGGTAAAGGCCGGACTTACGGCATCGTCGCCGACCAACCCCCGAAGCGCAGTTTGGAAACTTGTGCCGCCGGTCTTGGGCAAATGAATGAATACGTATTTGCGCACAGATAACCTCCGTTGCGCTCAAAAGACGCTTTGGTGGCGGCCTTATCTGCCGCGCGTCGCGTCGGCTGCAGCGGTCAATCCTGGCGGTCCATCTGGCGATTTTGAAACGACCTCGTCGATCGGGCGAGGCGAATGGCAACTTGATGAAGCGGCGGCAGGCTCTTGATGCCCGATGTCCTTTTGGCCGTTAGGGCGTTCATAGGCCACACCATGCTTTGGAGCTTGAAGGGCGATTGATCGCGCAAGAAAATGTGTTCCCAGTTTATAGAGATCCATGTCGTACTGCGTCAGTTCGGCAATGTGATCTTCGTCCGTGCTCGATACGCTATAGGCGTCAACCGGCTCCATGTTCTCATGGCGCCTGGTAATCTCCGCGAAGCTTTGGAGCGCGATAAATGCGGTCGGCTCCTCGAGCTCAAGCGCTCGCGAAATGACTCGGGCGGAATCCTCGAACCGTTCCAGAATCCCCACTGCGGCCATCGATCGCAAAAATTCCGCCGCACGTTCATAGAGTTCGGCTGGAGAACATCCGAAGTCCGCCAGGGTCCTTGGCGCGTTTGGCTCCGCAGCCTGCTCCCACCGGCCAAACGGCAGACGCCCGCCAAATGTGCGCAAATACGTATTGTCGACCGCGGCCGGATTGATTTCCATTGCGGCGCTTAGAAAGCCGCTGAGCGTGTGTTTGCGAGCCGCTTCCGCCAGGGCAAGATTGTTCGCTTTGATAACCTCAGGGCGGTGGGCTCGAAGAAAATTATAGACTGATATAAGTCTGCCGCGCGGGTCGCGAAGCATTGTAACTGTTTTGACCGTCCGACCGGGTATCAGTGCAATGCAGTTGCGATCATAGTGACCCGAAAACAAGCGCGCTCTGGCCATATCGGCGGCAAGGCGAAACCAAAGATTATTAGGGCGCGCCGGGCATACCTTATCCGGCCCGACAGCTTCGGCAAGGATATGGTGCAAAGACGTTCCGCCCGAACGCGGAATGTGGATGAAGACAAGGCGGGGGATATTTTGGGGCAGAAAATCGAGATCTGAATCGGCGCAGAAAGCCTCTATCTCGCTCTCGAGAAACTTGGTCCGAAACTCCCGCGAGCGGAGCAATATCAAGCGAAGGCTTCGAACGTCCCGCCCCGCTGGCGCTTGTGTGGCGAGAGCATCGATCTCCGGCTCGCGCCCCAATATCCAGCGATAGGCCTGCACGACATCGTCGAAATAGACCTCGCGAAGGTCAGCCTTAGGCATGGGAACAGGTCCTGTACGATCTCACCAACGCTCCGATTTCGCTCGCTCAAAGGGAAACGCGCTCGAAAATCAATGTGGCGCGGACTCAACTCCTTAGGGCCGGCAAATGCAAATCGGACTCGCCTTTGGCGATTCAACCTAAGCGACTGACGAGAGACCGGTTTGGGGTGGAGCAAGTGCTGATTTTTGTTCGGTCAACGACCTTCAAACAACAAAAGCGACTCCATAATATCCATCCGACCCGCAAGATCATCCCTGGCGTGAAACGCGATCGAGCTTATGCCGCTGTAGAGCTCGCGGTCCGGGTCGATTTGTTGCACCTGTCCGCCGCGCTCCAATTGGATCATGGCGACGCCGAACTCATCGACCTCGGTTTCCATTTGGACCCACTTGGGCAGGCCGTCGGGGAAAAATGCGACCTTCGAATTGTTGGAAAGGTCGGTTATTCTTAAAGAATCGCAGTCTGTGGGCGGCGGCAGGCGCAAATACATCAGAAGCCGGATCTTGGTCTTCGCAGGCAGATTTGTGCCAAACTGGAGTCGCGCGGTTCGCGAGAACGACCAAACTCCCCAGTTTTCGATCGGCCACCATCCTGCCGAGCACACGAATTTGACCGCGCGATTAGCCCATGCGGCTCTATCGCGAACACCGGCCTCCGAGCGGCTGAATTGATAAACCCGGCCCGCCTCCAAGGTTACCGGGACGCGATGTTTTTCCGATTTATCAAATTGCGCAGCAGCGCCAACCTTCCCAAGAAAATCCGTCGCCACATCGGACCAGGTGCGGACCTGGAACTCACTGACGATCCGGGCTGTCCATTTTCGAAGGTCGTCACGATCGATGAATGCGCGCTCGATCTCCGCGGCCGCAGTGAGCGGTTCATATGGATTGATGTAGCGGCAAAAATCACCGCCGACTTCAGGTATCGAACTCGTGTTGGAAGCGATGCACGGCTTTCCGTAGGCCAGGCTTTCTCCAACAGGCAGGCCCCAACCCTCCACAAAACTGGGAAATACTGTGAACAAACAACGCCGGTAAAGCAGTCTCAGCTGCGAGTCCGAGAGGTTCCCCATGATGACGATCTTGCCGTCGACGTTCTGCTCGCTCTCCAGCTGCGACCTGAATTCTTCGATGCGCCAGCCCCACTTTCCGACAAGAATAAGATATGGGACGTCGCCGTCATACTTGCGATTGAGGGACTTCCATATGTTGAGCAACAACATATGGTTTTTGCGCCCTTCAAGAGTGCAAACACAGAGGACATAGTCTTTCGGCAACGATGCTTCGAATTCGGCATCGACTTCCGGGTCGTCCACCAAACGGGGCAGCTCATGCGCCAGGGGCACGGCGTAAATTGGCGGCGCCCGGTTTAACTCATTTTGCAATACGGACGCCACTTCCCCGGCCACATAAGTCGAGATTGTGAGGACAAAGTCTGCCAACGACATGATGTCGCCGAACTTGTCCAGAACATCCTGGCGCGTCGACTCGCTTACAAACTGGGGGTGCGTAAGGGGGATAAGATCATAGATATATACCCCTACTCTGACACCCTTATGCTTCAGCCCAACGAGAGTTCCGGAGTAATCGCCGCCAATCCAGAACGCGCCGAGAATTACATATATATCGCCGGACCTCGGCGAGATCTTGATTTTCGATGCCCGGACCCGCTCGAGACTCTCATTGACTTCTGCTTGTGTTGGACTTTTGGATTGCACAAGGGCAAGCAGAGCTTTGACCTGGGATGACGAAACAGCATAAATTGTTTGTTGCGCCTGATCGCAATAGGCCAGAACGATATTGTGCCCGCCAAAGTTCGATGCCCAGCCCAGATTGTCGGCTGCCGTCATGATTTCATGAATGATGCACGACTGCACGCGCTGGATTCCGGTGACGCGATTATGGACGTCCAGGAAGGCCAACAAATCTGAAATGTCGAAGATTTTTACTGTCTTGTTCGCGAGCTCATTGCTCTCCAACGGCGATTTGAGCGCATTTGGCCGAACGTTGTAAATACTGAGTTCACGGGCCGCCAGGCCACTCGCCGGATCGAGGTCGTGCGATCTCAGATAGTACTTCACGGCCTCGTCTGTATAGCCCTGCACCTTCATCAGATGGCCCATCTGCAGATGCAGGTCGGCGTCATCTTCTTGCAGCGCTAGTGCGCGCTCGTAAGCGAGTCTCGCCGCGGCAAATCGACTTTCCTCTTTCAGACAATTTCCGCGCTGAACCCAAATCTCGAAATCGTTCGGACGCAGCTTAAGGTATTTCTCGTATGACTCCGCGGCCGACGCGAATCGGCGTTCATCGCGCAGCCTGTCTCCCAGCTCCCGCAACGCGACCGCCTCGGAAAAGAGCTCCCGTTCGCCAAATGCCCTGGTTAATCTTGTGATCTGGCCTCTAATCGCCATGCTCACCCCCTTCTCCCCGTTGGTTGGCGACACGCGGAACTCAATCGTCTGCGGCTCGGAGCCTATAGAACAGTAGTTGCGGGAAAGATATCGCGAATCTCTTTTTGAGTCGCCCGCAGCACAAGCGTAATCCACTGGAGTTGTTCTTTTATACTACGCTTTAATGGCGCGCATTGAGGCGATTCTCCGCCTGCCCGCAGGTTCACGCATGCACGAACCAAAATCTCAGACCAACAGCCGGCATTCCCGAGAGAGCGCCGACCGTCTTTCGATTGATCCTCCAGCCGCGCCGGGCTACGAAAAGCCATGCAAGCACTTGTTGTGGGCGCGGGCGTCGTCGGGTTGGCCATTGCGCGTGCGCTCTCGATGAGGGGGCATGGCGTCATCGTCGCCGAGAAGTCCGAGGCGTTCGGCACTGGGGTCTCATCACGCAATTCCGAAGTCGTGCACGGCGGAATGTACTATCCCTCGTCGAGCCTGAAGGCGCGCCATTGCGTCCGGGGACGCCGCTCTCTCTATGCCTTTTGCGAGAGCCATCACGTGCCCCACCGCCGCTGCGGGAAACTCATTGTCGCAACGTCTGACAACGAAATGGCGAAGATCGTTTCTATTCATGAGCAGGGACTTGCCAATGGCGTCGAAGGATTGACGCTGCTCAATGCCGATGAAGCCCGCGGTCTTGAGCCCAATGTGCGGTGTACGGGGGCCCTGCTGTCGAGCGAAACGGGAATCGTCAACACTCACGCCCTCATGCTCGCGTTTCTCGCCGATGTCGAGGCCAACCGCGGCGTGATCGCCTTCTACACGCCGATCGATCGAATTGGCCGGACGAAAACCGGATGGGATGTCCGATTCGGCGGGGCAGGGCGAGAGTCGATCCTGGTGGATGCCGTGGTCAATTGCGCCGGGCTCGATGCACAGGCGCTCGCTGAGGCAACGGAGGGATATCCTCTGGAGCGCATTCCTAAGCTCGTCCTGGCCAAGGGCAACTATTTCAGCTGCACCGGTCCAAAGGCATTTTCGCGATTGATTTATCCTGCGCCGGTCGATGGCGGTCTCGGTGTGCATGTGACGCTCGACTTGAGCGGCCGTCTGCGATTTGGTCCCGATGTCGAATGGGTTGAGCGACGCGACTATGACGTGGCGCCTCAGCGCGCCGCGAGCTTCTATGCCGCAATAAGGCGCTATTGGCCGGGCCTGCCCGATGATGCTCTCGCTCCCGATTATGCCGGCATACGGCCTAAGCTCGGCGGACCCGGGGCGCCCGCCGCCGACTTCGTGATTGATGGGCCGGCTGAACACGGCCTTCCCGGCTTGATGCATCTTTTCGGAATCGAAAGCCCCGGGTTGACCGCCTGCATGTCGATAGCCGAAGAGGTCGCCAAGCAGATGGAATGCTAGGGGTCCAATCCGCTTCCTATCGTCCGCCACCGTAGGACTTCCAGCCCAAAAGCTGTTGTGTTGCACGAGCGACGAATATGGAATTTCCGATGAGGTATCGACCCGCCAGCCGCCGCGGTTCGCTCGCCAGCCGAAACAGCCATTCGAGTCCGGAGCGTTGCATCCATTGCGGCGCGTTCGACTTGACGCCCGCGTGGAAGTCGAATGCGGCTCCGACGCCAAGCATCGCGGCAGCCTCGATCTTGCCGAGATGATCAGCCATCCATCGATCTTGTTTGGGTGTCCCCAACCCTATCCAAACAAAGTCGGGCTTTGTCTCGTTGATCATCGCCACCTCTCTCGCGTCTTCCCCAGGCGATAGCTGGCGAAACGGCGGGGAGCGGTATCCTGCGATCGGGAGACCGGGGAAACGCTTCGTAAGATTCGCGACAAGGAGTTCGGGGATGCCCGGCGCTCCCCCGTAGAAATAGTGGCGATGTCCTTTTTCGGCTGCGATCTCGCACATCGCAAGCATCACATCTCTTCCGCAGGCGCGGCTCGCAGCCTTGAAACCGGCATGCTGACACCACCAGACCAGCGGCATGCCGTCTTGCGTCGTTAGCGCCGCCCGGCTCAACACACTCCGAAAGGCGGGGTCGCTTTGGGCCTCAACAATTCCGTGAACGGACACACAGCACACGTATTCCCGCTTACCCTCCGCCCGCCACGTCTCGAGCGTCTTCACTGTATCGGCGAGATTTGTCGGGGTAATAAGCACGCCCAACAGGTTGACTCTTGGCGCGCCGGCGCCGCGGTCCTCAGATTCAGCGGCATAGCGAACGTCCGTCGAGTAACTCACTAGCGATCTCCTTACGGCGGTCGTTTCTGTGTCCAGGACTCAAACCCGACTAGAGCCTGCATTGTCAACGGAGCCGCAGCTTTGGATTCGCGCCCCGCAATACAACGGACTGCGCCTCATGCTGAACGCAAAACCCCATTGTTGCAATCCTCTCTGCGGAGCAACTCGGGGAGAGCGATGCCATTGTCAATCGGCCGAATAGTCATTTTTCACTAGGATAATGCGGGGGGAATCGAGGCTTGACCGTGAATTGAGCACTCCATATCAATATCCGCGAAATGCCGAGGCCATTGTTTCTATCGTTTCGCCCCTTTGGTCCTTCATTCAGCGAATGGCGCCCGAGTATCGGGCGACAAGAAAATATTCAAGGGGTCCATGATCGCAGCGAACCCAGTCGATAAACTCCCTGCTTCAAGCATCGTCATCGTTGTATGTCCCGGAGGGCTGGAGCATGGCGGCGGAATTGGCCGCCAGATGGGGTATTTCCTGGAAGAGCGTCGGGCCGGCGATTCAGCGGTGGAATATCGGGTCATCGACTCCCGTGGTCCCTGGTTTCTTGGAGCTTCGCCCCGTCATATTGGTCTTGCCGCGGTCTACCTCGCAGGCGCTATGGCGAAGCTGTGGGCTATTCGCCGTCAGACCAGGCACTGCATCGTTCACGCCAACATTACCGGACGGGGAAGTACGGTCCGCAAAGTGTTCGTCCTCACCGTCGCTCGAGCCCTCGGACTGCCATACATTCTGCATGTCCACGATTATGACTACTCCGCGGAATACGGTCGGCGCGGCGGCGTCATAAAGAGGCTGATCAAGACTTTCTTCCAGCATGCCGACAAGGTGCTGGTGTTGGGGGCCCGAGAGCGCGCGAACCTGTCCCAGCTCCTTGAACTGCGCGAAGATCAGATCGCGGTCCTGCCGAATGCGGTGCCCGATCCGCTCCGCAACGTTGGCGCCGCGCCGGAGAGAAAGCCGCCATATCATATTCTGTTTCTTGGCCACCTCAGTGCGCGAAAGGGGGTGCCGGAGCTCTTGCGCGCGCTTGCGAGCCCAGCATTGGCGAGCCGACGTTGGAGAGCGACTTTGGCGGGGGGCGGCCCGGTCGATGAATACCGGCGCCTCGCGAACGATCTCGGGATCGCCGATAGAATCGATTTCCCCGGATGGGTGGGCGCCGAGAAGGTCAACACTCTGTGCGGCGACGCCGACATTCTCGTATTGCCCTCACACGCTGAAGGGCTCGCTATGGCTGTGCTGGAGGGTCTGTCCTACGGGCTCGCGGTCATTGCCACTCCGGTGGGCGCTCACGCAGAGGTGATAGAGCCGGAGGTTTCAGGGATCATGGTTCCCCCCGGCGATGTGGAAGCGCTGGCCGGCGCATTGGTTCGCGTTATCGACGACGATCGCTTGCGCGAGCGATTGCGCGCGGGCGCCCGCCGCCGCTTTCTCGAAAAATACGACGTCCGCGGCTACGCGGAGGAACTTGGCGGGCTCCATGCGAGTTTGCTTTTAAGTTCGGGGCCGCTGCTCCGAGCAGAACAGAGCGCTTGACAATGGAGGGACAGACGCACTCTAAACGCCAAGATTTTTTTCGCTGAATCCTGTTTGCCGAACCGATGGCCCCGGACATTGTCCGCGACATTTAATCGTGGGCCGAATATCGCACAACAATCCACAACTGGCGCGCTCGTCCAACGGACACGTCGGTATGTCAGAAAATCGGGATAGGGTGGGTTCACGCCGGGACATTTCACCTTGGACGGAGCCTTCCACCTTGGGGAAGACATGCTTATCCGCAACAGTGCTCTCTATGCAATCGCCAAACTTTTTCCCGGCGTGTTTGGTCTGGCGACGACGGCGGCTCTGACGCGGCTGCTCGATCCGCAGCAATATGGGCTCTATGGTTTGACGTTGGTCATCATGACGTCGGGCTCGATGGTCCTGTTTGATTGGCTGGGCCAATCGCTGCTCCGCTTCCATCCCGCGGGTCGCAAGGATCCAGGATTTTTGTCGACATTCATGTGGATGTTCGTCGCGCTGGGCATCGTGTCGGCGTTGGCGCTTGGGACAGCGATGATCAGCGGCATCGTAGCGAATGAGCTGATTGGCCCCTGCATCGTGGGCCTGCTGTTGATCTGGGCCTCCTCGTGGTTCGAGCTGGTGTCGCGGCTGGCGGTGGCGCAGTTCCGGCCGATCGAGGTTCTTCGCATGAATGTCGTACGGTCGGTGGCGATTTTGGCGATGACAACGGCACTCGCCGGGCTGACGGGAAGTCCAATTTGGACCGCGGCGGGCGCGGGGGTTGGTATTTTGGCTGGCGCTTTCCTTGGAGGAGCGCCGATCCCCCGCCTTTCGATCCACCGGTTTGATGGGCGCCTGGCTCGCGATGTGACGCTGTTTGGCGCGCCTTTGGCGGCGGGCATGTCGCTGTTCATCATGATCGACGCGGGATCTCGCGTGCTCCTTGAGAGACTGGACTCGCCACAGGCCCTCGGCGTTTTCACTGCCGCCGCCATCTTAGCCCAATCCAGGTCCTTGCGGCGGGCATCGCCTCGGCCGGTTATTCGCTGGCCGTCAAGCAGGTGGAGCGCGGCGATGAAGCGGCCACGCAGCGGCAGCTTCAGGCCAATGGAACTCTCTTGCTCGCGGTGCTCGCGCCCGCGAGTTTGGGCATCGCGCTTACGGGAAACTGCATCGCAACAACCTTTCTCGGCGCCAAATTCGTGGCCGGCGCTGCGCCGCTCATGAGCTGGATTGCGGCAGGTTCTTTTTTCAACGCGCTGCGCGCAAACCACCTCGACCATGCGTTCCAGTTGGGCAAGAAGGCCCACCTGCAGATTTGGGTCATGGCGCTTGCGGCGATCATCGCCATCGGTTTGAGCCTCTATCTGATCCCCAGGCTGGGTCCGATGGGCGCGGCCATCGCGGTCACCGTCGCCTATGCGGTCGCCTGCGTGCATTCGCTGATCGCCGGCCGGTATGCCTATTCGATTCCGCTGCCGCTCGCGGCGTCGGTTCGCGTTGGCTTTTGCTGTGCGGCAATGACGCCCGTCGTCGTCCTGCTGCCTGATAGCGGCTGGGTCGGACTTGTCCTGCGCGCGGGACTGGGCGCAGCCACGTACGCGCTCGCGGCGATCGCGGTGAATTTGCTGAACGTGAGAGTGTTCGCCGCGCGGTTCGCAAACTCCGTCGCGTCAAGGCGATGGACGGGCTTGGAGCTGCGGTCAGCCTTGAGTGGTCGCTCGCGCGGAAGCTCCAATTGATGCGTCCGGGAGCGCTTCAAGAGCGGATGGAGCAGCCCGTTGGTCGGCTGGCAGACATGCCGACACATCGGCGGCTAGCGAGGCCGCGTTAGGGGGATCGATCATGCTGAGGTGATCGCCTGCTGCGGAATGAATTTCGAGTTCACGGGCCCGATTGCGCCAAAGGCGTTCATAGTGATCGCTCCGCAGGGACGGGCGAAAAAATATCAGTTTGTGCGGATAGAATTTCGGGCGGTAATTTGCCCGCGCGGTTGCATGGGCAATCGCGAGGCGTGACGCATCATCGTTGTCGCTCGTGAAGTCCATCGGCGGGCGCTCGCCAAAAACAAGCGCCGATAATAGAATTCAAGGTTCTCGCCCAGCGAAACGGTCAGTAACTTTTTGGCATGGCGACTCGCTTTCGCCTTGAAGCCTTCAGGACCCGGCGAATCAAGCATGACGAGGCATGCGACCTTCTCTTTCGCTTGAAGGAGTTGGTTGGCGATCTCCAAGGCCACGAGGCCTCCATAGGAGTGTCCGCACAGAAAATAGGGTCCAGCGGCCTGCACGGTTCTCATGCGAGTCAAATAATGTTTCGCGGTTTCGTCAACGCTCGAGTCTGGCGCGCTTGATCCGTCGAGGCCTCGGGGTTCTATCGCCAAGACCGGCATCGTGGTTTGAAGCGCGATTGCAAAGTCGGCGTAAGTCGAAACGTCGGACGGACGCGCACGCCCCAATGATCCGCGGTCCAGCTCAGTCGTCCAGCCGCGCTTTCGCGATACGCCCGCGCTTCCGGAAACAGCGCCTTCTCAATGATGATTTCCCTTAAAGAGGTCCCAACAATCACGGAAAACCATGCCGGAATCAATATTGCCGCACCCAAATTTTATCACCCGGGCCACGGTTTTGGCCCGCTTCGCGGCTCCGCCGGTCTGATCCGGAGCTCGAATTCCGTGGCGCTCAAAAGAAGGTGCTCTGCCCGTTCGATTTGATTGAAGTGGGCATATGTCTTGCTTTATAATGGAGAAACTGGAGCGGTTTCTGCAGAGTTACTGGGGCGGGGAGAGGATCTCCGTGTCGTGGCCATGTCACGGAAACTTCCTAATAATCATCCCGTAACCATGATCCACGTCATCGCGTCACAGGGGACAGTCGATGTCCAATGGCCGCTATCGGCCGGTCGGACTGCGACTGCCCCGCGCGGGGCGAGGTTGCGACTGAAAAAATCAGCTGCTGGCTAGGACGAAGGACGGCTCGTTTCACGAAACGACTGACGGGGCGACAGACGTGAGTAAAGTTGAAAACATTGAGAAATTTCAGCCGTCTGAGACCATGGTGCGCAAATTCGGCGTCTCCGCTGTCACTGCCAGCGTCATCGCGGCCCTCGTCGATCTTATGGTTATCATCTCCTCGAGCGTGATTTCGGGGATTTCCTACAATCTGTATTTTTACGATCTTGG
>Ga0209698_10001416_pt1 | contig 27539 bp, 25 predicted proteins | sample LitLauG_LLR_2012_FD_187203 | JGI IMG/M metagenome (GOLD analysis project Ga0209698, IMG submission 187203) | Freshwater sediment microbial communities from Pennsylvania, USA - Little Laurel Run_MetaG_LLR_2012 (SPAdes) (version 2) | ecosystem: Environmental > Aquatic > Freshwater > Creek >... | reverse complement strand
CCGGGAGGGCGTCTCAGGCTGTGCCCGCCTCCGTCTTGTCGGGGACGGCTTCCTCGTCCAGCCCCTTCTTGAATTCCTTCTGCGCCGAACCGAGGGAGCGGGCCAGCTTCGGGATCTGCGTGGAGCCGAAGAGGACGACCGCGATCACGATGAGGACGATGATGCCCTGCTCGCCGAAGAGTTCTGCTGGTGCCATGACGTGTCTCCCCTAATTGCCTGCTGTCGACAGGTTAGACGTGGGCGGCGGGCGCTGCTGCACGGGCCCGCCGGACCCGCCCCCGACCGGTCCGGCGGTGCTCAGCCGGCGAGGAAGACGCCCAGGCAGAGTGCGGCGACCGAGGCGACGCCCCCGACCGATCCCCAGATGGCCAGTCCGGCCTTGGTGGTGGCCCGCTGGTGCAGGAACACGGCCACGCCGGCCACGACCACCACGCCCATCTTGATCCCGAGCACGGCATTCCAGGCCGAGGACGCGTCCTTGGTGGTCAGGGCGGCGATGTTCCAGAACCCGGTGACCACGAGCAGCGCGAACGCCGGCCACAGCAGCCAGGCGAGGGCACGGGCCGCCTTCTTCGGGGCATCGGCGCCGAAGCCCCGGATGGTCGGCAGCAGGCCGGTCATGGTGATCTGCCCGCCCACCCACACCGCGGCGGCGGTCACGTGCAGGATCAGGCGGATCCCGCCGAGTCCGGTCGCGAGGTGGGGGACGTCGGAGGCGAGGACGGTCAGGGGGTGCATCCGGTCGGCTACTTGCCGGTCCAGTTGGGCTCGCGCTTCTCGGCGAAGGCGATCGCACCCTCCATGGCGTCGGCCGAGCGGCCGATCTCCCCGAACACGGCGTCGTTGACGGCCCAGGCCTCGTCCTCGGGCAGCTCGCCCGCCTGGAGCATGACCTGCTTGGACAGGCGCACGGCCAGCGGTGCGTTCTTGGCGATGCGCTCGGCCAGGGCGAGGGCCTCGCCCATCAGCTGGTCGGCGGGCACGACCCGGTTGACCAGTCCGATCTGGAGGGCACGCTCGGCGGTGATCGGCTCGCCGGTCAGCGCCATCTCCAGGGCGATCGTCCGGGGGAGCCGCTTGGGCAGGCGGATGAGGCCGCCGGCGCCGGCCACCAGACCGCGGGCCACCTCGGGGATGCCGAACTTGGCGTGGTCGGCCGCCACCACCAGGTCGCAGCTCAGCATGATCTCGCACCCGCCGGCCAGGGCCGACCCGTTGCAGGCGGCGATGAGGGGCTTCGGGAAGTCGCGCTTGGTGATGCCGCCGAAGCCCTTGTCGGTGATGGGGAACTCGCCGGTGGCGAAGGCCTTGAGGTCCATGCCGGCCGAGAACGCCTTGTCGCCGGCAGCGGTCAGCACCACGACCCACACGTCGTCGTCGGCCTCGATCTCGTCGAGGGCGGCGGACAGCGCCGTGGCGGTCGCCAGGTTGATGGCATTGCGGGCCTCGGGGCGGTTGATGGTGAGGATCTCGATGTGACCCTGGCGTTCGCGGAGCAGTTCGGACATGGTGGTCTCCCAGGCAAGAGGTGGCTGCGTCACGCCAGACGGTAGCGCGGCTCACCGGCCTGGACGACCACGGAGCCGCCGACCAGGCCGGGCACGTCGAGTTCGCCCATGGCGGCGGTCACCTCGTCGTCGGCGGGGGCGAGCGCCATCCGGCGGCCGTCGGCCAGCCGGGCGAGGACCGGCGCACCGGCCGCCGTCCCGTCGGAGTCGCGCCACACCGTGGCCGCCACCACCGTGGCCTGCTCCGGTGCGTCCACCCGGTCGGCCACCTCGACCGCCGAGGCGTCGATGGCGGCCTGGGCCGCGGCGGTGTCCCCGCGGTGGAAGCCGGTCGGGGGCGGGGTGGTGCCGTAGACGCCCAGGGCGTGCTTGGTCACGAACCATCCGAGGCCGGTGGCGAGCCCGAGCCGGGTGGCGCCTCCCCCGTCGGCGCGGAGCAGGTCGCACAGGGTGGCGATCGAGTGGGTGGTGTAGTTGTTGCCCGGGCCTCCGAAGTAGGGGAGGCCGCCGGTGACGGTCAGCCCGCGGGGATCGTCGCCGGCCACGCCGAGGGCGGCGGCCCCGATCTGCACGGCGGAAGGGAAGCACGAGTACAGGTCCATCCGGTCGATGTCGTCGACCCCGACGGATCGGCCGGCGGCCGCCGAGGCCGAAGCGAACAGGGCGGTGCCGGCGGCGGCGATGGCCGGGGAGCGACCGGGGTCCGGGCGTGCGGACACGAAGCGGACGTCGACGGCCTCGGCCCCGGACCACACGAACACCGCCCGGTCGGCCACACCGGCCCGCTGCGCGGCGGCCAGCGAGCACACCACCAGGGCGGCCGACTGGTCGGAGCCGAGGAAGGCGGTCATGCGCTTGGTGTACGGCTCGCAGACGATGCGGTTGTCGGGGGACGGTGTGGCGATCTCGTCGGCGGTGCGCGCGTCGGCGAACCACGCATACGGGTTGGCGGCCGCCACCGTGGTGAACGGGGCCATGAGCTCGCCCAGGGCACGCCGGTGGGTGGGCGCATCGTGGCCGGCACGCGCGGCCAGGACGCTCTCGAAGAGCGGGTAGACGTGGACCGGGGCGAGCATGGCGACGGCCAGTTCGGCCGGGCCGAACCCGGGGTTGTCGTCGCCCACCACCGGGTCGGGTGCGAGGTCGGTCCGCCCCACGTCGCGGGGGAGGCCCTGGGCCCGGCGGGCACGTGACGAGCGGATCGCCTCCGCCCCCGCGATCAGGGTGACCGAGTACTCGCCGGCGGCGATGGCCGACGCCGCCCGGTTGACCAGCCACTGGGGCGTGTTGCCCCCGACGGTGGTCACCTCGCGCCGCACGTCGGGACGGAGCTGCAGCGCCTCGACCAGCTCGGTGGCCGGTGCCGGCCCCGCCTTGGTCATGATGTCGACCACGCTGACCAGGTCGATCCGGTCCCGCAGCAGGGGCACGTCGGCCAGGGCCGACTCGCACGCCCGGGCCATGAGCCCGACCGGGTTGACCAGCGCCTCGCGCTCGAGCGCCTGGCCCGAGGCGATGACGACGGGCAGGCGTTCGGGGTCTGTGGGCGAAAGCGGCATCGGTGGTGTCCTCGTCGGGTGGTGGTCGGGTGGTGGTCGGGTGGTGGTCGCGGCGGCGTGGCGTGACGGGCGTGGCGACGCGGGTGTCCCGTCGGGGCTGGGCGCCCCGGTGCCCGTACGGGGCGGCAAGCTACCATCGCCACGCCGGGCCGGGCCTGTCGGCGGCCGCCCGGGCGCGAGGAGAGGGTGCGACGGTGGCGACACTCGAGGAGTCGGGACGGGCGGCGGACCCGGGGCGGACCGCCTCCCCGCTGCTGCCGCCGGGATTCCTGTTGGGCGTGGCCACGGCCGGGTTCCAGGTCGAGGGCGGGTTCAACGGACCCGGTCAGCCGGCCAACAACTGGCTGGCCTGGGAGCAGACCGGCCGGGTGACGCCGTCCGGCGATGCCGTCGGGTTCTGGGACCGACCACTGGACGCACTCGACCGCGCCGCCGCACTCGGGTGCGACAGCTTCCGGCTCAGCGTCGAGTGGGCCCGGGTGGTGCCCGAGTGCGGCGTGGTCGACGCCGCCGCCCTGGCCCGGTACCGGTCCATCGTCGACGCGTGCGCCGACCGCGGACTCACCCCCCTGGTGACCCTGCACCACTTCACCCACCCGTCGTGGCTGGGCGGGGACCTGTGGCTCCGCCCGGACGCACCGGCGCGGTTCGCCGCATACGCCCGCCTGGTGGCCGCCGAACTCGCCCCGGCGACCCGCCACTGGGTCACCCTGAACGAGATCAACGTGCTCGCCCTCATGACCTACGTGCTCGGCGACTTCCCCCCGGGCCGGGTGGCCGGGCTGGGCGACGCCGCCGTCGCCCTCGACCACCTGCTGACCGCCCACGTGTTCGCCTACGACGCCATCCACGCCGAACGGCCCGACGCCGTCGTCACCACCAACAACGCCGCGCTCACCGTGTACGAGTACGACCGGCTGCTGGTCGACCTCCTGCTGGCCAGGAGCCACCGGGTGGAGCGGCGCGACCTCGACGCCTGGATCACCGACCGCCGCCGCCGCCACTATTCACTGCAGGCCACGCCGGGGGCCGGCGAGGAGCTGCTGCGTCGGGCGGGGGCCCGGCTCGCCCCCTACGGGTCGACCGGTCGGCCGAGGTCGGTGCCCCGCCGGGTGCTCGACGCACTCGAGGCCAGCCCGCACGAGCGCCCCCTCGACGTGCTGGGAATCGACTGGTACGACCCGCAGGCGGCCCGCCACTTCCGTCTGCCGGGCCACCGGACCGCCGGCGGGCGGGCGACGGGCCCGGCCCGCCTGCTGTGGGACGACCCACCGGACCCGGACGGTCTCACCCGGTGGCTCGGCGTGCAGCACGAGCTGGCGCCCGGCCTGCCCCTGTGGGTGGTGGAGAACGGGCTGTGCACCCGGGTCCGGGACGGGCGCCCCTACGGGCGGCTCGACGGGTGGGACCGCACCCGCTACCTGGCCGAGCACCTGGCGGCGGTGGTGGCCGCGGTCGACGCCGGCGTGCCCGTCGAGGGGTACTGGCACTGGTCGCTGGTGGACAACTACGAGTGGGGCTCCTACGAGCCGCGGTTCGGCCTGCACGGGGTGGACCGCGAGCGGGGGAGCCACGGGGGCACCTGGCTCGACACCGACGCCATGGGCCGCGACGCGGCCGGCACCTACCGGCGGCTCATCGCCGGTCTGCGGTCCGGCGACCGCGCCGTCCTCGACGGGTAGGGCGCCTTCCGACCGGCACGGTCAACGGCCGGCGAACCGGGCCATGCCGGCGATGACCTGCTCGGCTTCGTCCACGATCCGGCGCACCAGGTCGCCCGCCGGCTCCAGGGAGTCGATGGCGCCCACGCCCTGACCGGTGGGGTAGCCCTCCTTGGCCGGGTCGACGCCGGCGGTCTGCGCCCCGCCGCCCAGGTGCCAGGCCCCGTCCCGCATCGACCGGCTGAGCTGGCCCGGGAACGGCTGGAGCTCGCCGGGGTGGTCCTCGAAGAACCGGGTGTACTCGTTGCGCAGGACCCGCATCGTCTTGCCCGAGAAGGCGCGGCTGATGGTGGTCGAGTCCTCCCGGGCGGCCAGGAGCGCGTCCTTGTACCCGGCCACGCTGCGGGCCTCGGGGGTGGCGATGAACCGGGTGCCCATCCACACGCCGTCGGCACCGAGCGCCAACGCGGCCGCCAGGCCCCTGCCGTCCACGATCCCGCCCGCGGCCACCACCGGGATGGCGTCGCCGACGGCGTCGACGATCTGGGGGACGAGCGGCATGGTGGCGACGAGGCCGGTGTGGCCGCCGGCCTCGGTGCCCTGGGCCACGACCATGTCGCACCCGGCGTCGCGGGCACGCCGGGCGTGGTCGACCTTGCCGCACATGTTGACCACCAGCACCTGGTGGGCGTGGCAGAGCTCCACCACCTCGGCCGGCACCCCCAGGCCGGCCACGAAGACGGTGGCGCCGCCGTCGATGATGCGCTCGACCTGGGCGGCCATCGAGCCCGGCATGGCGGTCAGCAGGTCGACGCCGAACGGCTTGTCCGTCGCCGACCGCACGGCGGCGATCTCCTCCACCATCCGGTCGTCGCGCATGGTCGAGGCGCCCAGGCAGCCGAAGCCCCCGGCCTCGGACACGGCCGACACCAGGGCCGAGTACGAGACCCCGCCCATGCCGGCCAGCATCACCGGGTGTTCGATGCCCAACAGTTCGGTCAGTCTGGTCTCCACGGCGGGCTCCTCGGGCTCGGACTCGGGCGACCGCACCCTAGCGGCGCCCGCCGGGCCGGACCGGGTGGCTACACCAGGTAGGGGCAGTGCCGACACCCCTGGTGGCAGCAGGTGCCGCGTCCGGCCAGGTAGGTCGAGGTCATGACCAGGTAGCCGGTGGCGGGGTCGGCGTAGCTGTTGGCGCCTGCGTCCCGGGCGGCCCGGTGGGCGTCCAGGATCTCGTCCCGCATCGGATGGTCGGGCGCCAGCCGGTCGGGATGGGGCTCATCGGGACCCCGCCCGGCCAACGGCTCGGGCCCGGTCACCGGCAGCCGGCCGGTCCCGCCGGGCGGGCCGGGTGCGCCCGGCTCACCCGGCGTGGGCGGCGGGGGCCGGCTCGGCCGCATCGCCTGCTCCGGTCCCGGGGGCGCCGCCGCCGGGACCGGGCGCCGACCAGTCGCCGGTGCCGACACTCGGCACGAAGTCCTTCTGCCGCACCAGGAACAGGCAGCCCACGGCGCCGACGAACGCCACCACGGCGCTGATGGTCATGAGGTGGTCGAAGGTCGAGACGAAGCCGACCTGGTAGGCGGTGAGGAGCGCGTGCCGGCCCGCCGCCACCGGGATGGCCGCAGCCGCCTGCCGCACGCCGCCGGTGGCCAGGGCCTCGCCCAGCCGGCTGCCGCCGTGGGTCAGCACGGCGGTGCCGACGGGCGTCGTCTGGAGGGAGCTGACCACCGCCGGCTTGATCTGGTGGACGAAGATCGCCCCGAGCCCGGCGATACCGGTGGCGATGCCGACCTGACGGAAGGTGCTGGCCGCGCCGGTGGCCATGCCGCTGCGCTCGGGCGGGACCACCGACACCGACGCGGAGGCCAGGACCGGATTGGTGATGCCGATGCCCACGCCCCCGACCAGGAAGCCGGGGAGCAGGACCAGCCAGGTCGACGTCGGCTGGACGTGGGACATCAGTTCGCAGGCCAGCGCGACGAGGGCCAAACCGAGTCCCATCATGAAGCGGGCCTGGATCTTGACGGTCAGCTTGCCGGCCACCGGCGCCACGAAGAAGGCGAGCATGGTGAGCGGCAGGAAGCGCAGCCCGGCCTGGAACGGCGAGTAGCCGAGCACCGTCTGCAGGTACAGCGTGAGGTAGAGGAACATGGCGAAGATCGACGCCGACAGCGCGAACGATCCGAGCGACACACCGACCATGGCCGGGCGCCGGAACAGGCCGAGGTCGAGCATCGGGTCGGACTGGCGCCACTCGCCGACCAGGAAGACGGCCATGAGCACGACCGAGCCGACCAGCATCGACACGATGGTCGTGCTGCCCCAGCCCTTGGCGTTGCCCTGGACGAGCGCGTAGACCAGCAGGAACAGCGACGCGGTGAAGGTCGTGAATCCGAGCCAGTCGATGCGCCGACCCGAGGAGATGTTGGCGTTGTCCACCTTGGCCAGCGTGATCACCACGGCGACCACGCCGATCGGGATGTTGACGAAGAAGATCCAGCGCCACCCGATGCCGCTGGTGATCGCCCCGCCGACCAGCGGTCCGATGGCGACGGCGCCACCGACGACGGCGCCGTACACGCCGATGGCCGTTCCCCGCTCCTTGCCCGAGAACGCCTGGGCGATGAGGGCGAGCGAGGTGGCGAACATGATCGCCCCGCCCACCCCCTGGGCCGCCCGGGACAGGTTGAGCATCAGGGGGGTGGTGGCCAGCCCGCAGGTCAACGAGGCGACGGAGAACAGCACCAGGCCGATGGCGAACATGCCGCGGCGGCCGTACATGTCGCCGAGGACGCCGGCGGTCAGCAGGAACGCCGCCAGGGTCAGGGCGTAGGCGTCCACGACCCACTGCAGGTCGGCGAAGGTCGAGTGGAGGGCCACCTGGATGTCGGGCAGGGCCACGTTCACGACGGTGATGTCCAGCAGCAGCATGAACGTGCCGAAGCAGACGGCGATCAGGGTCCACCATTTGCGATCCAAGGCCACTCCCCAACTCGGTCCGCCGACTGCACCGTCTGTCCCGCCGCGCCGTCGCCGGCGCCGTGCGGGCATGTATAGACGATGGGTCCTCCACCGGCAACGGAGCGGTCGGCGGTCCCCGGTGCCGCAACCGGCACCGCACGGTCCGGTCCGGTCCGTGCGGTGGAGGGTCAGACCGTGCCGTAGGTGGTGCCGCGGTCGACGGCCCGGGCGCCGGTGCGGAGCAGCTCGTCCGTGGCCGCAGCCAGATCGAGGCAGAGGTCGTCGACGACGGCCAGGTGCCCGGCGTGCACGGTGGCGTGCAGGCTGTCGGGCGGGGTCTGCCGGTCGAAGAACCACCCGCCCCGGTCGGCCAGGGCGTCCCCCAGCGCGAAGGTGTCGACCCCGTGCGGTCCGTCGAGGCCCCCGAAGGCGAACACGGTGGCGTCGGGCGTCCCGCGCACGGCGATCCCCGGGGTGGCGTCGATGGCGTCCCGCAGGGCGGTGGCGGCCCGGAAGGCGTCATCGGCCAGACGCAGGTAGCCGTCCTCGCCGAGGTGGTGCAGCACGGCCCACCCGGCGGCGATCGGGCCGCCCGGACGGGTGCCGGCCATCGACGGCGACCCGTACAGTCCGCCCAGCCAGTCAGTGGTGACGAAGGGCTGGAGGCGGGCCAGGTCACGGTCGCCGTAGAGGAGCACCGACACCCCCTTGGACGCGTACCCGTACTTGTGGAGGTCGGCGCTGATCGAGGTGACGCCGGGTACCGACAGGTCCCAGTCCTCGGAGACATGGCCGAGGGTGTCGAGGAAGGGGAGCAGGAACCCGCCCAGGCAGGCGTCGACGTGGCACGGGACGCCCCGATCGAGCGCCAGCGCACCGAGTGCGGGGATCGGGTCGATCACCCCGTGCGGATAGGACGGGGCCGAGCCCACCACCAGCACGGTCCCGTCGTCGACGGCGTCGGCCATCGCATCCACGTCGGCGCTCCCGTCGGGCCGCACCGGCACCCGTCGCGACTCGACGTCGAAGTAGTGGGACGCCTTGGCGAAGGCGGCATGGGCGCTGGTGGCCAGCACCATGTTGGGTCGGTCGACGCCCCGCTCGGTCCGCCCCCAGTCGCGGGCGGCCCTGGTGGCCTGGAGGAGCGACTCGGTCCCGCCCGAGGTGAGGTAGCCGCGGACCCCCGAGCTGCCGCCGGCCCGACGGTCGCCCCCGAGCAGGCCGGCGGTGATGGTCACGATGTCGTGCTGCATCCAGCCGAGGCTGGGGAAGGCCATGGTGTTGAGCGCGTTCTCGGCCGCGTACCGTGCGCCGGCCCGGAGCAGGAGGTCGCGGACCTCCTCGCCGGCGTCGTAGACGAGGCTGAACACCCGCCCGCCCCGCCAGTCCCGGTCGTCCGCCGCGAACCCGTCGAGGCGGTCGAGCACGGCATCCGCGTCGATGCCGTGGGCGGGCAGGCGGTTGTCGGCGAAGTCGGCCATGGGCGGAGCCTACGGCGTGGCGTCCGGACGGCCCGGGGTGCAGAGGTGCCCGGGTGTCAGGTGATGTCGCGCCGGGCCAGCAGGATCGACCCGAGGGCGGCGAAGACCAGTCCGTAGAGCAGGATCAACACGGACCCCTGCCACCAGTTGAACAGGAAGATGTTCTGACGGCCGGTGGACACGTTGGACGCCGCCGAGGCGGCGCCGCTGGGCAGCCATTTGACGGTCCCGTGCCAGATGCCGCCGATGATGTTCTCCAGGATGAGGAACCAGCCCAGGCTGACGATGATGGCCGCCACCTGGTTGGTGAGCAGCGACCCCACCCCCACCCCGAGCACGGCCATGAGGGCGTAGACCAGGATCATGCCCGGCGCCACTGCGCCCAGTTGGCGTGCCAACGAGGAGAACGACCCACCCTTGGCCGACAGGGTGATGCCGCCGCCGAGCAGCGTGGCGGCCAGGACGATGACCCCCAGGACGGCCCCGGTCAGTGCGGCGATCATGATCTTGCCCAGCACGAACCGGGTCCGGTGCGGGGTGGTCAGGAACGAGGTGGTGACCGTCTTGTGCCGGAACTCGACGGTGATGATGAGCACGCCGAGCAGGAGGGCGAAGACGTAGATGCCCACGCCGGTGCCGAGCAGGTCGCGCAGCTGCTGGGTGGTGTGGGGGATGTCGGGGGTCGGGGGTCCGAAGTTGCCCTGGTCGCGGGGACCGCCGCCGCTCCCCTTGTTCACGAAGTAGAAGACGATCGACAGGCCGGTGATCACCAGGGCGATCCCGGTGAGGAGCCACGGGATGGTCGTGGTGCGCAGCTTCAGCCACTCCGAGCGCAGGACGGGGATCATGCCGCACCTCCGTCAGTCGGGCCGATGGGCCGGGGGGTGTCGAAGCCGTTGGTCAGTTCGAGGAAGACGTCCTCCAGGCTGCTCTTCTCCTGGACGAGCTCGTACAGCACGATCCGGTGCTCGGCGGCGAAGTGCCCGAACCACTCGGGGGAGGCCCCGTCGATCACCAGCGTGTCCGGCCCGGTCCGGCGCCACCCGGCGGGCACGGCGTCGAGGGCCGCGGTGAGCCGGTCGATCTCGGGGGTGCGTATCCGCATCCCGGTGCCGGCGGTCGTGCGCGAGGCCATGTCGGCCAGCGTCGACTGCAGGACCAGCCTGCCCTCGGAGATGATCACGATGTCGTCGACCGTCTCCTCGACCTCGGCCAGCAGGTGGGAGGAGACGAGGACGGCGTGGCCGAGGTCGGCCTGGTTCCGGATGAACGACCGGAGCCACAGGATCCCCTGGGGGTCGAGCCCGTTGGCCGGCTCGTCGAGGATGAGGATCTCCGGGTCCCCCAGCAGCGCGGTGGCCAGCTGCAGGCGCTGGCGCATGCCGAGGGAGAACTTGCCCACCCGGCGGCGTGCGACCTCGGACAACCCCACCACCTCCAGGGTCTCCTGCACCCGCTGCAGGGGGACGCCCCCGGCCAGGGCCACGGACTTCAGGTGGTCCTCGGCCCGGCGCGACGGATGGAAGCTGGTCGCCTCGAGGGCGGCACCCACGTGGCGGATCGGGTGGTCGAGGTCGACGTAGCGCCTGCCGCCAATGGTGGCGGTGCCCTCGGTGATCGACACCAGGCCGAGCAGCATGCGCAGCGTGGTCGTCTTGCCCGACCCGTTCGGTCCGAGGAACCCGGTGACCCGGCCCTGGGCGACCTCGAAGCTGAGGTCGTCGACGGCGTGGACGGCCCCGAAGCGTTTCGAGAGGGAGTGCACTTCGATGGCCGACGGCATGTCAGACGGTAACCCGGGTGGGGTTCACGGAGCGGTCACCCCGGGAACGGTCACCGCGCCCGGACCTGCGCCTCCAGCCCCGGGCCGGGTCAGACGCCGGCGTAGACGTCGATGGGCAGCAGCAGGCCGATGGCCACGACCAGTTCGTCGTGGACCCGGCTCATGTTGCTCCACCCGTTCACCCAGCCGACCAGGGCCGAGTACCAGACGTGGCCCAGGATGCGGGCCCGGTCGCTGATGTCCGACGGCTGGGGCTCGCCGATGGCCCGGGTGATGATCCCCTCCATGAGGACCGAGACCTGCTGCTGGCACTCGATGGCGGCCGGGTCGGGCGAGGCGAGCGCGGTGAACACGGCGCCCACCAGGGTGGGCTGGCGTCCCATGGCCCGCAGCGCCCGGTCGAGCGCGTCGATGACCCGCTCGGCGGGGCTGGCGCCCTGGGCGGGGGACTGGGCCAGCCGGATGTCGAGCTGCTCCACCCAGTGGACGAGCGAGGCGGCCAGCAGGTGGTCCTTGCTGGTGAAGTAGCGGTAGACGGTGCCCATGGCCACGTCGGCCCGGGCCGCTACGTCGCGCATCTGGACCGCCTCGTACCCGCCCTCGAGCGCGAGGGACATGGCGGCGTCGATCACGCGCTGGCGGCGGGCCTGCTGGGCACGCGTGAGGGTGCGCGGCACCGGACCGTTCGCCATCCCCCCACCCTAGTCCGGCGCCCTTTCGGTGCCCGGGGAACGCCCCGCCGACGTGCTCGGGCGACAAGTTGCAACTCATGATCGCCACAAACCGTCCCCGGGGCTCCCGCCCTCGGTACCATGGGCCGCCATGCCCTCCTCCGAGCACGCCGACGACGACCCGGAGCAGATCGCCACCACCGACGGGCGCGTCCCGGGCCGGCGTGGCCTGGCCACCCGCCAGCGGCTGCTGGAGTGCACCGCCGAACTGTTGGTGGCCACCCCGTGGCGCTCCATCAAGGTGATCGACATCGCCCGTCAGGCCGGCACCTCGCCGGCCACCTTCTACCAGTACTTCGAGAACGTGGAGGCGGCGATCACGGTACTGGCCGAGGAGCTGGTCGAGGGGGCCGGGGTCCCGGCGGGACTGATCGACGGCGACTGGTCCGAGGGTGCGTCCTGGGACACGGCGGTCGCCGTGGTCGAGGGGTTCATGGACTACTGGGAGCGGAACCGGGCCGTGTTCCGGGTGGTGGAGCTGACCACGGTCGAGGGCGATCTGCGGTTCCAGGGCCTGCGGGTGCGGGCACTCAACGCGGTGACCGTCACTCTGGCCCGGGTCATCGCGCACCAGGCGGGCACGTCGGGTTCGCCGGCCGGGAGCGACCCCATGGCCGCGGCCGGCACCCTGATCGCCATGCTGGCCCAGGTCGCCGGCCACCGCTACGGGTTCGAGTTCTGGGGCATCCGCACGGCGTCGCTGGTCGACAGCCAGGCACGGCTGCTGCACTGGTCGGTGACCGGGCGGCCCGCCCCCGAGGGCGCCCTGGTGCCCGGCTCCGAGGGCTCGGCGCCGCGCACCGGCCCGGTGGTCGGCGGCGGGGCCGCCTCGGCCCGGACCGCGGCCACCGCGTCCCGCTCGCCCCGCTGAGCGACCCGGCGACCGGCCCGGCGAACGGATCCGGCGACCGGATCCGGCGACCGGGACAAGCGGACCTACCGCAGGGCGACCGGGTTCACCGGCGAGCCGAGTGCACCGGTGAAGGGCAGCGGGGTGGCGTCCAGCAGGAACGAGTAGCGGCCGTCGGCGGCGCAGGCGTCGGCCAGCGGGTCGAGGAACCAGTTCTGGCCCTGGGTCATCCCCATCTCCACCAGGTGGAGCACGTGCACCGGCAGGAAGAGGTCCTCGGACTCGCACGGGTACACCTCGAGGATCAGCGTGTCGATGGCGACGGCGGCCACATCGCGCTCGTGGAACCAGGCCGCCGTGGCGACCGTCAGACCCGGCGTCGGCCACGTGTAGGCCAGGAGGTCCCGCACGGGTGCCGCCCCGCCGATGCCCGGCCGCCCGGCCAGGGCCAGATGGGCGGCCTGGCCCGTCCGGACCAGGACGACGTCGCCCGGCTCGACCTCGACCCGGCCCAGTGCGCAGGCGGCGTCGAGATCGTCGGGGGTGATGGCGTAGCCGGGCTCCAGCAGCTCGAGTCCTCTGGCCCGGGCCACGTCCAGGAGGAGGCCCCGGGACACCAGTGACCGGACCTGCTGGATCCCGAGGATCGAGGCACCGTCCTCGGTGACCGACGACGCCGGGTACCCGTTGTAGAGGACCCGCCCGTCGGGGCCCGCCCCGTACGACGTGTGGGCCAGCCCGTCCCAGTGGGTGGCGCACTGCATGGCGAAGGTCACGACGTCCTCGGAGAAGGCCACCCACCCGGGCTCGTCGGACTGCGGGTGGTCGACGGCCACCATGGTGTGGGTCGGGTTGACCCGGCCCTCGATGAACCCCATCTGGATCCCCTCGGACTCGGACATGGGGATGCCCAGCGGGAACGCCTCGCCGTCGACCACCGAGGCGACGCCCCGCAGCCGGGCGGCGGCGTCGATCAGGTTGAGCGTGCCGATCCGGTCGTCGGGCCCCCACCGGCCCCAGTTGGTGACCCGTTCGGCCATGGCGGCGAACGAGGGGGGGATCGACGGCGGCAGGGGCGCAGGCACGACCCCGTTGTAGCCGATCCGCGCAACAGTTATCGCGCCGAACTGCCGATAGGGACCTGTAAGCGGTGCAACCGATCCGCACTCGGGATCCGGGTACGGGCGGACACGACTCCACCGGGTGCCACCGCTGCGAAACCGAAGAACAGACGCGATACAGGGCAGGTACTCCGATGGGGCAGCAGACGCGAAGCAGGCGCGGCGGCGCATTCCCCGCGCACGGCGGATCCGGGCGGTTCCGCGCCGCGTGCGGTCGGGCGGTGGCGGTGGTGGCACTGGTGGCGGCGGCCGGCACGGCGCCGCTCGCCCAGCTGACGGCGACACCGGCGGGAGCCGCGGTCGTGGCCCCGGACATCGGATCGGTGCAGGCGCTCTACGCCCAGGACCTGGTGGCACGGGTGAACGCCGAGCGCGCCGCCCGGAACTCGGCGGGCCAGCCGGTCCCCCAGTTGTCGGTGGACGCCGGCCTGTCGGCGGCGGCGCAGCAGTGGTCGGCCCACCTGGCGGCCACCGGCCAGGTGCAGGACCCGAGCCTGGCGGCCTGCGGTCCCAACCCCGGTCCCGCCCAGCTCTGCATGCTGGCATCCAACAGCGGGGTGTCCGGGAACGGCTTCTGGCCCGGTGACGGCTCGGACGGCATGGAGTCCGCGTACATGGCGTCGGCCGGCCACCGGCAGAACATGCTGAACGCCGGGTACGACACGGTGGGTGTCGGAGTCACCTGCAGCGGCGGTGAGGCGTGGACGGTCGAACTGTTCGGCTTCACCTACGGCACCCTGGGCCCGGCCGAGAGCCGCATGGCCACCCAGGACGCCGTCGAGGGCGTGCCGGTGCCGGCGGGCCCCTCGGTCGCCGGGACCCAGACCGGGGTCCCGGTCTACTGCCCGGGCCAGACCGTCGGCCCGAACGGGCAGACGACGGACACCGGCGGCCCGTACCCCTATCCATTCGCCGTCCCGCCCGTCCCCGGTGAGTCCCCGGCGGTCACCCGGGCGCCGGCGGTGGGGATCGCCGCCGCCGGCGGCGCCGGCTACTGGGTGGCACGGTCGGACGGCTCGGTGGCCGCCCGCGGCACCGCCGGCGTCCTCGGTTCGATGGCGGGCCAGTCCCTCGCGGCGCCGATCCGGCACATCGTGGCCACCCCCGACGGGCACGGCTACTGGCTGGTGGCGGCCGACGGCGGGATCTTCGCCTACGGCGACGCCGCCTTCCGCGGCTCCATGGGCGGCCAGGCACTGAACGCCCCGGTGGTGGACATGGCGCCCACGCCCGACGGCGGCGGCTACTGGCTGGTGGCGGCCGACGGCGGGATCTTCGCCTACGGCGACGCCGCCTTCCACGGCTCCATGGGCGGCGCGGCCCTCAACGCGCCCATCGTCGGCCTGGCGCCCACCGCCGACGGGCGCGGCTACTGGCTGGTGGCGGCCGACGGCGGGATCTTCGCCTTCGGGGACGCCACCTTCCTCGGCTCGACCGGCGGGATGCCGCTCAACGCCCCCATCGTGGGCATGGCACCCGCTCCGACCGGCGGCGGCTACTGGCTGGCCGCGTCGGACGGCGGCATCTTCGCCTTCGGCGGGGCGCCGTTCCAGGGCAGCGCCGGCGCCCTGCCCCTGCAGGCGCCGATCAGCGGCATGGCGTCCGCCCCGACCGGCGGCGGCTACTGGCTGGTGGCGTCCGACGGCGGCGTGTTCGCCTTCGCGGCGCCGTTCGCCGGCGCCGGCTGACTCAGCCGGCCCAGATGATCGACTGCAGCTCCGAATACGCCTCGAGGCTGTAGTCGCCCCCGTCGCGGCCGATCCCGCTCATCTTGAACCCGCCGAACGGGGCGTCCATGTTGCGCTGGGCGGTGTTGATGCCGACGTGGCCGGCACGCAGCCGCTTGGCCACCCGGAAGGCCCGGGCGGTGTCGCCGCTGAACACGTAGTCGTAGAGGCCGAACTCGGAGTCGTTGGCGATGGCGATGCCCTCCTCCTCGTCGTCGAACGGGATGGCCACGACCACCGGTCCGAAGATCTCCTCACGGGCGGACCGCATGTCGTTGCTCCCGGTGATGAGCGTCGGCTCGACGTAGAAGCCCCGCTCCATGTGGGTCGGGCGGCCACCGCCGACCACGACCTCGCCCTCGGTGCGGCCCGACTCGATGTAGTCGAGGATGCGTCCCTGCTGGGCCCCGGAGATGACCGGGCCGACCACCGTGGCGGGGTCGGTCGGGTCGCCCACGGTGAGCCGACCGGCGAAGGCGGACAGGCCCTCGACCACCTGGTCGAAGACGCTCCGGTGGACGACGGCCCGGGTGGGGGCCGTGCAGATCTGGCCGGAGTGGAAGGCCCAGGTGGAGCCGATGGCCATGATGGCCGCCTTCAGGTCGGCGTCGTCGAACACCACGGCGGCGCCCTTGCCCCCCAGCTCCATGAGCAGGCGCTTCATGGTCGGCGCACCGGCGGCGGCGATCCGCTGACCCACCGCCGTCGACCCGGTGAAGGAGACCATGTCGACGTCGGGTGACGACGTGAGGACCGATGCCGGGTCGGGACCCTGGGCGCTCACCAGGTTCACCACGCCCGGCGGGAACCCGACCTCGTCGAGCACCCGGGCCAGCTCGACCACGGCCAGCGGGTCCTGGGGGGCGGGCTTGATGACCACGGTGTTGCCCATGGCCAGGGCCGGGGCGACCTTGCCGGCCATGTTGGTCAGCGGGAAGTTGTAGCTGGCGATGGCGGCCACCACGCCCACCGGTTGGCGGTAGGCGAGCGCGCTGATCAGGCCGCCGGGGGCCAGCGGGGTGGCGGCGGTGGCGATCGGCGGGAGGCTCGACTCCTGGACGTGGCGGATGTCACGGCTGTAGCGGTCGAAACGGTCGGCGCTGATCGGGACCTGCATGCGCGACCCGACCGAGGCGGTGGCGCCCGTCTCGGCGATCACCAGCGGCACCAGTTCGTCGTTCTTGGCCCGGATGGCGGCGGCTGCGGCCTTGAGCAGGGCGAGGCGCTCCTCGACGGGGGTGGCGGCCCAGGCCGGGAAGGCCTCCCGGGCGGCGGCGCAGGCGGCCTCGGCATCGGCCACCGACGCGTTGGGGGCCTGGCCCACGACCTCCTCGGTCGCCGGGTTGATCACGTCGTAGGTGCCGTCGCCGGCATCGACCCACGACCCGCCGATCAGGAGCTCGGTCTCGTCTCGGTTGGCCTGGTCGCCCATGGGTGTGGGTCCTTTCGTCGGGAGGGTGGAGGGTGGGAGCGGAGTCGGGTGTCGTGCGGTCGGAGTGTAGGTCCGGGCCCGGCCGTCCGGCCGGGACGCGGGATCAGGCGGTGGTGTCCACGGTGACGGTGTCGCGCCCGGACTTCAGCAGGGTGCCCGGGAGGTTTCCGGTGGGCCGGCCGTCCACCACGGTCTCGACGCCGTTGACCAATACCCGGGTGACCCCGATCGAGTCGGCGATCAGCCGGGGGCTCCCCCCGGGCAGGTCGTCGACCAGCGTGGCGGGCTCGGAGGCGATCGTGACCGGGTCGAACACGAACAGGTCGGCCCGGAGCCCCTCGGCCACGCGGCCGCGGTCGTGCAGCCCGAACAGGTCCGCCGGGGCCTGGGTCATCCAGTGGACCGCCTGCTCCATCGGCACGAGCTTGCGGTTGCGGAGGCAGTCGCCGAGGAACGACGTCGGGTAGTTCGATCCGCACATACGGTCGAGGTGGGCACCGGCGTCGGACCCGCCGACCAGCGCACCGGGGTCCTTCCACACGTCCACCCGGGCCGCCCACGAGGCGGCGTCGCCGTCGGACGCCTTGGGCCACAGCACGGTGCGCAGCCCGTCGGCGATGACCAGGTCGAGCAGGGCGTCGAACGGCTGCTTGCCCTGCTCCTCGGCGATCGATCCGACGTCGCGCCAGCTGTAGCCGGCGTTCTCCCCGGCGAAGGTGTCGCCGATGATGTAGTTGCCCCAGCTGGACAGCCGCCGGAAGACGCCGGCGTCCTCGGAGTGGGCCAGTTCGTCGAGCCGGGCCCGCACGGCGGGGTCGCGCAGCTTGTCGATGCGCTCCTCGAGGGGCAGGCCCATCACGTCGCCCCAGCCGGGGATGAGGAACAGGGCGCAGTGGGTGCGGAAGCTCATGTTCATCGGCACCAGGGTGGGCATGGTCAGCGCGATGATCCGTCCCCCTGCCGCCTCGGCCGCCTTCGACGCCTCGAGCTGGCGGGCGGTCTTGTCCGGGGTCCGCGAATCGACGGTGAGCAGGTTCCAATTGAGCGGGCGCTGCGCCGTTGTGGTCATGGCCACCATCAGGTCGATCTCCTCGTCGGAGAACGAGTCCAGGCAGCCGTTCGTGATGTACTCGAGCGTGGTGCCCGGGTGGTCGCGCACCACCTCGCAGAACGCCAGCATCTCCCGGCGGTCGGCGAACCGCGACGAGATCGGGTTCCCGTCACCGTCGGAGTGGGTCCGCGACTGCGACGACGAGAAGCCCATTCCCCCGGCTTCGATCGACTCGGCCAGCAGCTGGACCATGGCGGCCAGTTCCTCGTCGTCCGCCACCTGGTCGGCCCGGTCGGCGCCCATCACCCAGCGGCGGATGGCGCAGTGCCCGACCAGGAACCCGGCGTTGACGCCGAGGTTTCCCTCGAGCCGGTCCAGGTACTCGCCGAACGACTCCCAGTCCCAGTCGATCCCGTTCTCGAGGGCCACCAGGGGCATCCCCTCGACCTTGGCCATCATCCGCCGGATGTAGTCGTGGTCGGCGGGCCTGATGGGGGCGAGGGTGAAGCCGCAGTTGCCGGCGATGACCGTGGTCACGCCGTGCAGGTTGGACGGCGAGGCCGTCGGGTCCCAGAACAGCTGGGCGTCGTAGTGGGTGTGGGGATCGATGATCCCGGGGGCGACCACCAGGCCGTCGGCGTCGAGCTCGGTGGTGCCGGCCTCGTCGACGGCGCCGACGGCGACGATCATCCCGTCGCGGATGCCGACGTCGGCCCGGAAGCCCGGTGCCCCGGTGCCGTCGACGACGGTGCCGTTGCGGATCACGTAGTCGAGCATGGTGGCGTTCCCTCCGTGTGGCCCGGGCGGTCGCCCGCGGCCGTGTGCATGTGGATGTGCGGGGGTCGACGGCGCCCGTGTGCGACCACCGCCCGGTATCCCCCCGAAACTGACAGTGCGTCAGATTATGGCACGGAGGCGGCCGGCGCGGCAGAGGCGGTCACCGTCTGCTCCGGGCCACCGGCGACCCCGACGGTAAGGTGCGCACATCCACCTCTCCTACTTCCGTGACAACCTGCTGCCGGTCATCGTGCTCCTGTTCGGGGCGGGGCTCCTGGTGCGCTTCGCCCACTGGGTGGGCGCCCGACGGCGCCGGTGGATCGACGTGCAGATCAAGCGCCAGATCGAGTCCGGCATCGTGGCCTCCGAGGCGCTCAAGCGGTCCCGGGCGATCTCCGAGGCAGTCGAGTGGGTGGTGGTGGCCCTGGCCTACTTCATCGCCGGCATCCTGGCCTTCGACCTGCTCGGGATCCCGCTCACCACCCTGGTGGCGCCGGCCACGGTGATCGGCATCGGACTCGGCTTCGGAGCCCAGCAGATGGTGGGCGACCTGCTGGCCGGCTTCTTCCTGTTCGCCGAGCACCAGTTCGCCTTCGGCGACGTCATCCGCCTGTCGATGCCCGGGCAGACCACCGGGATCACCGGCACGGTCGAGGAGCTGACGCTGCGGGTCACCAAGCTGCGCACCCAGCAGGGCGAACTGGTGGTGGTGCCGAACAGCGCGCTCCGCCAGGTGACCAATCTGTCCAAGGACTGGTCGCGGGCGGTCATCGACATCCCCGTGTCGGTCATCGAGGACCTGGAGGTGGTCACCGGCATCCTGAAGGAGGTCGTCGCCGACATGTCCGACGACCCGTCCTGGTCCGGCCTGCTGCTGGGCGACCCGGTGGTGGCGGGCGTGGAGACCATCGACGTCGGCTACGTGCAGCTCCGGCTCATCGCCCGCACGCTCCCCGGTCGCCAGTTCGAGGTCGCCCGGGAGATCCGGCTGCGCGCGTCGACCGCCCTGCGGGCCGCCGGCGTCACCTCGCCCGGCGTCGGCGACCCCTTCACCAGGCACGCACCGTGAGCGACGACCTGATGGCGGAGGACGACGGGCCGACGGCCGACCCGACCGACGAGCCGACCGAAGAGGTCCCCCGGCCGACCGGCGAGGTGTTCCTGGCCAAGGCCCCCCGCAGCGCCCTGGTGGGGTTGATGGCCGCGCCCCTGTCGCGGTCGGTCCCGGTCCGTCGGTCCACGGTGCTGATGCTGATCGGCTTCCTCGGCTTCGGCACCCTGATGGCCCTCTACCCGCCGACCTCCAAGCCGGCGATCGGCACCGCCAACGGCCAGACCGTCATCCCGCTGGTGCCGGCGACCACCACGACCACCACCCGGCCCCCGGCGACCACCACGACCACCAGGCCACCGACCACGACCACCTCGACCACCGTCGGCGGGTCGACGACCACCACCCGACCGGTCGCCACGACCACCACCACGACCCGGGCCCCCACCACGACCACCACGACCACCGGATCGCCCACGACGACCGTGCCCGGGGCGACCTCCACCACCACGGCCGCCGTCCCGTAGCGGGCGCCGGGACGCGGGGACGGCGGACCGCCGGCCGGATGCGTCCGGGTCGGTCAGCCGTTCACCAGGGGGATGACCTCGGCACCGAAGGCGGCGACCTGGTCGCACAGCTCGTCGGGCGAATGGGCCGGGAACCGGACCTGGACCTGGCCGACGCCGGCCTCGCCGAAGGGCCGCAGGTACCCGGCCAGCTGCTCGGGCGTCCCCTGGACGGTCCCCGGCGGCAGTTCGTTGCCGGCGGGCGGCGTGCCGAGGTACATCGGGTAGGCGATGGCGCCGATGTCGAGCGGCGCACCGTTCCGGTACTCGGCCCGCAGCTCGTGCAGCGTGGCCAGGAGCTCGACGTTGGGGCCGACCGACTGGGGGAGCCAGCCGTCGGCGAACCGGGCGGTGCGGCGCAGCGCGGCCGGCGACGAGCCGCCGACCCAGATGGGCGGCCGCGGCGACTGGACGGGACGGGGCCGGAGCCCGACGCCCGACGCCGGCCAGCGCGGTCCGGGCAGGTCGGGGTACTCGTCGGTGAGCCCGAGCGCCAACCCGGCGATGGCCTCGTCGGTGGCCGGCCCCCGCTCCTCGAACGCCGGGCCCATCAGGTCGAACTCCTCGGTGACGTGTCCGGCGCCGACACCGCAGATCACCCGGCCCGACGACAGCACGTCCACGGTGGCGAACTCCTTGGCGGCCCGCAGCGGGTGGCGCAGGGCGGCCACGTAGATGTGGGAGAGCAGACGGATCCCGGTGGTCACGCCGGCGAGCCAGCCGAGGGTGGCCACCGTGTCGTACCAGGTGGTGCTCATCGCACCGGCCAGCCGTTCGGGGATGAACGTGTGGTCGCACACCCCGACGTAGAAGAATCCGGCGGCCTCGCACGCCTGGGCCACCCGGGCCAGCTCGGCCGGCCCGGCCCCCGGCTCCCAGGGTTCCACGTAGATGGTCGACTGCGACTGGACGGGGAGTTGCATGCCGAACGACACGACACCCGCCGGCAGCACGGGCACCACATCGACGGGCGGGGAGATGGGGGAGTCGGTCACGGGGTGGTCCTCACTTGCTCGGGTCCCCCGCAGGGGACGTGCCGTCCGTCGCGGCGCAGGGTTGCGTCCGCGTTCCGTCGATCGTCAGCCCGCCACCAGCGACTCGGCCAGCGACTCGGCCAGGGCGTCGTCCCCGCCGAACTGGGTGGCCAGCACCCGGGCCCGCTTGTAGGCCAGGTGGGCCGGCACCTCCCAGGTGAACCCCATCCCCCCGTGCACCTGGATGCACGACCGGCCGTTGGTGACGGCCGCCTCGTCGGCCAGGAGCTTGGCGCCGGCCGCGGCCACGTCCGGGTCGCCCACATCGGGCTGGTCCACGGTGACGGCCGCCGCCTGCACGGCGATGCGGGCCACCTCGGCCCGCACGGCCATGTCGGCGCACAGGTGCTTGACGGCCTGGAACCCGCCGATCGGCCGTCCGAACTGGACCCGGCCCTTGGCGTACTCGACGGCGAGGTCACAGGACCACTGGGCCATGCCGACCTGCAGCGCGCCGGTCAGGACGGCGCCGTCGCGACGCCACCAGGCAGCCACCTCCGGACCGGCCACCGGCTCGCCGGCGGGCAGGTCGGTCAGCGACCACACCGGGGTGAGCGGGTCCATCGGGCGCGGCAGCGGGGTGGCGTCGAGCGCGGCCGGATCGAGCCGCTCGATGCCGGCGTCCGACAGCACCAGCAGGACGTCCAGGTCGGCCAGGTGCTCCACGACGACCGGCACGACACCGGTGCCGACGCCGCCCGGCACCGGGCGCCCGACCAGGCCGACCACGACCGAGCCGTCGTCGGCGCCGTCGATGAGTCCGGCGGCCAGGTGGGAGGCGACCAGGGGCCCGGGCACCAGCGCCCGGCCCAGCTCCTCGAAGACGAGCGCCGCCTCGGCCAGGCCCAGGCCCACCCCGCCGGCCTCCTCGGCGAGGCACAGGTGGAACACGCCGGCCTCGCCCAGCCGTGCCCAGCCGGCGCGGTCGACGACCCGGTCGGTCGACTCGGTGCGGCGGATCTCCTCGAGGGGGAAGGCGCCCTCGCACAGCCGGCGGATGCCGTCGGCCAGCTCCGTCTGGAATTCCGAGACCTCGAAGTCCACCGCGGTCAGCCCTTCTGTCCGGTCGTGGCCTGCGGCTCCTTGGGCAGGCCCAGGATCCGTTCGCCGACGATGTTCCGCTGGATCTGCGACGTGCCGGCGGCGATGGTCAGCGATATGCCCCGCAGCCAGTCCTCGACCATGGTGCCGGCCGGGAGCACCCCGAGTCCGTCGGTGCCCTCGAGGTCGTGGGCGGCCAGGCCGGCACGGTCCAGGAGCGAGAGGGAGAACTCGCCGAGCTTGTGGCGGGTCTCGGAGTAGGCCAGCTTGAAGTAGGTGCCCCCGACCCCCGGGATCCCGGTGCGGGCGGCCTGGGAGACGTTGCGCTTGGTCAGGGCCCACAGCGCGTCGAGCTCGGCCTTCAGGTGCCCGGCCTGGCGCCGCACGCCCGGGTCGGACCAGGCACCGGTGCGGCGGGCCAGGGCCACCGTGGTGGCCAGCAGCTCGACCGCCTCGAGCAGGTCGCCCACGAAGGCGGTGCCGCGCTCGAAGCTGAGGGTGACCATGGTGACCCGCCAGCCGTCGTTCTCCGCACCCACCCGGTTGGCCACCGGGACCCGCACCTCGTCGAGGAACAGCTCGGCGAACTCGGTGGAGCCGGCGATCGTGTGCAGCGGCCGGATGTCCACCCCGGGGGAGTCCATCGGCAGGATCAGCCACGAGATGCCCCGGTGGCGGCTGTCCTCGGGCCCGGTCCGCACCAGCAGCTCGCAGTGGTCGGCCACCTCGGCGTGCGACGTCCAGATCTTCTGTCCGGACACCACGTAGTCGTCCCCGTCGCGGACCGCCCGGGTGCGCATCGAGGCGAGGTCGGAGCCGGCGTTGGGCTCCGAGAACCCCTGGCACCACACCTCGTCGCCCCGCAGGATGGGAGGCAGGAAGCGGGCCCGCTGCTCGGGGGTCCCCTCGGCGATCACCGTGGGGCCGGCGTGGAGCAGCCCCACGAAGTTCACCCCGACGTAGGGGGCGTGGGCCCGCTCCAGCTCCTCTTTGAAGATCAGCTCCTCCACGGGCGAGCTGCCGCGCCCGCCGCCCTCGGTCGGCCAGTCGACCCCGGCGTACCCGGCGTCGAACAACAGGCGCTGCCAGTGGGTGTCGTAGGCGCGGCGTCCCGGCCAGTCGTCGGGTGACGGCTTGGGCGGCAGCGTCGGCAGCGTCGCCTCGAGCCAGGCGCGCAGGGAATTCCGGAACGCCTGTTCGGCGTCGTCGTAGCGGAGGTCCACGTCGGCTACTGCCCGGGCGTCACTGGAAGTCGAGGCCGAAGAGCCTGATGGCGTTGCCCCGCACGACCTTGTAGCGCTGCTCGTCGGTGAGCCCGGCCATCTGCTTCTCGGCGATCTCCCGGGTGCGCGGCCAGGTGGAGTCCGAGTGCGGGTAGTCCGACTCGTAGGTGATGTTGTCCTCGCCGATCTCGTCGATGAGCATCAGGCCGTTGGGGTCGTCGAAGAAGCAGCCCCAGACGTGGTCCGCGAAGTAGCTCGACGGCGGGTTGGGGACCTTGTCGCCCACACCGCCCCAGCCCCTGTTCTCCTCCCACACCACGTCCATGCGGTGCAGCAGGTGGGGGATCCACCCGATCTGGCCCTCGGAGTAGGCCACCTTCAGGTTGGCGAACCGCTCGAAGAGGCCGGACAGGAGGAAGTCGGTCATCGACAGCTCGGCGTTGATGTGGGTCAGCGACGAGCCCACGGCCGCCGGGGCGTCGGCCGACGTCGACGGCATCTTCGAGCTCGAGCCGATGTGCATGTTGACGACGGTCGACGTCTCGTCGCACGCCCGGAAGAACGGGTCCCAGTAGTTGTCGGGGTCGTGGATGGACGGCAGGCCCAGGTAGGCCGGGATCTCCGAGAAGCACACGGCGCGGACGCCGCGAGCGGCGTTGCGGCGCACCTCGGCGGCGGCCAGCTCGGCGTCCCACAGCGGCACGATGGTCAGGGGGATGAGGCGGCCGCCCGTCCCGGCGCACCACTCCTCCACCTGGTAGTCGTTGTAGGCCTCGACGCACAGGAGGGCGAGCTCCTTGTCCTTCGCCTCGGTGAAGGTCTGGCCGCAGAACCGCGGGAACGTCGGGAAGCACAGGGACGCCTCGATGTGGTTCTCGTCCATGTCCTCGAGGCGCTCCTTCTGGCTGTAGGAGCCGGGGCGCATCTCCTCGTAGGTGACGCCGGTCATGGTGACCTCGTCGCGTGGCACCCCGACGGCCGAGTCCACCCGGAGGAGCGGGCGCTTCAGGTCCTCGTAGTACCACCAGTCGACCGGCTTGGTGCCGCCGCCCTCCACGACGGTGAGCTTGCCGCCGACGAAGGTGACGTCGGGCATCGGCGCCTGGACGATGTGCGGCGCGGCGTCCTTGAACTTCGCCGGCATGCGGCTCGTCCACACGTCGGGGGGTTCGACGATGTGGTCGTCGACAGAGATGATCCTGGGCAGTTCGGCCATGCGGCTGAGTGTATCGCCGCTTCTGACGGTGTGTCAGGTGCGGGTGCCGGTGGGCGGCGGCCTCCGTCGGACACCTCGTGCACCGGCCGGTCCGGGTGCGATCACCTCTTTCGCCGGGCGGCCCGGGTGCTTAGCATCGGGGGCGATGCGACACCCGGCGCGCCTGCTCCTGACCGTCCTGGTCGCCGTGGTCGCCGCCGTGGCACCTGCGGCCGTGGCGACCCCGGCGGGCGGGGCACCCGCCGGCCCGTCCCTGGTCGGCCGGGCCCTGGCGGCACCGCACGTGTACGCCGGCGGCGGCGTCGTCGGCTTCGGCGCGCCGAGCGTGGGCGCCCCGGTCACCGCACCCCTCAACTCGGTGGTGGTGGCCCAGACCGCGGACCCGGCGGCCACCGCCGGGACCGAGGGCTACTGGCTGGCCTCGGCCGACGGGGGCATCTTCGCGGTGGGCGACGCCGGCTTCTACGGCTCGCTCGGGGCGCTCCGGCTCCAGGGACCCGTCGTGGCCATGGCCGCCACCCCCGACGGTCGGGGCTACTGGCTGGCCGCCCTGGACGGCGGCGTGTTCGCCTTCGGTGACGCCGGCTTCCACGGATCGATGGGAGCGGTCCGGCTCAACCAGCCGATCGTCGGGATGGCGTCGACGCCGGACGGCGGGGGCTACTGGCTGGTGGCGTCCGACGGCGGGGTGTTCGCCTTCGGCGACGCGGCGTTCCTCGGTTCGATGGGCGGCACGCCGCTGGTGTCGCCGGTGACCGGCATGGCGGCCACCCACAACGGGGCCGGCTACTGGCTGGTGGCCGGGGACGGCGGGATCTTCAGCTTCGGCGCCGCGCCGTTCCACGGCTCGATCGGCGGCACCCCGCTCAACGACCCGGTGGTCGCCATGACCGCCACCCCCGACGACGGGGGCTACTACTTCGTGGCCACCGACGGCGGGGTCTTCACCGAGGGCGACGCGGTGTTCCGGGGTTCGCTCGGCGGCGGACTGGACGGGAAGCCGTCCGACGTGCCGCCGGTGGCCGCCATCACGCTCGCCCCCGACGGCTCGGGCTACTGGCTGCTCGACCCCGACGGGTTCGCCTACTCCTTCGCCAACCCGCCCGATCCGGTGGACTCGCCCACCGGGTCGGCCATCGTGGCGGTGGCGGCCGGCCAGGTGAACGCCGACCCCGCCGCCGGCTCCTTCTGCAACCCGTACGGGCCGTGCGAGGAGTGGTGCGCGCTGTTCGCCACCTGGGTGTGGGAGCAGGCCGGGGTGCCGATCCCCTCGTACGCGTTCACCGGGGACATCTACGGCTGGGCGGCGGCCAACGCCACGGTGCTGCCCCCCACGGCGCCCCCGCTGCCGGGCGACGCCGTCCTCTACGGCACCGATCCGTCGTCCCCGTCGACCTCGGTCCACGTCGGACTGGTGGCCCAGGTCTGGCCGGACGGGGCGGTGGTGACCATCGAGGGCGATGCCGGGCCGGCCCCCACCGGGAGCCTGGGCGTGATCATCAACGGGCCCTACCTCCCGTCGCACTCGATCCAGTACAACGGCGTCCCCGTCTACGCCCTGGCCCGTCCGTAGGCATCCGGGTCCCGGTCCGCCCCGGACCTGTCCGGCGTCAGCGGTCGGCCAGCAGCGAGTCGAGCAGCCGGGCCCGGTGGTCGCCGGCCGACCCCCACGCCTCGGCCAGGGCCCAGGCGCGCTTCAGGTAGAGGTGGAGGTCGCACTCCCACGTGTAGCCGATGGCGCCGTGGACCTGTAGTGACACCCGTGCGGCCTCGGTGGCGGCATCGGACGCACAGGCCTTGGCCACCGACGCGGCACGCGAGGCGTCGGGGGCGCCGGCATCGAGCGTCCACGCCGCCCCGTAGACGACCGGCCGGGCGAACTCGAGGAGGACCTGGGCCCCGGCCAGCAGGTGCTTGACCGCCTGGAAGCTGCCGATCGGCTTGCCGAACTGCTGGCGGTCCTTGGCGTAGGCGGCGGTCAGGGCGATCATGGCGTCGGCCAGGCCGAGCAGCTCGGCCGCGGTGGCCACCGCGGCCCGGTCGGCGGTGGCGGCCAGCAGCGCGTCGGCCCGGGCCCCGGTGGCGAGCACGGTGTCGGTCGACGGCGTCCACACCGGAGTGCCGAGCCGGCGGGTCGGGTCGAGCGAGGGGACCGGCGTGACCGTCACGGTGGCCGCGTCCACGCCGTGCACCGCACGGCCGTCGGGCCCGTCGGTGGTGACCAGCAGCAGGTCGGCCCCGACCGCCCCGGCCACCGGTTCGCCCGGCCATCGGGGGTCGGCCACGGCGGCGGTCAGGCCGCCGCCGGCCACCGCCTCGAGCCACGGCGCGATGCGGCCGTCGTCGGGACGGTCGGCGTCCAGGTCGACCAGGAGCGGCGCGGCCACGCCGGTGGTGGCCACCAGCGGCTCGGGCAGTGCGACCCGGCCGGCCTCCTCGGCCAGGAGCACCAGGTCGACCAGTCCGAGCCCGAGTCCGCCGCGCTGCTCGGGGACGGTCAGCCCGGTCACGCCGAGCTCGGCCAGGGTGGCCCAGCGCGCCGTGCGGGCGGCGGGTGCCTCGTAGGCCGCACGCACGTCGGCGGTGGTGCACTCCTTGGCGAGGACCTGGCGGACGGCGTCGCGGAACTCGAGCTGGGTGTCGGTGAAGGCGAAGTGCATGTCGGTCGCTCCCGCTCAGGCCCGCGGCAGCCCGAGCATGCGCTCGGCCACCACGTTCCGCTGGATCTCGTTGGTGCCGGCGTAGATGGGTCCGGCCAGGGCG
>Ga0209698_10001415_pt1 | contig 27543 bp, 24 predicted proteins | sample LitLauG_LLR_2012_FD_187203 | JGI IMG/M metagenome (GOLD analysis project Ga0209698, IMG submission 187203) | Freshwater sediment microbial communities from Pennsylvania, USA - Little Laurel Run_MetaG_LLR_2012 (SPAdes) (version 2) | ecosystem: Environmental > Aquatic > Freshwater > Creek >... | reverse complement strand
GCCACCGTCACGGCGACCGAGCCCACCGTGGTGTGGGCGTTGTTCGGGACGACCTTCCGGACCATGCAGATGAGCCAGCCTGACGTGGCCGAGGCGCTGCAGACCGCGATGCGCGACCGGCTCGCGGCCGGCTAGTCAGCTCCTGCCCGCCCTGTGACCACCGCGCCGAGGGTGGCCGTCGCGCCGCCTCGCAGCAGCCGTGACCTGCGGCTGCTCACCTCCTCGGTGGTGGTGTCGTCCCTCGGCACCTGGAGCTACAACGTCGGCATCGCCGTCTACGCCTACGACCGCACCCACTCCACGGCATGGGTGGCTGTGGCGACGGTCGGCCGCTACGTCCCCGCCCTGGCCATCACCTGGGCGCTGAGCGGTCTCGCCGACCGCCTCCCCCGACGCCGTCTCGCTGTCGCGACCGACCTGGCCTGCGCCGCCACGATGGTCGCGCTCACCGTGGTCGCCGCGCTGAACGGGCCCCTGCTGCTGGCCATCGCCCTGGCGGCCGTGAGCTCCGCGGTGGCGCGCATCCACGCGGCGGCGGCGCTCGCGGTGGGCGCCGACGTGGTCGTGGAGTCCCAGCTGGTGCGCAGCGCGTCCCTGATATCCACCTCCGAGGCGGTGGCCACGGCGATCGGCCCCGCGCTCGCGTCGCTGGTCCTGGCAGTCACGACACCCGCCGTGCTGTTCCTGCTCAACGGGGCGACCTTCCTCGCCAGCGCGGTCCTGCTGCTCGGCGTGCGGGCGGTACCGCGGCGCCCCCGACCCAGCGCGCCACGCACGGACGAGGCCGCACCGTCGGTGGTGCGCCTGATGTGGCCCCTGCTGGCCGCGCGCACCCTCGCCGCGGTGGTCTACGGCGGGGACGTGGTGCTCCTCGCCGTCGTGGCCACCCAGCAGCTGCGGCAGGGCACGAGCGGCTACGGGTGGCTGCTGGCCGCTGCCGGCACCGGGGGACTGCTGTGCGCGCTGGCACTGCAACGGCGCAAGGCCCTGTCCGGCACGGCCCGGTCGGCCACCCTCGGCATGGCCGTGTACTGCCTGCCGCTGGTCGCCTTCCTCGCCGCACCCGACCTCGCCGGCGGCCTGGCGATCCAGCTGGTGCGCGGCGCCGGCTGCGTGCTGGTCACCACCACGGTGGTCGCCGCCCTGCAGCGCGCTGTCCCCTCCGACGTCTCCGGTCGGGTGTTCGGGCAAGCGAACAGCCTCGTGCTCGCCGGGACCTGTGTGGGAGCCCTCGCCGCGCCGCTGCTGCTGCACGCCGTCGGGCTGGACACCACCCTCGTGGTCTTCGCGGTGGCGCCGCTCGCCGCCCAGCTGGCGACGGTGCCGGCCACCCGGCGCCTCGATGTGCGGGCGGCGGCCCTCGCCCAGGAGCTGGACCCCCGGGTCACTACCCTGCGGTCCCTGGAGCTGTTCCACGACGCGGCCCGGTGGACGCTGTACGAGGTCGCGGACGCCGCGGTGGAGGTACAGGCCGGTGACGGCGTCGTCCTGGTCGCCGAGGGGGACCCGTCGGACTCGCTGTTCCTCCTGCTGGACGGGGAGGTCATCGTGACCGCGTCCCGCGACGGCGGCGACGTCGTGCTGCGCCGGATGACCGCACCGTGCTACTTCGGCGAGATCGGCCTGCTGCACGGGGTCGCCCGCACCGCCACCGTCACCGCCGCCGGTCACTGCCGTCTGTGGCGGATCCCCGCCGAGGCCTTCCTGGGAGCGGCCGCCCAGGCCGGGGTCTCCGGCGCGCTCACCGACAGCGTGCGGGTGCGTTTCGCCACGGGGGTAGGCAGCGGGCGGGGCTGACCCCCGGCGGGCGCCCGGGCGGGGGTAGCGGTGCCGTCGACGGTCCGACGGGCAAGGAGGGCCACACGTCCGCGGTGCCCGAGGCTGGGCGGCGGTCGACGCTCCTCGGTCCGCCCGCAGCTGTCGACCTGGTCGACAGCTGCCGCCTGCAGGCAGCCGCTGGCTCATTTGCGTCCTGGACGGCGACCTCCCAGCGCCGGGGGTGGGCCAGCGGCGGGTAGCGCCCGGGACAGGGCCCAGCAGCCATCCTCCCGCGCCGGGCGTCCCCTTCCTCGGGCACCGCTCGGACATCCCGGCCGGACCGGAGACGCCTGACGCCAGGCGCAGGTCCTAGCCTCGTCCCACGCGACGGCGAGAGGCCCGGCGCGCGACCGCCAGGAGGGGAGTCCCCAGTGCCGGACACGCACACGCCGACGGAGCCTGACGGCTTCAGCCCACAGGAGCGCGCAGCCATGAAAGAGCGTGCCGCCGAGCTGCGCGCCGAGGGAAAGCAGGGCGCGAAGAAGGCAGATGGACTACAAGCCGTGCTGGACACCATCGCGAAGATGGCACCCGAGGACCGGGCGCTCGCCGAGCGGGTCCACGTCACGGTGCTGGCCGCAGCCCCCGCCCTCGCGCCGAAGACCTGGTACGGCATGCCCGCCTACGCCAACACCGAGGGCAAGGTCGTGGTCTTCTTCCAGGACGCGGGCAAGTTCAAGTACCGGTACTCCACCCTCGGCTTCCAGGAGGCAGCCGCGCTGGACGACGGCGACATGTGGCCCGTGTCGTACGCGCTCGCTGGCTGGAGCCCGGCGGTCGAGAAGAGGGTCATCGCGCTGGTCCACGCCGCTGTCGGCTGACAGGCACCCGCCGACAGCAGGCCGTCCCTGCCAGCGCGCAGGCCGAACGGCGCGCCGCGGACGCCGCCGTGGGCTGGACGGGTGACAGGCCGCCTCGCGGGATTGCTGGGGTTACCACGGCGTCACGTAGTGTGACGAGAGGGGGCACGTCCGCCGCGGCAGGGGACGTGGGCGTGGACGCGGACCGCCCCACGGAGGAGGGGCGATGGGTCTGCGGCGTGTGGGGGCGGGGCCTGTGGCCGTCATGACGGCGTTGGTGCTCGCGTGGGCGCCGGCACTGCCGGCGGTGGCGGGCGGCGTACCCGGGCACAGCGCCGCCCCCGACGCGGCGGAAGCGCCCACGGCGCCGGCGGCGCTGGCTCACCCGTCCTCCACGGTGGCGTCCTTCCGCGGGCGTAGCGCGCCCAGTGCCGCGATCGTCGTCGCGCCGCCCGTCGGGCAGGCTCCCGCCCCCGGCCAGGTGTCTGCGGTCCTCACCCTTGCCGACATCGGGTCCCGTGCGGCACTCGCCCAGGTGGTCGCCCAGTCGCGGACGGCGGCGGCCGCCAGTCGTGCGCGCGCGGCTGGCGCGCTGGCGCCCCCGGTCGCGGCCCGCGACCGGGTCGTGGCGTGGGCCCACCAGCACGACCTGCGCGTCACCGAGACCGGGCGGTACTCCGTCGCGGTGAGCGGCCCCGGAGCAGTGCTGGCCGCGGCTCTGGCGACGCCCCCGGCGCTACGGGGCAGCCACCTGCAGGCACCGCCGGGATCCCGCGTACCGCCGTCCCTCGCCGGCGCCGTGACGGCGGTGTCCGCCCTGGGGACCGAGCCCGTCGTACGCGCCCTCGGCGTGAGCACCGCGACCTCGGTCTCGCCGAGCATGTCGCTGTCCGGCGCCGGGTACACCGGCGACCAGCTCCGCGACGCCTACGGCGCGCCCCGCGACCCGACCGCCGGCGCAGGAGTGACCGTCGCCACGGTCCAGTTCTCCGGCTTCAACCCCGTCGACGTGGAGAACTACGCCCAGGCGGCGGGGATCCCTCTCTTCAACGGACAGATCACCGTGCTCCCCCTCGACGGCGCCTCCGTCTCCACCGTCGTTGGCACCGGAGACCTCGAGGTGGACACCGACATCGAGGCGATCCTGGCCGCCGCTCCGATGGCACGCCAGATCGTGTACATCGCGCCCAACACCTCAGGGGGCCAGGACGCCGCCTACGCCCGGCTGGCAACCGACGCCCAGGCCGGTGCGGTCCAGGTGGCGTCGTCCTCGTGGGGCCAGTGCGAGGCGCAGCTGTACCCGCCTGATGAGCAGGCGATCAGCCAGGACCTGCAGAACGCCGTCGCCGCCGGGCTCACGTTCTCCGCCGCCAGTGGGGACAACGGCTCCGCCGACTGCAAACCGGCGACCGGCAGCAGCGCCGCCGCCGTGGACTACCCCGCCAGCGACCCGAGCACCGTGGCCGTGGGTGGCACCTCCCTGTCCGGCGCCGCGGATGTGCAGGCCGGCTACCAGCAGGCGTGGACGTCCTCCGGCGGTGGGGTCAGCAGCTACTTCCCCCAGCCCCCCTACCAGTCCGGGGCAGGCACCCCGACCGGGCGCAACGTGCCAGATGTCGCCCTCCTCGCGGACCCCAGCACCCCCTTCGCCGCGGTGAGCCGCGGCTACTACCAGTCCGTGGGCGGCACCAGCGTCGCCTCCCCGCTGTTCGCCGGCCTGCTCGCCTCCGCCCTGTCCGAGGCCGGACGCACCACCGGCGTGGGCGACGTCCACGCCGCGCTGTACGCGCACCCCGACGCCTTCCAACAAGTGGTGGCGGGCTCCAACGGTGCGTTCACCGCCCACGCCGGCTACAACGACGTGACCGGGCTCGGGGCCCCTCGATTCGGGGCGCTGGCTGCCGCCCTGTCTATCCCGCCGCTGCCCCGCGCCTACTTCCACGCCGTCACGCCGACCCGCATCGTCGACACCCGGGTCACCGGGGGGACCACGGCCGGTCCGCTGGGCCCCGGCGGTCAGCTCACGGTCGGCGTGGCCGGCACGGGCTCAGTGCCGGCGACCGGGGTCACAGCGGTGGCTTTGACCGTGACCGCGATCAGCCCCAGCGCCCCGACTGCTCTCAGCGTCTTCCCCGCAGGCTCCCCGACGGGCACGCTCACGTCCTCGGTCAACGCGTCCTCCCCTGGGGGGACGCCCAACCTGGTCATTGCCAAGGTGGACAGCGCCGGGCGGTTCACCGTGTTCAACCACGCCGCAACGGTCAACGTCGCTGTCGACCTGGACGGCTACTTCGCCAGCACCGGCGGCGGGTCCGGCTTCACCGCCACGTCCCCACAGCGCCTGCTGGACACGCGCCACGGGGTGGGCGCCTCCGCCCAGCCGGTCGGTCAGGGGGGGACGGTCACCGTGCAGGTCACCGGCCACGCGGGCGTCCCCACGGGTGCTACCGCGGTCGCGGTCAACCTGACCGGGGTGGACGCGACCACGCCCACCTACATCAGCGCCTTCCCCACCGGTGACACGACCGGGGCCACCACGTCGGTGCTCGACCTGGCGTCGGCCGGGGCGCTCGCCGACATGGCGGTCGTTCCGCTGTCCCCGACGGGCAGCATCACGCTGTACAACGACCGCGGCCACGTGCAGCTGGTCGCGGACGTGCTGGGCTACTACGGCGCAGGAGGTGCCGCGCTGCTCCCGGTCGACCCGGTCCGAGTGCTGGACACCCGGCCGGCCCCCGCCACCCCCCTCGGCCCAGGCGGGGTCGGCAGTTTCCTCGTCGCAGCCGACGGGTCGCGCGCCACGGGGGCGGTCACCAACCTGACCGGGATCAGCCCCACCGCGGCCACCTACCTCACGCTGTTCCCGTACGGGGCCCCCGTGGCGACGGCCACCGCCACCTCCACCCTCAACCTGGCCGCTCATGCGGTGCGGGCGAACCTTGCAACCCCCGCGGTCACCCCTGGGAGCCCGTCGGCGCTGACCCTGTTCAACAAGGCGGGCAGCGTCAACGTGGCGGTCGACGTCGACGGCTTCTTCGCCACCGAGCCGCCCGCCCTGCCGGCGGGGACGGTCAGCCTCACCGCCCCGGCCGCCGCGGTCGCGGGCCAGCCCGTGACGCTGACGGCGACCGCCACCGTGGGCGGGCAGTCCGCCGCGGCCCTGGCGCCCGGGGCCACGGTGACCTTCGTGGTGGCCGGACTGGGCCCGATCGGGCAGGGCACGGTGTCTGCCGCGGGGACGGCCGCCTTGACGGTGAGCACCCTGGCGGTGGGCGCCGACGTGGTCACCGCCGTCCTCGACGCCCACGACGGCATGCAGGGCGCGACGTCCGCCGCCTCGACAGTCCTCGTGTCCTAGTCGGCCCGTGGCGCCGGGGGCCGCCGCGCGCACGATGGGTCCGGCGGGGCGCCCCGGCTCGGGGCCCGGCCCGGCCCCGGCGACGCCCGCTACGGCGCGGGCACCTCGCTGCCGCCGGCTGCCGCACCGCGAGCGGTCACGGCGGCGCCCTCGCACATCCAGGCCGCCCACAGCAGCGTCCAGCGCGACACGAACGCCAGCCACACCAGCAGACCCACCGTGGTCGCCAGTGCGCCGTACACGACGTTGCGCGACGCGGAGGCGATGACCTCGGTGGCGACCTGCTTGAGGACCTCGAAGCCGACGGCGCCGACGGCGGCGGAGACGGCCAGGCGCCGCCAGCCCAGCGCCAGCGGCGGCAGTGCCCGGGTCAGCGCCAGGAACACCAGCCAGTCGGTGAGCAGGGCCGCGAGGATCGTGCCGCCCCGGATCAGGACCGCGGACGGCCCCGACCCCCCGAAGCCCGTCTTGATCAGGTGCGTGAGGACCGCGGTGGCGACGCCGAACGCCACCGAGGCCAGCAGGCAGCCACCGAGCAGCACCAGGACGAGAAGGTCGCGCAGCACCGACAGGGGGAACCGCGTGGACCGCGGGTCGACGCCGGCGACGACGGCCAGCGCCCGACGCAGGGCGCCCACCAGCCGCACCCCCGCGTACACCGAGACGACCAGTCCGGCCACCCCGGCGACCACCCCGGCCGAGCCGAGCAGGCGGTGCGCCTGCGCGTGGGGGGCGACCTTGTCCGCCAGGCCCAGCAGCGAGCTGTCCAGGCTGGGCACCGTCAGGCCGAGGACCGCGAGCACCCCCAGCGCGAGCGCGACGAGGGGGAACAGGGCGAGGAAGGCGTAGTAGGTGACCGCGGCGGCCAGCAACGTGGCACCGCTGTCCAGGTAGCGCTGCACGGCGCCGGCCACGCGGTCCAGCGCGGCCGAGCGGCCGCGGACGGTCTCCAGCCAGCGACCGAGCCCGGCGACGAGGTCCGCGCCGCGCGCCTGCCGGCCGCCCGGGCTCACCGTGGGGTGCCTGCCAGCGCGAAGTCCTCCCGTGGCTCCCAGCGGCCGCCGACGTGCTCGTAGAGCCGGAAGGACTCCACGACGAAGCGCGCCTTGAACCCCGCCAGGGCGTCCTGCGCCGCGTCGAGGGCGGCCGGCGCCACGTCGTGCGCGATCGTGATGTGCGGGTGGTAGGGGAACGCGATCGGTCGGGACAAGACGTCGGAGCGAACCCCGGCCTCGAGCGCGCCGAGCGCCGGCTCACCCGCGACGACGCGGACGAAGGCCACCGGCGACACCGGTCGGAACGTGTCGGTGCCGTCCAGGGCGACCGGGAACGGGCGGTGCGCCGAGGCCACCGCGGCGAGGTGCTCGCGCACCTCCGGACCGAGCACCGCGTCCACCGTGGTGGGCGGCAGCAGGGTGAGGTGGATGGGGATCCCGGTGTCCCGCTGGCCGGCGGCGTCGCGCACCGCGGCGATCTGCTCGGCGAGGGGACCGGGAACCGCGACCGCCACCCCGATCACCAGCGAGGCACCGGCAGGGCTCACCGGCGTGGCGCCAGGAAGCCGACCGCGTCGTAGACGTCCGCCACCGTCTTCTCCGCGATCGCGGCGGCCCGCTGCGCGCCGTCGGCGAGCACCGCGTCCAGCTGCGCCGGGTCGGCGAGCAGCGCCGCCGCCCGTTCCCGAAACGGAGCCAGCTCCTCGGTGACAGCGTCGGCGACCGCCGCCTTCAGCGCCCCGTACCCCTGGCCGGCGAAGTCGTCGGCGAGGTCACGGGGGTCGCGCCCGCTCAGCGCGCCGAGGATGGTGAGCAGGTTGGTGACGCCGGGCTTGGCCTCCTCGTCGTAGGCGACCACGGCCTCGGAGTCGGTCACCGCGGAGCGCAGCTTCTTCGCTGTCACTGCGGGGTCGTCGAGCAGCTGGATGACACCGGCCAGGCTGGCCGCGGACTTGCTCATCTTCTGCTCCGGGGCCTGCAGGTCGTAGATCTTGGCGGTGGCGCGCAGGATCGACGGCTCGGGCACCCGCAGCACCGGGGCGAAGGTGGCGTTGAACCGCTGCGCCAGGTCGCGGGTCAGCTCGATGTGCTGGCGCTGGTCCTCCCCCACCGGCACCACGTCGGCCCGGTAGGCCAGGATGTCCGCGGCCTGCAGGATCGGGTAGGTGAACAGCCCCACCGTCACCCGCTCGCTGCGGGCGGACTTGTCCTTGAACTGCGTCATCCGGCTGGCCTCGCCGAACCCGGTGATACAGCCCAGCACCCAGGCCAGCTGGGCGTGTGCGGGGACGTGGCTCTGGACGAACAGGATGCTGCGCGCCGGGTCGACGCCCGCGGCCAGGTACTGCGCCGCGGTCGCCCGGGTGCGCGCCCGCAGCACGGCGGGGTCGTGCTCCACGGTGATGGCGTGCAGGTCGACCACGCAGTAGATGCAGTCGTGGCTGTCCTGCAGCGCGACCCACTGCTGCAGCGCGCCCAGGTAGTTCCCCAGGTGCAGGGAGTCGTGGGTCGGCTGCATGCCGGAGAACGCGACCGGGCGGGGGCTCATGGGTCCTAGTGTCTCAAACAGGCCGCCGGCGACCGGCGCCGACGGGGTGCGTCAGCGGGGCGGCTCGTCGCCCTCCCCCCCACCGCCGGCGGGGTCGGCCTGCGGGTCGCCCGCCGTCGGGTCCGGGTGCCCGGTCGGGGGCAGCGCCTCGACCCGTACCTGCGACACCCGCCGCCCGTCGAGGCCGGCGACCGTCAGACGGTGCTCGGCTGCGACCACCGACTCCCCGACGTGGGGGATGTGACCCAGCTGGGCGGCGAGGTAGCCGCCGAGGGTCTCGTACGGCCCGTCCGGCAGCTCCAGCCCGGTCTCGTCCGCGAGGTCCTCCAGGTTCAGCAGGCCGTCCACCTCCACCGCCCCGTCCAGCAGCCGGCGAGACGCGGGGTGGGGGGCGTCGTACTCGTCGCGGATCTCCCCGACCAGCTCCTCGACCACGTCCTCCAGCGTGACGATGCCCGCGGTGCCGCCGTACTCGTCGACCACGACGGCGAGATGCTGCCCGGAGCGACGCATCTCCTGCAGCGCGGCCAGCACCCGCTTGGTCCCCGGCAGGTGGGTGACCGGGCGGACCAGCTGCCCGACGCGCGAGGCGCGCGGCCCGGGTCCGGTGAACAGGTCCCGCACGTGCACGAAGCCGACCACGTCGTCGACGGAGGCGCCGGTGACCGGGTAGCGGGAGTGCGGCAGCCCCGCGACCTCGGCCAGCGCCGCGGCGACCGTCATGTCCGCCCGCAGGAACGCCACCTCGGTGCGCGGCACCATCACCTCGCGCACCATCCGCTCCCCCGCAGCGAACACCTCCCCGATCAGCTCACGCTCCTCCTCCCCGAGCCGCTCGTCACTGGCGAGCATCGCCCGAAGCTCCCCCTCGCTGACCCGCTCCCGGCCCAGCGCCGGGTCGCCACCCAGCGCGCGGACCACCAGGTCCGACGAGCGCGACAGCGCCCAGATCACCGGGGCCACCAGGCGGGCGAACCGGTCCACGGTGGGGGCGACGAGCATCGCGGTGCCCTCCACCCGCTGCAGGGCCAGGCGTTTGGGGGCCAGCTCGCCGAACACCAGGGACAGGTAGCTGATGATGACCGTGACGGCCACCAGTGCGACGGTGTCCCCCGCGGGGACCCCCCACCCGGTCAGCGTCGGGCCCAGTCGGGCACCCAGGGTGGCCGCACCGAAGGCGGCGGACAGGAAACCGGCGACGGTGACGCCCACCTGCAGCGCGGCGAGGAACCTGGCCGGGTTCGCGGTGAGCGCCTCGAGCCGCTGCCCGCGGCGCCCCTGCCCGGCCAGGGTGCGGACCTGGCCCTCCCGCAGGCTCACCAGAGCCATCTCAGCGCCGGCGAAGACGCCGCCGACCAGGATGAACAGACCAACCAGAGCTACGTGGGCCAGGACCCAGCTCACCGGTGCTCCCTCTAGCCAGACACGACCGGCGCGACGCCGGTGATCACAGACTAGAGCGGCCTGTCACCGTGGCCCGGGACTCAGGCGGCCGGACCGACCGCGGCTCAGTCCACCGGACGGTGGATCAGCTTGCGGTTGATGAACTCGTCGATGCCGTAGGGGCCCAGCTCACGGCCGACACCGGAGCGCTTCGTGCCACCGAACGGCAGCTCCGCGCCACCCCCTTCGCCCTGGTTGATGAACACCATGCCGGTGTCGAGCTGGTCGGCGACCGCCATCGCGGTGGCGGGGTCGGTGTGGAACACGGCGCCGCCCAGGCCGAACGGGGTGGCGTTGGCGAGCGCGACGGCCTCGTCGAGACTGCCCGCGCGGTACACGACGGCAACCGGTCCGAACAGCTCCTCGTGGTAGGCCCGCATCGCCGGTGTGACGTCGGTGAGCACGGTCGCCTCGAAGAAGGCACCCGGCCGCGCCGGTCGACCTCCCCCGGTCCGCACCCGGGCGCCGCGCTCCACCGCGTCCGCGACCTGCCCGGCGAGCGTCTGCGCCGCCGCCTCGCTGGCCAGCGGCCCGAACGAGGTCGCCGGGTCGGTCGGGTCCCCGGTGCTCAGCGCGGACATCCGCTCGGTCAGGGCGTCGACGAAGTTCTCGTACAGGTCGTCGGCCACGATGAACCGCTTCGCGGCGTTGCACGCCTGGCCGGCGTTCTCCATCCGGCCGAGCACCGACTCCTCCACCACGGCGTCCAGGTCGTCGGTGGCCAGCACCAGGTAGGGGTCGGACCCGCCGAGCTCGAGCACCACCTTCTTCAGGTGGGCGCCGGCCAGGGCCGCGACGGCGGTGCCGGCCCGTTCGCTGCCGGTGACGGACACCCCGCGCACCCGCGGGTCGGCGATCACCTCGGCCACCTGCTCGTTGGTGGCCAGCACCGTGGCGTAGACGCCGGGCGGCAGCCCTGCCTCGGTGAAGATCGCGTCCATCGCCAGCGCCGACTGCGGGCACTGCGGTGCCGGCTTGAGCAGCACCGTGTTGCCGGCCATCAGGTTCGGCGCAGCGAACCTGGCCACCTGGTAGTAGGGGTAGTTCCAGGGCATGATCCCCAGCAGCGGCCCGATCGGCGCCTTGCGTACCAGGGCGTGGGCACCGTCGCTCGTCGCGAGCACCTCGTCGGCCAGCAGGGCGGGACCCCGCTCGGCGTAGTACCGGTAGATCTCCACCACCGAGTCGATCTCGCCCAACGCGTCGGCGGTCGTCTTGCCCATCTCGCGGGTGATCACCGCGGCCAGGGACTCCGCGTCGCGGGCGTAGGCGTCGGCGACCGCGTGCAGCACCGCCGAGCGGTGGGCCAGTGGGGTGGCCGACCACGCCCGGTAGGCCTCGTCACTGGCGGCCACCGCCGTGGCGACCTCGGCGGGCGTGGCCGTGGGGTACTCGGCCTCCACCGCGTTCGTGGCGGGGTTGACGACCCGGTACATGGCGCTCATCTCCTTGGTCAGGCGCGGCCGCGTGGCCAGCGTCGTGGCGGCGGCGAGGCGCGTGGCGTGCGGCGGCTCCCTAGCCGACCGCAGCGGCGAGGCGCTCACGGACCGCGCCCAGGAAGCTCTGCGTCTCCAGGAACGGGGTGTCCGGGCCCACCAGCAGGGCGAGGTCCTTGGTCATCTGCCCGGCCTCGACGGTCTGCACACAGACCTGTTCCAGCATCTCGGCGAACGCCGCCACAGCGGGGGTGTCGTCGAGCATCGCCCGGTGCACGAGGCCCCGGGTCCAGGCGAAGATCGAGGCGATCGGGTTGGTCGACGTCGCCTTGCCCGCCTGGTGCTGGCGGTAGTGACGGGTCACGGTGCCGTGCGCCGCCTCCGCCTCCATGGTGCGCCCGTCCGGGGTGAGCAGGACGGACGTCATCAGCCCCAGCGAGCCGAAGCCCTGGGCGACGGTGTCGGACTGCACGTCCCCGTCGTAGTTCTTGCACGCCCAGACGTAGCCGCCCTCCCACTTCAGCGCGGAGGCCACCATGTCGTCGATGAGGCGGTGCTCGTAGGTGATGCCCGCCGCGGCGAAGTCCTGCGCGAACTCCGTGGCGAACACCTCCGCGAACAGGTCCTTGAACCGTCCGTCGTAGGCCTTGAGGATCGTGTTCTTCGTGGACAGGTAGACCGGGTAGCCGCGCTGCAGGCCGTAGCGCAGGCTGGCGCGGGCGAAGTCGCGGATCGAGTCGTCGTAGTTGTACATGCCCATCGCGACCCCGCCGCCGGGAAAGCGCGCGATCTCGAACTGCATGGGCTCGGCGCCGTCGTCGGGGACGTAGGTCATCGTCACCGTGCCCGGCCCCGGCACCACGAAGTCGGTGGCTCGGTACTGGTCGCCGTGCGCGTGGCGGCCGATCACGATCGGCTTGGTCCAGCCTGGGACCAGCCGGGGGATGTTGGAGATGATGATGGGCTCGCGGAAGATGACCCCCCCGAGGATGTTGCGGATGGTCCCGTTCGGGGAGCGCCACATCGCGGCCAGCCCGAACTCCTCCACCCGGGCCTCGTCCGGGGTGATCGTCGCGCACTTGACCCCTACCCCGTGCCGGGCGATCGCGTGGGCGGCGTCCACGGTCACCTGGTCACCGGTGGCGTCCCGGTTCTCGATCCCGAGGTCGTAGTACTCCAGGTCGACGTCGAGGTAGGGAAGGATCAGCTCGTCGCGGATCAGCTGCCAGATCACCCGGGTCATCTCGTCGCCGTCGAGCTCGACGACGACGCCGTCCACCTTGGTCTTGGCCACGGCCGCGCTCACATCCCCGCCACGTCGGCCTGCTTCGCCGCCACCGCGTCGGCGGCCTCGCCGAGAGCTGCCCGCTCGGCGGGCGTCAGGTCGCTCTCCACCACCCGGCGCACCCCCTCGCGACCGATCTCGGCCTCCACCCCCAGGTACACCCCGGACAGCCCGTACTCCCCGTCCACCCAGGCGCAGACCGGCAGCACCGCCCCGGAGTCCGTCGCGACCGCCCGCGCCATCCGGGCCGCGGCGGCACTGGGGGCGAAGTAGGCGCTGCCGGTCTTCAGCAGGGCCACCACCTCCGCGCCGCCGTTGCGGGTCCGGGCGACCAGGGACTCAATCGTCGCAGCGTCCAGCAGCTCGCTCAGCGGCTGGCCGTTGACGGTGCAGCGGCTGGGGACGGGCACCATGGTGTCGCCGTGGCTGCCTAGGGTCAGGGTGGACACCGCGCCCACCGGCACGTGCAAGGCGTCGGCGACGAAGTAGGAGAAGCGGGCGGTGTCCAGCATCCCGGCCTGGCCGAGCACCTTGTGGTGGGGCAGGCCACTGGCCCGCTGGGCCAGTGCGGTCATCTCGTCCAGCGGGTTGGACACCACGATCAGCACGGCGTCCGGGGAGTGCGCCACGACCGCCTCGGCGACCCCGCGCACGATGCGGGCGTTGGTCTCCAGCAGGTCCATCCGGCTCATCCCCGGCTTGCGGGGCAGCCCGGCGGTGATCACCACGATGGACGACCCGGCCGTCTGCTCGTAGCCGGACCCGTCCAGCCCGGTGGTCACCCCACGCACGACGGTCTCAAAGCCCTCGATCGGACGGGACTGGTTGAGGTCCAGCGCGAGCCCCTCCGGCTTGCCCTCGACGATGTCGGTGAGCACCACCTCGTCGAACAGGTCGTACTCGGCCAGCCGCTGCGCGGTGGTCGAGCCGTAGAAGCCCGCCCCCACAACGGTCACCGTGCCTGAGCGCTGCGTCATCGCGGGCCCTCCTTGTCCAGGACACCCAGCGGGCGCACCGCCGCGCTCGGGGTGTCGGGCGTCCTTGCCACGCTACCGAACCCGCCTCGACGACTAGCTGCCCGGGGGGATCACCAGGGCAAGCACGACGATCCCTATGCCGAGGACGAACAGCACGGCCACGTCCACGCTGCGCCGGCGGATGACCAGCACCCCCAGACGGTCCGGCGGCAGCAGCGCCCGCAGCCACCCGGCCAGCAGCACCGAGGCACCCAGCAGCAGGCCCCCGCGGCGGAAGCGGTCCATCGCCACCACCACCAGGCCGGCACCCACCCCGGCACACACCACGAACCACGGCCACTGCCGCGCCAGCAGCCGGCGCAGCCCCAGTGACGCCTCGCTCACGCGACGCCGGCCGCCCGCTCCGCGGCCTCGACCACGTTGGCCAGCAGCATCGCCCGCGTCATCGGGCCCACGCCGCCGGGCATGGGGGCGAGCCACCCGGCGACGTCGGCGACGTCGGGGGCCACGTCGCCGACCAGACCGGCCGCGGTCCGCGTGATCCCCACGTCCAGCACCGCCGCACCGGGCCTGACCAGGTCCGCGGTGACCAGGTGCGCCACGCCGGCGGCCGCGACGATGATGTCCGCCGCGGCGAGGTGGGCGGCCAGGTCCCGGGTGCCGGTGTGGCACAAGGTGACCGTGGCGTTCTCGCTGCGCCGGGTCAGCAGCAGCCCCAGCGGGCGCCCAACGGTGACCCCGCGGCCGACCACGCAGACCTCCGCGCCGGCCAGGGGCACGCCGTAGCGGCGCAGCAGCTCGACGACACCGCGGGGGGTGCACGGCAGGGGCGCGGGCACCCCGAGCACCAGCCGACCGAGATTGGTGGGGTGCAGGCCGTCGGCGTCCTTGTCCGGGTCGATGGCCTCCAGGACCGCACCGGCGTCCACCCCGGCGGGCAGCGGGAGCTGCACGATGTAGCCCGTGCACGTCGGATCGGTGTTCAGCCGGTCGACCGCGGCCAGGACATCGGCCTGCGTGGCGTCGGCTGGCAGGTCCTCCCGGATGCTGGTGATGCCGACTTCGGCGCAGTCGCGGTGCTTGCCCGCGACGTAGGCGTGGCTGCCCGGGTCGTCACCGACGAGCACCGTGCCCAGGCCGGGGACGACCCCGCGCTGGGCGAGGGCCGCCACCCGTGTGGCGAGCTCGGACTTGATCGCCGACGCCGTCGCGCGGCCGTCCAGCAGGGTTGCGCTCATGGAGTGGCAGTGTGGCAGACGCACCCTGCGCGCAGCCCTGAGCGGTGCCCGTCGTGGGGAGGGCCGCGGGCCTCCCGCGGCCGGGCGGTAGTGGGCGGTGGTGGGCACACCTGGCCGCCGCGGCGGGGTTGGGCCGCACGGTCGACGTGCGTGGTGACGACCCAGCGATGCGTGCCGATCCTGCGGTCCCGGGTGACGCCCCGTGTGGCGTAGGTCGACAGCGGACCGTTGACCAAGAACCCGGCGGGGACGGCGACACCGTCGTGCGGGTAGCCCTCGACCGTCCCCCCCCCCAGACCGACGATCAGGTCGAGAGCACCGGCCAGGGCGGCGGCGAGCACCCCCTGCCGGCGGTGCCCCGTGCCGACGAAGCAGCAGCCGATCCGCCAGTCGGGCGGGGCAGCTCCCCCCTTGTCGTAGGCCGCGCGGCTCTTGCTGCGGGGCAGCTCGCCGGGGGGGCCGAACTGGCACCAGCCGACGCAGTCACCGCCGTCGAACACCACGGCCGCGTGCGCGGTGCCGGCGAGGACGCGGCGGTGCTTGCGCTCGCGGTTGAGGTCCGGTGTGGCGTCCTTCCCGACGCCCTCGGGGTGGAACGCCGTGCACCAGCAGCCCCCGAAGACGCCGTTGTTGCGCTCCACAAGGGCGGCGAACGCCGCCCACGTCGAGGCGTCCAGCGCCTGCACCGTGAAGTGCGACGCGGCCACGCCGGGAACCTTGCACGATGGGGGGCGTCTCGGCCCACCCGCGACCTCGGGGTCGGCACGGCGCGCGTGCGCCCCGGGGGACGGTGGCTAGTGGAAGAAGTGCCGCACGCCCGTGAGGTACAGCGTCGCACCGGCGGCCTGCGCCGCCGCGATGACCTCGGCGTCGCGCACCGACCCCCCCGGCTGGACCACCGCCCGCACCCCGGCCGCCAGCAGGACCTCCAGGCCGTCGGGGAAGGGGAAGAACGCGTCGGAGGCCGCGACGGCACCGCTCGCGCGCTCCTCGCCGGCCCGGGCCACCGCCAGTCGCGCGGAGTCCACCCGGTTCACCTGGCCCATCCCCACGCCGACCGTGGCGCCGTCGCGGGCGAGCACGATCGCGTTGGACTTCACCGACCGGCAGGCCCGCCACGCGAACACGAGGTCCGCCAGGGTGGCCGGGTCCGCCGGCTCACCGGTGGCCAGGCTCCAGCGGGCCGGGTCGTCCCCGTCGGCGTCGACGCGGTCCACGTCCTGGACGAGCAGGCCGCCGCTGACCGCGCGCCACTCCTGGGTGGGGGTGGGCCGGTCGACGACGAGGATGCGCAGCGACGGACGGGCGGTGAGCACCTGCAGGGCCGCCGCGTCGAACCCCGGGGCGGCCACCACCTCGGTGAACACGTCCGCCAGGGCGGTGGCCATCGCCTCGGTGACCGGGCGGTTGGCGGCGACGACACCACCGAACGCGGAGACCGGGTCGCAGTCGAACGCCGCCTGCCACGCCGCGGCGACGTCGGCCCCCACCGCGATGCCGCAGGGGTTGGCGTGCTTGATGATCGCCACCGCGGGGCCCTCGTGCTCCCCCGCGGCGCGCACCGCCGCGTCGGCGTCGACGTAGTTGTTGTACGACATCTCCTTGCCGTGCAGCTGGGTGGCCCCGGCCAGCCCGTTGCCCTCCCCTGCGTCGGCCCGGTACAGCGCCGCGGCCTGGTGCGGGTTCTCCCCGTAGCGCAGCGCGGTGACGGCGGTGAACGTCGCGCCGAGGAACTCCGGCACGCCGACCTCGGTCGGTGCGGCCAGGTGCTCGGCCATCCAGGTCGCCACCGCGGTGTCGTAGCGGGCGGTGTGGGCGAACGCCGCCGCGGCCAGGTCCTGGCGCTGCGCGAGGGTGAAGCCGCCCGCACCGAGGGCGGCAACGACCTCGCCGTAGCGGTCGGGGTCGACGACCACGGCGACGCTGGGGTGGTTCTTCGCCGCCGCACGCACCATGGAGGGGCCGCCGATGTCGATCTGCTCCACGCACTCGTCGACACCGGCCCCGGACGCCACCGTCGCGGCGAACGGGTAGAGGTTCGCGACCACGAGATCGAACGGCTCGATCCCCAGGTCCGTCAGCTGGGCGGCGTGCTCCGGGCGGCGCAGGTCGGCGAGGATGCCGGCGTGCACGCGTGGGTGCAGGGTCTTGACCCGCCCGTCCAGGCACTCCGGGAACCCGGTGAGGTCGGCCACCTGGGTCACCGGGACACCGGCTCCTGCGATGGTCGCCGCGGTGGAGCCGGTGGACACGATCACCACCCCGGCGGCGTGCAGGGCCTGGGCCAGCTCGGCGAGGCCGGTCTTGTCGTACACGCTGACCAGCGCCCGCCGCAGCGGTCGGCGCGTGTCGTCGTCGGTGGGGGGGAGGGGCGGGAGTGCGGTCACGGGCCGAACCTGGCCTTTCTGCCGTCGGTGCTGAACCCCTCACGGGACAGCCTGGCCACCACGTCGACGAGCAGGGGGCGCTCGACGTCCTTGATCCGTGCGTGCAGCGTCTGGACCGTGTCGGTGTCCAGGACCGGCACCGCCTGCTGGGCAAGCACCGGCCCGGTGTCCGTGCCGGCGTCGACCAGGTGCACCGTGGCACCCGACACCCGGACACCGTAGGCGAGCGTGTCGGGGACTGGGTGCGCCCCGGGGAAGGCCGGGAGCAGGGCGGGGTGGGTGTTGACGACGGGCACCCCCAGCCCAAGGACGGCGGGGCCGAGCACTCGCATGAACCCCGGGGTGACGACCAGGTCAGGGGAGGTTGCCTGGATCGCGGCGCACAGGGCGGCGTCCCACGCCTGCCGGTCGGGGTGGTCGGCCAGCGCGCACACCGCCGTCGCCACCCCCGCCGCCTGCGCGACCCCCAGCGCCGGGGCGCCGGGGCGGTCGGTGATCACCGCCACCACCTCGGCGGGGTACCCCGGCTCGGCAGTGGCCGCGAGCAGGCCGGCCAGCAGCGTGCCGGCACCGGACGCCAGCGCGACGACCCGCGCCCGACGTCCCGGCGGCGGCGGCAGGGTCACGGTGCGGCACGATAGCGGCACGGCGCCGGACCTCTCGACCGGCGGGGTGAGGAGGTCGGGCGTGGCCGACCAGATCCCGGCTGGGCCCCCCGACCCGGGGGCGGCCCACCCCGACCCGTGGTCCCCCCCACCGAGCAGCGGTCCGGCAGGCCCGGGCGCCCCCCGCTGGCCGGGGTCGCCGGGCCCCCCGGGTCCGCCGGGCCCGGCCCGGCCCGCGCCGCCGCGCAGCCAGGACCCCCGGCTGCGCCGCCGCGCCTTCGTCGCTCTCGGGCTGGGGCTGTCCTCGCCGGTGCTGGTCGTGATCGGCGGTGTGCCGTTCGGGCTGGTCGCCGGTGTCGTCGCGATCGTGCTGGGCCGACGGGTGCGCCACGCGGCACGCGCCGCCGACGAGCGGGCCCCGGCGCAGGCGACCGTCGGGCTGGTCGGCGGGGTGGTCGGCTGCGCGATCGTGGCCCTGGTCGCGGTCGTGGTGGCCGTGCTGTGGCCCCAGGTGTCGCGCTACGTCAGCTGCGAACGCGGTGCGATCACGACCATCGCCCAGCAGGCCTGCCAGTCCCAGCTGCAGCAGGCCCTGCAGCACCGCTTCGGCTAGCGGCCGAACGGGCGGCGGTCCCACTGGGCACGCAGCCAGCCCGAGGCCGCGTCCCCGGCCGCGCCGGCGCGCACCCGCAGGCTGCCCCACCGGCCTGGGACTGGCTCGTCGCCCCAGGCGCGGGCCGCCCGGATGCTCGCGCGGCCGCCCAGCCGCTCTCCTGCCACGGTGCGGGCGTGGGCGCCCAGCTCGCTCACCGCCCTGGCGGTGGGCAGCACCCATGGCGCCACGGCCGCGGCCAGGGCGGCCGCGAGACCTACCTCGCTCGCCGCTGCCAGCGTCACCAGCGCGGGCGCGGCTCCGAGGTGGGCGAGGTGGTCGTGTCCCACCCCGCCGGCGGCCAGCGCGGCCAGCACCCCGAGCAGGGTGCCGGCGGCCACCCCGGCGGCCCCGGCGGCCAGCATCGCGGTGCGGGTCGTCGGCTCCCCCCCGTCGGCGGCCGCCAGCCGACGTCGCACCAGCGCGGCGACGACCACCCCCGCGGTGATCGGGGCGAGTGCGGCGACCACGGCCGCCGCGCCGTGCAAGGACCCGCCGTCCAGCCCTGTCAGGACCGGCAGTCCGCCCGGCCCCGCGAGGGCACCGAGGTGGGCGGGGACACCCGTGGACAGCGCGGCGGCCCACACCACGACGTTGGGCAGCACGACCAGCTGCGCCAGGACCAGGGACAGGCCGCCCAGGGCCCCGCCGGCCAGCGCCCCGCTGGCAGCGGTGAGCGTGGTGGCATGGGCGGTGAGCGACACCGCCGTCAGCACGCCGCCCGCCGCCACCAGGGTGGCCAGCCCACCGACGGCGCCCACGCCGGCGGCCGCCACCTGCGGGCGGGGCCGCGGGGGGCTCAGGGCGGCACCCACGGCGACCCCGGCGCCCCCGGCGATCAGTGCGAGGCACAGCCCCGCCGCGAGGACGGATGCGGGGGTGGGCCCATAGCCCCCGCTGCGCACGGCGACCGCCAGTGCGCAGGCCGCCGTGACGAAGGTCAGGGCCAGCGTGGCGGCGGTCAGAACCGCGTCCACCGGGGTGGCCGGCACGGTGCGTCCCGCCCACCGCCCCGAGCGGTACAGGACCAGGGCGGTCAGGGCGAGCAGCCCCAGGGGGGCGACGGTGAGCGGCCCCGCGGGGGTGTCCAACCGCGCGTGGGTCCCCAGGAGGAACAGCCACAGCCCCAGGCGCACCGGGGCGCCGGGCCCGGACGGGTCGCTGCGGCTGGAGGCCCACACCGCCACCACGGGCACCGTCACCACGGCAGCGCCGAGGACGGCCGCCCAGGCGCCTGCGGCCAGTCCGGCCACCAGCGGGCTGCGGGTACCCGCCGCAGCGGGCGGTGCCGGCACCGCCTCGACGACCGGAGTCCGGTCAGACAGGGCGCGGCTCACCGGCCCATCCTCACAAGCCCGGACGGGAAGAGTGCGGACGCGCGGGGGGGCCGGGGTGTCGCGGGGAGGCGTGCGGTCCGCCCGCTCAGCCGGCGACGACCTCGCGGACCAGGCGAGCGGTCTCCGAGGGGGTGCGGCCCACCCGGACCCCGGCGGCCTCCAGAGCCGCCTTCTTGCCCGCAGCGGTGCCCGCCGACCCGGACACGATCGCGCCCGCGTGCCCCATCGTCTTGCCCTCCGGGGCGGTGAAGCCCGCCACGTAGCCGACCACCGGCTTGGTGACGTTGTCGGCGATGAAGGCCGCGGCGCGCTCCTCCGCGTCCCCGCCGATCTCCCCGATCATCACGATCACGTCGGTCTCGGGATCGTCCTGGAAGGCCGCGAGGCAGTCGATGTGCGTGGTCCCGATGACGGGGTCGCCGCCGATGCCCACCGCAGAGGAGAACCCGATGTCGGACAGCTCGTACATCATCTGGTAGGTCAGCGTCCCCGACTTCGACACCAGCCCGATGCGACCGCTGCCCGCGATGTCGCCGGGGATGATGCCGGCGTTGGACCGCCCGGGGGAGATCAGCCCCGGGCAGTTCGGCCCGATCAGCCTCGTGGTCCCGGCGTCCAGCGCCCGCTGGAAGAACGCGGCGGTGTCCGCGACCGGGATGCCCTCGGTGATCACCACGCACAGGGCCACGCCGGCGGCGATGGTCTCCTCGACCGCGGCGCGGGCGAACCGCGGCGGGACGAACACCACCGACACGTCCGCGCCGGTGGCTGCGACCGCGTCGCCCACCGACCCGAACACCGGGATCCCGTCCACGTCCTGCCCGGCCTTGCCCGGGGTCACACCGGCCACGATCTGCGTGCCGGAGGCCACCATGCGCCGGGTGTGCTTGGTGCCCTCGGCGCCCGTGATGCCCTGCACGAGCACCCGCGAGTAAGAGTCCAGGTAGATCGCCATCAGCTGCGCTCCTCAGGCCCCGGTCGCGGCCAGCTCGGCGACCCGACGGGCCGCACCGTCCATCGTGTCCACCAGCTCGACGCCGGGCAGGGCCGCGTCGAGGAGGATCTGCCGCCCGCGGGCGGCGTTGTTGCCGTCCAACCGGACGACCAGCGGCTTGTCCACCGCATCCCCACGCCCGGCGAGCAGGCCGAGCGCCTGCACGATGCCGTCGGCCACCGCGTCGCACGCGGTGATCCCACCAAAGACGTTGACGAGCACGGCGGTCACCGCGGCGTCGGACAGGATGATCTCCAACCCGTTGGCCATGACCTCCGCCGACGCCCCGCCGCCGATGTCGAGGAAGTTCGCGGGGCGGACACCGCCGAACTCCTCCCCCGCCGCCGCGACGACGTCCAGGGTGCTCATCACCAGGCCAGCGCCGTTCCCGATGATCCCCACGGTGCCCTCGAGCTTGACGTAGTTGAGGTCCTTCGCCTTCGCCCTGGCCTCCAGCGGGTCCGTGGCGTCGCGGTCCTCCAGGTCGATGTGGCCGGGGTGACGGAACGCGGCGTTGTCATCCAGCGTGACCTTGCCGTCCAGGGCGAGCAGTCGGCCGTCGGGGGTCCGGGCGAGCGGGTTGACCTCGACCAAGGTGGCGTCCTCGGCCACCAGGACCCGCCACAGCGCCACCAGCAGCGCCGCCACCTCCGCCTGCTCGCCGGGCGCGAACCCGCCGCGCACGGCGATCTGCGTCGCCAGCTCGCTGTCCACCCCACGCAGTGCGTCGACCGGTACCCGTGCCAGCGCGTCGGGCCGCTCCACGGCGAGCTGCTCGATCTCCATGCCACCCTCGACCGAGGCCATGGCCAGGTAGGTGCGGTTGGCCCGGTCCAGCAGGAACGACACGTAGTGCTCTGCGGCGATGTCCGCCGCCTCCGTGACCAGCACCCGGTGCACGGTGTGGCCCTTGATGTCCATCCCGAGGATGGCCTGCGCGTGGGTGAAGGCCTCGGCGGGTGTGGCGGCCAGCTTCACCCCGCCCGCCTTGCCGCGCCCGCCGGTCTTGACCTGGGCCTTGACCACCACGGGCCCACCGAGCTCGGCGGCGATGTGGCGGGCGGCCTCGGGGGTGGCGGCCACCTGGCCCTGCAGCACGGGGACGCCGTGCTCGGCGAACATCTCCTTCGCCTGGTACTCGAACAGGTCCACAGGCCCTCCGCGTTTGCTGCCACCTCGTCGGTGGCGCCACCCTAGGGCGTGACGTCGGGCCTCGGAGGCCGCCGACCGCCGCCAGCCGCGCCGGTCATGTCACACCGCCGGCGCGTCGCGCGCCCGCGGCTCAGGCGGAGGCCACGGAGTGCTGCCCGACGTGCTCGCGCACCCAGTCCACGATCACCGGGGTGGGCGTGCCGGGGGTGAACACCGCGGCAACGCCGGCGGCGAGAAGGACGGGGACGTCCTGCTCCGGGATGATCCCCCCGCCGAACACCACGATGTCGGACGCGTCACGCGCGGCCAGGAGGTCCACCACCCGCGGGAACGCGGTCAGGTGCGCCCCGGACAGCACCGACAGGCCCACGGCGTCGACGTCCTCCTGCAGCGCGGTGTCCACGATCTGCTCGGGGGTCTGGTGCAGCCCGGTGTAGACGACCTCGCACCCCGCGTCGCGCAGCGCGCGGGCCACCACCTTCGCCCCCCGGTCGTGCCCGTCGAGCCCCGGTTTGGCGATCAGGACCCGCGGGTGCGTCTGCGACACCGCCGCCTCCTGGCGCTCCGGCGTGCCCGCCACGCCACCGGGCTCCAGACTATCCAGTGCTCCACCGGGCGGGCAGGGACCATCGCCCTGCGCACGACAGGGCGTCAAGCCCGCCGCTGAGCCGCCGACACAACTACCGTGGCCGCAGGTCCGGTCGGGCCGTCGCGGTCCGACCGCCACGACGAGGAGGGCCCATGCCCGGCGTCCCCGACTCGGACCTGCCCGTCGCGCCCGAGGCCGAGACGGTCGGGGCGGCGCTGCGGGCGGTGCTGAGCCCGTCGGGGCTGCGAGCCGTCGCCGTGGAGCTCGGCTGGGCGTCCGCGCACGTGCTCACCTACCCCTGGGGGGTGGCCGAGGAGCGCGTCCGGGACATGGCCAGCGGCTACTCCACCAGCGCGTTGCCGCCCACCCACCGCGGGCGCCTGTCCGCCGACCCGGCGGCCGCGCGCACGCCGATCCTGCTGGTCCACGGGGTGGCCGACAACCGGTCGGTGTTCTCGGTGATGGCGCGCTCGCTGCACCGCAAGGGGTTCGGCCGGGTGGTGGCGGTCAACCAGCCCCCGCTGGGCGCCGACGTGCCCACCCTCGCGAGCCGGCTGGGGGAGCGGGTGGAGGCGCTGTGCGCGGCCACCGGCTACGAGCGCCTGCACATCATCGGCCACTCGCTGGGGGGGCTGGTGGCCCGCTACTACGCGCAGTGCCAGGGCGGCGACGCGCGGGTCCACACCCTGGTGACCCTGGGCACGCCGCACGCCGGCACCCAGACCGCCCGCCTGGTGCCGCTGCCGCTGGCCCGCCAGCTGCGGCCCGGGTCCGCCGTGATCACCGAGCTGGCCGGACCCGCGCCGGGCTGCGCCACCCGTTTCCTGGCCATCTGGTCCGACCTGGACCAGATGGTGATCCCCCGCCGTTCAGCGGCCCTGAGCCACCCCGACCTCATGGTGCGCACCCTGCTGGTGCCCGGCGTGGGCCACCTGAGCCTGCCGATCGACGCACGGGTCGTCGCCGAGGTGTGCACGGCCCTGGCGCACCTGGACCGCGAGGGGGACCCGCGCGGTCCCTACAGCTTCTCCACCGGCGCGTAGCGCAGCAGCAGCCGCTTCACCCCGCCGGTGCCGAAGTCCACCGACGCGACGGCGCGCTCCCCGGCCCCCTCGGTGCCCACCACGGTCCCCAGCCCGAAGGTGTCGTGGCTGACCCGGTCCCCCGCCACCAGGGTGGGCACCGACCGGGTACCCACCCCGGGAGTGGCCCGGGCCGCGGCGGCGACCAGCGCGGGGGCGCTGCCCAGCGTCATGGACGACGCCTCGCGCTCCCAGGCCACGAGCTCGGCGGGCACCTCGTCGAGGAACCGGCTGGCCGGGTTGTACGACGGCGCGCCCCACGCCGAGCGCACCACGGCGCGGGAGAGGTACAACCGCTCGCGGGCGCGGGTGATGCCGACGTAGGCCAGCCGTCGCTCCTCCTCCAGCTCGCCCGGGTTGCCCAGGCTCCGCTGGTGAGGGAACACCCCGTCCTCCATGCCGGTGAGGAACACCACCGGGAACTCCAGCCCCTTGGCCGTGTGCAGGGTCATCAGGGTGACCAGGCCGCCGTGCTCCTCCCCGTCGGGGATCTCGTCGGAGTCGGCCACGAGCGCCACCTGCTCGAGGAACGCGGCCAGCCCGTCCCCCGGGTGCGCCTCCTCGAACTCCCGGGCGACCGCCTCCAGCTCCCGCAGGTTCTCCACGCGGGTCTCGTCCTGCGGGTCGTCCGACGCGGTCAGCTCGACCAGGTAGCCGGTCTGCTCCAGCACCGCGGTCAGGACGGTGGCCGGGCCGGCGTTGGCCTCGACCAGGGTGCGCAGCCCCTCCAGGAGCGCGGCGAAGCCGGCGACCGCAGCCGCGGACCGCCCGGCGAGCCCCGGCACCTGGTCCACCGAGTCCACAGCCGCGGAGAACGGCAGGCGCTCCCGCTCGGCCCAGGCCGACAGCATCGCCTCCGAGCGGTCCCCGATGCCGCGGCGCGGCACGTTGAGGATGCGGCGCAGCGACACGGTGTCGGTGGGGTTGGCCAGCACCCGCAGGTAGGCGAGCGCGTCGCGGACCTCCCGGCGCTCGTAGAACCGCACGCCACCGACCACCCGGTAGGGCAGGCCGACCCGGATGAAGACCTCCTCGAAGACCCGGGACTGCGCGTTGGTCCGGTAGAAGACCGCCACCTGGCCGCCGGTGGCGTGGCCGGCGTCGGCGAGCCTGTCGATCTCCCCGGCGACGAACGCGGCCTCGTCGTGCTCGTTGTCCGCGACGTAGCCGACGATGGGGGTTCCCTGCCCGGCGTCGGTCCACAGGTTCTTCGGGGCGCGGTTGCTGTTGCGCCCGATGACGGCGTTGGCCGCGGACAGGATCGTCTGGGTGGACCGGTAGTTCTGCTCCAGCATGATCGTGTGGGCGTTGGGGTAGTCCTGCTCGAAGGCCATGATGTTGCGGACCGTCGCCCCGCGGAAGGCGTAGATCGACTGGTCGGCGTCCCCGACCACGGCGAGCTCGGCCGGCGGAACGTCCCCGCCGCGCCCCACCAGCTCGCGGATGAGGACGTACTGCGCATGGTTGGTGTCCTGGTACTCGTCGACCAGCACGTGGCGGAAGCGGCGGTGGTAGTACTCCGCCACGTCGTCGAAGGCCTGCAGCAGCACGACCGTGGTCATGATCAGGTCGTCGAAGTCCAGGGCGCGCGCCTCCCGCAGCCGGTCCTGGTAGCGCCGGTACACCGCGGCCAGCGTCGCGTCCGCCTCGTTGGCTGCCCGGGTGGCGGCGGTCTCGTAGTCGACCAGCTCGTTCTTCAGCGCCGAGACCTGGTGGGCGACCGCCCGCGGCGGGAACCGCTTGGGGTCCAGGTCCAGCTCGCGCAGCACCAGCGTCATCAGCCGTTGGGAGTCCGCGGCGTCGTAGATGGAGAACGAGCTGGGCAGCCCCAGGCGGGCGGCCTGGGCGCGAAGGATGCGCACACAGGCGGAGTGGAACGTCGACACCCACATGGCCCGGGCCCGCGGGCCGACCAGGTCGGCCACCCGCTCCTTCATCTCCCCCGCGGCCTTGTTCGTGAAGGTGATCGCCAGGATCTGGCCCGGCGTGGCGCCACGGGCGGCCAGCAGGTAGGCGATGCGGTGGGTGAGCACCCGGGTCTTGCCGGACCCGGCACCCGCCACGATCAGCAGCGGGGATCCGGTGTGCACCACCGCCGCGCGCTGCTGGGCGTTCAGCCCGACCAGCAGCGCCTCGGCATCCGGGATGGGGTGGCGGGCCAGCGGCGCCGGACCCGGCGCAGGCTCGTCGTCCCCGAACAGGCTGCTGCTCATCCGGGCGCAGTCTAGGTCCGGCCCACCCTCCAGCCCGGCGCCCCCCGGGGGCCGGGCGGTCGGTGGGCGCGGCTGCCTACGATGAGGCGACGGTCCGCTCGTGGGCCACCGACAACCCTGGGGGTGCCCGTGCTGGACGACGCCGAGGTGAGCCGGGTCCTGGTGGTCACCGCCCACCCGGACGACGTGGACTTCGGGGCCGGGGGGACAGTGGCGCGCTGGGCGGCGGCCGGCGTCGCGGTGACCTACGCGATCGCCACGGACGGGCAGGCGGGCGGTGCGGACCCCACCGTGCCTCGTGACGCGATGCCCGGCATCCGGCGGGCGGAGCAGCGCGCGGCCGCGGCCGCCCTCGGGGTCGACGACGTGCGGTTCCTCGGCTACGTCGACGGCGAGCTCACCGTCACCCAGGACCTGCGCCGCGACATCAGCCGGGTGATCCGGCAGGTGCGACCCGACCGCATGCTGATCCAGTCCCCCGAGCGGAACTGGGACCGCATCGGCGCCTCCCACCCCGACCACCTGGCGGCCGGCGAGGCGGCACTGCAGGCGGTGTACCCCGACGCCCGCAACCCGTTCGCGCACCCCAGCCTGCTGGCCGACGAGGGGCTGGCCGAGTGGGCGGTCAAGGAGGTGTGGGTGATGGCCTCGCCACGGCCCACGGTCACCCTGGACATCACCGACACGTTCCCGGCCAAGCTGGCTGCCCTGCGCGCGCACGTCTCCCAGACCGGTCACATGGACGACCTGGAGGGGCGGATCACCACCTGGGGCCAGCGCATCGCGGAGGCCGGTGGGCTGCCTGAGGGGCGCCTGGGCGAGGCCTTCGCGGTGGTCGACACCGCCTAGCCACCACGCCGGGCGCCCCGTCCGGCGATCACGGACGGCCGGATGCGTGGACACTGGACCCCATGCGCGTGCTGGTGGTGGAGGACGACCCAGGTGTCCGCGAGTCGCTGCGACGCTCGCTGGCGTTCAACGGCTTCGAGGTTCTGATGGCCAGCGACGGTGTCGCCGGCCTGGAGCTGGTCGACCGGGAGCGCCCCGACGCGGTGGTGCTGGACGTGATGCTGCCGCGCCTGGACGGCCTGGAGGTGTGCCGGCGGATGCGCCACGGCGGGGACGACACCCCGGTGCTGATGCTCACCGCCCGCGACGAGGTCGCCGACCGGGTGGCCGGGCTGGACGCCGGCGCCGACGACTACCTGCCCAAGCCCTTCGCCCTGGAGGAGCTGCTCGCCCGGCTGCGGGCCCTGCTGCGCCGCGCCAAGGCGTCGGAGTCGCCGGACGAGTCGCTGCGCTTCGCCGACCTCACCCTCGACCCGGCGAGCCGTGACGTGGCCCGGGGCGAGCGGGCGATCCGCCTGACGCGTACCGAGTTCTCCCTGCTGGAGACGCTGATGCGAGAGCCGCGCCGGGTGCTCAGCCGCGCTCGCATCCTGGAGGACGTGTGGGGCTACGACTTCCCCACCTCCGCGAACTCCCTGGAGGTCTACATCGGCTACCTGCGTCGCAAGACCGAGGAGGGTGGGGAGCCCCGGCTGGTGCACACCGTGCGCGGGGTGGGCTACGTGCTGCGGGAGACACCCCCGTGAGCGACGCCACCACCGAGGACTGGTCGCGCCCCCCGGCC
>Ga0209698_10001414_pt1 | contig 27561 bp, 16 predicted proteins | sample LitLauG_LLR_2012_FD_187203 | JGI IMG/M metagenome (GOLD analysis project Ga0209698, IMG submission 187203) | Freshwater sediment microbial communities from Pennsylvania, USA - Little Laurel Run_MetaG_LLR_2012 (SPAdes) (version 2) | ecosystem: Environmental > Aquatic > Freshwater > Creek >... | reverse complement strand
TGTGTCACGCGGGGCGGGCGGGGAAGTCTGCTGGTGCAAGATGGGGCAGCGAGCCAGCATCCGGGATTTCGAGTGAACGTGGCGGACACCGTGGGATCCGGGGACGCCTTCACCGCCGGATTAGTGCACGAGTATTTGCATGGAGCGCCGCTGGACCTGATGAATGAGGTGGCGAATCTGGTGGGCGCTTGGGTGGCCAGCGAAGTCGGAGCCATGCCGATGCCCAAGCGCGGGGCGCTGGAGTACTCGCTGGCGGAGATTCGCTGAGAGCCGGAAGGCTTGAGGGTTTCCTATGTCCGCAAGATTCAGTGGGCGTTGAAAGCGCTCGCTCAGCAGTGATCGGCGACGAACCTTCGTCAGACGAGCGTCACTTCGATTCCAGCCTGCTTCATGAAGCGAAGGTCCCCCTTCGAAATACTGCGGTCGGTGATGACCTCCTGCAGCGCCGAGCAGGGTGCTATGAGGGAGAGGCTGCGGCGACCGAATTTGCTCGAATCGCAGACTGCGATGGTTTTGCGAGCGATTTCGACCATGACCCGGTTCACTTTCGCTTCCAGCAAATTGGGCGTGCTCAGTCCGTAGTGGACATCGAAACCGTCCACGCCGAGGAACAACAGATCGGCGCTGAGCCGGCGAAGCGTTTCTTCGGCGATGGGGCCTACCAGCGAAAAAGAATTCTTCCGTAACGTGCCGCCGGTGAGAATGACCTCTACAGAAGTTCCAGACAGCTCAGCCGCAATGTTCACCGCATTGGTGATGATGGTGAGATTCTGGAAGTTGCGCAAGGCCCGCGCAATCGCGGTGGTCGTGGTGCCGGAGTCGAGGATCAGCACCTGGCCTTCGCTCACTTTTGCGGCGGCGACCTCGGCGATACGCAGCTTCTCCTGCCGGTGAAGTTTTTCCTTTTCGCGCAACGTGGGATCTTCGAGGGCGCCTTCGCGCGCCGGGAGCGCGCCTCCGTGCGTACGGTGCACGAGGCCGTGGGCGTGCAGGATTTCGAGATCCTTGCGGATGGTCACCTGCGATGTTTCGAATTGCCGCGAGAGTTCCGCAACCAGCACGCGGCCCTGATGAGTTAAGACGTCGAGGATGGCGCGACGGCGTTCTTCGTTGAGCATGCGAATAGCTTCTGGCGAATCTTTCGAGCACGGACCGCTGCGTATTGCCGGATTTCTTTTTATAGCGGTTTGTTTCGTTTGTCCACTGGAAAGGTGCAAAGCGGCTCTTGTGCCCTGACCATGCTGAGGGAGCGCATCGGCAACCCTGCGGAAGTGCTTACGGAACCCATGCTCTGGTCATTAACCCCTGTTTTCATTGAGAGTTGGGGGAACCATGACGGATGATAACCAACCAAATACCCGCGTCCATGTCAGATTGCCTCCTCCATGGAATTTTGCCGTAATCTCAATCTGGGACGAAAGGGCTGGGGTTTCGAAAGGCAGCTTTTGGCGAAGTCCCTGCGAGGGGGAACACCAACTTGGCGACCACGTGGAGAGGGCAGACTTTTATTCGTTCGCAATCGGTGGTTTCGCGCGTGGTCGCAGGAGAAACGCTCATCGTTCCGGTGCGGGCCAAAGTGGGTGACCTGGCATCAATTTACAGCTTCAACGGCACGGGTTCACTGATCTGGAAAATGCTGGAGTCTGGGAAAACGGTGACTGAATTGGCGGCGGCGGTGGTCTGCGAGTATGAGGTGGATCCGGCGCAGGCCGAGCGCGACGTGGAGACATTTGTCGGCGAGATGAAAGCGGTTGGTCTGGTCGAGGTCCCGGCATCTGTGGCGATGGCTGCAGATTAAAAGACCAGTGGGGCGGGCAGGAAGAAGTGCTGGCAGCAGCGGGCGCGTGCGAGCGCGTCCGCTGCTTTCAGAATGGAGGGGGATTGGAGTATCAGACCTACGGCGCGTTCAGCGCGGATCTGCATCAGCGCCAGTCTGGTGAGCGTGTGCCCCTGCAGGTTTCGATCGAGGTGACGCGACGGTGTCCGCTGGAGTGCCTCCACTGCTACAACAACCTGCCCATGGGCGACATGGAAGCCAGGCGGCGGGAGTTGAGCACGGAAGAGCACTTCCGCATGCTGGACGAGTTGGTCGAAATGGGTTGCTTCTGGCTGCTCTATACCGGCGGCGAGATTTTCGCGCGCAAGGACTTCCTCGAGATCTACACCTACGCCAAGAAAAAAGGATTCCTGATCACGCTGTTCACCAACGGCACGATCATCACGGAACAAATTGCGGACTACCTTGCGGAATGGCCTCCGTTTGCCATTGAGATCACGTTGTACGGGCGCACCCGCGAGACGTACGAGGCGCTGACGGCGATTCCGGGTTCGTATGACCGCTGCCTGCGGGGAATCAGGCTGTTGAAGGAGCGAGGACTGCCTCTCAAGTTAAAAACCGTGGCCACCACCATCAACAAGCATGAAGTGGTGGCAATGCGGCAGTTCGCCGAACAAGAACTGGGCGTGGAATTCAAAATCGACGGGCAGATCAATCCCCGGATTGACTGCTCACAGAGTCCGCTGGCGGTACGGCTTACGCCGGAGGAAGTTGTGGCGCTGGACATTAACGCGCCAAAGGGAATGAGTGAGTACCGGAGGCTGGCCAGGCGCGATCTAGAGAGGCCGGCGAATCTTTCGCAGATCGACACGACGTATTTCTGTGGTGGTGGAATGAATTCATTCGCCGTCAATGCTTACGGTGAAATCGGTATTTGTGTGATCTCACAGCAAGAGACATTCGGGATCCGCGAAGGTGGCGTAAGAGCGGTCTGGGAAAACTCTCTGCTGCAATTGCGAAATCGAAAGCGTGCGCGGATTACGAAGTGCGTTCAGTGCCGGATTCAGTCGCTCTGCAGCATGTGTCCGGCGAACGGAGAAATGGAAAACGGCGACCGGGATAGCCCCGTTGAGTTTCTTTGCCAAGTCGCGCACTTGCGGGCCGCCACCATTGGGGTAGAGATTCCGGCGCATGGCGAGTGTGAGTTTTGCGTCGGCGGAAGCGAGCACAAGGCCTTGCTTGAATCAGCGCGGCGGATACAGAACAAAGAGATTGACGTGGAAAGTTGGGTTGGACCGCAACATCTTTTGCCCATCCTGAACAATTCGAGTGGGGCAATGGAGGGTTGCGGGCACTGTGGGAATCACTGAGCTGACGACAGGTGTGAGGGCTGGATGAATCGGGAACCGAACCAAGCCGACGGCAAGAAACCGTATGAACCACCGCGACTGCAAGTGATCAGCCTGCGTCCGGAGGAGGCAGTGCTTGGTCATTGCAAGACCTCTACCGGGGGCGGAGTAAATATTGGTTGCCAATTCTTTACGTGCAGTTCGGTCGGATCATAGATGAGGCAGGTTCAAGGATTGTGGAGGAATGAGAAGACATCTTGAACGGGCGTCGAATTCGTCGCGAGCATCCGGTGCTGCGCATCGCAGTCGATTTTGCGTGGGCGGAGTGTCCATTGAACTGGTCGGCGACAGCAGTTCAGATGTCACTTTGCTTCCTCCCCTAGAGCCGTTCCGGGCAGAGACAGTAGTTTCTGACATTAATATTCAGGTCGAGTGGGTCGCCGAGCTTACCCCAACGGCGGGACAGCGAGTGTTTGATTCTGGAACCACCTGGCGACTCTACGAAGGTGTGGCCGGATTCCAGTTTGACTTCAATGCTCCTCTCTTTGGAGAGTCACCCTACAAAAGACTCCTTACCGATAGGCGCTTTTGTCGCGCCACCTTGCAGATGAGCACGGGAGCCTTTGCTGCTCATCCGTGTGACGCGGAGCCTTTGGGGTATCCGCTTGATGAGTTGCTGATTATGCATCGGCTCACGCAGGAGCAGGCGATTGAGTTGCATGGGTGCGGGATCGTTCGGGCGGATGGGACGGGGAATCTCTTTGTCGGGCATTCCGGGGCGGGCAAGAGCACGACGACGCGGCTTTGGACTGACGTGGAAGACGTCGAGGTTTTGAGCGACGACCGGATTATTGTGCGAAGGGATGAAGGCTGGCACGCAGGGGCAGTGGTGGGAACTCCTTTTAGAGCCGCCGTTGCAGCCGGCCAGCGCGAGGTCCTTCGACTCCTTGATTGCTCCGCTTCGCGAAGCAATCACTCCGCTCAGGATGACAGAAAAGAGCAGATGCGGATGTACGGCACGCCCTGGCACGGAGAGGCGATGTACGCTTCGCCGGGGAGTGCGGCGCTGGCGAGGATTTTCATTCTCGAGCATGGACACGGGAATGTGCTGACACGGCTTTCTCCGAGCCAGGCGGTGGCTGAGTTGTTTGCGCGCAGCTTTGTGCCGTTTCACAAGCACGAGTACCTGGATTCGGCTCTGGAGTTTCTGCAGGAAGTGGTGGATGCGGTTCCCTGTTATCGCTATGCATTCGAGCCCGACCAGGGTGCAGTAGACACCGTTCTGAATTTCCATGATTAACGGTGACGACTCGAGGCTCTTCGAAGACCTCGCCTGTGAATTACTCCGACAGGGTGTTGGCGTGCGCTTTGGGGCGCGCGGCGCCAGCATGTCTCCGGCGATTCGCGATGGGGAGATCGTGCATATTACCCCCGTAATTGTGAGCAGATTACAAAAGCGCGATATTGTCCTGGCAAAGGCTGAGAATGGCTTCCGGCTTCACAGAATCGTGCTGGCGAATCACACAAGAAATGTGTTTGTCACGCGAGGCGATTGCGGCCAGGGAAATGATCCGCCACTAAGCGGAAGCCAGATTCTAGGCCTTGCTCAGGCCAAGGAAGTGCGGGTGGGACGAACCGTGATGTGGGCAAATTTCAGAGGGATCGGTGGATGGGCGCTGCGCATAGCAGCGCGCGCGCAGATCGTCGGTGGGAAGCTGTTAAGCCGAATTACCACGGCCAATTGGAAAAGACCAGCAGGGATTTCGCGAGGCATTTTCCTTGGACTGCTGGTCTTAATGCTTGTGCTCGCGGCGGTGCCCTATTCACGCGCCCAGGTCGCGGTCGACGCGACGACCAGCACTAGCGCATTGGTGACCGGCGCGGGGACGCACACCCTCACCTTTAACCACGTCACGACTGCAACTGCAAATCGACTGCTGCTGGTCGGCATTTCGATGAACATTTCCGGGGTTACCGGGACCACGGTGACGGGCGTGACCTACAACGGCACAGCCCTGACTTTTGTAGGCGCGCACAATGACGCGGGACCCTCGCGCCGGGTCGAAATGTGGTCCCTGCTGGCGCCCGCGAGCGGCACTAATACGATCGTTGTTACTGTGAACCTGCCGGCGGGAGGAAATGTCGGAGTGGTCGCCGGGGCGACGACTTTTACAGGAGTAGACCAAACCGTTCCACTGGGAACCTTCGTTTCCGCGAACGGCGCCGCCGGTGCGAATTCGCAGCTCGATGTGCCGAGTGTAGTAAACGGGATGGTGCTGGACACGCTGGCCATCGGAGGTGCCCAAACCGCTACCGTTCCCGCGTGGCAGACATCGCAATGGAATGTGGCCAGTGGAGTTGGCAACAGGGACGTTACAGGCACGGGCAGCAGCCGCCCGGGTGCTCCCAGCCTCCCGTTTTCGGAGACCTTCAGCGCTGCGTCGAACTGGTCGCTGGGTGCGATTTCGATTAATCCCAGCACGGCAGATATTGCGGTGACCACCAGCGTCAGCGCGGTGGCTCTCGGGCAGAATTCGACCTACACCATCACGGTGAAGAATAACGGTCCATCGCCCGCGAACGGCGTCACCTTAACCGATACGTTTGCTGCCACGAACCTGAGCCTGGTGTCGTACACCCCCAGCGCCTTGACCGTCTGTACCCAACCCTCGACCATCAACTGCACGCTGCCGACCCCGTTTGCGAGTGGGGCGACAGCGACGCTGACGGTCGTAGTGTCCACGACGGCGCCGGGGTACTATCCGAACACGGCAACGGTGACGGACTCTGGTACTCCGCCGGATCCCAATACGGGCAACAACACCTACGTTGCCTTGGCGCCAGTGGTGAGCGTCGTCTGTTCGGACACCGGACCGCCCGCAGGTGGAACCCTTGCTACCGGCGTACTGAATACCTACTTTCCGGGAACGGCCAGCGTTGCGGCGGGAGCCACATCAATCCCGGTCGGCGCGGCCAATGGAACAGGAACGATTGCGAAGGGAAGCCTCTTGCTGGTGATTCAGATGCAAGACGCCAGCATCAACATTTCCAATAGCGTTGCCTACGGAAACGGGTTCACCGGTACGGGATTCACGACCGTCAACAACGCGGGCAATTACGAGTTTGTGACGGCCACCGGACCAGTGAGCGGCGGCTCAGTGCCGATTGCGGGTGCGGGTGGGGGCGGCGGGCTCGTATTTGCATACACGGCAGCGGCGGCATCGGCGACGAAGGGAGCCAGCACCTATCAGGTGGTGCTGGTACCGCAGTACTCGTCGGCGACGTTAAATGCCGGAACTACCACAGCCGCTGCATGGAACGGGTCCACAGGCGGAATTCTCGCGCTGGATGTCTCTGGCCAGTTGAATCTCGGGGGCGGCACGGTGTCCGTCAATGGGCTGGGGTTCCGAGGCGGCGCCGGCATGCAGCTACAAGGCGGAGGCGGCGCAAACACCGATTATCTCCAGACAGCTCCGGCGACCTACGCGGGGGCTGCCGAGGCCGGGTGGGATGCACCGAAAGGGGAAGGAATCGCAGGCACACCGGCATACGTGGAGTTCAACTCGACGTTCTCTGCAACCGGCACGGGTTATCCTAGCGGCACAGCGGGAATTGACGGCAGCATGGCGCGCGGCGCTCCGGGAAATGCCGGCGGAGGCGGCACGGATGGTCATCCGAATGGCGCGAACCCGGGCGGAAATGACCAGAATGCGGGTGGCGGCGGCGGTGGCAACGGCGGATCGGGCGGTTTTGGCGGCGACTCCTGGAATTCGAATGTCGTTAGCGGCGGAGAAGGCGGATCCTCATTTCCGGCGACAATTGACCGCATCGCTCTGGGCGGAGGAGGCGGAGCCGGGACACGGAATAACTCTCCCGCCGACAATCTGGCCAGCAGCGGCTCGGCCGGCGGAGGCATCATCTTCATTCGCGCTCAAAGCTTCACCGGAACTGCAACTGTAACCGCGAATGGAGCAGCCGCCTACATCGGAACCGCTAACGACGCGGGTGGTGGCGCCGGCGCCGGAGGAACCATTGTGATGCTGGCAGCGGCCGGAGGAGAAGGTGGGCTCACGCTGCAAGCCAACGGCGGTCGCGGGGGCGATGCCTGGGACACAGATCCCTACAGCTTGGCTGACCGTCACGGTCCCGGAGGTGGTGGAGGAGGCGGCGTGGTATTCGTTTCCGGTGCTCCGGCCAGCGTGAGCGTAAGCGGTGGCGCAAACGGGACGACGCTGGCCACTCCCGTCGCCTACGGAGCGACCTCGGGTACTGCGGGAACAAGCTCAACCACCGCTGTCCTCTCGCAGGTAACGGGAATTCAGTCGTCTGCGGTTTGCGCTGGTCTGCCCGACGTCTCGATCACCAAGACTCACGTAGGAATTTTCACACGCGGCTCGAGTGCCAGCTACACGATTACAGTCCAGAACGTCAGCGCTTCGGTCGCTACCAGCGGCGTGGTGACGATCAACGACACGCTGCCGCTGGGAATAACACCCACGGGTGCGAGCGGAACGGGGTGGTCGTGCGCGGTCGCAGGGCAAACAGTCAGCTGCACGCGCTCCGATGCCCTGGCGGCCGGCGGCAGTTATCCCGCAATCACGGTGACCGCAAGCGTTTTGCAATCGGCTCCGGCGACGCTGACCAACACTGCGGTGGTCAGCGGCGGGGGCGCCGTTGATCCTCTCAAAGACACGTCAATCGACACCGCTAACGTGGTGTCCAGCGCCGACCTGGGCGTCACCGACAGCGGTTCGCCCAACCCGGTGGCCGCGGGCGGCAACATCACCTACACGCAGGTCGTGACCAACAGCGGGCCGAGCGCGGCCGACAATGCGACGTTGGTAGCGCCCATTCCGGCGAATACTACATTGGTATCAATGACGGCTCCGGCGGGATGGAGTTGCATCACGCCGGGAACGGGCGGCACGGGCAACCTGGTCTGCACTGACGTCAACATGGCCGGGTTGACGGCTGGGACTTTCACGCTGGTGGTGAATGTAAACAGCGGGACGGCGAACGGCACGGTGATCGCGGATTCGGTGTCGGTGAGTTCGTCGGTGGCGGATCCGAATTCCGCCAACAACACGGCAACGGTCAGCACGCTGGTGGGCACGACCGGGCCGGACTTGACGGTGACCAACGTAGCATCGCCGAATCCAGTGCAGGCCAACAACCCCATCACCTACACGCAGGTGGTGACGAACACCGGCAGCACCGCGGCCACGACCGCGACCTTTACCGAAAGCACACCCCCCGCGAATACCACTTTCGTCTCGATCACGCCACCGGCAGGATGGACCTGCCCAGGGTCCGCGCCTCCGTGTACAAATCCCAGTGTGGCGGCGGGAGCGTCGGGAACCTTCATCGTCAAATATAACGTCAACGTGGGCACGCCCGCCGGAACGGTGATAACTGATACGGCCACGGTCAACGCAGCCAACCAGTCATTCGGCGCGAACTCGGCCACCGCGACCGACGTGGTGGCTGCAGCGACTCAGGCGGACCTGGCACTGAGCACGGCAGCCACTCCGGGGTCCGTGTTTTCTGGGAACAACATCACTTATACACAGACGATCACTAACAATGGCCCGGCGGCGGCTTCGGCCGTGAGTTTCACCGAGGCGACGCCGTTGAATACGACGTTCCAGTCCGTGCTGGCTCCGGCGGGCTGGACTTGCACCACGCCGGTGGTCGGGACCGGGGGCAACGTCAACTGCACCGATCCCACGCTGGCGGCAGGCGCGACGGCCGACGTTATTGTTGTGGTGAATGTTCCTTCGACGTTGGCTGCGGGCTCGATCACGGCGAACTCGTCGGTCACCGCGGGCACCAGCGATCCCACTGCGGCCAACAACAGCACAACGGTCACGACGCCCGTGACCGTGGCCTGCGATCTTGCGGTGACGAACAGCGGCACGCCCAGCCCGGTTCCGGTCGGCGGCGTCATTACTTATACGCAGGTTGTGACCAACACCGGTCCGAGCAACTGCAGCACGGCGACGTTCAGCGAAGCCACGCCGCTCAACACGACTTTTGTGTCCGTAGCAGTCGTGACAGCGGGAGGCGGGACGTGGACATGTCTCGCTTCAGCGCCGGTCTCGTGCAGCAACCCCAGTGTGCCGCCGGGTTCGACGGGGACTATTACTGCCAAATATACGGTGACCGCTGGCGCGGGAACGATCATCACCGACACGGCGACGGTGGCCACGACGTCGCGGGACACGAGCCTGGGAAACAATTCGGCCACGGTCAACATCGCTGTTGCGTCGGGAACGCAGGCGGATCTGAGCGTGACGAACTCGGCGAGTCCTAATCCAGTGGCGGCCGGGAACAACATCACATATACCCAGAGCGTGACGAATAACGGCCCATCCGCGGCGACTACGGTGTCGTTCACGGATCCGGTTCCCGCCAATACTACCGTCGTATCGTTGACCGGGCCTGCGGGATGGTCGTGCAGCACCGTGCCCGCACCACCGAGTTGCACCATCGCCAGTTTGGCGGCCAATACGACGGCGAACTTTTCCTTTGTAGTGAACGTGCCGGCGAACGTGGCATCAGGTACCACAATTACCGAGACGGACTCTGTGTCGTCGGCCAGCGATCCGAACAGCGGGAATAACAGCTCCACCGTTAACGTGCAGGTGGCCGGCTCGGCGGATCTTTCGGTAACGAACGCCGCGAACCCGGTTCCGCAGCAAGCCGGCCTCAACATTACCTATACGCAAGTCGTGAACAACGCCGGGCCGAGCACGGCTGCGAACGTGACCTTGACCGAAGCGCTGCCTGCGAATACGAGCCCGGTGTCGCTGAACGGACCGGCGGGATGGACTTGCAATGTCGGCACACTGCTCTGCACGAATCCCAGCCTCGCGTCCGGTTCCCCCGCAACCATCACGTTTGTAGTGACGGTGAACGGGGCAGCGGTACCCGGGACAGCGATCAAGGACACCGTGAGCGTCAGTTCCACGACTGCCGACCCAAACCCGGCGAACAACACCGCTACCGCCAACGATGTAGTTGCGACTGCGACTCAGGCGGATTTGGTCGTGACGAATTCGGCGTCCCCGACTTCTGTGGCGGCGGGCGGTAGCGTCACCTACACGCAGAGCCTGCAGAACCTGGGACCTGCTGCTGCCACCACGGTATCGTTCACGGATCCGGTTCCTGCCAATACCACAGCCGTGTCGTTGACCGGGCCGGCGGGATGGACCTGCAGCATCGCGACGACCCCGCCGAGTTGCACCATCGCCAGCCTGGCGGCTAATGCGACGGCGAATTTCACTCTCATGTTGCAGGTGAATGCGGGGACGCCCTCGGGCACCAACATCACGGAAACCGATACGGCGACCGCGAGCAACATCGTGCCGAGTCTTACTACCAACAGTGCCAGCGCCACCGTGGTCGTTGCCAACGCCAACAGCGCTGATGTGGCGATCACAAAGACTGGGGCGCCGAATCCGGTGACGGAAGGAACTCCTCTCACTTATACGCTGGTGGTGACGAACAACGGTCCAGCGTCGGCTACGACCGTAACTGTGACGGATACGCTGCCTTCGGTCCTTACGTATCTTTCCTCAACCACAAACGTAGGATCGTGCTCGGAGGCCGGTGGGACCGTGACCTGCCAGCTGGGCACCATGGCCAATGCGGGCACGGCAACGATTTCTATCCTGACTATGCCGGGGCAGCCGGGCGTGGTTTTAAATACGGCCATGGTCATGGCGGATCAGGCCGATCCGAACCAGGCCAACAATTCCTCCACGTGGCCCGAGACGATAACGGCTCCGACCAGGATCACGCTGCAGTCTTTCTCGGCACACTCCGGTTTGGACAAGAACGGGGCCAACCGAGTGATCCTCACCTGGAAAACTGGTGGAGAAGCGCACAACCTGGGGTTCAATGTGTACCGCGAGGACGGTGGAAATCGGGTGCGCATGAATTCCTCCGTGATCGCAGGTTCGGCGCTGCTAATGAGCGGAGCGCTGCCCAAGCACGCGGGGAGAAGCTATTCCTGGATCGATCCTTCGGTGGGAGGTTCGTCGGCTTCGTACTGGCTGGAAGACATTGACGTGAACGGCACGCGCACGATGCACGGCCCGGTTTCCGTGCGTGCAGGAATGCAGCCGTTTAGCGATCTGTCAGCGTCGGAGACGCGGATGCTCAGCAAGTTGAGCCAGGCGCAAGCGGTGGCTCCGGGCAGCCAGCAGAGCCATATGGTTGAGAGCCTGCAGCGGCAATCAGCGCCGACGCCGGGCCAGGTTCAGAAGCAGTTTGAACTGGCAGCGCATCCAGGGATAAAGATTCTGGTGCAACGTGAAGGCTGGTATCGCGTGGCGCAACCGGATCTGGTGAAGGCGGGGCTCGATCCGAATGTAGACCCGGCGTTGCTGCACCTGTACGCCGAGGCGATCGAACAGCCGATACAGATTACGGGCGCGACGAACGGTCCTGGGGGCTTCGGGCCGCAGGCGGCGATCAACTTCTACGGCACCGGCATCGATACGGTTTACTCCGGCACCAGAGTGTACTGGCTGGCGACGTGCGAATCGCGGGGAGCGCGCATTCGGCACTTGAGCGCCTCGGCGGGATCGAACCAACCCCCCAAAAACTATCCTGCGACGGTGGAATTGCGGCAACACATCATCTACTTCGCCGCGCTGCTGACACCCGACGGAGACAATTTCTTCGGCGCTCTGGTCTCGCCCGCGCCGGTGAAGCAGGTCCTGTCCCTGCCTCACCTCGACACTGCGTCAAGCCGACCAGCGCGGCTCGAGGTAGTGCTGCAGGGTGTGATCGTCGCCTTCCCGCATGACGTGCAGGTCGTGGTCAATGGAACTCCGGTTGGGGATGTGACCTTCATCGGCCAGCACAAGGGGAGACTCGCCCTGAACCTGCCGCCCGGCTTGCTTCAGAGCGGGGATAATACCGTTAAATTGACGGCGCAGAATGGAGACTACGATACCAGCTTGGTTCAATCGATTCGCATCACTTATCCGCATCAGTATGTGGCGGACTCCGATGAATTGAAGTTTTCGGGCCGGGCCGGGGACGAGGTAAGGGTGAGTGGATTCGCGAGCGCCCCGGTGGTGCTCGACATCACGGAAGCGGATCGGCCGGTGCAGCTTACGCCACAAGTCGCCGTGAGCGGCGGCAAGTATGACATCGCGGTGCAGGTGCCGTGGACGAGCGCGAATCCAGCCGCGCCGGTTCGGCACACTTTACTCGCCGTGGCGGACGACCGCGTTGCACACATGTTGGGCGTGCAGTCGAACCACCCGTCGCACTGGCACAGGGTACAGCCGGGAGCGGACATCGCGATGATCACGCACGAAGGCTTTGCAGGCGCGCTGAATCCGCTGGTACGGGTGCATCAGGCGGAAGGGAAGTCGTCGGTCGTGGTTCCCGTGACTGACCTGTACGACGAATTCAACTTCGGCGAACGCAGTCCGTTCGCGATCCGCCAGCTCCTGCAGACAGCTTCTCAGAATTGGAAGAACGCGCCCAGCTATCTGCTGCTCAACGGACGAGCGTCCTTCGATCCGAGGAACTATCTTGGCCAGGGAGATCTGGATCTGGTGCCGACGCAAATCGTTGCCGGTGGCGGCTTGATGACCGCGTCAGACGATTGGTTCTCGGATTTCTCCGGCAAAGGCATGGCGACGATCGCCACCGGACGCCTGCCGGTTGGCACGGTGGACGAAGCGAACATGGTGGTGCGGAAGATTGTGGGCTACGAAGGGAAGTCGACCAACGGTGCGTGGACTTCTCAGGCTCTCATGGTAGCCGATAAGGATGATACCGAGAGCTTTACCGACGACAGCGCGCAGGTGCGGGCGCAACTTCCGGCGACACTGAAGGCCACCGACGTCTTCGCCGGCACACTGGGAACGACCACAACACGGCAGGACATTATTGACGGGATCAACTCTGGGCAGCTCCTGGTGAACTACTTGGGGCACGGTTCTGAGGAGCAGTGGTCCGGGGCCAACATCTTCGATACTGATTCGGTGAGCTTACTCACCAACGGGTCGCAACTTCCGGTCTTCCTGATCATGGACTGCCTGAACGGACTGTTCACCGAGGTTTACTCGCAGCCTTTGGGCGTGACCCTGCTGCTGGCGCCCAATGGCGGAGCCGTCGCGGTACTCGCCTCGACCGGCCTGAACCAGCCCGGGCCGCAAACCAAGCTCGACAAGTTGGTCGTGCAAAACGCGCTGCAGTCCTCGCCGCCGACCTGGGGAGAGTCGATTCTAAGAGCGAAGTCGCAGATCAGCGATGTGAATGTGCGCAAGACCTTTGTGCTGTTTGGCGATCCGGCGATGCAAGTCAAGCAGCCATCGTCGTCCCCCGCCGCCCATTGAGCACCAGCAAATACGGGTTCGAAATCTATGCCCGCCGGGAGAGACGTTCCAGCGGGCATCCCGATCTGTCTTGGTTTGCTTATAGCTAAGAAACTGCCGCCACGGCTTCAGGCCTGTGGACCGTCCTCCGCAGCGGTTCGGTCAGAGCCTGCATGACCTTGGCGAAGCCGGCGAAGTCCAGAGACTGGGGACCGTCCGAGAGGGCGCGCTCCGGGCAGGGATGTACCTCGATGATCAGGCCATCCGCGCCTACGGCGACGGCCGCACGCGAGACGGTGGCGATCAAGCTTTGCTTGCCGGTGCCGTGTGAAGGGTCAGCGATCACGGGCAGGTGCGAAAGATCTCGAGCCAGCGCGACGGCTGCCAGGTCGATGGTGTTGCGCATTTCGGTCTCGAAAGTCTTGATGCCGCGTTCGCAGAGAACGACGTTATTGTTCCCTCCTGACAGCAGATATTCTGCGGCGAGCAACCATTCTTTCACCGTGGCCGAGGGGCCCCTCTTCAACAGGATCGGCTTGTCGATGGTAGCCAGACGGCGCAGCAGGGCGAAATTCTGCATGTTGCGGGCTCCCACCTGCAGCATGTCGACGTGTTCGCAGATGATGTCGATGTCCTCGGTGCTCATCACTTCTGTGACGACGGGCAAACCGGTCTGTGCTTTGGCTTCGCGCAGAATTTTGAGGGCCTCAATGCCCAGACCCTGGAAGTCGTACGGGGAAGTCCGCGGTTTGTAGGCCCCGCCGCGCAACATGGAGGCTCCGGCGCGCTTCACGGCGTGGGCCGTGTCGAGCAACTGCTGGCGCGACTCGACGGAGCACGGGCCAGCGATGACCACGACCTCCGGGCCGCCGATCGACACTCCGTTGATTTTGACCACCGAGCGCTCGGGTCGCACTTGCCGGCTGACCAGCTTGAAAGGCTGCGCAATGGCCACGACGTTATCCACTCCGGGCGCGACCTGCAGGGCCTCGATTTCGTGACGACGCCCGCTGCCGACCGCCGCCACGATAGTGCGCTCGGTTCCGCGTGTGACGTGAGGCTGGTAGCCGGCTTCGCGGATGCGCTCAATCACGTGGTTGATTTCCTGTTCGGTGGCCTTCTCGGACATGTTGACGATCATGGCTGGTTCTCCCTTTTTTCGTAAAAAGCAAAACCGCGATCCTTGGATCGCGGCTGAAGCTTGCTCTGAGTCTGGGTGGCCGTTATTGGCTCATCCTTACCCCAAGCTGGCCGCAGCCGCTACTTCCGGGAACCAGTAGCGAGTAGATGCGGTGTCTGGAGTAAATCGCGTCATTCGAGATATCCGTTCAAAAAACTGGACGAGCGGGTGGCTGGTGTTTCGTAAACCCTCAGTTTACTGGATCGAACTGGCGGCTTGGGAGAATACGCTGTTGGAATTCGACCCAATCAGGCGCACCGTCCCCACAACCAGAACTAGAATGACCGCCAACATCACGGCGTATTCTGCGATGTCTTGTCCCGCATCATCACGCCATAGGCCAGAAATCAGTTTGGACATTTTCTCTCCTCCGGTCAGTTCCTTTGAGAGGGAAGGACTGAGCCCACAATTTAGTCCAAACATAATGCACGCTACCCAGCATGCTTGTCAAATGGCTTTCTGGGTGCGCGAAGCATCAGCGGGGCGGGCCAGCGGGGGGCAGTTGGGCGGAGCCGACGGGGACGGCTTGCTGTGGGAGCAGGCCCTGCGCGGATTGTTGCGCATATTGGAGGATACGATTGGGAAAGAGGCCGAGATAGAGTGTGGCCAAGATGCTGATGGCTAGGGCGAAGCCCAATCCGAAGGGAACTGGACTCACAGGAACTTCCTTGCGCGACTCGCGCATGTACATTACGACGATGATGCGCAGGTAGTAGTAGGCGCCAATGGCGCTGTTCACGACGCCGATCAGCGTCAGCCAGATGAGGTTGGCTTTCAGGGCGGCACTGAAGACGTAGAATTTCGCAAAGAAGCCACCCGTCATCGGGATACCGATCAGCGAGAGCAGGAAAATGGTGAGCGTCGCTGCCAGCAGCGGAGACGTCCGGCCCAGGCCCTCGTAGTCTTCGAGGGTCACGTAGCGTTCGCCGGCGTTGGCAAAGTGACTGACCACGGCGAATGCGCCGACATTCATCGCTGCATAAGCCGCTGTGTAGAACATGGCAGCGGAGATTCCGGTGGCGGAGTCTTCCGAAGTGGTCATGGCGAAGGCCACCAGCAGATATCCGGCGTGGGCGATCGAGGAGTAGGCCAGCAGGCGCTTGATGTTGGTCTGAACCAGAGCCCCGACGTTGCCCAGGGTCATGGATAGAGCGGCAGCAACCCAAATCGGCCAGAAGCGGCCGGGTGCATTGATGGCGAAAACCAACCGCAGCAGGACGGCGAAGGCGGCAGCTTTGGGCGCGGTCGACATGAAGCCGGTGATCGGAGCTGGCGCGCCTTCGTAGACGTCGGGTGTCCAAACGTGGAGCGGCGCCGCGGCGACTTTGAATCCTAAGCCGACCAGCATCAAGGCCATGGCCAGGTACACCAGTAGCTCGACCGGACCAGCCTGCAATGTGCGGCTGATGATCTCAATGTTGGTCGATCCCGTAGCGCCGAACATCAGCGCCACACCGTACAGGAAAAATGCAGTGGCGAAGGAGCCCAGCAGAAAATACTTGAGAGACGACTCGCTGCTCGAGGCTTCATTGCGGCGGAACCCGGCCAGAATGTAGGTGGAGATGGAGGACATCTCGAGCGCGATGAAAATCAGCACGAGTTCGACGGCGGAGGACATCAATCCCATGCCCACGACGCTGAACAGGATCAGCGCGTAATATTCGCCGGCGCGAATCCGCTGTACAGCCATGTATTCAAACGAGCTAAGGATAACGACTGCGGCAATTGCTATGACCAGGAAGTGGAAGAACACGCTGAAGCCGTCGACCCGGACCATGTCGGAAAAGGCGAGGCCCGGAGATTGCGCCATAAACCAGGTAGAGAGAAGGCCAGCGACCGTGCCGGCGAAGGCGATCAGGCCGAGGGTCTTCTGACTCTTCTCTTCATCGACCAAAGGCTCCAGAAGCATGACCACAATGCCAAACGCCGACAGAATAAGTTCGGGAAGGATGCGGACGTAATCCACGCCTTGCGGAATAATCTGGGCCGTTACCAGGGGGATGGTGGTCATTCGCCCACGACCTTGCTAACGACTTGGGTGAACGGAACGAGCGCTGACTGGACAGCTGGATCAATCGCCGCAAGCCACATAATTGGAGCGACGCCCATCACCAGAGCTGCGACTGCGCAGGGCCACACGGCAGCTTTTTCAAAGCCGAAAAGATCGGGCAGCGAATTGTTTACTGCGTGCGTCACCTTGCCGTAAAAGACCCGCTGGTACATCCACAAGAGATATCCGGCGCTCCAGATCACGCCGGTTGCGGCGAGGATTCCATAGATTGCCCGCGCTTGGAAGGCACCGCTCAGAACGAGGAACTCCCCGACGAATCCGTTGAGCAAGGGAAGCCCGACCGAGGCGAGCACGATGAATAGATAGGAAGCCGCGTAGACGGGCATGGGCGAGGCGAGACCGCCGAATTCTGTGATCTGGTAGGTGTGACGGCGCTCGTGCAGAATTCCCGCCAACATGAAGAGGGCGCCGGTGGAAACCCCGTGTGCGAGCATAACGAACATCGCGCCGTTCAATCCCGCCTGGGTGAAGCTGAAAATGCCCAGCACCACAAATCCCAGATGGCTGACCGACGAGTAAGCGATCAGCTTCTTCATGTTGGGCTGCACCATGGCTACCAGCGCGCCGTAGATGATGCCGATCAGCGCCAGAATCATGATCCAGGGAGCGTTGGAGCGGGATTGCTCGGGAAAGAGGCCGAGGTTGAACCGCAGCATGCCGTAGGTGCCCATCTTCAGCAGAACACCAGCCAGCAGGACCGACCCAGCGGTCGGCGCTTCGACGTGCGCGTCGGGCAACCAGGTGTGGAACGGGAACAGCGGGACCTTCACCGCGAACGCCAGGAAAAACCCAAGGAAGAGCCATTGCGCGGCGGCAGGGAATGCGGCAACTTTGTTGGCCGCAATTTGATCGCGAATCGTGACGAAGTCGAAACTTCCTGTCTGAGCGTAGAGCCACAGGATTGCCGCCAGCATGAACACGGAGGCGATCATGGTGTACATGAAAAACTTCACCGCGGCATAGACCTTGCGCTCATGGCCAAAGACGCCGATCAGCAGGGCCATGGGGATCAGCGTGGCTTCCCAGAAGAAATAGAAGAGGAAGAGATCGAGAGAAGTGAAGACGCCGATCAGCGCGGTTTCGAGGATGAGCAGAAGGATGAAGAATTCCTTTACCCGGTCGTGAACCGACTTCCAGGAGATGAGCACGCACAGTGGCGTGAGGAACGTAGTCAGAACGACCAACCACAACGAGATGCCGTCGATGCCCATGTGGTAGTGAATGTTCGGGTTCGAGATCCATGGATGGTTGATGTCGAACTGGAAGCCAGCCTGTCCACGATGGAAATGCACGGGCAAGTGGATGGAGAGGACGAACGTCAGCAGCGAGACGACGAGAGAAAAAATGCGGATGTCGCGATCGCGGCGGGGCAACAGAATGAGCAGCAGCGCGCCGGCGAGCGGAACGAAGGTTACCAGGCTCAGGATGTAGGGGCTGAGATTGTCGATGCTCATCGTCCCACCCCCAGCCAGATCATGTAGGCAATCACGACGGCGGAGCCAGCGGCGATCCATCCGGCGTAGGAGCGAAGGTTGCCGGACTGCATGTGGCGGACCTCGTCGGAAACGTGGCGTGCGCCATCGGCAGCGTTGTTGACCGTATCGTCGATGATTTTGCGGTCGACACCCTGCCACAGGATGCTCGTCGATCCGTCGACCAGCGGCTTCACGAACACCTTGGCGTAGAGTTCATCGATGTAGTACTTGTACAGCACCGCGTCGTAGAATCTACCAAGAGCGTCGGCGATCTTCTGTGGGAGATAGGGCTTGCTGATGTAGAGCACGTAGGCCAGGATAAAACCCAGAACTGCGACCGCCACCGAGACGCCCATCAGCAAATATTCCTTAACGCTGCTCGCCGCTTCTCCCGCGGCTTCTGTGGCGCCCTGACCGAAAACCGGCGCGAGGAAATGTTCGAAACGGTTGCCGATGCCGACCAAGCCGCCGACAACTGAGAGGAAAGCGAGAATCATCAGCGGGACCAGCATGACCATCGGACTCTCGTGGGGCTCGCCGTGACCATGGTCGTCCTGGCCGTGGGAAGTGTGTCCATGCTCATCCACCTGGACGCCGCGATAGTCGCCGAAAAATGTCATGAACAGCAGGCGGAACATATAAAAGGAGGTGATGAAGGCGGTAATGACACCGATCAGCCAGAACACCCAGCTTCCATGCTCGCTGGAGAAGGCCTGCCAGAGGATTTCGTCTTTGCTCCAAAAGCCTGCCAGCGGCGGAATTCCGGCGATAGCCAGCGTGGCAATGCCCATGGTCAGGAATGTCCAGGGGATGTACGAGCGAAGACCGCCCATCTTGCGCATGTCCTGCTCGCCGCCTACGGCGTGGATCACCGAGCCCGCGGCCAGGAAGAGCAGGCCTTTGAAAAAGGCGTGCGTCATAAGGTGGAAGATTCCGGCAGAGAACGCTCCCACACCGCAGGCCATGAACATATATCCGAGTTGCGAGACGGTGGAGTAGGCGAGGACCTTCTTGATGTCAGTTTGCGTGATGCCGATGGTCGCGGCGAACAGAGCGGTGAGCGTGCCGATGATGGCGACGACCATCAGAGCGCTTGGCGCGCGCTCAAAGATCAAGTGCGAGCGCGCAACCATATAGACGCCGGCGGTCACCATGGTCGCAGCATGGATCAGCGCGGAGACTGGCGTGGGGCCTTCCATAGCGTCGGGAAGCCAGACGTAAAGCGGGATCTGGGCGGACTTGCCGCAGGCGCCGACCATCAGCAGGATTCCAATCGCAGTGAGAAGTCCGGCACCGCCGGTCTCGGGGGCTAGCGGTTGGATCTTCCCGAACACTTCAGTGAAGTTCAGCGATCTGAAATGCTGGATGATCAGGAACAGCCCGACGAGAAATCCGAAGTCGCCGATGCGGTTGACGATGAATGCTTTCTTTCCCGCTGACGCGGCTGAATCCTTCGTGAACCAGAATCCGATCAGCAGGTACGACGCCAGGCCGACGCCCTCCCAACCAATGAACATCAGCAGGTAGTTGTTGGCGAGCACCAGCGTCAACATGAAAAACATGAACAGGTTCAGGTAGGAGAAGAAGCGGTAGTAGCTGGGGTCGTCCCACATGTAGCCGACGGAATAAATATGGATAAGAAATCCAACTCCGGTGACGACCAGCAGCATGACCAGCGAGAGTTGATCGAGATACAAGGCGAAGTCGGCGCTGAAACTGCCGGAGCGGATCCAGTGAGCCACGTATTCCTGGTAAGGAATCTGCGACAGGGAAGAGAAGCGAAACGCGACCGACAGCGCCCATGCGAAGGCCGCGCCGGGAAACACCAACCCGATCGTACTGACCGCGGTTCGCGAAGACTTTTTCCCGAAGAAGCCGTTGATGGCAGCGCCCGCGAGAGGCAGGACCGGGATCAGCCAGAGATTGAGATTGGACGTCATAATTTGAGCAGGTTTACCTGGTCCACGTTCAGAGTTTCGCGTGTGCGGTAGACGGCGATGATGATGGCGAGTCCCACGGCGGCTTCCGCCGCCGCCACCACCATCACGAAGAAGACGAAGACCTGACCGGCCAGCGCATGCCAGTGCGCGGCGAAGGCGACGAAAGACAAATTCACGCCGTTGAGCATCAACTCAATCGACATGAAGATGGTGATGATGTTGCGTTTGATCAGGAATCCGGTCACGCCGCAGGCGAACAGGAATCCGCTGAGCACCAGGTAATACGAAAGCGGGACCATCAGTCCACCTTCCTTGCCGGGCCGCCCGCCGGAGATGTCGGCGGCTTGCTGGCCAACACTACAGCGCCCATGATGGCGATCAGAATCAGAATCGAAGTGATTTCAAAGGGCAGCAGAAATTCGTGGAAGAGCAGTGGGCCGATCGTCTTGGGCGCGCCGGGAAGTGCGCCTGCGGCGACGGCCTCGGTCCCCGAATGTCGAAGGACTACCCAGGCCACGAGCAGGCTTCCCAGCAGCATTCCCGGGATGCCAAACAAAACGGCGACACGGCTGCCTTTGGTGTGCTCTTCTACTCCGGCGTTCAAGAGCATGATGACGAAGACGAACAGCACCATGATGGCGCCAGCGTAGACGATAACCTGTACCGCAGCAAGGAACTCCGCGCCCAGCAATAGATATTCGCCCGCGAGCGCCGCCATGACCGCGATGAGCGAGAGCGCGCTGTTTATGGGATGCGTCTGCGCCAGCAGGTTGATGGCGCCTGCTACGCAGACGGCCCCGAAAGCCAGGAACAGAATCAGATGTACGCTGATCATTGAATTTCTTCGACTACCAGGCAACTGCGATCGCGGTGGCGATCAGGTTCGCCAGTGACAGCGGCAGCAGGAACTTCCAGCCGAACGCCATCAACTGGTCGTAACGGAAGCGCGGCAGCGTGCCTCGCACCCAGATATACAAAAAAAGAAATGCGAAAATCTTTGCGCCGAACCAGAACAGAGGCAGGATCGCCTGCAGGATCGCAGGGCCGAACAACGGCCCATGCCATCCGCCAAGGAACAGCAGCGTAGCCAGGCAGGCTACAGTGATCATGTTCGCGTATTCGGCCATGAAGAACATGGCAAACTTCATGGCGCTATATTCGGTGTGATATCCCGCTACAAGCTCGGTTTCTGCTTCCGGCAAGTCAAACGGGATGCGGTTCGTTTCCGCGTAGGCCGCCATCAGATAACAGAAAAAGCCGATGATCTGACCGTGAAAAATATTCCAGCGGGGAATGAATCCCCAGAAGTGTCCGGCTTGGGAATCGACAATCTCGCGCAGGCTGAAACTGCCGGCCATGATGAGCACGCCGACCAGCGACAGGCCGAGGGAAATCTCGTAGCTCACCATCTGCGCGCTGGCGCGCAGGCCGCCGAGCAGGGAATACTTGTTGTTCGACGACCATCCGGCGAGCGCGACGCCGTATACGCCAATCGAGGTCACACCCAGAATCAGCAACAACCCCGTGTTCACGTCGGTGACCTGAAGTGGAATGCTGTAGCCGAAAATTGTCACCGAGTTGCCGAACGGGATCACCGCGATCGACGTCAGCGCGAAGATGACCGCGATCAGCGGCGCCGCGATGTAGAGCGGCTTGTAGACATGCGGTGGAGTCAGATCCTCTTTGAATAGAAATTTGAGGCCATCGGCCGCGGGCTGCAGCAGACCGAACGGGCCGACCCGCGTGGGCCCCCAGCGATTCTGCATGTGGCCCACAACTTTGCGCTCCAGCCAAACCGTATAGGCGATAGAGGTGAGCAAAGCGACCAGAACCACGATCGACTTGATTACCGACGTGAGGATGTAAAGCCAGATCGGCAACGTGTGCTTTCCTCTTCTGTACAGCTAGTTTCGAGATCAGTCCGCCGCAACGTCAGCGGGCTTGACTTCGTGACTCTCCATCACCGACTTCAGAGCGCGAGAGTAGCGTCCCAGCGTGCCCGACGTGAACAGCGTGTCGTTCGCAGGGGAAATCAGTGTCGGTCCTTGTGACGTTTGCTGTGCGATCGCCCCCCCGCTGTTGGTGAGCGATGTATGCTCGGTATTGCCTGCAAGCAGGTTCATGCGCGAGAAGTCGTATCCGGGAACGAGCCTCTGGATTTCGTCGAGAATGGCCATGGGATCGAGCGGGCTCAGCTTCGGCTCCAGGTTTTGCATCTCAAGCCACACCGCGTGGCGGTCGGCTTCACCGGACTGCGCGCCACGGGACTGTCCCATGTCGGCGCGTGTGCCGGCGCCGAACGGCACAAGCTTGCGAACGTCGAAGCCCATGGCGTCGGCAATGCGGACGATCATTTCGAAATCCGTTTTTGTGCCCGAGATCTCGCCTGCCTTTTTGACTAGCTGCACGTCGCCGCAGGTGTTGGTGACGGTGCCGGATTTTTCGTAGGCGTTCGCCGCAGGCAGCACCACGTCGGCCATCACTGCGGTCTCGGTGAGGAACATGTCCTGCACAACGACGAAAGTATTCGAGAACGCGAAGGGATCGATGTTCAACCGTCCCACGGGATTCGATCCGACGACGTAAAGCGCTTTCAGCTTGCCTGTCTTCGCCGCGAGTACCATCTCGGTGGTGGGAAGGCCCGCTGTTGGCGGAATTCCCCATTCTTCGTGAAACGGGGTGCTCCCGCTGACTGCGTGGTAACCGGGCAACAGATCCGGATAGAGGCCCATGTCCGCAGCGCCGCGAGAATTGGAGTAGTCAGCCAGGCAGATGAACTTCGCCTGGGGCAAAGCACTGACGAGCTGCGCAACGCTAGTCCCCTGGATTTCTGATCCGAACACAACCACAAGATCCTTCTCACCACGCAGGGTCTCACGAAGTTGTTGAAGGCCAGCGCTAGTCGTGCCGTTCACTCCCAAATGTTCCGGCGCAGCATCGTTGTGAGATAGAAGGTGCACGAATCCGGGTTCGCCTTTGTCTTCAGTGACCTGTGCGAACACGGTGGCTTGCCTGCGAAGCTTAATGGGCCGCGAGTTCACCACGTAAAGCTTGGCGCGGTGCAGTCGGACGTTGTTGCGAATCTGCCAGGCTAGCAGCGGATGCTGCTCGGTCGGATTGTTGCCGATCAGCAGAATCGCCGGTGCATTGTAGACGTCGGCCATGCTGGCGGTGGCGTCGGGCTTACCACGCAGCGCCGCGGCCAGGGCAGGGAAGTCCGCGGTGCGATGATGGTCGACGTTATTGGTCTTCAGCGCCGTCCGCGCAAACTTCGAGAGCAGGTACGCTTCCTCGTTCGTCGTGCGCGTGGACCCGATCACGCCAATCGCGGCCCCACCGTCTTTGTCGCGAACTTCGGCAAACTTCTTTCCGACCAGTTCGAAGACCTCTTCCCACGTGGACGGAGTCAGCTTGCCATTCTTACGGATTAGCGGCTGCGTCAGGCGCTCCTCATGGTTGGCGAAATCGAAGGCGTAGCGGCCCTTGATGCAGAGGAAATCGCCGTTGGTGCCGCTCTTGTCGCGATTGTCGCCGCGGACGATCTCCATGCCGGTGTCGGACCGGCGCACTCCCAGCGTGGTTTTGCAGCCATCGCCACAGTGCGTGCAGACGGTGCCCACGTGCTTCATTTCCCAGGGGCGCGTCTTGTAGCGATACGCACCGGAGGTGAGAGCGCCCACGGGGCAGATATCGATGCACATGCCGCACTCTTCGCATTCCAGGTGATCGCCTTTATTCGGAGCGATGAGCGAACTCACGCCGCGGTTCTGCACGCCGAGAGCCCAGACGCCCATGCCCTCGCCGCAGACACGCACGCAGCGGTAGCAGAGAATGCAGCGCGGCCGGTCGAAGAACACCACCGGAGACCACTGCTGCTCTTCTTTGTGGTTCTTCGCCTCCATGAACTTGGATTCGGCGGCGCCGTAGGAAAAAGTCATGTCCTGCAGTTCGCACTCGCCGCCGGCGTCGCAGACCGGGCAATCCAGAGGATGATTGCCGAGCAGGAGTTCGAGCATCGACTTGCGTGCTTGCTTGATCTCGTCGCTGTCGGTGGTGACGATCATGCCCTCGCCGACCACCGTGGTACAGGCGGTCTGAAGTTTGGGCATCTTCTCGACCTTCACCAGGCACATGCGGCAAGCGCCCTGCAGCGAAAGATTGGGGTAATAGCAGAACGAAGGCACCTCGATGCCCACGCTCTTGCAGGCCTCAATGAGGAGCGTGCCCGCGGGAGCCGTGAGCTTCTTGCCGTCGACGGTGAGATTTACGTCAGCCATGAAAATTGTGCGAATCGCGCGATTGTGTGATTTTGTGATTGAAACCAGATATTCAATCGCACAATCACCCGATCGCCAAATGACTCAATTCTAGTGCGCAAACGCCGGGACTTCGTCAGACGCTCCCTCCTTCTCGTACGGGCACGGTCTGCCTTCCAGATGATCTTCAAACTCTTTGCGGAACTTTTTCACGAATCCAATAGTCGGCATCGCGGCCGCATCGCCGAGCGGACAAAAGGTTCGGCCAAGCATGTTTTCCGCCAGGTACTGCATGTTGTCGATGTCTTTTTTCAGCCCGCCGCCGGCGTGGAAGCGAATCAGGGTCTTCTTCAGCCAGTCGGTGCCTTCGCGGCACGGGATGCACCAGCCACAGCTTTCGTGCTGATAAAACTTCATCGTGCGGAGGGCGAATTTCACGATGCACTGCGCGTCGTCGATCACGACCACGCCGCCCGAACCCAGCATGGAACCAGCTTTCGCGACCGAATCAAAATCCATGGCGACATCGACTTCATCCGCGGTGAGGCAAGGGCAGGATGATCCGCCGGGTACGACCGCCTTCAACTGGCGACCGTTGGGGATACCTCCTCCCACTTCGTACAGCATCTTCCTGAGGCTATAGCCCATGGGCAGTTCGTAGACGCCGGGCTTGGCAATGTTGCCACTCAGGCAGAACAGGCGCGTACCGCCATTCTTGGGCGTGCCCAGCTTGGCGTACCAGTCCGCGCCGCCAAGAATGATGTGAGGCACGTTGGCCAGCGTCTCAGCATTATTAATGACCGTAGGGCCGCCCCACAGGCCGACCACGGCAGGGAAAGGAGGGCGGATGCGCGGGACGCCGCGCTTGCCTTCGAGCGATTCCATCAGGGCCGACTCTTCGCCGACTTCGTAGGCCCCGGCGCCGCCGTGCCAGTAGACGTCGAAGTCGCGGCCGCTGCCGAAAATGTTCTTGCCGAGGAATCCCTTGGCGTAGGCGTCGCGGAGCGCCTTCTGCATGATGATCGAGAGATAACGGTACTCTCCGCGAAGGTAGATGTATCCGCTTTTCGAACCAACAGCGAGCCCCGCGATCATGACGCCCTCGATCACCGAATGCGGATCGTGCTCGAAGATCAGGCGGTCTTTGCAGGTGCCGGGTTCGCTCTCGTCGCCGTTGCAGAGCACATACTTGGGCTTGGCTGACTGTTTGGGCACGAACGACCACTTCATTCCAGTGGAGAATCCGGCGCCACCGCGTCCGCGGAGGCCGGAATTCTTGACCTCGTTGATGATGGCATCCGGTTCCATGGCCAGCGCCTTCTGCACGGCTTTGTAGCCGTCCAGTTCGAGATAGCGGTCGATATTGGCCGCAGCTTGGCCGAAGCGCCGGGAGACCACCTTTACTTCGTCGGGATGAGAGACCAAGTCAGCCATGGAAAATTGTTGATTGTTGATTTCTGATCCCTGATTGAAAATCGCCGAACTCGGTTTTCAATCAACAATCATCAATCAGAAATCATCAATCAGAAATTGCCTTATTGCGTTCCCTTCTTCTTGTACTCGTCGAGAATCTGGTCCATCTTTGCGGGCGTCAGGTTCTCGTGAAAATCGTAGTTTACCTGGGCGGCTGGGGCCCAGCTGCAGGCGCCGATGCACTCCACTTCTTCCAGCGTAAACAGGTTGTCTGGCGTCGTTTGTTTGTGGCCTATGCCGAGCTTCTTGGCACAGTGCTGCAGGATTTCTTCTCCTCCGCGTACCATACAGCTGATGTTGGTGCAGACCTGGACGTTGAATTTGCCGCGGGGTTTGGTGGTCAGCATGGAGTAGTAGCTGATCACGTTGCGCACTTCGAGTTCGGTAAGGTCCAAGCGGGCCGCAATTTCCGCAATGACCTCGTCGCTGAGATAGCCGACCTCATCCTGGGCGTAGAGAAGCGTCGGGACGAGTGCGGAGCGCTTGGTCGGATAGTGCGGGACCATTTCGGCGAAGCGCATTTCGAATTCTTCCGAAAATTTCATGCTCAGGTTGTGCCGTCCCTACGGGGCTTGTTGCTATCTTCGCTGACTCACCCAGGGCTGAAGCCCTGGGCTACACTGTTTCGCCCCGTCGGGGCTCGTGCGCCCTGATCCGAGACCCAAGCCCCGAACTTCTACCGGTCGATCTCTCCCAGCACGATGTCGATCGATCCGATCGCCGCGACTACGTCCGCCAGTAGGTGGCCTTCACACATTGTCGGAAGCGTCTGCAAGTTCGCGAAGCAGGCGGAGCGCATGTGCACGCGGTACGGCTTGGCCGTGCCGTCGCTTACGATGTAGTAGCCCATCTCGCCGCGGGGCGATTCAATTGCCTGGTAGACTTCGCCGGCCGGTACCGCGAATCCTTCCGTGATGATCTTGAAGTGGTAGATGAGCGATTCCATCTGGGTCTTCATTTTCTCACGGTCGGGGAGCACTACTCCGGGAGCGTCGGCCTTGATGGGGCCTTCCGGCATGCCATCGAGCGCCTGCCTCACGATCCCGATAGATTCCCGCAGTTCCTGTACGCGGCACATGTACCGGGCGAAGACGTCGCCTTCCTGCGAGACCGGCACTTTGAACTGAAACTTCTCATAGCTCGAATACGGCATGTCACGGCGCAGGTCGATGTCGACGCCACTGCCGCGCAGAGTCGGGCCAGTGGTACCCAGTGCGATCGCGTCTTCGGCCGACATTACGGCCACGCCCTTGGTGCGCATCATCCAAATGGGGTTGCCGGTCAGCAGATTCTCGTACTCGTCGACCTTCTCCGGAAAATATCCGGCGAAATCTCGGACGCGGTCGAAGAATCCGAGGGGTGGTTCCAGCGCGATTCCGCCCACGCGGAAGTATGAGGTCATCATGCGCTGTCCGCTAACCATCTCGAACATGCGCAGGATTTCTTCGCGCTCACGGAAGCAGTACAGAAACACCGTCATCGCGCCGATGTCGAGCGCGTGCGTGCCCAGCCAGACCAGATGCGAGTTAATGCGCGTCAGTTCGTTGAGCAACACGCGCAGCCACTGGGCTTTTGGAGGAATCTCCAGCCCCAGCAATTTCTCCACTGCCAGCACGTAGCAGAGGTTGTTGGTCATGGGGCACAGATAGTCGATGCGGTCGGTGAGCGGCACGACCTGCTGGTAGAACTTGGCCTCG